>Ga0209375_1001295_pt1 | contig 19146 bp, 16 predicted proteins | sample GraSoiAngelo_131_FD_185888 | JGI IMG/M metagenome (GOLD analysis project Ga0209375, IMG submission 185888) | Grasslands soil microbial communities from the Angelo Coastal Reserve, California, USA - 14_0929_02_30cm (SPAdes) (version 2) | ecosystem: Environmental > Terrestrial > Soil > Grasslands ... | reverse complement strand
TTCGCGGAGGAAAAATCGCGGACGCATCCTGCTTCGAACTGAAGTTCGGCGTCGATCTCGCAGGCGCGAAAGCGCGCACGTTCTTGAGCGTACCCGATTGCTTGTTCTTTCTGCGGGAACACCGGGCTGCACGGGTCTCAACTCGCTTGTCGAGCGTCTAGGTGTTTGGAATCTTCCGCTCTGTCCGCCGCCTTCAGGGAACGCAGAACCGCTTCAAACACAGCCTCGGGCGAAATCTCATTGATGCATTTGCGGCCCGTGCGGCATACTCCATTATAATAACAATCGCAGGGAATAGGCGGTTCTACAATCTCTCCGCGGCCGTAAAGCTCGAATTCATAGCGATTAAAAATATTGTTCAGCAGCACTAAAGGCGTACGCGCGCCGATCGCTAAATGCATAGCCATGGTGACTGCACTGACGATGCACTGGCAGCGCTCGATCATCGCATAAAAGGTTTCCAAAGATTGAACGCCTGACGCCAAACAACCCGTCGCTTCAACCAGCCGGGCTGACATCTCGACTTCCTCTGGCCCTCCTAATAGAACCGGTTGCAATCCTTGCCCCTTGAGCAGTTTGATTAATTCAATCCAGTACTCCACCGGCCAAATTCGAGAAGGCCAGCGCCTGCCGGCCCCAATGTTTAGTCCGATTGCAGAATCTTTCGGTAGAAACTGGGCCGCCCTTTCCCTTGCAGTGGCAGTGGTACCGCGAAGCCAATATTCTTCTCCCTTGAAGGGTAACCCAGTGATATCAAAAATCTCTTGGACGTAGCTTTGACGATTGCCGCGGCTATACGGGTTATCGATGCCGGTCGCAAATTTGTGCCACGCCGCTTCATCAACCGGATAAGGCGCGCCGTCCCGAAGCGTGTAACCTCGATATTCCATCGCTTTCGTAGATGCGGCGATGGCACATGCCTCCGGGTCTTTGTCCAGGTTCCAACAGAAATCCCACGTGTCTTGAGTGATTCGCGCCAGTGTTCCCGCAGTAGGATGGACCGCTTCACAGGCGTCGGCAGGCAAAAGGTCAGGAGAGTGGGTGATCCAAAGTATCTTCGTCCCGGTCTTGAAGGGATCGAGAGAGCGCAGCAGAGGAGTTGACCTCAACACATCTCCAGCCGCGCCAAGCTTAATGATAACCCCGCGTCGCTTCGTTGGCTGAAAATGGATACATGTGCAGCGGTGCCCCGCTTCCACGTGCGGTCGGCACGGGCGGTCGCCGAGATAATACATACAGTCTGTGCGCAGGTTCTCAATCAGACTGCTTGCCTCCGTCATGTTCTATTCGCGTGTCAATACGCGTTAATTAATCTCAGTGAGTTGCCTACAAAATCCTAGCTTAGGGTTCCTCACCGCTCACGCGACTACGTTATTTTAACCCACGAGCAACTGTTTGGTTGTGGCGCGCGGCAGCTCATTTGCGATACGTCACGAGTACTAGGTCAGCTTAACCATTAGCCCCGATAAATCCTTCGCGCTCCATGTGCAAGATAATCGCTTGCGCCGCTTCTTCCGGGGTCACATCGGCAGTATTGACGACAATTTCCGCATCATCCGGTTCCTCGTAAGGATCCGAAACACCAGTAAAATCCTTAAGAATTCCTGCGCGCGCCTTTGCATAAAGCCCCTTACGGTCACGGCGTTCACAAACCTCGACCGGAGTCGAGAGGTACACCATGATAAAGCCCCCGAGGGGCTCGATCATCGAGCGTACCTCTTTTCGCGTAACGTCATACGGAGCAATTGGAGCACAAATAGCAATCCCACGATTTTTAGTAATCTCGGAAGCAACGTATCCGATCCGGCGAATATTGATATCTCGGTGTTCCCTGGAAAAGCCCAGTTCTGAGGAAAGATGTTTCCGAACCAGGTCACCGTCCAGCAGCGTCACGGGACGGCCGCCCACCTCCTGGAATTTGATGAACAGGACGTTGGCAATGGTCGATTTCCCCGCCCCGGAGAGCCCACTGAAGAATATTGTCACTCCCTGCTTATGCCGTGGTGGGAAACTGCGCCGTAGCTCCTGGGCGACATCAGGGTAGGTGAACCATCCCGGGAGGTCGCGGCCTTCATTTAATCGCTGTCGCAATTCTGTGCCAGAAATATTCAGCACCCGTGCCCCTGGAGGAACCTCGTGTTCTGGCAAATACTTATCTTTGTCTTCCACATACACCATCGTGTTGAATGCAACCATGCGGACGCCGACCTCAGCTTCGTATTTCCTGAATAAGTCTTGAGCTTCGTAGGGTTCGTAGAATGGATTGCCGTTCCCATCTTTGCCAGGCCCAGCGTGATCGCGACCAACAATTAGATGCGAGCAGCCGTGGTTTTTGCGAATCAAAGCGTGCCAGATTGCTTCTCGTGGTCCCGCCATTCTCATCGCAAGTGACAACAACGAAAGCTTTGCTGTGCCCGGCGGAAACTTCGAAAGTACAAGTTGATAGCAGCGGACCCGCGTAAAATAGTCTACGTCACGGGGTCTCGTGATTCCAACGGCGGGATGGATCAGGAGGCTGGCCTCCATCTGTTTGGCTGCCTGAAGGGTGAGTTCCACATGCGCGCGGTGCATAGGATTCCGAGTCTGAAACGCCACGACACGGCGCCAGCCGAGACGCGCAAATTCGGTCCGTAATTCAGCGGGCGTTGCGCGCAGGCTCTTAAAATCGTAAATGGATGGAAGCCGCAGGCCTTCAACGCTGCCTCCCAAGTAGCAGCGGTTTGTTTTGTTTAGTAGATAGTCAACGCCAGGATGGATCGGGCTGGTCGTACCGTAGACCTCCGCCGCTTCAACTTTACGATCAGGCTGCCACACATCTTCTACGTGCAAGACAGCGAGCATTACTCCCTCAGCATCACGCAATGCAATTTTGCTGCTCTTCGACTTCAGGGACTTCGCAAAGCGTTCGCTCACATCGAGCGTGATCGGCATCGGCCAAATAATACCCGTCGTTAGCCTCAGAGAATAACAAACACTTTCGTAATCCGCCTTGGTCATGAAGCCGCGCAGCGGAGAAAAACCACCGCTCAGAAGCAGTCCCAGATCGCAGACCTGGCGAGCCGTGAGATCCCACGAAGGAAAGTGCCTGGACTGCGCTTTGAGCTCGGCTGCTCTCTCCTCGCCTACCATCAGGTCGACGAGTTCGCCGCCGTGCGGCGGTATGAGGTGGTTGTGAATTTGCGAAGTACTCAGAGTTAGGCCTCCACGAGTATCAAGCGGAATCTTGTAGCGGAACTCATACCTCAGCTGTCGAGCGGGCGTTTGCGTGCGACGTAATAACGTTCGTTCACCGAATGGCCGCTTTGTTAGCCTTGTTGTTAAATGCTCTAACCGCTTAGCGCAAGACAATATGGCGCATCAGGGCTGATGAAAGAATTGGGGGAAAAGGGACGGCGTTTGTGATGATTGGCCGACGGGGATAGGCATTCCAAAATAATTAAGCCAAGCGCGCGTTCGTCGCGTCGCGAGCATCGCCCTTTTTAGCAGCCGCCACGGAATCTAAGCTTCGTGCCTTGATGAATCTCGCGTCGCTTTCAGTTGGGACATGCCGCGTCCAGCGATTGGGCACGGTCCCGACAAAGGGAACGCATCTCTGGAAGTCTATTGTGAAGACGACAGGACCAATCGGGCTTGTTTGCTCACTCGTCTTTCTGCTCGATTTCACTCGTAGCGTTTGGCGTCTTTCTGGCTAGCGCATTTCCGAATTATCCTTGCGTCAGAACAAAAATGTAACCGGCGCGATTGATCGCCGGTCATTACCTGCGGAAGTGTAAAAAGCACAAGCAGAACAACAAACTGAAACATAAGCTATTGAGACGAAACCTATTCACACTTATGCCAGCGAGTGGCGCTGTGCTCGGCGTCTTTTTCCGAAAACTTCGCTGCGCCGTTTCCGGAGAAACAATAAGAGAAGGCGAAGCGACACTCGCCTTGTGCCACACCAGGGAACTGCGCGAAAGCGCTTTGTCATGGTGCAGGCACAATTTGGACTTGGTTGTCGAATACTTTCGGGCCTGGCACCGGAAGGATTTATGTTTGAACGATTAACAAAAGGATTGAACCGACATCCCGCCAGGGACGCGCCTACAACTACTGTTGTCACACAAAAGTTACACTAAAGATTTTGCTTTCGCCGCGCGCTACGTCAGGCTGAGAATTATGAAATCTCTTGCGAGTTCACTAAACGACCAAAGCCGTACCGGAATATGAAAGAAACATTCTGGAGTAAACTGCGCGAGTTATGGGCAATTCGCCGGCGCTGCCAAGAGATCAAGCTTCAACAACGAGAGAATCGGCTTCCGCGATCAAATGAATCTTATGGCAAGACGCGGCGACTTACTAAAATTATATCGCCAAAGGGACGCACGCTCAGATCAACTGGGCAGAGCGCCCGATTCTCACCGGGGACGTAGGAGTCCGAACTTCTCGTTGGTGTCTATTTTTGGTTTCATTTTTTCGCCGCAATTCGCAACAAGCCGCTAACCTTTCAGCATAGCTTGGCTTACAGAGCCCAGCTTCCGCCGCGGGGGGTCTCCTAATTCCCGCGCGTGCAGAAACCCAATCTGTGTATCTACGGGTAGCTGCGCCAGTCCACGAACATGCGACTAGAGTTCAGCGGCTCAGGAACCGTCGTGCCTACGTGCTCACTTTATTATGCCGGACGGATCAGCTTCCTGAAGAAGCCCGTCCAGGTTGTGAATTGCAAGAGCATCTTCTGGAGGCGCCGATTGGTCTTATGCCCCTGTTTATTCGTGCGATGCACATAGCGAGACTACAAGCGAACGTGCCCACGTACGCCTTTTCTAAAGACGTCACCTAACCCTGGTTCCAAACTTAAAATGCCGCAAATGCGGCACCGGTCACAGCAGTTAGCAGCGAGGCCTCAAGGCCCAGTCGTCGATCCAGGCGCTGAGTTCGGCAGCCCCGTTGGGAGATACTGTGAGCCGCGTGCTCCAGTTGGTCCTCACAATTCGGCGTTGGGCTGCGAGTGTTGAGCGCTTGCCACGCCCAAGCTTTCAGCGTACGCGGGTTGAGCGTTGAGAACGCAAACAGGAAACGCCGCTCTGATGGAGCTTATCCGAACCGAAATTCGGAATTGCGGACCACAACCATTCGACTGGTTTATGGAGCAAGTGCTTTACCATCCCGAGCACGGATACTATTCCTCCGGTGGCTGCGTGATTGGCCGGAAAGGTGATTATTTCACTAACGTCAGTGTCGGGCCGCTTTTCGGGCAACTGATGGTGGCACAATTCGCCGAGATCTGGGAGGAACTCGGCAAAATCAACGACTTTGTCATTGTTGAGCAGGGCGCATATGATGGTCAGTTCTCGCGCGACGTTCTCCAATCTTTGCAAGAACGCAGGCCGGAATTGTTCGAAGCTTCGCGGTACCGAATAATCGAGCCATTTTCGATTTTGCGAGAGCAGCAATCGCAGACCCTGAAACCATTTCGGGACAAAGTTGAATGGAGGAGTTCAGTTGAACCGTTCACGGGTATCCATTTTTCAAACGAACTACTGGACGCCATGCCAGTACGCTTGATCAGATGCAACACAGAAAAACTCGTCGATCTTCAAGGCGACAAAATTCTGTTCATCGAGCGTCCACGCTCAAGCATGGCGTTTAATCAAGCTGCGCTCGATTGGGTGGACCGCGTCGCAGCAAATTTGCAACGCGGTTATGTGATCACGATTGATTACGGCCATTCAGGCAATGAATTTCAGGGAAATGTCCAGGTTCGCGCGCGCCATCGGCATCTGGACTCGCCCTTTGAGCAAATTGGTCACGCGGACATTACGATGCTGGTCGATTGGACAAGCATTACTCGTCGCGCAGAGGCAAATGGATTGCGCGTCGCAGGATTCACCGATCAACATCACTTCTTGACCGGGATCATCTCGACTTGGCCAGATATCCTGCAAGGCCGCTCCCCAAACTCGACGGCTTTAAGCCGTCGAGTTTTAGCCAGTGCCGATCGCAAGGCCAAACGCGCGCTGCAAACGCTGCTGCACCCCGAAATGCTCGGGCGGACTTTTCAGGTGCTCGCGCTTGCCAAGAATGTAGACGCCAGCGCGTCGCCTCTGTCGGGTTTCAAGTTCGCGCGCGAGCCGCGCTCTGCGCTCGGACTCTGAAATCCAATCAGTAAGCGGTCCGGGTTGCCGTTAGCCCGGATGTGAGCGCTGATTGCAGGCGTCCCAGCCCGCTTCCGTGCCCGATTTATTTGCGAGGAAGAAACATTAGCTTTTCATGGCCCAACTCTTCTCGCCCCGCGCCAACGTTCACTCCCGGGTGATCGTCTTCGGCGTCGTCGTTCTGGTTTGTGGCGCAGGCTGGGCTACCTCGACAATTTACTGGTCACCGTATACCACCTACGTGGGGGTGCCGTTAGATCAACCGGTACCATTCAGCCACAAACATCATGTGGGCGATGACGGCATCGATTGCCGCTACTGCCATAGCTCAGTGGAAAAGTCCGCGTTCGCGGGATTGCCGTCCACTCAGACCTGCATGACATGCCATTCGCAAATCTTCAACGATGCGCCGGTATTGGCGGCGGTCAGGCAAAGTCTTTCTACGAGCGCCCCGCTGAAATGGAATCGCGTTCACGATTTGCCGGGCTACGTCTATTTCAATCACAGTATTCACGTCGCAAAAGGCATCGGCTGCTCGACCTGCCACGGGCGCATCGATCAAATGCCGCTGACACAAAAAACTCAGACGCTCTACATGAAATGGTGTCTCGATTGCCATCGCGAGCCGCAAAAATATATCCGTCCGCGCGATAAAGTTTTTGATGTGGCGTGGCAACCGCCGCCAGATCAGCAAGTCGAAGGCGCAAAATTGGTGACTCGGTATCACGTCGATACGACTGGGCACCTGACAAACTGCGGCACGTGTCACCGGTGAAAACAAGTGATCAGTGAACCGAAATCATGAAGCCCGAGAAGCAAATACCGATCACTGATCACCGATCACCGATCACAAGAGCAAATTCGTCCGACGAATTTGCTCCTGGCGCTAGCGAATGGCCGGCGGGTCTCAGCCGTCGAGAATTCCTCCGCCTCAGCGGCGCCACTCTCGCGCTAGCAGGACTGGGCGCCTGCACGAAACAGCCGCTGGAAAAAATTGTTCCCTACGTCGAACAGCCGGAGGTTGTCATTCCCGGAAAGCCGCTCCGATTTGCAACCGCAACCCAATTCAACGGTTTTGGCCAGGGGTTGCTGGTAACAGGTTACGAAGGGCGACCGACAAAAATCGAAGGAAACCCAACCCATCCCGCGAGCCTTGGCGCGACAAGCGTATGGGCCCAAGCCGACATCCTCGACCTCTATGACCCGGACAGAGCGCAGACCGTCACCACCGGTGGAGGGATTAAGACGCTCGATGATTTTTGGAATGCGCTGAATCTTGCACTGGAGTCAGTAAAATCTGCAGCCGGCGCGACACTTCGCATTCTCACCGAGGCGATTAGCTCGCCTACGTTGTTGGCTCAACTGGCCGACGTGATGCAAAAATTTCCCGCTGCGCGCTGGTGCATTTGGGACCCGCTGAATCGCGACAATCTCAACGCGAACGAAGGGCTATGCGATTTTTCCAAGGCGAAAGTCGTTGTCGCACTGGACTCTGATTTTCTTTACACACATCCTTACGCGTTACGTTACGCGCGCGATTTCAGCAACGCGCGACGAACCATCGATGCCGGCGGTGCGCGGATGAATCGTTTTTACGCCGCAGAACCCACGCCCACAATCACTGGATCGAACGCGGACCATCGTGTTGCCGTTTCAGCGCAAGATATCTTGTCGCTCACTCAAATCATTGCGTCGAATCTTGGGATCGGCACGCGGCCCACAGGGGAAGTCGACAATAAAGATTGGGTCGAGGCGGTCGTCCGCGACCTCAACGCCAATCGCGGTGCCGGCGTTATCATCGCCGGCGAAACACAGCCGCCAGAAGTGCACGCTCTCGTGTCACAGATCAACATGAAGCTCGGCAACAACGGCGTCACGATTTCACCGGTACCGCCGCTGGCACTACCGGCAAACCGCATCGGCTTCCGAAAACTCGTCGATGAGATGCGCGGAGGCACGGTTGAGCTGCTCATTGTTCTTGGCGGTAATCCGCGCTACGACGCGCCGGCAGATTTCGATTTCGCTGCGGCATCCGAAAAAGTGAAGTTGCGTGTACATCACAGCGTCTATTTCAACGAGACATCGCGTCATTCACACTGGCACATACCAGCTCTGCATTTTCTCGAATCCTGGAGTGACACTCGAGCGTTTGATGGATCGGTATCCATTGTGCAGCCGCTCATCGAGCCGATGTACGCGGGAACGTCTGCGCACGAAATTCTCGAAGCGCTCACCGGCCAATCGCCGCGGACTTCCTACGAAATTGTTCACACGCGCTGGCAAACAGAGAACCCGGTACCTGATTTTGAGGCGAAATGGCGGCGCGCGCTGAGTGATGGAATTGTCCGTGAACTGGCTGCGCCATCATTTCCTAACCACGGCGAGTCGCCTGCACTTGCTGCTTCCGTCTCTCCCCCTGCTGAAGTGCAGAGGACTGAGGTGCGGCGTTCCAGACTTGAACTCCTTTTTCGTCCCGACGTGAGCGTGCGCGACGGCAGATACGCGAACAACGGTTGGCTGCAGGAGTTGCCGCGCCAGTTTTCAAAGCTGGTTTGGGACAACGCAGCTCTAATCAGCCCGCAGTTGGCGAAACGAGAGGAGTTGGAGAATGGCGCCATTGTCGATCTAACTTTTCGCGATCGCACAATCCAAGCGCCGGTCTGGATTCAGCCTGGCCAGGCAGAAAATTCGGTGACAATGCCGCTGGGCTATGGACGCGAAGTAGCGGGTCGTGTTGGACGCAATGTCGGATTCAATGCTTACGCGTTGCGGACCGCCGACGCATTTTGGTCCGGCGATGGATTAACAATCCGCAAAAACGGGGCGCGGCATTCATTTGTGAGCACTCAACAACATCACGACGTGCACGGTCCTCGCGGGATTCTTCACGACGGCACGTTCGAAGAATTCGTGTCCAATCCGCACTTCGCGCAGGAGAAGGAGAATCATCCCTCGATTGGCGAGACGCTGTATAACCCGAAGGAATATCCCTACAAGGGCTACAAGTGGGGAATGGTCGTAGACCTAAACGTCTGCATCGGCTGTCATGCGTGCACGATTGCCTGTCAGGCGGAGAACAACATTCCAGTGGTCGGCAAGCAACAGGTCGCCGTGCACCGCGAGATGCACTGGATTCGAGTGGACACCTATTATTCAGGCGCGGCGGACGATCCCGAATTTACGCATCAGCCGGTGCCCAATCGTTGTGTCGGCACGCGTTACTGTTCGAACAATTGCCCCTACAAAGTTCGCCGTTTTAATTTTCTCGAATACAACAACGGGCTGAGTCCAACCGAGAAGCTGGTAAAAAATCCGGACGTGACCGTGCGTTCGCGAGGCGTCATGGAAAAATGCACCTATTGCATCCAGCGCATCAACGCGGCGCGCATCAACGCTGAGCTCGAAAAGCGTACGATCGGCGACGGCGATATCGTTCCAGCGTGTGCGCAGGTGTGCCCCGTGGAGGCGATCGTTTTTGGCAACATGAATGATACACGAAGCCGGGTCGCGCAGCTGAAACGGTCGCCGCTCAATTATTGGATGCTTGGCGAGCTCAACACGCGGCCCCGGACGAGCTATTTCGCCAAGCTCCGCAACAGGAACGCTGCGCTCGTGAGAAGTGACTAGTGAGATGTGAGAAGTATGAACACGCCCGACCAATCACCTCTCACTTCTCACGAATCACCTTCCTATTCCCCGCTCGGTTATCCAACCAATCTCCTCGCTCCTGGACAAACGTACGAAACGGTCAACAAGACCATCGCTGAGATTCCGCTGAGTCACGCGCCGATGAGTTGGCGGTTTGGCTTCTTCGTCGCGTTTCTCTTACTGATGATGTTTCTCGTCGCGATAACGTGGCTCTTCGCCAAAGGCGTCGGCATCTGGGGCGTTAACATTCCGGTGGCGTGGGGGTTCGCGATTGTGAACTTCGTTTGGTGGGTGGGAATTGCGCACGCCGGCACATTCATCTCCGCGATTTTGCTTTTGCTTTTTCAGCACTGGCGCACTGCAATTAACCGTTTTACCGAAGCGATGACGCTATTCGCGGTCGCCTGCGCGGGATTAATGCCGCTGCTCCATCTGGGACGGCCATGGGTTTTCTATTGGCTCTTTCCGTATCCGGACACGATGGGAGTCTGGCCGCAATTTCGTAGCCCGTTGGTTTGGGATGTTTTTGCAGTCGGCACTTATTTTACCATATCACTGTTGTTTTGGTACCTCGGGCTCGTGCCAGACCTGGCCACGGTGCGTGATCGCGCCAGGAAGCTTTGGCAAAAAAAAGTCTATGGCTTTTTTGCGTTGGGGTGGCGCAATTCCGCTTCGCACTGGCAACGCCATCAGGTCGCATACCTGCTGCTCGCCGGACTCGCCACACCGCTCGTTCTTTCAGTGCACAGTGTGGTCAGCTTTGATTTCTCGGTCGCGATAGTCCCAGGTTGGCACTCGACAATTTTTCCGCCGTACTTTGTGGCCGGCGCGATCTACTCCGGGTTCGCGATGTCGCTGAACATCGTAATTCCGGTTCGGAAAATCTACCATCTCGAGCACCTGATCACGGAGCGCTATCTGAACAACATGGCTAACATCATGTTGGCCACCGGAATGATTGTTGCCTACGGCTATTTCATTGAGGCGTTCATGGCTTGGTACAGCGGCGATATCTTTGAGCGCTACATGATGATGAACCGCGCCTTCGGTCCGTATGGCTGGGTCTTTTGGACGTTGATGCTCTTCAATGTGCTCGTGCCGCAAGCGCTCTGGTCCGCGCGCATCCGGCGTAACACGGTCGCCCTTTTTATCGTCGCGCTCTTCATCAACGCCGGCATGTGGATCGAGCGTTTCGTGATCGTCATCACCAGCTTGAACCGCGATTTCACACCATCGGCCTGGCACATGTTTTCGCCGACAAGATGGGATTGGATGACACTGTTCGGCAGCGTCGGTCTGTTTCTCACTCTTCAGTTTCTGTTCATACGACTCGTGCCGATGATTTCGATTTCCGAAACGCGCGAGCTGGTCGCCGAACGCGAAAAAGCAACGATCAAATGAGCCAGCCTTACGGATTGCTCGCAGAATTTTCGAACCACGAAGACTTGCTGCGTGCGGCCGAAACGGCGTACGCAGCGGGGTTCCGGAAAATGGACGCGTTCGCGCCCTTTCCTGTCGAAGGCCTCCCGGAAGCGCTGGGAAAGAAAACGCGGCTGCCACTGCTCGTCTTGATCGGTGGAATCATTGGGGGAGTTGGCGCGTATTACATGGAATGGTACGCGAACGCGGTTAGTTACGTAATCAATATCGGCGGCCGTCCGATTCACAGTTGGCCGGCATTCATTCCGATCACCTTCGAACTAACTGTGCTGGCAGCAGGTCTCACTGCGTTCTTTTTTTCATTGGGCTTGAGCGGGCTGCCGCGCCCTCACCATCCTCTATTCAATGTCCCGGAATTCGAACGCGCATCGCAGGATCGATTTTTTCTGTGTATCGAAACGCGCGATCCGAATTTTAATCGCGATCAGACGCGCGCCTTTCTTCAAGGCCTCAGTCCATTGTCGATAGCGGAGGTGCCGGAATGAGGTCGAACTCGGCCACGCACAAAGCTGGTAGGGCGCGACCGCCGGGCGCGTCGAAGCGCCCACAACGCAAAAAGCTTCCGCATGAGAGGCCGCTGGATTACATCTGTGCTAACCCCGTTCGCGCAGGGCTCATCGCATCTTCAGAAGAGTGGCCTTATTTTTGGCTAGCTGATCCCCAGGAGAAAAACGCGAATCGTGAAGGTCGAGCTCCGCGCTCCGGCGCGCCCGGCGGTCGCGCCCTACCCTTCGTGCTTAGCGCGATGGTCATGTTCAGTGTCGGTTGTCGCCCGGATATGACGAATCAACCCAAAGCCACACCCCTTTCGGAAAGCGATTTTTTCTCGAATGGAGCCAATGCGCGGCGACCTCCGGCGCATACTGTTGCCCGCGGTGATGTGCGCCAGGATACAGCGTTTTATACCGGGCAAACGAATGGAACGTATGTGACGCAGTTGCCAGTAAAATTAACCCGCGACCTTATGATTCGCGGCCGCGAACGTTTCGACGCCATTTGCGCCGAATGCCACGACCGCACCGGCAGCGGAAACGGCATGGTGGTCCAACGCGGATTTCCACAGCCGCCATCATTTCACGTCGATCGGATTCGCAACGCGCCGATCGGCCATTTTTTCGATGTCATGACGAACGGGTACGGCGTGATGTATTCCTACGCCACCCGTGTGGAACCGGAGGACCGATGGGCCATCGCTGCGTACATCCGCGCTCTACAGCTTAGTCATAACGCGGCGTTGTCCGACGTGGATTCAGCCGACCGCGCAACACTGGATAGTAAGAAATGAAATCGATTTTCGATGATTCCGTCGGTCACGCGAAAAATGTTTCGTTAGGCCTCGGCATCATTGGATTCTGCGGATGTCTTATTGGCTGGTTCGTCGCGCCGCGCGATTTCTTTGTCGCTTATCTTTTCGGTCATTTCTTCTTCCTCGGCCTTTCGCTTGGATCGCTGGCGTTGCTGATGATCCATCATCTGACCGCCGGCGATTGGGGCTATGCTGTGCGGCGCTTTCTTGAATCCGCAGTCGGCAACTTGCCTCTGCTCGTTTTGCTATTTGTGCCAATCTTTTTCGGATTGGCGAACCTCTACCCGTGGCAAAATCGAGCTGTCGTGGCGGCCGACGAAACATTGCGAGTAACGCGAATCTATTTGAACCCACCGGGGTTCGTTCTTCGCACCGCAATTGTCTTTGCCGTTTGGATCATCATGGCCAGGCAGTTGCTCAAATGGTCTGCGGAGCAGGACGTAACCGTTTCGCTCGAACCGACGCGTAAGATGCGAACCTTGAGCGGACCGGGCCTGGTGATTTACCCAGTTACAATGACGTTCGCGGCGGTTGACTGGCTGATGTCGATGGAAGCGGATTGGTACTCGACCATGTTCCCGGTTCTTATTTGCATCGGCCAGGTCCTGAGCGCGCTCGCGCTTGTAATTTTACTGCTTGCCTGGGCAGCGCGCTCATCCGTTCTTGGATCACTTGCGAGCGAGGAAAATTTTCACAAGCTTGGCAACTTGCTGCTCGCCTTCACGATGATGTGGGCCTACCTCGCGTTCGGACAACTGCTTGTCATTTGGTCGGGAAATCTGCCGCATGAAATCTCGTGGTATCTGCACCGCATCAGCTGCGGCTGGAAATGGATCGCGATCTTCATCGCGCTGTTTCATTTTTTCGTTCCATTTTTCCTGCTGCTAATGCGGGCGGCCAAAAAGCGTCGGCCCATCCTGGCGCGCATCGCAGCATGCGTTCTCGCGGCGCACATCGTCGCGGTCTGGTGGACGATTGCGCCTAGTATTTACACAAAACATTTTTATGTCGGCTGGCTCGCCCCCGCCGCATTTCTGGGAATAGGTGGCATCTACGCGTTCGCATTTTTGAAAAATTTGGAGACGAGGCGGCTCGTTCCACAAAACGATCCACGGCTCGAACTTGCTGTGCCCACATGAATGCCACCATCGAGAAACGCGACCACGAACGAAAAGACGTCGACGTCCCGTCGTTACTTGCCATCGCGTTCCTGTTGTTCTTTTCCTGCATGATCATTTTCGTCGTTGTCTGGGGAATGATGCATTACTTCAAATTACATGAGCCGGCCAAGACCGCCGGACAAGCGAATCTCCCGGTTACGAGTTCGGAAGAATTTCCTAAGCCGCGATTGCAAATAAAGGGGGCAGTAGATTTGGCGAACCTGCGCGCCGCCGAAGAGACCGACCTTGAGTCTTACGGCTGGATCGATCGGAACTCTGGAACGGTGCACATCCCGATTGACCGCGCCATGCAATTGCTCTTGGAGCGAGGTTTGCCCGATGTCGGTGCGGGGCAAACGCCGCTCAGTTTGATGCAGGCACGGCCTGTAGAGAACGCTACGCCACCTCAGTTACTCAAAAGCCCATGAGAAAAGTCGCGGTCGCACTTGTGTTAATCTGCGCGTTCGCTGGGAAAACGCGTGCATTAACACCGGGCGATCTGAGTCGCGTGACTTTCGAGCAGCATCCCGGCGTGCAGATCTCGCCCGATCTCGTTTTGCGCGATCAAGATGACAGACCGTTTCGGCTCGGTGATCACTTCGGGAAACAGCCGACCATCCTCGTGTTGGGCTATTACCGATGCCCGATGCTCTGTTCCCTGATCAATGATGGGCTGATCCACGCACTCCAGGAGCTGCCTCTGAACGTAGGCAGAGACTTTCAAGTCATCGATGTCAGTGTCGACCCGGCCGAAACTGCGATTGCTGCGGCGCAGAAAAAGTCAGAATACCTGCGGCAATACAGTAGGCCTGGCGCGGCAGATGGTTGGCATTTTCTCGTGGGCGACGAACGCTCGATCAAGCGGCTAGCCGATCAAGCGGGCTTTCGCTACGTGTACGATTCGCAGACACGCCAATACGCGCATCCAAGCGGCGTTATCGTGCTGACACCCAAAGCGAAAATTTCCCGCTACGTCTTTGGGGTGAGATTGGATGCGAGAGAACTGCGCGACGCGCTTGTTGCAGCAAAGGAAGAGAAATCGTCGTCAATTATCTCGCAGGTCTTTCTGCTTTGTTACCATTACAATCCCATCACCGGGAGATACGGCGGGCTGATCCTGGCGATCTTGCGCGTCGCCAGCCTGGGATTTGTTGCAGCGATAGCGTGGTGGGTTTTTTCGGCGGCGCGTCGATTAGCCGGAGGGAACGCGCAAATTAATTGAAACATGGATCGATTCCGTCTCTTCCCGCCGCAAGCATCCACCACGTCCCACGAAGTGGACGCGTTGTTTTTCGCGTTGACGCTGATCTCTCTTTTTTTCATGGTCGTCATTTTTCTGCCGATCATTTTCTTTTCCGTAAAATATCGCCGCGGATCGCCAGCCGATCGCTCTAATCCACGCTCCGGTTCATTTCTGATCGAGAGCGGCTGGACGATCGGACCAATCTTCCTTTCGCTTGGACTCTTTGCCTGGGGGGCTGTTGCCTATTTTCGAATGGAGCGAAGGCCAGCGAACGCGATCGACGTGCAGGTCGTTGGCAGACAATGGATGTGGAAACTTCAGCACGCCGAAGGCAAACGGGAAATCAATGAGCTGCACGTGCCGGTCAATACGACCGTAGCAATGACCATGACGTCTCAAGATGTCATTCACAGTTTTTTTGTTCCGGCCTTCCGAGTGAAGCAGGATGTTGTGCCTGGAAAATATACCGGTGAATGGTTCAAGCCGACGCGAACCGGCGAATATCATATTTTCTGTGCCCAATACTGCGGCACGCAGCATTCCAGGATGATTGGCCGCGTTGTGGTGATGGAGCCAGCAGCCTATGAGCGCTGGCTAAAATCGGGAGAACCAACCGAATCCATCGTGCAAACGGGGGAACGGGTATTTCACGATCGGGGATGCAGCGGCTGCCACGCGCCAAATTCCCAATTTCACGCGCCTCTGCTGCAAGGTCTCTACAGAAACCCGGTTCCGCTTGTTAATGGCACAATGGTCACGGCTGACGACCAATATCTGCGCGATTCGATTTTGCAGCCGGGCAAGCAAATTACGGCGGGTTATCAAAACATCATGCCGAGTTTTGCCGGCCATTTGAGCGAGGAAGAGATCATGCAGCTGATCGCCTATTTGAAGTACATCGGTAATCAGCCGCCGGCATCGCAATGAACGGTACAATTTCAGATTCCGAGTCATCGATGAAAAGCGCGACCGAACTGGTCGTCGAGCGACCGGGTGAGTTTGCGCGCCTGAATTATCTGAGCGTCCACCACGGCGTCCGCTCGTGGTTACTGACGAAGGACCACAAACGAATCGGTCTCCTTTATCTCTTCACTATCCTCATTTTTTTTCTGATCGCGAGCGTCGCGGCGGCGTTGATGCGGATCGAGCTTGTTACACCTCAACCCAAGCTGGTCACGTCCGAAACCTATAACAAGCTCTTCACCATCCACGGCGTGTTAATGGTCTGGTTCTTTCTCATTCCATCCATTCCGACCGTGCTCGGCAATTTTATTCTGCCGATGATGATCGGCGCACGCGATGTCGCCTTTCCGAAGTTGAACCTGTTGAGCTGGTACATCTTTGTCGCCGGCGGCGCGCTTGCGCTTTGGTCCCTGCTCCACGGCGGCGTGGACACTGGCTGGACGTTCTACACGCCTTACAGCACGACGTACGCAAACACGCACGTGATCTCGATGGCGGCCGGCGTTTTTGTGGCCGGGTTCTCCACCATCATAACCGGCATGAACTTCATGGTGACGACTCACAAAATGCGTGCGCCGGGTCTGACCTGGTTTCGATTGCCGCTGTTTGTTTGGTCACTTTACGCGACGAGCTTGATCATGGTGCTCGCCACACCGGTCCTGGCCATTACTCTTGCGCTCATCTCAGTAGAGCGTTTCTGGGGTGTCGGAATCTTCGATCCAAAACTCGGCGGTGATCCCGTTTTATTCCAACATCTCTTCTGGTTCTATTCGCACCCGGCGGTCTACATCATGATTTTGCCGGGAATGGGCGTCATCAGTGAATTGATCACCTGTTTTTCGCGCAAACCGATCTACGGCTATGCCTGGGTCGGATCGGCGAGCATGGCGATCGCTGTCCTTGGATTTCTTGTTTGGGGCCACCACATGTTTGTTTCGAGTCAGTCGGTTTATGCCGGCATGGTTTTTTCGATTCTCAGTTTTCTGGTCGCGGTTCCTTCCGGCATAAAAGTCTTCAATTGGACGGCGACACTACGCAAAGGCTCCATTCATTTCGCGACACCAATGCTCTACGCGTTGGGTTTCATTGGCCTTTTTACCATCGGTGGCTTAACCGGGTTGTTTCTCGCCGCGCTCGCGGTCGATGTTCACGTGCACGACACGTATTTCGTCATCGCTCATTTTCACTACATCATGGTGGGCGGCATGGTGATGGCGTTCATGGGTGGCCTTCACTATTGGTGGCCAAAAATTTCAGGACGCTTGTATCCGGAATTGGCAGGCAAACTCGCAGCTATGATCACATTCATCGGATTCAATCTGACGTTCTTCCCACAGTTTATTCTTGGTTACCTTGGTCAACCGCGCCGCTACCACGTCTATCCGCCGGAGTTCCAAATCTATCATGTGCTCTCGACTGCCGGCGCTTCCATCCTGGGCGTCGGATATTTAATGCCGCTGATTTATTTCATCTGGGCATGGAAGCATGGTCGCGTTGCAGGGCCGAACCCATGGCGAGCGACTGGTTTGGAATGGCAAACGCCTTCGCCGCCGCCCGAACATAACTTTGAACAAACTCCGGTCGTAAGAGGGCCGCCCTATTCTTACTCAGCCGAAAAAGATGTCGACCTTGACCTCGCTAGCATCTGACGCCCCGAATCAACCTTCGGAAGGCATGATGACCGCGTCGGGACTTGACTGCTTTAAGCAGTCAAGTTTGTCGCAGCCGAGCATAACGATCGGCGCGTTGGGATAATTCCACCATGGAAGCAGCCAATTTGCCGCCTCTTGTCGGCCAGCAATTCGATGACATAGAACAACAACGCGAGGCGGCGAAGCTCGGCATGTGGATTTTCCTGGCGACCGAAGTGCTTTTTTTTGGCGGACTTTTTCTCGGATACACGATCTACCGCTTCACGTACGGCCAGATCTTTGTACATACGAGTCGCAAGCTTGATGTCCTTCTCGGCGGAACAAACACCGCGGTATTGCTTATCAGCAGCCTCCTGATGGCATTCGCCGTGCGCGCAGCAAAACTCGATCAAAGGCGCATGCTCACCTGGCTACTCATCGGCACTGCCTTGCTCGGCTGCGTCTTCATGTCGATCAAGGGCGTCGAGTACCACAAGGACTATGTGGATCATCTGGTTCCCGGTCGACATTTCGAGTGGCACGGCGCCGATCCGCATAGCGCCGAATTATTTTTTTGGATTTACTTTGCGATGACCGGGCTACACGCGATTCACGTGACTGTTGGAATCGGAATCATGCTGGTTCTGGCACTGCTAGCATGGCTTGGAAAATTTTCTCATGGCAATCACAATACCGTCGAGATCGCCGGCTTGTACTGGCATTTTGTCGATATCGTCTGGGTGTTTTTGTTTCCGCTTTTGTACTTGGTAGGTCATCGATGATGAAAGCGCTCTGTAAATTGGACGTTGAGTGTTGGGCGTTGAGCGTTGGGCGTTTGCCGCCGTTCGCGGCGCGCCCTCGCCGCGGCGAGCAAGCTTTGGTCGCGCCCTACCATTCCGTGGACTCGTAGATGGAAGAAGTTACACAACCGAAAGTTTACGTGCGCACATGCGTCGCGTTGCTGGCGTTGCTGGCGTTAACCTGGGCGATTGCCTACGTCGATCTTGGCCCGTTCAATCTAATCGTTGCGCTCGGGGTGGCAATCGCCAAGGCAATCGTCATTGCGCTTTTCTTCATGCACATCAAAGGGAGCAGCCGCCTTTTGCATCTTGCAGCGGTAGCCGGCATGATTTGGCTGCTATTCCTGATTTCCCTGACGCTTGGCGATTACATCACTCGTGGCTGGGTGCCATTAAATCATTAGGCATCGGGTACACGACTTTCAAGGCCAGGCGCAAAACGACTTAGCATCACTGCGAAATCTGGGCTGGATCACCTGCTCCAGCGATTCTTGTGATTTCGTTTTCCTGCTTGCCGCCTAATGAAATTTACTGAAAACTCGGCGCCCGTGAAAAGGTCCAGGGTTCTGCTCGCCGGCTGTTTGGGGTGGCTCGCCGCAGCGAGCGCGCATGCAAATACCATCACCGTTATAAATACCAACGATGGCGGCCATGGCTCCCTGCGTCAGGCGATAGCGGATGCCAACGACGGCGACATCATCAACGCCAGGGGCGTTTTTGGCTCCATCGAACTCAGCAGCGGCGAGCTGCCGGTGAACAAAAACCTGACTATCAACGGCCCGGGCGCTGACAAGTTGTCTGTTGAGAACACGCACTCGAGC
>Ga0209375_1001290_pt1 | contig 19176 bp, 16 predicted proteins | sample GraSoiAngelo_131_FD_185888 | JGI IMG/M metagenome (GOLD analysis project Ga0209375, IMG submission 185888) | Grasslands soil microbial communities from the Angelo Coastal Reserve, California, USA - 14_0929_02_30cm (SPAdes) (version 2) | ecosystem: Environmental > Terrestrial > Soil > Grasslands ... | reverse complement strand
CACGGCGCATGTGATCGTGCTGCGCGGCCACGGCGACAAGTTCTTCTCCGCCGGTGCGAATATCAGCATGCTCAACAGCGTGACCCCGCGCTTCAAGTATTTCTTCTGCCTGCACGCGAACGAGACGCTCAACCGGCTCGAGCACACCCCCAAGCTCACGATCGCCGCCCTCAACGGGCATACCGTGGGCGGCGGGCTCGAGATCGCCATGGCGTGCGACATCCGTCTCGCCAAAGAGAATGCCGGCAAGATCGGCCTCCCGGAGGTGAACCTCGGCGTGCTGCCCGGCACCGGCGGCACGCAACGCCTGGCGCGCATCGTCGGCAAGCCGCGGGCCATCGAGATGATGGTGAAGGGTGAGACCTTCTCCTTCGACAAGGCGAAGGAGCTCGGGCTCGTCAACGAGGTGTTCGCCGCCGACGATTTCTGGGACCAGGTGATGCTGTACGCCAAGCAGTTCACGCCCCCCCACAAGGCGTCCAAGGCGGTGGGGCTGATCAAACGGTCCGTCCAGTCCGGTGCGGAGGTGCCGTTCGAGTCGGGGCTGACGCTCGAGCGTGAGCTGCAGCAGCAGCTGTTCCAATCCGAGGACGCGAAAGAAGGCATCGCGGCGTACGTCGAGAAGCGGGTGGCGGAGTTCAAGGGCCGGTGAAGACCGACCTGTTGATCGGGAACGAGTGGCGCAGCGCCGCCAAGCGCTACTGTCTCACCAATCCGGCCACCGAGGAGCCGCTCGCGGAGGTGGCCGAGGCGGGTGAGGAGGAAATCGACGCGGCGGTACAGGCGGCGCGCACCTGCTGCGACTCCAAGGAGTGGCGCGAGCTGCCGGCGCGGAAGCGGGGCCAGCTGTTGTATCGCATCGCGGAGCTCTTGGAGCAGCGCTCCCCCGAAATCGCGGAAGTCGAGACGAAGAACAACGGCAAGCCGCTGTTCGAGTCCAAGATCGACGTCGCGATGGCCGTCGAAACGTTCCGCTACTACGCCGGGTGGGCCGACAAGCTCACGGGCGACACGCTGCCCGTGAGCGGCAATTTCTTCACGTATACGCTGCGCGAGCCGGTGGGCGTGGTGGGGGCGATCGTGCCGTGGAACTTCCCGCTGAACCTCGCCTCGTGGAAAGTAGCTCCGGCGCTCGCGGCCGGGTGCACGGTGGTGTTGAAGCCCGCGCACGAGACGCCGCTCACCGCCCTGCTGCTCGGCGAGATCGCGGTCGCCGCGGGGCTGCCGTCCGGCGCGCTCAATGTGGTGCCGGGCCCCGGCGCGACTGCCGGCGCCGCGTTGGTGCGTCACCGCCTCGTCGACAAGATCGCCTTCACCGGGTCGACGGAAATCGGTCAGTGGATCATGCGCGAGGCCGCGGGGACCGTGAAGCGCGTCACGCTCGAGCTGGGCGGCAAGAGTCCCAACATCATCTTTGCCGATGCCGATCTCCCGGCGGCCGTGCGCGGCGCCCAGAACGGGATCTTTTATGGAAAGGGTGAGGTCTGCGCGGCGGGATCGCGGTTGCTCGTGGAGCGGGGGGTGCACGATCAGGTCGTCGAGCAGCTCGCCGAGCGGGCCAAGAAGCTCACCCCCGGCGATCCGTTCGATAAGAACACCCGGCTGGGGGCGATCGTGTCGAAGCGGCAGCAGGAAACGGTCCTGTCCTACATCGCGGCGGGGGAGAAAGAGGGCGCCCGGCTCGTTGCCGGTGGCAAACCGGCGAAGGTGAATGGGAAGGGCTACTACGTCGAGGCGACCGTATTCGACGGCGCGAAGCCGGGCATGAAGATCGTGGACGAGGAAATCTTCGGTCCGGTGCTCTCGGTGCTGACGTTCGAGAACGAGGCCGAGGGCATCGAGCTCGCCAACCGCTCGATGTACGGACTGGCCGCGGGGATCTGGACGAAGGACGTCCAGAGGGCGCATCGCGTGGCGCGCGCCATCAAGGCAGGGACCGTCTGGGTGAATACGTACAACTTCTATGATCCGGCGGCACCGTTCGGCGGCTACAAGTTCTCGGGATTCGGGCGGGACTTGGGCAGAGAGGCGCTCGATAACTATACGGCGACGAAGACGGTGTGGGTGGGTTTGTGACGAGATGCGTGATGCGGGATGCGTGAGATGACCGAAGCATACATCTGTGCGGCGCTCCGTACACCCGTCGGCAAACACGGGGGGGCTCTCGCACAGGTGCGTGCGGACGACCTCGCGGCCATCCCGATTACGGCCGTCGTCGAGCGAAGCGGGATTGATCCGCTCGCGATCGACGACGTGATCCTCGGCTGCACCAATCAGGCAGGTGAAGACAACCGCAACGTGGCGCGCATGGCGCTGCTGCTCGCGGGGCTCCCGGTGGAGGTACCGGGCCAGACGGTGAACCGGTTGTGCGGCTCGGGCCTCCAGGCGGTGGCGAGCGCCGCTCAGGCGATCAAAGCGGACGAGGGAGCGGTGTTCATCGCGGGCGGCGTGGAGAACATGACGCGCGCGCCCTACGTCACGCTCAAAACGGGCGAGGCGTGGAGCCGCCGGGCCCCCGAGACCGCGGACACGACCGTGGGATGGCGCTTCACGAATCCCCGGCTCAAGCAGGGCTGGACGATTTCGCTCGGCGAGACGGCCGAGGTGGTGGCTCAGCGCTACAAGATCACGCGCGCCGAGCAGGATGCCTTCGCCGTCGAGAGCCAGCGCCGGGCCGACGCGGCGCTCAAGGCGTGCGTGTTCACCGATGAGCTCGTTGCGGTCCCGCTGCCCGACGGTACCACGTTCGCGAAGGACGAATACCCGCGGGCCGGTACCACGCTCGAGAGTGTGGCGAAGCTGAAGCCCGCCTTCCGGTCGGATGGCACGGTGACCGCGGCGAGCTCGAGTGGGATCAACGATGGGGCGGCGGCACTGCTCATCATGGGGCGGTCGAAGGCGGTGGAGGGCGGTGGAGGGCGGTGGCAACCTCTGGCCCGCGTGGTTGCCACGGCGGTGGCTGGAGTCGATCCGAGCTGCATGGGGTTGGGGCCGATCCCGGCCACGCAGAAAGTGCTGAAGCGGGCCGGGCTCTCGATCGAGCAGATCGACCTGATCGAGCTGAACGAAGCGTTCGCGGCGCAGGCGATCGCCTGCGTCCGCGAGCTGCGGCTCGACCCGGCCAAGGTGAACATCTACGGTGGGGCGATCGCGCTGGGCCACCCGCTGGGCGCCACGGGTGCGAGGCTTTTGACGACTCTGGTCCACGCCTTACGCCGGACGCAGTCCCGTTACGGGTTATGTGCCATGTGCATCGGTGTGGGCCAGGGGATCGCGATGATCGTGGAGCGGGCCTGATGGCGGCGTACGAGCGCGTGCTGGTGGAAATCGCGGGGGGCATCGGCACGGTGACACTCAACCGGCCGGAGAAGCTCAACGCGCTGGACCGCGCCCTGTGCGACGAGCTGCGGGAAGCCCTCGCGTTGCTCACGAACAGCGACGCCGTGCGCGTCATCGCGGTCACGGGTGCCGGCCGCGCCTTCTGCGCCGGCGCCGACCTCGGCGTACTCGACGCGGACGGGTCGGCGCTCGTGGCCGCGGGCAAACATGTGGCGCTCGCCCTGCGGGCGGCGCCGCAGCCGGTGCTCGCCGTGGTCAACGGCCCGGCCGCCGGAGGCGGGGCGAATCTGGCGCTCGCCTGCGACTATCGGATCGCGTCGGACCAGGCCTCGATCGGCCAGGTGTTCCATAAGCTGGGCCTGGTACCGGACTGGGGCGGCAGCTTCTTCTTGCCGCGGCTGGTCGGCACCTCGCGGGCGCTCGAGTTGGTGTGGAGCGCGCGCATGGTGCCGGCGGGCGAGGCGCTGGCCCTCGGGCTGTTCGATGACGTGGTCCCCCACGCCGACCTGTCGGCTGTCGCCCGTTCGCTCGCCGAGCAATGGGCTGGCCAGCCGCCCGGCGCGGTCCGGCGGGCCAAGGAAGCGCTGTATCGCAGCGAGGCAAGCTCGCTCGCCGCCATGCTCGATCTCGAGATCGCTCACCAGAACGAGCTGTTCGCCACTCCCGAGGCGCGCCAGCGCATCGCGGGGGCTTTATCCGCCAAGAGGAGCCACTGATGGTCCGCAAGCTCAATAACTTCGACGAGTGGATCGACTACTTCCGCTACTGGCAGGATTCGATCGGCCTGCCCCAGGGCGAGATCCGCAAATTCAAGTTCGAGGCGAAGTTCGGGGAGCAGGAGGTGCCCCACATCGAGTTCGGCCATTACAAAGGCCAGCGCAAATGGCCGACCGTGATGCACATCCCCGACCAGCGGATTCGGGACGCGCTCCTGAACCTGATCGTGTACCAGGGCGACACGGAGTTCGCCTCGGTGGAGCAGCAGCGCAACCTGCTGACGCACGCCCCGTCGGACTACGATCTGCTCGCGCTGATGCGGGTGATGACCGAGGAAATGCGCCACGGCTGGCAAATGTCGTACCTCCTATGCAGCCATTTCGGCGACGAGGGGAAGCGCGAGGCGGCGAAGCTGCTCGAGCGCCGGGCCGACGAGGGGGAGCGGCTGCTCGGGTCGTTCAACGAGCTGGTCGACAACTGGCTCGACTTCTTCACCTACACACAGTTCATCGATCGCGACGGCAAGTTCCAGCTCACCATGCTATCGGTGTCGGCGTTCGATCCCCTGTCGCGTTCGATGAACCCGATGCTCAAGGAGGAGTCGTTCCACCTCGGCACCGGCAACAACGGGCTCCTGCGCATCGTGAAAGCTGGCCAGATGCCACCGGAGGTGATCCAGCGATTCTTCTACAAATGGATTCCCACCGCGTTCGACCTGTTCGGCACGGACAACTCGTCATCGGCGCACTGGGCTTACGTGTGGGGCCTGAAGGGCCGCTACGACGAGCGGGAGCACCAGACCGAGCCCGACAAGGCGAAGCTCAATGAGCTCAGCCGTGACCTGTACCGCCAGGAGATCACCAAGCTGGTGGAGCGGCTGAACATGTTCATTCCGGACCGAGACCGCTGGCTGCGGATGCCGGACACGAAGTTCAACCGCAAGATCGGCGTGCACGCGCATCACCGCTACACTGTGGACGGCCAGCCGATCGACGATGCGGAGAAGTACGCGGCGTACCTGAAGACGGTTCTCCCTCAGCCCGAGCACTACCAGACGGTGCACGACATCGAAAAGGAGCCGGGCTGGATCGAGGCGAAGAAGGCGGACAGCCTGCTCAAGTGAGCCTCGTCATCGCGCACCGGGGCGCGTCGGGCTACGAGTACGAAAACTCGCGGGCGGCATTCCGTGCCGCCCGCGCCCGGGGTGCCGACGCAATCGAGCTGGACATCCATGCCGCTGCTGACGGCGTGCTGTTCGTGCACCACGACGAGGTCGTGAGCGGCGTGCACATCACGCGCTCCAGCGCCGCGCAGGTGCGTGCGCTGCGTCTCCCGAACGGCGAGTCGATCCCGGCGCTGGAGGACGCGCTGGCCGTGATCGATCCGGCGCTGCAGGTCTTCATCGAGGTCAAGTCCCTGCCCCCGGAATTCGACGACCGGTTGTTTGCCGTGCTGGAGGGCGCGGGCGGTGGCGCGCGTTGCGCCGTGCACGGGTTCGACCATCGTATCGTGAAGCGGCTCGGGGTCGCCCGGCCCGCGCTGGTGCGGGGCGTCCTGCTGGCCTCCTATCCACTGCGTCCCCTGGAAGCGCTCCAGGATACCGGTGCCACCGTGCTGTGGCAGGAACAGAGCCTGATCGACACCGAGCTGGTCGACGCGCTGCACGGCGCGGGCTACCGCATCTACGCGTGGACCGTGAACGACCCCGACGAAATGCGGCGCCTCCTCGCGCTCCACGTGGACGGCTTGTGCACCAACGTCCCGGACGTCGGCCGCCGCGCCGTGGATGCGGGGGCCGCATGACCACACGCCGCGTGGCGGTGGTCGGCGCGGGCACGATGGGTGCGGGCATCGCGTACGCGGTCGCACTGGCGGGGTTCGAGGTCTGTCTCACCGACAGCCGGGCCGAGGTGCTGCCGCTCGCCCTCGGCCGACTCAACGACCTGCTTGCCGTCGCCGTGAAGCGCGGGAAGCTCACGGAGCCGGAACGCTTCGCCGTGTCGGCCCAGCTCCGTGCGGAGCACGAGTTCGCGCCCGCGGTGAGCGGGGCCGAAGTCGTGATCGAGGCCGTGCACGAGCACCTGGGCGTGAAGCAGCAGCTGTTCGCCGAGCTCGAGCGGGCCGCGCCCGGAGACGCTCTGCTCGCGACCAACACCTCGTCGCTCTCGGTCGCCGACATCGCCGCCGCGGTCCAGGATCCCGGCCGCGTGGTGGGGCTGCACTTCTTTAATCCGGTGCACGCGATGAAGCTGGTCGAGGTGGTGACGCACCCACGGGCGTCGCCGGCCGCCGTAGAGCGGGCCGTCGCGTTCGCGCGGGCGCTCGACAAGGAGCCGATCGTGGTGCAGGACTCGCCGGGGTTCGCGTCCAGCCGGCTGGGACTGGCCCTCGGCCTCGAGGCGATGCGGATGCTCGAGCGCGGGGTCGCCTCCGCGGAAGACATCGACAAGGCGATGGAGCTGGGCTACAACCATCCGATGGGCCCGCTGAAGCTCACGGATCTGGTGGGCCTCGACGTCCGACTCGCGATCGCGGAGTACCTGCACCAGCGACTCGAGGAGCCGCAGTTCGAGCCCCCACAGATCCTGCGCGACAAAGTGGCGAAGGGGGAGCTGGGAAAGAAGACGGGGAAGGGGTTCTACAACTGGAGCGCCTGAGGGGCCTCGTCATCCCTCAGGCGCTCTGAATCCGCTGCCGGTTCAGGGACCCGCGCAGATCTTGGGACCGGCGGTCTGCGTCGCGATGGCGGTGTGGTCGGCGGACCCGGTGTTCCCGGGCTGGTCGTCGCTGTAGGCGATGGACGCCAGACCGGTCGTGGGGTTGACCGCGACGCCGAAGTCGTCGAACAGGTCCCGGTTGCCGGTGCAACCCACCCCGCTCTCGCACACCCCACCGTAGTGGATGATGGGAGTGGCGGCGGCCTGCGTGAACGCGCTGCCGGCCACGGCGGCGTTCAGGTTCTGGGCGAAGAACACGTACCACGCCGCCGACGCCGGATAGTTGTCCGGCGCCGTCGTCCCGTCGTAGAACGACGTCCCGTACCACACGATGTTCAGCTGGCCGGGGTCGCAGGCCACGCTCCACGGCATGATCGCCGTAGCGGACGGGGCCTGGTTCACTTGGATCGGCCCGGTCCAGGTCTGCCCGCCGTCGGTCGAGAAGCTGTAGAAGAGGTTGTGGTTGTCGGTGTAAACGACGTAGACCGTCCCGGCTCGGTCCACGCTCACGTTGACGAACTGGTGTCCGTACGCGACCGCGGTGTTCGGATTAACATAGACGGCATGATCGGTGAACGTCCGACCGCCGTCGCTCGAGACCGCGATCCAGACGGCATGGAACGAGCTCGGGAGCACGGCCTCGGTAAGGTTGGCGATGCCGCTGAAGACCTGGTAGATGACGTGGTTCCTGGGGTCGATCGTCAGGTTGCCGATCTCGTTATCGTCGATCAAAAAGGCGTGTGCCAGGTCGATCGCCGAACCCAGCTGGGTGAAGGTGGCGCCCGCGTCGAAGCTGCAGTTCACGTCGATGTTGAAGGTCACGATGTCGTGGTACGAGATGCACACCTTGGTCGCTTGGTCGGCGGCGATCCACTCGCGGTCATCGCCGGGAATGGTGGCGCTGAGGACGGTCTTGGTCCACGTCGTCCCGCCGTCCTGACTGGTGCTGACCGTGACATTCGCCAGGCTGAGGCTCGCTACGTACAGGTTGTGGATGCCGCTGGCGTTCGCGTCCGGCGCGGTGCTCAAGTCCGTGTCGCCGCCTCCCGGCGCCACTCCCCCGAACGCCTGGGAGATCTGGTTGGGCGATTCCAGCGCCGTGTAGTGCAGGCCGCCGTCGGTGGACTTCCAGGCGAGCGTGCCGGCAGAGAGGCCGAGCTCCGAGGAGACGTAGAATGTCCCCGTGGCGTCGGCGCGAATCGCGGGCTCCGCGGCGCCGTTCGTGCAGCCCAACGGGCCCGGACAGACCGTCCCCGGCGCGGCGCCAAGCTCGAAGTTCTCGAACGTGAACGGTCCCCCGCTCACCGCCTGCGCGTCCACGCCGCTCGCCGGAGCGGGTGACGGAAGAGGACGCTCGTTGCACGACGCCAGCAGCAGGATGGCTCCCACCGCGGTCGCGCTGGCGACCGTGCGCCGGCGCCGCCGGCTTCCGCCCTCTGCCTGGACTCGCGCGCCCCAAGGGCGCGGACCGTCGTTCGTCATGGGTAGCCTCCGGGTCTAGTCGAAGGTTCTCGCCTGTGGAATGCAGGAAACGCCGTTGCTCACCCATCACATGGGCGCAAGTTTCGCACCTCCCTGCTGCGCGCGGGCTGCGTCGCTGATCGCAACACGGCTAGGAAGCCCGGATGGCCGCGCCGCGCGCACTGTCGCGGCCCCGCAACTTCCAGGTGTTGCGGCCGCTCGGCGCCGCAAGTTCCTCCTACAGGTGCGGTTGAATGCGCACTGCTCATACGGTAGCTTCCGCGCCCCATGAGTCGCCCTCCGTCGGCAACGGATCTCTCACTGACGCGCATCACCGACGTTCACATCCACGTGCAGCCGTGGCGCGAGCTCAAGCCCAACGTGCTCGACATGATGTGGCGCGGCCAGAATGCGCATCGGGATCTGATGATCCAGGTGATGGACGACCCACGCGCGTTGCTGGAGGTCATGGACCGCTCAGGGGTCTGGCGTGCGGGCCTGGTGAACTATCCATCCCCCGACGTGATGGGATTCACGGATGCGAGCAACGCGTTCGCCGCGAAGTATGCGCAGGCCGATCCCGAGCGACTCGTGCCGTACGGCGGCGTGCACCCCCGCTTCACGAAGGACCCGGCGGGCGACGTGGACCGCCTGGCCGAGCTTGGCATCCGGCTCGTCAAGGTCCATCCACCGCATCAGGGGATGCCGGCGAACGCCTACACGAACGGCCTCGATGCCCTGGGGAGGATCTACCGGCGCTGCGAGGAGCGCGGGCTGCCGGTGATGATCCACACCGGTACCAGCATTTTCCCCGGCGCCCGCTCCAAGTACGGCAATCCGATGGAGCTCGACGACGTCGCGATCGATTTTCCCGATCTCCGCGTCGTGATGGCGCACGGCGGCCGGCCGCTGTACATGGAGGAGGCGTTTTTCGTTCTGCGACGGCACCGTAAGATGTGGCTCGACGTCTCCGGGATACCGCCCGCCCGCTTGTTGGAGTACTTTCCGCGTCTCTCGGAGCTCGCCGATCGGGTCCTGTGGGGAACGGATTGGCCGAGCCCGGGCGTGAAGGACATGCGGAACAACATCGACCAGTTCCTGGCGCTGCCGCTCAGCGACCCGCACAAGAAGGCGATCCTCGAGACCAATGCGCTGGCCCTGTTTCCTGCTGCTCGCTAGCCCTTCCCTCACGACGGCTGCGACGGCCCAGACCTCCGCTGCCAGCCCCAAGGCGCTCCAGTTCGATGTCGCCCAAATCCCCGCGACACGCGACTCGTTCGTGTTTCGGCTGCGGGGAGAGGAACGGGGGTGGGCCGTGTGGCAATACGAGGTCCGCGCGCTCGAGATGACCCAGGAGCTCGTCTATACGGCGACCTCCGAATTCCGGCCGGTCGAGGACGAGCGGCTGCGCGTCGTGGTGAATCGCGTGACGGGCCAGCCGATCTCGACGTTCCACCACATCGATCTATTCTCGCCCCGCAGTGACACCGTGATGGTGGAGCACGATCTGGCAGTGCAGCGGGGAGAAATCTCGGGGCGCCGGCGGGTGGGGACCAAGAGCGGTGGTGTGAAAATCGTGCCGGTAAGCCGTCCCTTTGCCCCGGGTACGGTGCTCTCGGACTACGTGTTCCTCGCGGGGGCCGTATCGAACATCGCGCCGGGGGATTCGCTCGCGGTTCCGGCGTACAAGGAATTCGACGACTCGCTCGTGACCCTGAGCTTCGTCGCCGAGTCGCCCGCCGCGATCGAGGTTCCCGCCGGCCGGTTCGACGCGCTCCCGTTGCGGAGCGGCGGCTTCCGGATCTACGCGACCCGCACCGGGCCCCGGCGCGTGGTGAAGGGCGAGACCCTGGACGGGGCCTTTTCGTTCGAGCTGGTGCGGTCGGGACCCGTGGTTCCGACCCCCGAGTGAGCGGTCGCGTGCGCGTCCGGTCCATCATCGGAGCGGTGCTGCTCGGCGCTTCGCTCGCTCCCGCGCTGCCCGGCCAGGGCGGTCAGATCTCGTATGAAGCGTTCACGCTCCCCAACGGCCTGCGCGTCATCTACTCGGAAGATCACTCGACCCCAATCGTGTCGGTCGACGTGTGGTACAACACCGGGTCGCGGAACGAGCGGCCGGGCCGCTCCGGCTTCGCCCACCTGTTCGAGCACATGATGTTCGAAGGCTCGGCCCACGTGAAGAAGGGCGAGCACTTCCAGCTGATCTCGCGGGCCGGCGGCTCGGAAAACGGCAGCACGGCGGAAGACCGTACGAACTACTACGAGACGGTACCCTCGAATCGTCTGAACCTGGCGCTGTGGCTCGAAGCCGACCGCATGCGGTCGCTCACCATCACCGATGAGAACTTCCATAACCAGCGGGAGACGGTAAAAGAAGAGCGCCGACTGCGCGTCGACAACCAGCCGTATTCCCCCGCGTTCATCGACGGCATGACCTGGCCGTTCGACAGCGCCGGATGCTTCGCCTATGCGCACACGGTCATCGGGTCGATGGACGACCTCAACGCCGCCCAGCTCCCCGACGTTCGTGCCTTCTTCGACACCTTCTACGCCCCCAACAACGCCACGCTGGTCGTGGTGGGCGACTTCAAGCCCCTCGAGCTGCGGCGGTACGTGAATCAGTACTTCAGCGAGATTCCGCGCCACCGCGAGCCACCCCCAGTGAGGTGCACCGCCCGCCTCTCACCGGGCATCCAGCGGCGCGAGGTGACCGACGTGCACGCCAATTTGCCGGCGGTGCTCCGGATCTATCGCGCGCCGCCCCATGGCAATCCGGACACGCGCGCGCTCGAGCTCCTGAACGTCATCCTCGGCCAGGGGGAAAGCTCGCGCCTGAACGTGGCGGTCGTGCGGCGGGAGAAGGCCGCGCTCGGCACGCAGGTAATCGTGAACCCCTACGATTCGCGGCGCGGGCCCGGCGTGCTGCTCGTCCTCGCCATTGCCAACCAGGGCGTGGACCCGCTGAAGCTCGACACCCTCGTCACCGCCCAGCTGGACAGCATTCGGGCCGTCGGCGTCACCGACGAGGAGCTGACCAAAGCGAAGAACACCTTCCGCTCGAGCTTCATCCACACGCGCGAGACCACGCTCGGGAAGGCGGAGGAGCTGCACCATTACGACATGTTCCATGCGTCGCTGGGCGAGAGCAACAGCGATTTGGAGCGCTTCCTGGCGGTGACGGCGGCCGATATCCGCCGGGTCGCGGCGAAGTATCTCGATCCGGCGAACGCGGTCGTGATCGTTGTGAAGCCTGCAGCGGGCGGGGGGGCGCAGTGAGACGGCGGACGGGCGGACAGGTTGACGGGCGGACGGTATACGCGGTGGCAGCGCTGACGCTCCTGTCCGCCAGTCCCTCCGTCCGCCTGTCCGCCCAAGCCTTCCCCGTCACGCCCCCAAGGCCTACCCCCCTCACCCCCGTTCGCTTCCCGCCGTTCAAGGAGGCGACTCTCGCCGACGGACTGCAGCTGGTGGTGATCGAGCATCATGAGCAGCCGGTCGTCTCGGTGACGCTGTCCTTCCGCGCCGGTGGCATTTACGACCCGCCGGGCAAGGAGGGGCTGGCCAGCCTCGCCGCGGAGCTCCTCTCCAAGGGCACGGACAGCCGCAGCGCGGAGCAGATCGCCGGCACGATCGAAGGCGTGGGCGGCAGCCTCTCGGCGTCCTCGGGCGACGATTTCCTCACGATCTCCGCCGATGCCCTGAGCGACCAGGCAGGGCTGGTGCTCGATCTGCTCGGCGACGTGACGCTGCATGCGACGTTCCCGGAGAGCGAGCTCGAGCTGGCGCGGACGCGGGCGCTGTCCAACCTCGCGTTGGAGCTGTCCCAACCGAGCGTCGTGGCGCAACGGTTCTTCGGCAAGGAGATCTACGGCCGCAACCCTTACGGGCGGAGCGCGACGCGCGAGAGCTATCGAGCCGTCACCCGCGACGACATCACGCTGTTCGCCCGGCAACGCCTGCGCCCGGCCGGGGCGTTGCTCGTGGTCGCGGGGGACGTGACGGACGAGCAAGTGCGGGAGCTCGTGGCGAAGGCGTTCGAGGGCTGGCACGGCGCGCCGCCGAGCGCTTCCCTTCCCGCCCCCGTAACCCGAGTCGCGACGGACATCCTGCTCGTGCACCGGCCGGGCTCGGCGCAAGCGAACATCGCGCTCGGGAACACGACCATCCTGCCGACGGATCCTATCTACTATCCGGGCCGCGTCGCGACTCAGGTCCTGGGCGGAGGGGCGGACTCGCGGCTGTTTCTCATCCTGCGCGAGCAGAAGAGCTGGACCTACGGCGCGTACGCTTCGCTCCATCGCTACCGCGGACTGGGATACTGGCAGGCGACGGCGGAGGTTCGCACCGAGGTCGCCGACAGCGCGCTCCGCGAGCTGCTGCATCAGATCGAGCGGATCAGAACCGAAGTGATTCCGGATTCCGAGCTAGCGGCGACGAAGGGATTCCTCGTCGGGACGTTCCCGCTCACCATTGAGACGCCGAGCCAGATCGCGAGCCAGGTGGCGAATGTGAAACTGCTCGGTCTCGGCGACGAATACTTGCGGTTGTACCGGGACCGGCTCGCCGCCGTGACCGCGCTGCAGGCGCGGGCGGCCGCCGCCCGGCTGTACCGGCGCGGCGCGCTCAGTATCGTCGTCGTGGGCGACGGGGCGAAGCTGTACGACCCGCTTCACGGGATCGCCCCGCTGCGGATGGTCGATGTGGACGGCAAGCCGCTCACGCCCGCCGATCTCGCGCCGCCGACCGGGCCCGTGGCGCTCGACCCTGTGCAATTCGCGGACCACACGGACAGCTCCCTCGTCGTGATCCAGGGGAATCCCGCGGGGTTCACCGTCTCGGAGATTCGGCGGCCGGCCCCGGATTCGGTTGTGTACGCCGAGCGGTCGAATCTGGCGAACGGCGCATTCCAGCAGCAGACCACGCTCGTGCTGGATCCCGCCAGTGGCTTGGTGCGGCAGGTCGATCAGGTGACCACCCAGCAGGGCCAGAAGGCCGAGACCCACCTGACGTACGCCGGAGGGCGCGTGAAGGGCGCGAGCGCGGCGCCACAGCCGGACGGCTCGGTGAAGCGCTTCGAGATCGATACGGCGCTACCGCCGGGGGCGGTGGACGAAAACGCCGTCCCGATCATCGTGCCCGCGTTATCGCTCGCCCCCGGCAAGACGTTCGCGGTGACCTTCTTCACGCCGAGCGAGAACGCCATCAAGGTGCTCACGTTCAAGGTGGGCGCGCCGGAGGCCGTCACCGTCCCGGCCGGCACGTTCCAGGGATTCCGTATCGACGTGACCGGCTCCCGGGTGCCGTTTACGATGTACGTCAGCACAGATGCGCCGCGACGTCTGCTCAAAACGGAGTTCGTGGGACAGCCATTCGTCGTCGAGCTCATCAAGTAACCCGGGACTCGGAGGACCCAGCATGCGATCATTGTGGCCTCTGCTGCTCGCACTCACGGGCGCGTGCGCGTCGGCCGGCGGAGGGGGGGGGACCCGCCCCGGGCAGGCGCCCTTAGCGCCGGCCACCGCGGCGGCGAGCGCGCCGCCCGAGAGCACCAGCGTCGCGCGACCGCAGTATCCGTCCACGTACGCGCGGCACCCCAACCCGCCGGTCGTGATCCGCAACGCGATGATCATGACCGCGACGGGTCAGGAGATCCCCAACGGCTCGATCCTGCTCAAAGATGGGCGGATCGTCGCCGTCGGTGCGAAGGTCGACGCCCCCAGTGACGCCATGGTCGTAGACGGGACGGGCAAATACGTGACGCCGGGGCTGATCGATGACCACTCGCACCTCGGCGTGTACGCCGCCCCGGGAACCGATGCCGAGTCGGACGGCAACGAGGCGACGAATCCCGTGACGGCGGAGGTGTGGGCGGAGCATTCGTTCTGGCCCCAAGACCCGCAGATCCCGCTGGCGATCGCGGGTGGAATCACCACCATCCAGGCGCTACCGGGCTCGGCGAACCTGATCGGCGGCCGGAGCGCGATCCTGAAGCTCATCCCGGCGCGCACGGTGCAGGAGATGAAGTTCCCCGGCGCCCGCTACGGCCTAAAGATGGCCTGCGGCGAGAACCCCAAGCGCGTGTATCGCACGCGGGGCGGGCCGTCCACCCGGATGGGTAACATGGCGGGCTACCGCGCCGCGTTCATTCAGGCGGAGGCGTATCGACGCAAATGGGACGCCTGGAACAAGGACCACAAGGGCGATCCGCCGGAGCGGAACCTCCGGCTTGAGTCGTTGGCCGAAGTGTTGCGAGGCAACATGTACGTGCAGAACCACTGCTACCGCGCCGACGAGATGGCGCAGATGCTCGATCTCGCGCACGAGTTCGGCTTCAAGATCCGGTCCTTCCACCACGCGGTGGAGTCGTACAAGATCGCCGACCTGCTCGCCAAGGAGGGCACGTCGGTCTCGGTGTGGGCGGACTGGTGGGGCTTCAAGGAAGAGGCGATGGACGGGATCCAGCAAAACGCCGCCCTGAACCAGCAGGCGGGCGGCCGGCCGATCATCCATTCGGACGATCCGGGCGGCATCCAGCGGCTCAACCAGGAAGCCGCCAAGGCCATGTATGCCGGGCAGCGGGCCGGCATCCCGATCACGCGCGATCAGGCCCTCCGCTGGATCACGGTCAACCCCGCGTGGGCCCTCGGGCTCGACTCGATCGTGGGAACGCTCGAGCCGGGCAAGATGGCCGACGTGGTGGTGTGGTCGGGCGATCCGTTCTCGGTTTATTCGAAGGCCGTGCAGGTGTACAACGACGGCTGGCTCGCATACGACCGCAGCGATCCCGCGCACCAGCCGCGCACCGACTTCGAGCTGGGCGAGGTGCCCGCGCCCGGGAGTGACCGATGATCGCGTTCCTGCTCGCTCAAACCATCGCCATTACGGGCGGAACGGTATATCCCGTCTCGGGCCCGAAGCTCGCCAACGCCAGCGTGCTGATCCGTGACGGCCGAATCGTTGCCGTGGGAGCGAACGTCCCCATCCCCCCGGATGCGACCCGTATCAACGCCACCGGAAAGTGGATCACCCCGGGGCTGATCGACGGGGCGGGCCAGCTCGGCCTGGTGGAGATCAGTGCCGTGCCGGGGACGCGCGAGGCCGCCGTTCAGGGCGACACGGTCGCCGCGGCTTTCAACGTGTCCGAAGGGATCAACCCGGCCTCGACGCTCATCCCCGTGACGCGGATCGAAGGGATCACGACCGCCCTCGCGCTGCCCACCGGTAACCTCGTGAGCGGCCAGGCCGTCCTCATCGACCTCGACGGCGCCACGATCGAGCAGATGCTCGTGAAATCGCCGGTGGGGATCGTGGCCGATCTGTCGGAAAGCGCCAAAGACGATGCCGGCGGCTCGCGGGCGGCCGTCGCGGATCGGCTGCGCCGCGTGTTTCGAGACGCCCTCGAGTACGAGCGGCGCAAGGTCGACTTCAGCCGCGCGCAGATGCAGCCGTTGTCGGCGTCGGCCCGGGATCTGGAGGCGCTCCTGCCGGTGCTCCATGGGCGCGTGTCCCTGATCGCCTATGCCAATCGGCGCAGTGATATCGAGACCGCGTTACGACTCGCGAAGGAGTTCAAGCTCAAGCTGATTCTCGCCGGCGCGGCCGAGGGCTGGGAGATCGCGGCGTCGATCGCGGCGGCCGGCGTCCCCGTCATGGTGGAGCCCCTCAACAACATCCCGAGCTACGACGCGCTCGGCATCCGCTACGACGACGCGGCGGTCCTCGCCAAGGCCGGCGTCAAAGTCGCGCTGCTCGAGCCCGACACCCACAAGTCGCGCAACCTGCGTCAGCAGGCCGGGAATGCCGTGTCCTACGGCATGACGTGGGACCAGGCGCTGCGGGCCGTGACCCTGTCTCCGGCGGAGATCTTCGGCGTGGCGGATCGCTACGGTTCGCTCGAGCCGGGCAAGGTGGCCAACGTCGTCGTATGGTCGGGAGACCCGTTCGAGTTCACGACGGGCGTGGAGCACGTGCTGATCCGGGGCAAGGAGATCCCGCTCACGAGCCGGCAGACGGAGTTGTTGGAACGGTATAAGAAGCTGCCGCCAAGCTACTAGGGCGGTAATGGGCGGTACCAGGCGGTAATGGGCGGTAGAGAAGCGGGGCCTCTACCGGTCTTTGTTTGCCACCGATCGGTAGAGCTTCCACAGAAGCACACCCGCGTGGTTGCGGGCGTCTTCGAGATTGCGCCATTCTTCAGCGCTCAGGTACTCTAGGTCTCGCGCCAACCGCAGCGCGAATGAGACTTCGGAAATCGATCCTATCGCGATGTCTAAGAACCGCCGCAACTCTCTGCTGCCGCGTTTGGCACATCCCTCGGCGATGTTCGCACACACTGAGAATGCAGCGCGCCTCGTCTGAGACGTGAGGCCGTAGAGTTCACTTTTGGGGAACCGCTGGGTGGCGCGATAGACCTTGAGTACGAGTTGATAGCACGGCTCCCAAGCCACGAGACGTTCATAAGGCGCCACGGCGTGAAGGCTATCGCCTGGCGCGCGACTCCACACAACCAAAACATCGCAGGCCGTATCTTTTTGTTGCGGGATGCTAAAACTCAATGGGCGATAGGCTCTTACTCCAGCCTACCGCCCATTACCGTCCATTACCGCCTATTACCGCGCTAGTTCTTCCCCGCCGCCACCGGATGCACGCTCACCCGGAACCGCTTCTTGTTCTTGTGCTCGAACTTCACCTGTCCGTCCACCACGGTGAACAGCGAGTCGTCGGACGCCCGACGGACGTTCGTCCCGGGATGGAATTTCGTGCCCCGCTGCCGCACGATGATCGTGCCAGCGGTCACGAACTCCCCGGCGAAGCGTTTCACGCCGAGGTACTTGGGCCCGGAGTCGCGGCCGTTGCGGGAGGAACCGACACCCTTCTTGTGTGCCATGCCAGCGTCACTCAGTCCTTGAGCTTGACGTCCGCGATCTTCACTTCGGTGAACGGCTGCCGGTGCCCGGCGTGGCGCCGGTAGCCCGTGCGGCGCGCGAACCGGTAGATCTTGATCTTCTCACCTTTGCCGTGGCGCACGACCTCGGCGGTGACCTTGGCGCCCTTCACGACCGGCTTCCCGGCGTGTACCTGCTTCCCGTCGCTCGCCAGCAGCACCCGGTCGAAGGTCACCTTGCTCCCGGGCTCGGCTGCGAGCAGCGGGATCTTGATCGTGACTCCCGGCTCGGCGCGAAACTGAGCTCCACCGGTGGCGAAAATGGCGTAGGTCATTGGGCGCGGAACCTAAATGGGTGCAATCAGTTGGTCAAGTCGGGATGCGGGATGCGGGATGCGGGATGGGTGGCTACGCATCCCGCATCCCCCATCTCGCATCCCGGCCTCACGCCACCGCATACTGTTCCGTCACGTCTCGCCCCGCCGGCTTGGCCATCATCCGGAATTCATCGAGCCGCATCATCGGATCGTCGCGCACCTCGAGCTCGAGTCCCGTCTGCTTCTCGAGCTGTCGCAGGAAGTTAGGCTCCTGCTCCACGAGGTACAGGGCCACATCGGGGTGCAGCCGCACCGCCAGCTGTCGCTCCTTGTGCTCGGCACCGGCCCGCTTGAGCGAGCGCTCCATGCGCCGCACCACCACCTCGGGACGGAACACGCGTCCCGTGCCGTGGCACGTCGGGCACTCCGCGGTCATCGAATGCCACAGCGACGGGCGCACTCGCTGTCGCGTCATCTCGATCAGTCCCAGCTCGGACACGGCGAACGCCTTGGTGCGCGCCCGGTCGCGTCCCAGGTGGGTGCGCAGCTCCTGGAGCACCTTATCCCGGTTGCCGCGGGACTCCATGTCGATGAAATCCACGACGATGATGCCGCCGATGTCGCGCAGGCGCAGCTGGCGGGCCACCTCACGCGCGGCCTCGATGTTGGTCTTCAGGATCGTGCTCTCGGGATCCTTCTTGCCCGTGTAGCGGCCCGTGTTCACGTCGATCGACACGAGCGCCTCGGTCGGCTGAATGATCAGGTAGCCGCCGGTCGGCAGCTCCACGCGCGGCTTGAAGAGACTGCGGATCTCCGCCTCGATGTCGTACTCGTCGAACAGCGAGCTCTCGGCCTGGTACAGCTTCACGCGGTCGAGCAAATCGGGGTCGATCTGCTTCAAGTACTGCACGACCTCCGTGTGCAGCACCTTCGAATCGACCAGCAGCGAGTCGACCTTGTCCGAGAACAGATCGCGGATGATGCCGCGCGTGAGCGACGTCTCCCGTTGCAGCAGGGCCGGCGCCCGCACCGAGCCCGACTTGCGCTTGATCTTCTTCCACAAGCCGTACAGGTGGTCGATTTCACGCTTGCAGCTCTGCTCCGTCAGGTCTTCGGCGACGGTGCGGATGATCCACCCGCCTGCCCCGGGGTCCTTGGGGACGAGCTTGGACACCATCTCGCGCAGCTTGGCGCGCTGGTCCCGATTCTCGATCTTGCGGGAGACGCCGACTTTGGAGGCGAACGGCATGTAGACGAGGAACCGGCCCGCCAGGGAGATCTGCGCAGTGACGCGCGGCCCTTTGGTGCCGATCGGCTCCTTGATGACCTGAACGATTCGGGCTTCGCCGCGCTTCAACTCGTCGGCGACGTTGGGCAGGCGGCGCCGGGAAGAGCGCGTGCCCCCATTGGCGCCGCCGCCCCCGTTGCCGTTTTCTTCGTCGTGATCGGAGGGCTCCTCGTCCTCCTCCGCCTCGATCAGGTCGGAGGCGTGGAGAAAGGCGCTCTTTTCCGCCCCGATGTTGACGAACGCGGCCTGTATCCCCGGAAGCACGGCCTCGACCGTGCCGAGGTAGATGTCGCCCACCATGCGGCGGGCGTCCGGACGATCCACCAGGAGCTCAACAAGGCGGTCGTCCTCCAGGATCGCGACGCGAGTCTCGCGTGCGGTCCCGCTGATGAGAATTTCCCGTTTCAAAGCAAGTGCCCTCGACCCCGGTCGGCCAACAGCCGGTCGGGATCC
>Ga0209375_1001287_pt1 | contig 19208 bp, 18 predicted proteins | sample GraSoiAngelo_131_FD_185888 | JGI IMG/M metagenome (GOLD analysis project Ga0209375, IMG submission 185888) | Grasslands soil microbial communities from the Angelo Coastal Reserve, California, USA - 14_0929_02_30cm (SPAdes) (version 2) | ecosystem: Environmental > Terrestrial > Soil > Grasslands ... | reverse complement strand
CCAAGTGTCCTGCTTGACGGCCGCGAGGGTTCCCAGCGGCACTGAGATCAGGATGGCAATGAAAGTCGCCATCAAGGCGAGCTCAATACTCAGCTCCAAACGGATGCCGATCTCGTAGGTGATCGGCCTTCCCGTCCACATCGAGGTGCCGAAGTCGAGTCGGGTGAAGCCCCCGATCCAGACGGCGAATTGACGCCACAGGGGTTGATCGAGTCCGAGCTGCGCGCGCTCCCGCGCGATTGCTTCTTTCGGAGCATAGACGCCGGCCCCCGCGTACTTAAGCTCGACGATGTCTCCCGGCACAACGCGCAGGAGAAAAAAGACCAGCGCCGCAACCCCGAACAACGTCGGAACCATGAGCAGGAGCCGCTTGAGGATATATCGCCACACGATCCGTTTAACAGGGACAAAGCAAGCAGTGGGCAGAAAGCAGTAAGCAGACAAAGCTTTTCCTGCCTGCTGCCGACTGCCTTCTGCATACTACCTTCTGCATACTGGTTACTACTGCCTACTGGTTCACTCCGCCAGCCAGACGTCCCGCAGGTCTTGATTGACATAGTGGCTCGGTGTGATCTTCCAGCCTTTCACTTTCGTCCAGTGCGGCACGATGCGCTGCCACCAGAGGGTGGGGGGAAACTGATATGCCTTCTCATCGATAACCCGCTTTTCGAATTGCCTCAAGAGCTTCAGGCGTTCTTTAGGGTCTGTCGCTCGGCTCTGCTTGTCGTATAGGTCATCCAGCACGCTGTCATTGTATCTCGCGTAATTGACGGGACTCCTTTTGCTGCTCACGAACTTGAAGAGTTGCAGATCCGGGTCGTCCATAAAATCACAGGAGAAATCAATCCCGGCGTCGTAGTTGCCCTGACGAAAATCATTGAAGTAAGGCCCCTCTTCCTGCTGCACGTGATTGACGTTGAGTCCGACCTGACGCCATTGATCGATGACGTAGACGCCGGTCACTTCGTAGGGCTCTCTCACGTTCCGGTTCTTGAGCGTGAAGGAAAACCCTTCAGGCACTCCGGCTTCTTTGAGCAATCGTCTCGCTTCCTTGCGCGACGCTTCGATGTTCTTTCCAAATCCGGCGAGCTTGATGAGCTCGGATTCAGGTATGGCGAACTCGGAGCCGGGCCGGAAAAGCCCGCCTACGTACTTCATCACCGAGATCTGCGACAGTGCCTTCGATGCTCCCCATCGATCGATTGCAAGAGTGAGGGCGCGGCGAACTCGCAGGTCGTCGAACGGTTTCTTTTCGTTATTGAGCGTCACCGTAAGATTACAGACCCAGGGACTCTCCTGGACGACGACTTGGTTCCCGGCGGTCTTCACGATGTCGTCGCGCGCCGCAGGATTGAAGCCACGAAATTCGATCAGCGCCTGCCCGCTTCGCACCGCGGCCACGCGTGGCGCGGTGTCGCGAATCACGACGGCTCGGTAGCCATCGAGATAAGGCCGGCCTTTTATAAAATAATTGGGATTCTTCTTGCCGACCCAGTGTGAGCCAGCCACATATTCAACGAAGGTAAACGGACCGCTCCCCATGATGTTCTTTTCATACCAGCGCGGATCTTTCGCCAGAATGTCGGCTTTATAGATGAAATTCCACGGAGAGGCCAGGTTGGCGAGAAAGGAAGCCGACGGATGCTTCAAACGAAAGACCACTGTCTGAACGTCCGGAGTCTCCACTTTGTCCACCATGGCGTAGGTGGCCTGGCGCGCGCTCACCACGCCTTCCGGGGGAAAGATAATCTTGTCGTAGGTCGCCTTGACATCTTTAGCCGTAAGGTCGCTCCCGTCATGGAACTTGATTCCCTTGCGGATCGTGAACGTGTAAGTAAGGCCGTCTTTGGAAACCGTCCACTTATCTTCCGCCACATCGCCGACGATTTTGGGATAGTTCTGCGGATCAAAGCGGAGCAGGGTGCTGTAGTGTGGCGCGATGGGGTGAAGCATTGCAAAGGTCGTTTCCCTATGACCGTCATAGGATGGGGGCGTGCCCCCCACGGCAAAGACCAACTCGCCACCCGTTCGGGGATTCTCACTCTGGGCCGCGAAAACGACGGTCGCGAGAATAATAGATGTTGCCGAAATCGCAACGAAGATTTTTGTGAACGCTCGTTTCATGGGAGCTCCTTTTCTCGTGTAATTCCCTTTGGGGCCCTTTGTCTGAATTGCAGGCCAAGTCTGGCTCCTAGAGCTACCCAACTCACGTTCTGCTGTCAATGGATACTTAGAGTTGTTTTTGAAGCGAACAGCTAAGGGCGGCGAGCGCCAAGCGCGATCAAGTACCACGACCTGCCTGCGGTGCCTTCCCTGATAAGAATTCGTTCTGGAGCAATCCCGCCGGATCTGTCCATGTCCATATCCCTATCCTTGATCAACAGGTAGCCGACCCGATCCTGGGCAACCAAATTCTTTAGCTCAGAAGCGGATGAAACAACCGGGATGATTTCCCGCTGGGTATAAAAGTTGAAATCGTTCATGGTATCGGCGTAAACGTAGAGCGGCGCCGTCAAAGGCACGTGTCTTTTGACCTCCAGCGAAAATGGACGAGAAGACTTGAATCGGTCGAGAAAGGGCAGCAACCATATGGACGCCGTCTGCACACCGAGCAGCATCGTCAGAGTCGCCGATAAGAAAACTCGCCAGGGGGACCTCTGCCAAGCAAAGTAAACGATGAATAGACTACCGCAAGCCATTGCCAGAGCATAAGGGAGAATGGCGGCGACCGCGTCTGGCCGGACGAACCAAGCCGCGATGGGTACTGCCAAACAGCCGATCCAAAGAAGATTGAAGCAAACGAGCGCCAGGCCGCGATAAAGTCTTCCCTGCGGGAGCGCGCCATTGACGAGGTCATCGATGTAGTTTGCTATGAAGAGGGCCATCGGCGGAAACAGCGGTAGAAGGTATATCTCACGCTTGGTATCCGCCATAGTGAAGAATAAAAAGACCGCGACAAACCACAAGATGAAGAAAAGCTGGGTCGGCTCTTCGAAGAATTTTCTCCGGAGCCGATACGCGAATAGCGCAGGCACAGCGAAGATCGTCCAGGGGAGAAAATCCAGCGGCAACGTCGTGAAATAATAATAGAACGGCTGACGGTGACCGGCGCCCGCGGTGTATCGTTGAATGTGGTGAATGAAGATAAAATCTTTCAACCACTTTCCGCCGGTAGCCTGGTCGACCAGAACAAACCACGGAGCCGCGATCAGCAGGAAGATCAGAATTCCCCAGGGAAGCCGCGCTTCGAGCAAAAGTCGCCAGTCGCGTCGGACCGCAACGAAACTAATTAGAATCAGCGCCGGCAGCACGACTCCGATAAGGCCCTTCGTCAACGTCGCCAAAGCCATCAAAGCATAGGCGGCAAGCAACTCATTGCGGCTGCCCTTATTGAAAATAGCCCGGGCGGCAAAGTACATGGACAGCGCAAAGAAAAACATAAAGAGCATGTCGACGTGAGCCCAGCGCCCCTCCCAAATCACGCGGACGGAGGTTGCCAAGACGGCGCCTGCGATGAAGCCGACTCTTCGGCTGAAGAAATCGCGCCCGATGGCATAGGTTGTGACAACCACTGCCACGGCGCCGAGGGCGGAGGGAAGACGCACGGTCCATTCGTTCACGCTTACCGCGATCTTCGAAACAATCAGAACAAGCCAGAAGTAGAGGATCGGTTTATCAGTGTAGAGGCCCCCGTTGACGGTAGGAATAATCCACTCGCGCTTGATGAACATGACGCGGGCGATTTCCGCATAGCGCGGCTCTACCGGCGCCCAGAAATCGCGCGCGCCGAGGAACGGGAAGAAGAGCAGCGTGCCGAGAAGCAGGAGATAGAGGCAGTAGCGCTGTTGCTGGCTCAAACCTTTGACCTAGATGCGAATTTGCCGGACATTTTCAACTATGACGTACCCAGTACTTAATTTCCACGGGCCAAGTTCGTTGATCTCCACGGACTGATTAGGGAACCGGCGGCGTTGGGGTCGGCGGACCGTACTTGCTATATGTTTTGTCGATCTGCGCTCGCATTTCTTTGAGAGTTTTACCTTCATCCATCATCTCCATCACGTCACGCGTGATGCCAATGCAGATATTTCAAGCAAGGCTCATGCGATCAAATACCGGTTTTTCCGGCGTCGAATTGTCCTGAAAGTAACAAGACGCATTGCTCGTGTGCCCTTGTTCCCCGCAACCGCAGTAACAAGGGATGTAGCGAAGCGTATCCCTATTCGCGAGAGCGAAGCGGTACGCTTCGCGGACCTCATCCGGCGCCCGCCGGATATCGGCGGAAAGAAGCGATTCGGGAGCGAGCTTGTACCGATGCTTAGCGGCGGCAAACGTAATACGGCGGAGCACTGGACTTAACACGAGAGTTGCCAGCCCAATGGCGCCCGTCGCTAAAAAGGCCCTTCGCCCCGTCAGCTCAGGCGTCCTCGTCAAATGGTGAATTTTATCATCCTGTCTATCCATTCCTGTTTCCCTTCCGCAAAACCACCTTATGGCTGCGCTTCAATCAAATCGAAAATTTTAAAAATGATGGGCGGTTAGAGCGTGGAATGGATCGGCGGTCCCGGCTGTATAGGGATCGGCATGAATCGTTACGTCTACCAGCGCGGAAACATGGTGCAATAACTCATGACGGACATCTTCGGTTATCTTGTGAGCCTCGGTCACGGATATCAGGGGAGACACCGCGACACACATTTCCGCGAAACACCGATGACCCAGCCACTGGAGTTTTATGGAACCGATTTCTTTCACACCTTCCACTCTACTTGCGATTGTCCTGATCTCCTCTAGCTCGTGATCTTCGGTCCTGCCGACAATACGGGTAAAGAGATCCCCTCCTACCTCAAAGACAATGGAAAAAATGAGAATGCTGACCACCAGTCCCGCCAACGCATCGGCAAGCGGCCATCCCAACGCGACAAAAACCAACCCGACCACGACACCCAACGAAGTCAGGGCATCGACCCTGGCGTGATGTCCTTCCGCCATCAACGCATGACTATGGATTTCTCTCCCCACCTTTAACCGATAACGCGCAACTAATTCATTGCCTAGTCCTCCAATCATCCCTGCTGCTATTGCCAATGCAATATTCTTCGGCATGCTTGGGTAGATCAGCCGCTGGATCGACTCGTAACCCGTCCAGAGACCGCTCGCGCCAATAGTCGAGACGACTCCCAGACCAACCAAGTCCTCGACGCGGTGAAACCCGTACGGATAGCGGGCCGTTGCTTTCTTTTTGGAAATGGCAAAGGCAAACCACAGCGGCAGAGCAACCAAAGCGTCGGAAAAATTATGAACCGTGTCAGCGAGCAAGGCCACGCTTCCGCTCAGCCACACGACCAGTGCCTCAGTGGCGGCGGTCAGACTCAGGACTAAGAGCGAGACCTTGAGCGTCCGGATGCCGCTTTCCGTCAAAGCCGCGGCAGATACATGCTGGTGCGAATGAGGCAAAATTCCAGACACTGTAATGACACCCTTTTCAAAGCGATGCTTCGGCGCTACGCCGGAGCTCTTGATACTCGTGGACCGACTCTCTTAAGACCACGAGCCCGGTCCGGAAAAACAGTACGGCGATGGCTCCGCCCACTACAACGTCTGGCCAAACCGCCCTGAAATAAGAAACGCCTCCGGCCGCAACCAAAACCGAAAGGTTGGCCATGATGTCGTTCCGCGAGCAAAGCCAAGTGGAGCGCATGTTGAGATCGTCGGAGCGATGGCGAAAGAGCAAAAGAAAACATAAGCCGTTGCCGAGCAAAACCAGTGCGCCAATGATCCCCATTGTCTCCGCAGCGGGAACGATTCCAGCTACCATCTTGTAGATCGCTTCGCCTAGCACTGCTATCCCAAAGACAGCCATAATAGCGCCTTTCAACATTGCCGCCATCGCTTTCGATTCCGTGGTTCGCCAGAGGACATAGAGACTAAATCCGTACACGAGCGCGTCGCCAAACATGTCCAGAGAGTCGGCGAGCAAAGCCGTTGAATGTGCCACAAAGCCAGCCGTCACTTCCACGATAAAGAGCAATACGTTAATTGTCAGAACGATTTTAAGAACCTTCTTGTGGTCGGCTTTTAACTTCTCGATCTCTTCTGACTTGGCTTCGCAACAAGCGTCCATAACTATTAAATTATCATTCCGTGCTTTCCGATACCAGGAAAAACAAAAGCCCATGCGAGCATCAGGTTAATCCGATCTAGGCTCGGCTTTGATTCGATGAAAAATTCCGAAAAAGCAGCGCTGCCTCTCAACAACTTTTAAACCCGCTTTGCGCGCAAGCTCCAGCGGTTCCCTGTTCCAGTGACAGCCGAGTGGTTTTGCAAACTGATCCGCGTGGCTATCTTGCCACCGAGCAAGCCACTCCCGATTGCTCCGGCCGTGCTCAACCAAGAGAATTCGGCCCGCCGGTTTACAAACCCGCGCCATCTCTCCAAGCGCAGCGACGGGATTTGGAAACGTGCAAGTGCTAAGCGAAGAAACAACAGTGTCAGAGATCTGGTTGGAAAAGGGAAGAGCCTCGGCGTCCGCCAACAAAGGGGAAACCTCCATGGATAACTTCGCTGCACGTTCTCGGGCGACGTTTAGCATCTCACGGCTGACATCTATGCCGATAATCCGGCAACCTCGAGGATAATATTGGACGTTCTTACCCGTGCCCACAGCAACTTCGAGCACTTTGCCTGACGCCTGGCGCAGCAATCGACGCCGTAGCCTTCTCACTCCCAATAGATCGGGAACGCCCTCGACCCAATCGTACCACGGCGCGAATCGGTCATACTTCTCGGATAACTCTCGAGAGGTAAAGTTCACTGGCATTGTTGGTCTGTATAACATTTCCTATATTTTAACGCACCGATGGATACTCGCTTTTACCTTGTTCAGCGCTCACAATACCCCGCAGCGCGGCGTCCAGTTTCGATGTGATCGTTGGGGTTTTGAGTTCACCGGCGTGCTTATATGTGATCCTACCTTGCGCATCGACGAAGAAAGTTTCGGGAATGCCCCACACGCCGTAATCAACGGCAATCTTTCCGCTCGCATCACGCCCGTTCAAATAGGTAATCCCGAACTCTTTCATGAAAGCGCGAGCGTCCTCTTCTTTCCTGGATGTTCACTCCCAGAAAAACTACGCCTCGGTCTTTGTATTTCTGCCAGGCGCTTTCAAGCGCACGGGCTTCTGCCCGGCACGGCACGCACCACGAAGCCCAGAAATTAACGAGCACGGCTTTCCCGCGAAGATCTTTCAACGTGAGCGGCCGTCCATCGAACAGCGTCAGTGTAAAAGAGGGAGCCTCTTTGGCGACCAAAGGGGACTGAATGTAACGCGCGTCTCTGGTAAAGCCGTAAGCCAAAAGCCCAGCAATTCCTGCCAAGATAGCAATGACAAAACCTAACCTGATCCATCGCCCGCAGAACATATGCTCTATTGTTTGTCTTTCGTCATCATCCGCATCATGAGATACATGCCAACAGGACAGGCCAGTAGCGCGGCAAAGCTCAAGAAATGACTGGCCAGAGCGCCGAGCGAAAGCCCAAACAAAGCAAACGCAGCTATGAGAAGAAGAGGCGCCGCGCAGCATATCGCCATAGTGAGCCCGCCTCTGAGCCGCCCCTTGCCATGCATTTTACAGCTGGCTGTGTCCGTATCGGTTCCGACTGCAGCGCCTAATGGATTTAGCGAAGTTAGCTGTTTTTCTTCTAACCGGAGATTGTCTGCCATATACTCTTCCTTTTTGTTTTCGATCAGCACTCAACTCAAGTTTTACTCGTCGTGATTACAGCCTCACCGTTACTCGATATCTCTTTTGATCCTTTCGAACTCCTCTTTACCGATCTCGCCTTTCGCGTAACGTTTTTTGAGAATCTCCAACGCATTCTCTCGGTCGCTCACCGAGAACGGCATCTTTGAACCCGAGAGCCATTTCACGACAGCAACAACAATTAGTACAAAGAGCCCGATGAGAAGCAATCCGAAAAGAAACATAAAAATCATCATGCCCATCATGCTCCCGCCGTTCATCATCATGGTTCACACCACAGATTACGGAGCAGGGGTTCTGAGCCCCTGCTCAAATGGGCTTCACTGCTTTTGAGTTTCCTTGGCCTTCTCACTTTGGTGCTGCGAAGACTTCATCATGTCGCTGCACTGCTCCATCATGTTCATCATTCCCATCATTCCACCCATGCCTTCCGCGCTGCCTTCACCGCTTTGTTTTTGCTTCATCATCTGCTGCATCATGTCCTGCATAGATGAACCCTTTTTTTCATCTCCTGCCTGTTGCGCCAAGGTTATTCCAGACAACGTCAAAAAAACCGCCAATAGAGTCAACGCTATTTTCTTCATAACTATCTCCTTTAATGTTAATTCCCATCTCGAAAAATCTTTTCATACTGCCAAATCTTACGGCATCGCTTGCTGCTTTTTTAGTCAGAGTTTTGCGCGTACTAGCCTCGAAGACTCGCCCGCAAAGAGCTGAACCAAAAGATTCGCATCTGGACTCTTCTGTTGGGCCCACATGGGTGCCACTGCGAGAGGTTCAATGCGATTGCCAATGTAAAAACTTTGGTTTTCATAAAATTCTCCTTCTATGTTCGGAAAAATGCTCATAACTTTGCCCATCTCGGCGAACCAAGTTTTATTGTCGCAATGACGGGCACGACAGTATGCCCAGAAGAGATTCTTAGATGCGAAGAACCAGGTAAGAAACTGTCAACGGAAGTTTGAAAACCGGATGGAATGAGACTCCAATGATGCGAGCTGCGGGCGAGGAAACAAGTAGAGTTGGACTTTCCAGGGAAAACTCTAGCGGGGGAAGCGTTTGCTGAGGATTACTTGCCGCAGAGATCGAGGGTTTGACAGACAAAATGCTGTCGCGAACGGACTGACAGAGATCCCCTTTTTCCTTGCTGCATGGGGGATTGCCCCCACCCATGTTCATCGGGCTTTGTTGTACAGCCAGATTCATGGGAGTCAAGCCGGAGCAGGCGTGCGCGATCGAAACGGTAACGAACGCGAATGCTACGATCAACGCCGCTACGGCAGAAAGCTTCTTTAGCATGCTCGATTCTCGGGCTTCACTCTAAAACGATAGACATTTCGCAAAGGCTTGTCAATTCTCGTAGTGACTCATTTTTTGATTTGCAACCCACGTTTTTATGCTCTAGCTGGGCCGCCATCGGTAAGGGACGGTTACGTCAATTTCAAGATAAAAACCACTCTTTTTCATCGCTGCTTCAATTGAACAAATATCAGCCAGTAGAAATTTCTCCTACACCTTCGGCTCTCTGAGCCGACCGTCTCATCTCCCAACCCCGCCAGACCTCGTAAATCGCCGGGTAGACCATCAGCTCAAGGAGAAATGAGCTGATAACCCCGCCGATCATTGGCGCAGCGATCCGTTTCATTACGTCGGCACCGGCGCCGTGGCTCCACATAATCGGCAACAACCCGAAGAGAATCGCCATGACGGTCATCATTTTCGGCCGGATGCGCTTCACCGCGCCTTCTGTGATTGCTTCGCGAAGATCTTGCGCCGTCCGCATCCGCCCTTCATGGCGCCATTTCTCATACGCCTGATCTAAGTAAAGAAGCATAATGACGCCCGTTTCAGCGTCCACTCCAGCCAATGCAATGATGCCGACCCACACAGCCACGCTCATGTTGTATCCCAAGAGATAGACGAACCAGATGGCTCCGATCATGGAAAAAGGAATTGCCAGGAGCACGATAGCGCACTTTGTCGCAGACCGAAGATTGGTGTAAAGGAAGATAAATATAATGAGCAACGTAAGAGGCACGACATACATCAGCTTCTCTTTGGCCCGTTGTATGAATTCATATTGGCCGCTCCATGAAAGCGTATAGCCGGTCGGGAGTTGTACCTGTTCCGCGACCTTCCTTTTCGCCTCATCGACGTAGCTGCCGATATCTCTGCCAGTCATATCTATAAAGACGTAACCAGCTAGTTGGGCATCTTCGTCGCGGATCATGGCGGGGCCGGTAGCTAAACGAAGCTCCGCTAACTGTCCGAGTGGCACCTGTGCGCCGTTTATTGTTGGAATCAATATCCGTTTCAATTTCTCCGGGTCATCGCGCAACTCGCGCGCATAGCGCACGCTTACCGGATAACGCTCTCGTCCCTCCACCGTAGTCGTGATGCTCTCCCCGCCAATGGCGGACTCGATGATCATTTGAATGTCTTCGATCATCAACCCATAACGGGCAATCTCTTCGCGCTTGAGATCAAAGTCGAGATAGTAGCCACCGGTCACGCGCTCGGCAAAAACCGAACGAGTGCCAGGAACCAAATTGAGAATGGTTTCGAGCTGTCGGCCGATCTGCTCAATTTTGGTCAGATCCGGACCGAAGATCTTAATGCCGACAGGCGTACGAATGCCGGTGGACAGCATGTCAATGCGATTCTTAATTGGCATGGTCCAAGCGTTCGCCACACCGGGCAGACGGATCTTCTTGTCCATCTCTTCGACTAATTTTTCCCATGTCATGCCGGGACGCCACTGAGACTCCGGCTTCAGCATAACCGTCGTCTCTCCCATGCTGAAAGGCGCCGGGTCTGTGGAAGTCTCGGCCCGGCCAGCTTTACCAAAAACCCACTGGACCTCGGGAAACGTTTTGAGCATGCGATCCTGAATCTGCAGGAGTCTTGCTGACTGAGTTACGGAAATTCCTGGCAGGGTAGTGGGCATGTAAAAAATCATTCCCTCGTTGAGCGGCGGCATAAATTCCGAGCCGAGCCTCGCAAAGGCCGGATAGGTAAGTATCAACGCGATCACAGCCAGCGCTATGGTGGTTTTTTGAAACCGCAGCACGCCTCGCACGACGGGCGCATACAAGGCGATCAGGAGCCGGTTCACCGGGTTTCTGGTTTCCGGTCGAATGCGACCACGGATCAGTAGAACCATTAAGACTGGCGCCAGTGTGATCGAGAGAAATGCCGCAAAAAACATAGCGAAGGTCTTGGTAAAGGCCAGCGGTTGAAAGAGTCTTCCTTCCTGGGCCTCAAGCGTAAAGATCGGCAGAAAAGAAACCGTGATAATAAGCAGAGAGAAAAAAAGCGGCTTTCCTACTTCTTTGGCTGAATCGATGAGAACCTGAGTGCGATCTCCCGGACGGCCGGCTTCCTCCCAATGTTCAAGTCGCTTGTGCGCGTTTTCCACCATCACGATGGCAGCGTCGACCATCGCGCCGATGGCAATGGCGATCCCACCGAGCGACATTATGTTGGAAGTGAGATTGAGATAATAGATCGCAATAAAAGACAGAATGATCGCAATAGGAAGCGTGATGATGACGACCAACGCGCTACGCACGTGGAAAAGAAAAATGACGATGACAAGACTAACAATTAAGCTCTCCTCGATCAGTTTTTCTTTCAGAGTCGCGATCGATCTAAGTATAAGATCCGAGCGGTCGTAGGTGCTCACGATCTTAACGCCGGAGGGGAGTGCCGGCTCGATCTCCTTGATTTTTTGCTTGACACGATCAATTAAATTAAGAGCGTTTTCGCCGTGGCGCATCACTACAATGCCGCCCACTACTTCGCCTTTACCATCCAACTCCGCGATGCCGCGCCTCATGTCCGGCCCTAAACTCACCGAGGCGATGTCGCGCACCAGAATCGGCGTGCCTCTGTCGCCGCCGACGGTGACCGTCTCGATGTCTTTGATGGATCTGATATAGCCGCGACCGCGCACCATGTATTCCGCGCCGCTCAGCTCGACGGAACGGCCGCCTACGTCGTTATTACTCATGCGAATCGCGTCGATGACGCTCTTCACCGGCAAACGGTAGGCTGCCAACTTGTTCGGATCCAGATTGACTTGGTACTGGCGCACGAACCCGCCGACGCTGGCAACTTCCGCCACGCCTTCGACGCTGCCAATCTGATAGCGCAGATACCAATCCTGAAGGCTGCGCAACTGGGCCAGATCATATTTCCTCGATTCATCGATCAGCGCGTACTGAAAGACCCAGCCGACGCCGCTGGCATCTGGTCCAAGTGTCGGGGTTACGCCAGACGGGAGGCGACCGCTCGCCTGATTCAAATATTCGAGAACGCGGCTTCTGGCCCAATAAATATCGGTGCCGTCTTCAAAAATAATGTAAACATAAGAGTACCCGAAGTCGGAAAAGCCGCGCACAGATTTTACTCTGGGAGCAGAAATCATGGTGGTCACGATCGGATAAGTTACCTGATCTTCGATGATGGTCGGGTTTCTCCCCATCCATGGCGTATAGATGATCACCTGAACGTCGGAGAGATCGGGTATGGCATCCAGAGGCGTGTTTTTCAGCGCCCACAATCCCCAGGCACCCAGAAAAATAACCATGAGAAATACGAGAAATTTGTTTCTCGCGCTTCCTTCGATAATTTTTTCGATCATCGGGTTTCGCTATTGCTGGGCCGTCAGCTTGAACCTCTCTTGAATTTCCTTCTGACCCGGCCTCCGGACAGTGACCGTCACGTCCCATGTGCCCGCCATTGCGAGATTCGCTTTGGTCTCGTAGATGCCGTCTTTTGAGCGTTTGCCTTCCGCTTTTGAAAGCACCATGCCCGGCATCGCCATCGTGTACTGAAACAAGACTTGAGCGTCGGTCACAGGTTTGCCGCTCTTGTCCGTAACCTTAAGCCGCAAAGTATTCTCACCTGCCTTGGTCTTCTCCGGTTGAGTCGAGAGCGTGAGCGTTAAATCTGCCACTTTCTTTTCCATTGGCCCGGCTTTCGTGGGAGTATCCATCTTCATGCCTTCCATGCCCGCCATCCCGGCCATTCCTTCCATGGACATGCCCGACATCCCAGCCATCGCGCCCATCGCCTCGCTCAACCGGCTCTCTGAATCTAATAGAAACGCCGAGCTGGCGGCGATCTTTTCGCCTTCTTTAAGGCCGGACGTCACTTGATAAAAACCCTCCATCTTTGGCCCGAGCCCTACTTCTTTAGCTTCGAAGTGGCCGTCGCCCTTATCGAGAAACACGATTTTTCTCGTTCCGGAGTCCAGTACTGCCTCTTCCGGAATGCTCAGCCGTGTTTCGCCTGGAATCTTGATCTCCGCGTTTACGTACATTTCAGGTTTGAGCTTGTAGCCGGGATTCGGATGCTCCAAACGCACCTTCACGGTGCGCGTCTTTTCATCCAGATAGGGATAAATGTAAGAGACGCGTCCCTTTAACGGTTCGGCGGGAGAATAGGAAAGTGAGATGTCAGCCCGCTGGCCCACTTTGATGAACGGAATATCGCTCTCGTAGACGTCCGCGTTGACCCAAACGCTGGACAAATCGGCGATCGTGTAAAGCTCTTTGTCGCCCATCACCTTCATTCCTTCATTGATGTCTTTCTTGATGACAAAGCCGCTGTAAGGAGAATAGAGCGTCAGAGTCTTTTGTGCCTCACCCTTTTGTTCCAGATCGCGCAGTTGCTGTTCGGAGATGTCCCAAAGCGCAAGCCTGGTTCTACTTGCCGCGACTAACGAAGATGCGCCGGCTTTCACCTCTGGAATGGAGCTTGTCGCCAGGCTTTCGTAATTCTTTTTCGCCATCAAATATTCGTTCTGCGTAGCGACAAGATCGGGGCTGTAAATGGAAAACAGGGGCTGTCCTTTTGAAACGAACGCGCCAGTCGAATTGATGTAAAGCTTGTCAACCCAGCCGTCCACTTTGCTATGCACATGTTTCACTCTGCTCTCGTCATAAGCGACGGTGCCAACGGCGCGAATAGTTTTACTCAACGTTTTCGCTTCGACTATTGCGGTCCGCACTCCCATGAGCTGTTGCATCTGTGGGCTCACCATGGCCGTGCCAGGCGCCATGTTCATGCCCGCCATTCCCGGCATGTCGCTCATGCCTTTCATGCTCCCCATATCGCTGCTCGCCGAAGGCTGCTTGCTGACCACCTCTTGATGGACTTTGCTTTGGCCCCAGAAATAGCCGGCTGCGAATATCGCGCCGCTGAGTAAGATCACGCCAAGAATTTTGAAAGTGTTTGATGATGCCATTTGCATCTCCCTTCGTTGTTCAGTTCTTCACCTGCCGCGGGAGGGTCAATCCTACGGCCTTTTCTATGTCCACTATGCTCTGTTCATGCTCGACCAGCGCTTTGTAATAACCGAGTCTTGCCTCGCGGATAGTTCTCTGCGCGTCCAACATCGTAACAAAGTTGACTTGACCGGTTTGGTAAGCAGCCACAGTTGCCTCGAAAGCCTGCTGCGCTTGCGGCAGCAGGCCGTCCTGATAAAACGATACGGACTTCTCCGCCGCGCGCGCTCTGGTAAACATCTCCCGCACCGCAAGCAATGCAGCGTTCTTCATGGCTTCGTGTTGCGACTTCGTCGCCTGACGCTCGGCCATCGCTTCTTCAACCTCATAATCATGTTTGCCTTTAGTCCAGGGTGAGAATGGAATTGTCAGAGACACCATCGGGGTGTACATGTGCTTTTGCTTTTGGTCGGGAGCAACCCAATACTGTAACCCCAGCATGAAGTCGGGATATTTTTGGTTTCTCTGCGCGAGTTCGATAACTTTTTCCGATCTCTTGACGTTTTGTTCCATACCTTGCAATTCGGGATTATTTTCGACAGCGAGCCTCTCCAAATCGTCAAATGAGAGAAGCAGCCGTATTAGGCTTGCTTCTGCCGGAGGACCGAGCTGAGTGCCGGGATGGAGGTTGAGCAGCGTATTCAGTCGTGCTTTCGTGGTCTCTAGCTCTCGTTCCGCCATATTTAATCTGTTGAGAAGATCGGTCTGTTCCAACAACGCCTTGATGACATCCTGTTGGGGAGCCTTTCCCACTTTGTACAGATTCTCAGCCGTCAGACTCACCTGACGGATCAGCTCCAAGTGTCCTTTGGCAATCTCAATACTTTTTCCCGCCAAGAAGTAATCCGCATAAGCATTTTTGACTTTGGCGACGATCTCGACCTCTTTGGCTCGTAATTCCTCCGCCGCCATCTTTACCTCTTCTGCAGCGATCTCGCCTTTGAGTCCAAGTTTGCCGAAAAAAGGAAACTTCTGGCGCAACCCCAAAACGATGGGATTGGCACTGCGGAATTTGACTGGTTGATTTAGCGGCACACCCCAAGCCTCAACATTGAGTTCGGGGTCTTCCAAATAAGTTGCCTGTTTAGATCTCGCTCGAACTGATTCAAGCTTGTTCTTCGCTACTTGAATCTCCGGATTGTTTTTCAAAGCTTCAGCGACGGCTTCGGAAAGGCTCAACGGTCCTTGGACTTCGGCTACCTGAGCACGGGCTAGTGACGGCGAATTAAAAACCACCAGCAGTGGAAACGCCAGCATGATGCTTTTTCGCATGTTTCCCCCCAACATCTCTCCTTTTTTATTACCGACGCGGTAGTCACCTACCGGTGGCGTTACAAAAGTTCGTGGATACTGGACGGTTTTAAGTCCAGCAGACGGAATTAATTGGAAAGAGAGAGAAAGGGAGCGCTAAATTCGAAGCACCGAGAAAGATAAGTGAAGAGGGAGTTTAAAGACAGAGTGGAAAGCGATTTCCCATCCTGCAGAAACGGATGACAAAGCCAGGTGCTTCGGAATGTCAATGATCGCATTGATCGGGAGAAGCAGAATAATCGGTTGATGAACGTCATCTGCTTTGTAAGCAGAAGGCTGGATCGACAACATGCGATTACGGACGGATTTGCAGATGTCTTGTTTGTGCTGGTTACAGGGCCCCCTCTGTACCATCCCTCCATGCATTCCATCCATCCCACTCATGGAACTGTCGTGCAGAGCGACGGTCATGAGGTCGATTCTGGAGCAGGCGTAGACGATAGAGTTGAACAGAATAGAAAGGACGAGAGCCGAAACGACCAGTAAACAGGACTTCCTTATAGGCATAGACTTTCGCATTAACGCTACAACGGCCTCGAGGGTAGCTAAGTTCCCTCTCCTTGTCAATTAGCGAAGGTATTCGGGAAACCTCCAAAAACAAAACGGGGAGAAGGTTTCCCCTCCCCCCGTTTTTCACCGAGGTTCAGTCCGGTTTTAATAAGTGTAAATCAGTTGCATGGCCAAAGTGGTCTGGTTAGCGTCGGCCTTACTACTCCCTCTTTGAAAGACCGCTCGATTGGCAAAGTCTTGCCGCACCTCCGCCCGCCCTAGAAGCATCTTAGTGAACTTGTAAGCTCCCGTCAGAGTGAATTCGCCCAGGGCAACGTTGTGTATAGGATTGGTTGCGGCGAGGCCGAACGTCCTCGCCGCTTGCAGATCCAGGAACGCCTCTGCCCTAAGCGCCGTATTAAAGCGGTCGGTCCAATCGTAGGCAGCTACACCCGATAAAGTATGCCAATACGACTGTCGATTGCCCGTTGGCGTCGGCGCTTTGGCTTCGGCGCCAAAGGTGTAATCCAAAAGAAGGGTGAGAGGATCCATTGGTTTTATTGTCGCGACGTTGCTCCAAGTTACCCTCTGCCGGCCATCATTGCCTCGCTGTTCAGGACCGACAATGATGCTGCTTGCCAACCCGAACACGTCGCTTGGAGTAAAGTTAACGCCACCCAAAAACGACGGTACGTGGTTGTTATCATGAGGGTCATCCCATCCGGTAACGAGTCCACCGGTCACGCTAAGCGTCTTGAGAACCGGATAAGTAAAAAGGCCGCCTAGGTGGCGAAATGGAATAGCAAAGAAAAAGTCGTACGAATTGGAGATGTTGTTGTTGTAAGCGCCTGGCTGCGAAATGATTTCCGCTCCCAACAGCGTAACGAACAAACCTCCCTTGAATTGGAGCCCCTCACCCACCGGGATGGTAGTGGTCACATACGACTCGTACAACTCGGCTGACGGTTCCTTGTGAAGAGCTTTGCCCCACAATGTCGATTCCCTCAACAACTCTGCCTCCCGGCCAAACATACCGGACAAATGGAAACCAACGCCCCAATCCTTTTCCGGCTTGTCGAGCGTAAGGTTGAAGTTATTGAATTCGATTTTGTTGTAGTCCTTGTTGAAAATCCGACCGCTGATGTTGGCCGGATGATGGGGATGATTAGAACTCCAGTTATAAGCGCTGTCGAGAAAACCACTGATGCCGATCCCGAGGGCATCCTGCAGACGACCTTTACCGTCCGCAATAGCTTTGTCCAGCAGTCCCACGCTGCCGTCCAAGCTTAGCCACCCCGGCCCCAACGGCTTCTCCGCCGGCTCTGGCGGTTTCTGTTCCGGCTCAGCCGCGTAAACCGGTCTGAAGGTCAGGATCAAAATGCTCAACAACCACCATACCACTAGCGTTCCCTTCTTCATCCTATTCACCCTCCCATTCAAACAAATGAGTTTGGCTCCTTATACTGAAATATCCAGACTGCTTCAAGTTTAAAAATTGCGTGCAAACCCGATGCCGCCCCCGGCCCGGTTAACCAAACTGTTATAATAGGTCAATAATTTGAATGTTTTCGCCCCGGCGTAGCACAAAATGTCTAACGGTAGCCCATTTGTTCATCAGCGGATGCCCGCTTCTTGAGCAATTTTCGCAACGCCTTGGCGACAACCACTGCTTGAATTCGCCAACCCAAGCGTCAACGCATCGCGGCGACGCCGACATCTGCAACAACAGATCGCGGTTTTACTTCCGCGACCGTGGTGGTTTTTCTGTGGGTCACGTACAGCGCCAAGCCTGTGAAGATAAAGCCACCAAAGATATTCCCTAGCGTGACCGGTATTTGGTTCCATAGCCACCAGTCAGAGAAAGAAGCCTGCGAACCGAGAATCATGCCGGCCGGGATCACAAACATATTGACCACTGAGTGCTCGAACCCCTGAGCAAAGAAAGTAAGTATGGGCAACCACATCGCGGCAATCTTGCCGATCGTGGATTGCGACGTGAGGGACATAACGACTCCCATCGTCACCATCCAGTTGCAAAGAATCGCCTTAACGAAGGCCGACATGAGCCCATCATATCCCAGCTTGGCGTAACCCAAAGTCTTTGCTTCGCTGGCGGTAACGAGCAACTTCGTTAGGGGCGCCGCAGGCGTTAGCGTCTTGGCGAAAAGAATCGCATAAAGGACTCCCCCGATGAGATTGCCCAGAAACACCCAGCTCCAATTGAACCACAAGCTTCCCATCTTGATTTTCCCATCCATCACCCCCAAGGGAACCAACGCGAAATTTCCCGTAACCAGCTCCAGCCCAAGGAGAACGATCATTACAAAACCGACGGGAAAGATCAGCGCGCCGACGATACCAAGGCCCGTTTGAGCGGCCGCCGTGAGCGCCAACGTCGTTGCAAAGCCCAGCAGCGCCCCGGAAAGAATGCCGCGGATCAAGAGGTCTTTAGCGCCAAGCTTGCCTTTAGTCGCTCCAGCTTGAATCATACTGTCCACGACAAGATCTGTTTTTACGTAATCCATAGCATTATTTCCTTTCTCCGTTTTTTTGTGGATCGATGGTAAATTCTTCCCCTTGAGCAGTGACGGCGAAGGTTTTCGCCTTCAAATGCGGATCGCTCGAACAAATCCCCGTCTTAAGATCGAATTTGTAGCCGTGAAGCGGACAGACGACCGCTTCCCCCTCGATCCAGCCCTTGGAGAGTTGCCCACCCTCGTGCGGGCAGGCATTCTGTATCGCGCAGAGTTTCCCGTCTTGCTTAAAGACGGCGATCTCCTCGCCCTGCACGCGAACCAATTTCGCGCTGCCTTCTGGAATGTCCGCAGCACGAACTCCCACAGGATCGGGTTCTTTCTCGGCTGGTGCCGACGTAGCGGGCGGCGCAACTTCGGCTTCAGTTGTTTTGCGTAGCTGCTGACGCATGGCCTTGAAGGCTCCATGCTTGACCAATCCCGCGACGACAGTCGGTAGGTCTTCACAGGGAACATCTTCCATGATCTTGATCGGCGGGTTCGGCTCGCATCCGGCATCCCCGCCAGCAAACACGTCAACGGCCTCGACCACTTCGCCGTTGATCTTGATGTTCTTGCCCAACAAACCAATGTCAGCGACGCTATGATTGCCGCAACCGGCCGGACACCCCGACCAGTGCATGCGGAGGGGCTGCGTTTTGCCAAGCTTCGCTTCCAGAACGCGTGCGGTTTTCAGCGCCCAGCCCTTGGTCTCGATCAATGCGAAGTGGCAATAGTCCATGCCCGTGCAGCTCACGAGACCGCGCATCACTTCGGAGGGATCGTAGCGAAGGTGCTGCAAGACCGGCTCGGCGGTGAGGTTGCCAATCTTGTTATC
>Ga0209375_1001285_pt1 | contig 19226 bp, 16 predicted proteins | sample GraSoiAngelo_131_FD_185888 | JGI IMG/M metagenome (GOLD analysis project Ga0209375, IMG submission 185888) | Grasslands soil microbial communities from the Angelo Coastal Reserve, California, USA - 14_0929_02_30cm (SPAdes) (version 2) | ecosystem: Environmental > Terrestrial > Soil > Grasslands ... | reverse complement strand
CTCAGATCAACGTCACCGGCAAGATCAAGATAGTCACTGACGGGGTCTTGCTGAGAATGCTGGCCGAGAACTCGATCGTTGACTCTTCAATCTACTTTGACGAAAGCCACCAGATGAGTTCCCAGCTAGAACTCTGCATGTCACTCGCAAAGAAAGAGGAAGACAATGCAAAGAATCTGTTCCGGGTCATGAGCGCCACCATCGACCCCAAAGAATTCCTTTCCTTCCTAGGCATTTCAAACCTCTACCGGATGAGCGGGCGCAGATACCCCGTCAAGCTCGAAGTGGAGCTTGTAAACGATCTTAATGGAATGTTCAGGATTCTAGACCGGTATCTCTACTCGCAGCCCCGCGACGAGTCCTGGCTAGTCTTTCTCCCAACCAGGCGCATGGTCGAAAAATATGCTGATCTCTACCGCGGCGTCTACATTCACGGAGGACTTGAGGGCTCCGAGGTCAACAGGATACAACGCCGAGCCGAGACCGACAAGAACCTGAGAATCTTCGCAACAAACGTAATAGCCAGTTCAGTAAACATCTACGTCGACAACGTGCTGATATTCGATGACGTGATTGACAGCAAAGACAAGCTAGGCCAGAAAACTCTCCACTATACAAGCATAGACAATAATTCTCTGCTACAAATGATGGGCCGAATCGGCCGTTTCAAGCCCGGCCGCGCCGTCATCCTGACTGATTCGCCGATTCCAAAGAGAATCGACCCGATACCAGTGCGCAAAGCTCTCGAAACCGAGACCCCGTTTGATTTAGTACTACTGATGTCCAAGTACGGCCTCAAACTCTCAGAACTAGAGTTCATGTCAAAAGTCGATCATCGCGAGGTCTCCTTCGCAGAAAACTGGCTGGTTGAGATCGGCGCGATCGACAGGCGCACTCGCAAAACAACTTGGAAGGGACTTTTGATGAGCGAGATCCCCTACGAGCCAGACTTTGCACACATGATCTCCAGCGCCCTAATCTCCCAAGACTACGACATCGCAAGATTTCTCCTAGCCAGCGGCTCTTTCGGCGACTCGCTAAACCACGCCTACAAATCAGACGCGGAAGGCAACGCCCGCCGCTTCCTGTACAGCTTCGACAGAACAAACGAGCTCAACATCAAAGCACACCTCCTCAAAGGCTACGCAGAAGACAACAACGGCTCATTCGTCTCAAAGATGGAAGCGAACGGCCTATTCCCCGTGTATGTTGAGGAAGCATGGAAGAACCATGAAGCAGCCAGAGAAGCGCTAAATGACCTGCTCAGTGCGTCAAAGAAGAGACCCATACCCAAAGAGGTCGTGGTAGATGCTGCTGTTATCAAGCTCAAGCCATACCTCGAAACCTGCCTGTCGTTCGAAAGATTCGGCCCACACGAGAGAAAGGGCCACGAATTCAAGGAAATGAGCATCGAAGGACAATTCTATGCAAGAACTCTGACGATAAACTACAAGCGCATATCGTTCGACATAGTTGCGTTGGATTCTCCGGGTAAACGTCGCCATCAAACTAGGCGAAGAAAGGTCGGAATTAGCTGGCAAGACTGAGAAATACCTACGTAGCTTGGATGTCGAGAGACCGAAAGAACTTTGAAGCAGGGCAAGTCCCCTCAATCCGCTATGACCGAAAAGAAGACGGAAGAAGAAAAGAACTCCGCCAAATTGCTACCATTCGTTGAGCCTCAACTATTCGTTGCCGTCGAAGAGGCGAATCGTAGACTGAAAGAGATAATGAAGGTTACACGCCCGACAGAAAGGTTGTACAAGTCTATCCAAAGAATAACAGAAGTCAACGAAATGATGCTGAGGCGTCAAGACCAGTTGACGAAGCTGTTCGAACCATCCGAGAACGTAAGGAAGTATCTTGAAAGAATCAAGCAACTAGTCGAGCAGATCACTCGAACAAAGCTGACTGAGTTATCCGCTATATCGAGAACCATCATCCCCCAACTTGAGATCGAAGTCTCCGGCTATGTCGAGACATTTGAACGAGCACTAGCAGAGAAAGAGAAAGAGATAGAGGCTCTAAAGGCAGAGCTTGAAGCGCTAAAGTCGAAAACGAAGAATTAGCATGTAGTTTGATAGGGAGGGACTTATCCTTCCCGATGCAGGAGTGAGGCTCGACATCGAACTGTTGCCGCGTTCCCCCGAGGAGTACTACCTCGTCTCCAACCTCTCTGTTTCCAAGAAACCTAAAGGTCTGCACTGGGGACGCGCATTTCCCAACCCACGGTCCAGGGTTCATGGTTGATGCATCCCGTCATGGAACCACTTCACAAGTCTAACCTGGTTCGTGTTTCCGTACTTCTCAACCTGGACGATTCCGCGCTCTGACAACGCTGCGACTACTCTGTGCGTCCTCAATCGCGATAGACCCGCTTCCTTCGTGATGTACTTTTGCAAGTAGATGCCCTCCGTGAGCATCTAGAACATTGACGATGCTTCTCTCTTCAGGCTTGAGGGTTTTCATGACCATGACTGTGTTTTCTCTCCCGTTACCGTTTCCAGGCGCGTAGTAGTTTTTCATCTCAGGTAGTACCAGGAAATAGATGACCCCGACCACGCTGGCTAGTACTGTGCAGAGAAATAGAAGCGAGGAAAACAGTACAAGAAATGGGAAGGTGGCTGGGAATCCTTTGGTCAGAATTTGAGAGAGAACCTCCAACGGAGATTCCGTGGGGGTTTGGATTAGGGCGAGGATGTACCCGGAGACTGCGAGTCCGCCTGCAGCCGATACGAGCATTATCAGGAGGATCTTTAGCTTCTCCAAGTCTTCGCCTCACCCCTTCTCCTTCGCTCTAGTCTGGTTGTTTCTGTCTATTGCTGGGGTGTTGTTGGTGCTGTCGGTGGTGGTTTCCATCTGAGGGTCATAATTCCGCCGACTATCCCCAGAACTGATCCAACTATGAAGCCTCCGAAGCCGAAGAAGCCTAGGATGCTGAAGACCAGTATCAGTATGCCCCACGTCTGTCGCTGGTTGGGCTTGAGGCGCAGAAGTACGGCTGACATTGTGACGATGATGCCACAGATGAGGCCGAATATTGCGATTGCTCCGACGAAGCCTGCGGCGAGAGAGCCGGGGCTGCCTGTGTAGCCGCGTGGCGGCGTGAAATTGGTGTAGTTGAGATGTGGCAGGACGACTACGCTGACGGCCACGAGGAATATGTCAACGAGCACTATCAGAGCGCCTCCTACGAGAGCTAGTATCGAGGGAATGTTCGGGTATTCGACGGCTGTTTTCGACGACATTCTTGATCTCTTACCTCCAGCCCTACCGTGTGTTGAAGATGAAGGAAATACGTTGGGTGAAACGATCTTGATACAACCGCTCAGAGAATCTCAACGAGAGAGAGGCGAAACTGCCCGGTCGGTGCTTACTCAGGGGCTGTTTTAGAGATTTGCTGTCCGCTCTCACGTCCTCGTCGTCTGTTCACGACGTACATACCGAACAATCCAGGAATAGTCAATACGAAGATTACCCCTTGGTCAGCGAACTCTTTAGGACCAAGCGATAGGACTCCCCATGGAAAGGTGGCGATGCCATTCCCCGCGAGAAGAAGCGCCACCTGCAGGTAGAGTAAGACGACGATATAGCCCCGGACTGCAAGCCATAGAGTCCGAGTTTGCATATCATGGCTTCCTGCCAACTTGACGAACGTTGGAGACAGATGTGGAAGTAATGGACATAAAATAAGCAAGCCCGACCAAACTAACCCCTAACATCAACAGCGTTACTAATGAGTCGACACCTTCCAGAGGAAGAGTCACCGTTCCTATCAGGCTCAGAAGACTTGCTACAGCAAGGTACAAGGCGAAGACAAAGCATGCTATCACGAGAATTCCAAGAGATTTTCTCCTTCGGCTCAGATGCCTGAACTTCAATTGCACCCTCTCCCTTCTGCCTGCCTCGCTTTGAAACCTCAGTAACCAGAAGACGAGTATCAGAAATACCGGGAATTCTAACCCAGTCAGAACAATTTCAAGCAGATCGTCCATCGCGCGGGTCCAGCTCCATACGTTCTCCCAGGCTCATTAGGGTTCCCGAAACTCGCCCAGAAAACCGAAGACACGTCTGAAACTGGGCAATCTCCTGTTTTCGCAGAGAGCTATGGACGCAGATCGAGCACTAATCGGAAAAATTTCCGAGAAGAACATACGCCCCGCGTTGAGGAGACCCTGGCAAGCCAATTACGCTTGGGAAACTGAGCTGTGCCACTTGATGTGAAGCGGCATGTCCAAGACTTGGATGTGACATGTAGGACATGTCCGGGGTACTGCCCTGATGGGAAGATCGAAGCCCATGACTTCTCGGAATTTCCTCCTAAAGTAGTAGTCGAGGTTGGATAGATTCGAGGGGTAGATGGAGACGAACCTTATGTTGTTCTTACGATACTGCGCCATTTTCCACTTCATTGACCGGATGTATTCTTCCCGTAGTCGTGCGTCCGGAGAATCTACCAAACCCCAGTACTCAATAACGAGTTTGTACTGAGGAAGAAAAAAGTCCGGTCTGGATATCTTGGATTTGAAGATGAACCAATCGTTAGTCATTGCCGTAGCCTCATAGGAGTAAGCGATACTGTTACGTGTAAGATAGTCCGCAATCATCTTCTCACTCCTGCTCCGAACGGACTTACCCGTTAGCGTAATTGAAGGCGTTCCGTACTCCTCAGAGCTTCCGAAGAGATGATTCAACCAAGAGAGGATGCCCAACCTCGATAATCCTTCTCGGCAACTCGGCATTAAAGCCGATCCTTCTGCCAAGTACGAATTGGATTGATCTTATCCTTCCCTATCGCGAACCGCAAAGGTTCGAAAATATGCCGATCAGGGTCTACCTGACTCCGACGCGAGAAAGCCCGTTCGGTCAGGTCAGTGAGAACTTTTGAAGTGAGGATCGATAAGAGGTCGGTTGGTGGCGAGCGAACAAGATACTTCTGGAGATTCTGGCCGAACCCTTCAACGTCCCAAAATCAAGAATCCCCATTCTAAAAGGAACAAAAACAAGAAACAAAATAATCCAAGTAACTCTCTAGCAAACGCTAAGTACAATTCAGATATAGTTCAGATATAGTGTAACCTGAGGAAATGCCGACCATCACTCTCACGACCAAAATTCTCGTGCGCACGGCTTCAGTGATCACAGGTCTTGTTTCAGTCATCTGGGGACTATACTCTGTGTCGACCTATCAAGTCGTGGTCACTACGGGTGCCTTCAGTAATAGCAATCCTTACTCGAATGGCACTTTCGCCTTACTTGCAATGATCGAAACGTTGACAATAGGAGTTTTCGCCCTAGTGCTTGCAGTTCTCGGCAGGTAGCGTAACGGAGCTAGTGCCGATCGTTGAGCCGTAACAAACGTCTGTAAGTGTCTCCAAAGGGCTCAGACAAAAGCCATTGGACCCGCAAGAGCTGAAGATCCAAGTCTTGTAGTCCATACGTGAAGCTCTCCCAATCCAAGACTTGAGACTGTTTTAGTATGCAAGAAGTTGGCTTCCTGCAAAATCGCCCCGTGATGCCGCCATGGGCCACATGGGATGCAGTCCAAGCTGTTGGTAGCCCGGGGGAGATTCGAACTCCCGTCGATGGGTCTCTTCCTGATTTTTGGAGTCCAAAGCCCATCATTGGCCGGGTCATTGTTTTTCGACCCTTGCTAGTCCACTACACCACCGGGCTACAAGAGACCAGGGTTCCCGGCCAAGACCCAATAAGCCTTCTGCGACATTTTAACCGGTAACTTCGATCTTCTATGAGCGCTGGGCCGAAATGTAGCTGAGACGTGAAGAAAAGAAGGGAGAGGGGGGTTGTTGGTTGGCTCTGTTATGGTACGATCTCTATCCAGTACGGTATCTGGAGCGTCACTGTCCCCCCGGTCAGCACTATGTCGCCGTAGTAGTTGCCCTGGGCATTTGGTGGGGACACCGTCAGTAGGACTGAGAACTTTGCAGTTCCCTGGCCAGTCACAGTGATCGTTGTCTGCGACACTGCTACGACCGGTGAGTTGGCACCGTCGACTGCCGGAGAGACGGATACAGTGTAGGTGACGCTTGAGCTGACGACTGACTGGACAATCACCGGGAAGGAGGATGTGCCGCTGTCACCGCTTGCCGAGTATCGGCCGAAGCCGAGATTTGCTGAGCCATGAGCGTCGATCGTTGCGGTAATCCTTGTGACCGCGGCTAGGTCGATACGTCCGCCTCCGCGGTTCATCGGATTGTTCAATGGTGTATTACTGGAGCTGCTACCGACTGGCCGCTTGGCACCGTTCTCCAGCGCGGATTTGACCTGTTCAGGAGACCAGTTCGGGTGCAGCTGCTTGATTAGCGCTGCAGATCCAGCGACGTGGGGTGTAGCCATGCTGGTGCCCTGGAAGAAGGCGAAGCACGGCGGCTGAGCACAAGAGGTCATCAGAATCGAGCTGTAGACGTTGACGCCTGGAGCCACAACGTCAGGCTTGACCTCTCGCAAGACCTGGTTCTTGATCATTGCAGGTCCAACGCTAGAGAATCCAGCGAGAATGTCGGCGCTGGGACCATCAGTGAAGAACTCTTGCTTCGTCGAACCATCAATCGAGACGGTCTTAGTCGAAGCAGAAGCCATGGCTAATCCGTTGGGCCTAGAGACCATAGCTGCGGAGATGGTGGGCTGGTTGGGAGTGCCATCCTGGGCCATAGCGGTCGGATCTCCAGCAACACTGTTGTACACCAGGACCCCGGTCGCGCCTGCGACTTGAGCGTTCCTGATCTTTGTTGAAAAGGTGCACGTGCCTCGCGCGATGAGAGCAATCTGGCCCGAGATGTTGTTCGTGATTGCAGTGCATCCATTCGTTGGGGTTGTCGTGCTGTAGGGGGAGTTGTTGACTGTTCCGAAGTTGTTGAACTGTCCTAGTGCCGCGCCGAAGGTTCCGAGACTGGGCACTGTGACGGGTATTCCGACGAAGTGTGGATCGGTGCTCGCGCCGACTGTTATGACTTTGTCAGCGATTCCAGGCGACTCGATCGTAGCTGGCCCCGGACCCGCGTTTCCAGCAGCGATAGCTACAATCACACCAGCGTCTACCGCATCATCAACTGCGGTGACGAGAGGGTCGTGGCTTGTCGGGGTCCCGCCTAGGCTCAGGTTGAGAACGTCCATGCCATCAGCGACCGCAGCGTCCACTGCCATCGCGATGTCGGCCGAGGAGGCGTCTGTCACGTTTCCTGGAAACACGTTATAGCTTCCGAGGAAGGCTTTGGGCGCCACTCCGCTCATGGTGCAGCCGACGAAGGGCGCGCAAGTGTTCGCGACTCCCGCCGCAATACCTGACACGTGCGAACCGTGATCCTGCTTCGCCTGGGCATCGAAAACGACACAGACTGGCTGGGTGCAGAACATTTTCGCAACGATAACCTTGTTGCTAACGTACTTGCAAGCGGTGTTTGCCTGGTGAACAGCCGAGTCTAATGCATCACATTTTGGATATCCTGCTGGAACAACAAGACTGTTGTCCGTGAGGAACGGATGTGTGAAGTCTATCCCAGTGTCGATGATTCCGATCTTCATTCCAGCGCCCGCGTTGGACTGCCCTCCATCCCCGGCCCACAATGTTGGCGAGCCGATCAGAGCGTTGGACCTGTTCATGTCGTAGTGGACATTGAAGGAGTACGAGCTGTCTACTATTCCGCCAATCGAGCTAAGCTGGGAAAGGCTGTAGCCGTTGAGCTTGACCGCGAGGCCGTTCAGGACCGTGTAGTAGTCGTAGATGACCTGCACCTGAGGAGCGTACTTTGCAATTGCAGACTTGGCAAGAAAGTGTTGGTTTGCCAGGTATCCCTCGTACGAGATCACCGCCGGGCTTGACATGTCTAGCTTGCTTCCCGGCCGAGGCATGGTGGCGGTGTATCCCTGGATGTTTCCCCGATAGCTTGAAAGCGGCCGAGCGTTCAACAGCACTGTTGCATAGTCGCTCGGCTGGCTTGTCCCGCCTACCGGTAGAATGCTGAAGATCGAGAGTGTTCCAATGGCTACTAGAATGGTGGAGAGTACTATCGTGGATTGCTTTCCGATCATAGAATTTTCAAAGAGCACGTTAAGACCTTGGATCATCGTATAACTTCCACGTACACAAGTGCATTCAACGTACAACTCTGTACATTTGCAACATTCCATCGCTGTCCGTGTATCCCACTCGCGGTTAATCGGACCGCACACTGGAACATGTTTGCGCTCTTCTCCTTTCTATTCGACACGATCTTCTACGCGGGTCTCGCTATGTCAAGAAATGAAATCTACGCGTGGTTCAAAGTGAGTGGATTCCAGAGCCAAGGGAGTCTCCCTGCGAGTCCCAAGGAAAACGCCTAGAAAACGGCCGAGGGTCCATGACGATGTTAATGTCAACTGGAGATGAATAGTCCGTCTTAGAGGATGTTGATGGGTCCGCGTTTAGAATATGGTCAGCTCGGGATCCCATAGAAAAAATGGGTATGCGTGCTAGTCTCGCGACACAGAAACCGTTTTTCCAGAAATCCTAGAGTTTCATGACCTGAACGTGTGGGACTCCGGCTATTGTTATGACCGCGTCCGGATGAACCAGTCCATTATTGATGGCCGCATCCACTACCTTTCTACCAACAAGATTCAGCATATCAGCGCCAACCATCAAGACAACCGCTTCCGTCAGTCCTACAACTGCGTTCCCGTAGAATTTGGATTCAGGCGCTAGTTTGAGTCGTCCTTCGCGGAAGATGCGACCCATACACTCCTCGTCGCAGCACGCCACCAGCAACCCCTTCTCCGTCTTGTAGGACATGGCGTAGACGAGGTCCAAGAAGCGCCCCTCATGTCGTCAGTATTGACGATCGCGCGCCACACGCTTCACAGACCAAGAAGAACAACCGTCCCTCCCGGACAACACGAGTATCCGGTCTGTGACAGACGGGACAGATAACAAACCTGTTCGAGTAGACATTGATCAGCCGGTTAATCGTCTCACGTGAAAACCTGCCCTGGAAGTAGCCACGACCACCCTCATACGACCCCGCAGTAGCCATCTCCTTCGCCAAATACTTCAGCACATGATGCGGATCACGGTTCAACCGATCAACAACATCAGAGAAATTCACTACAATCGTCCTTTGCCCGATTATCTGTACCATAGCGATTGGCAGCTCGAAGCGCTCGCCGGTGCCGGTGGATTGTGTAATCTTCGATAATGCTCGATCCAGCAAGCCGTCGTAGTCGTCCATTGATAGCGTCATGACCAGTAATGGTCGGTTGGCCTATTTCAACGATATTCCGGTCGCAAACGCTTATCCAAAACCCGGACAACTCGGTCAGTATCGGAGGATGACGGTCGACTGGGAAGATGGGTAGTCTGCAGCGCCTGGCCATACGTCAACGACAGACCCCACCTAGGAACCTTCACGCACCTACTCTCAGCCGATGTCTACGCGCGCTACTTGAGATTGAAAGGCGAAGACGTTGTCATGGTATCTGGCAGCGACGAACACGGCGCACCAATAGAAGTTGAAGCCATAAAACGCAAAATCACACCCCGCCAGCTAACCAACCAGTACCACCGCGTCTTCACCCGCAGCATCAAAGCATTCAACATCCAATTCGACAACTACACCCGCACCGAGAGTCCAGTCCACAAGAAGTTCGTCCAAGAATTCTACCGGACCCTAGACAGGAACGGATATGTCTTCAAACAGAACATCATCCTGCCGTACTGCGAGAACGACAAGCGCTTCCTGCCAGACAGGTTCGTGGAAGGAGAATGTCCATACTGCCACTACATCCCCGCCCGCGGAGACCAGTGCGACAACTGCGGCCGAATACTCGACCCGAAAGATCTCATCAATCCATACTGCGTCCTCGACCACAGCACACCAGTAATGAAAGAATCAGCCAGCTGGTTCTTCGACCTCCCGAAACTTTCAAATCAACTGAAAAAATACGTTGAGGAGAACCCGAACCTCCCGGAGAACGCGCGCAACTTCAGCCTGAGCTGGATACGAGACGGACTGAAACCCCGCTCGCTAACTCGCGACCTAGCTTGGGGCATCCCGGCACCCTTCAAGGGTGCACAGGACAAGACCATCTACGTCTGGATGGAAGCAGTCCTCGGCTACATCAGCGCCGTCAAAGAATGGGCAGAGAAGAACAAGAAACCAAGCCAGTGGAAGAAGTACTGGCTCGACTCTGCCAGTCGCAATATCCACTTCATAGGCAAAGACAACATCCCCTTCCACGTCATCGTATTCCCAGGCCTACTACTGGCCAGCCACGAAGGATACAATTTGCCGTGGGAAGTAGCCTCCACAGAATACATACAGTTCGAAGGACAAAGATTCTCGAAGAGCCAGAAGATAGGCGTCTGGATAGACGAAGCGCTTGAGCTTGAAGACGCTGAATACTGGCGCTACGCGCTCATTAGCCTCCGGCCCGAACAGAGGGACACGAACTTCACCTGGGAAGAATTTGAAAGGAAGATTAACACTGAACTCAACGATGTCGTTGGTAACTTCATCCACCGCACCATCACTTTCATCAGCACCAGATTCAAGAATAAGATTCCGAAGTTCACCACCGACAAAGAGAGAGATCAAGACATCTTCAAGATTCTTCACGAAGCGCCAAAACGTCTCGATGAGAGGCTTGAACGCTTTCGATTGAAAGAAGGCCTCGAACAAGTAGTACAATTAGCAAGAGAAGGCAACCGCTATCTGAACGAGAGCGCACCATGGCACTCCTTCAAGACAGACCCCGCAGAAGCCGGACAGACTCTAGGCGTAGCTGCCCAGATCGTAGGAACGATTGGAATACAGCTCCAACCATTCCTTCCAATAACCGCAACACGGATCCATCGAAGCCTCTTCCTCGGAAAGAAGCCAAGCTGGCAACTCGCCGGCGCCATCAGTGTGAAACCTGGTGCTAGGATCAAGCCAATGCAACCACTCTTCCACAAAGTGTCGGCTCAGAATCTCCGAACCAGACTCGAAGAAACAAGGAGCGGGACAACTACTGAAGCTGAAACTTGATCTTCACGTCCACACAACCGCATCTTCAGATGCTCATACTCGAACAGACGAACTCGTCCCAAGGTGTAAGGAAAAAGGCCTCGATGGTCTTGCGATAACCGATCATAACGTGTTAGCACGAAACATTCCTTCAGAATTACTGATCATTCCTGGAATAGAAATCTCCAGCCATGATGGACACATTATCGGCCTAGGCGTATCAGACACAGTCCCGAGAGGATTGTCTGCCGATGAAACAATCCTACAAATCAAGCGGCTAGGGGGAGTCTCGATCGTAGCACATCCCTATGACTTTCTTCGCTCAGCCTTGAACCCAGAAATTCTAACGACGGTGCCGGACGCGATCGAAGTGATCAACTCCGCTAGCATCCTACACTCCATAACCTGGAAGCGAGCGAGAACCTTCGCTGAGAAAAGGAAGCTACCACAAGCCGCCGGTAGCGATTCGCACATTCCGGAGACAATAGGAAACGCTTACACGATCGTTGACGTCGAATCGAGAGACGTAGCTTCAGTTCTAGATGCCATAAGAAACGGACAAGTGGCTCCTGAAGGACGGCCCTATCATTTCAGTGATAGAATTAGGAAAATCATCAGATGAGAGTCCGGCCTAGGCCAACTCCATCTCATACAGGGGCATTCGCACCCCGACTCTAGTCGCCTTTGATTCGAGTCCATATTCCATATCGTACAAGTCTTCGATCAGATCGTCAACGGTTCCGAGTGCCATGTCGTAAGTGTATCCTGATAGGAATATCGACAGGCTCGATCGTGCTTGACATTTCGTACTCACATGGACGAAATCCACGTCATGACCGACCAGAGACGAGATCGCTTCGTAGGCTTGGGCCGACTGACCATTATTCAGCGGCTCGATTCCTCTGAAGAGGAGAACAGCTCCTTTGGCTTTCGTCAACGGGAGACTCGCAGATGGAGTCGTTAGGGCGTCTGATACTGCTGACTGGACTCTTTCTCTCGATTCCACTGGACCAATGCATACAGTCGCAACAGATCCCAATGAGAGGATGTTCAGGATCTGATGACTAATCATCTGGTCGCTCGAAGCGACCACTTCTGAAAGACCACGCACTGCGAGCGCTGCTGTTTCATCTGCAACCCTCTTCGAATCGAGGAGAGCCCGCTTTTCGACAGAGTTGTCGACAATGACCGTGCAATCGCATGCCTCGACCATCTTCTTCAAACCGCGAAGCGCAACGAAACGTCTCTCTCGCTCATGGATGAAAGGCAAAGCTACTACTGAAACTATAGGTCTGACTCGGTCACGGTGCCACTGCGCGATCAGAGGGGCCGCCTTCGTCCCGGTGGCTCCCCCAAGACCCGTCAGTAGAATTGTGAAATCAGATTCCCGGGTAAACGGAGATACTCTGTAAGCTAACAGTTGACCTTGTCCACCTCGCTGCCTCGTCAAAAGAGAGTCACTCTCAGTTGAATCGGCTAGAAGGACCTTGTTCTGTGCTCTCGATTCTGATAACTGGCCGCGATCCGTGTTAACTGCCACGCAGTTTCTTGGACTTATTCCTCCATCGATTGCCTGGCTCAGAAGATTATTGCCCGCCCCACCTATTCCAACAATAGCCACCTGAGAGCCGTGGGAGGGAATTGATTGATGAGAGACTATTTCTTCAGTAGACAAGGTAGACTAGTGAAACTACTGAAGCCAATATATACAAATCCCAAGCAGAGGTAATACGATTCGAACACGAAATAGCTCTGGAACTCGTATCTATATATAAGATAGTGGGGTCTTGCGAAGCACGCGCGTGTCCAAAGCGGAGACTCGCAAGTTCATCATCTGCTAGGCGGAGATGCCAATCGTGACTTTGATTCTTGCGGAGATGTCTCTTCGCTCGATACTTCGCGATTCTCCAATAACGACGGATTGTTCCAATGCAGTGTCAGAGTCTTTGGATGCGATGCTTTCACATCATCAATCCGCCTGACAGATGCGTAGTGAGGCGCATCTTTCACCAGTTCTGGACTCGTCTGAGCTTCACGATACACTCCGAGAAGGGCCTCAACAAGTTGATCCAGATCAGCGAGACTTTCAGTCTCTGGAACTTCCACCATCAAAGCCTCGTCCACAATCTGGGGAAAATATGTCGTAGGAGCATGAACGCCCTTGTCCAGCATTCGCTTCGCAAGATCCATCGCCCTGACCCCTGTTGAATCGTAGAGCTTCTTTGAACTGAGAACAAACTCGTGCTTCCTAGCTCGGGCGAAGGGAAGGTCGTACGTGCCGCTTGCTAGAATCCGAGACAGGATGTAGTTCGTGTTTAGGACGGCAGTCTCTGCGACTGTCTTGAGTCCCTCGGCACCCAGGCTTATGATGTATGCATAGGCGCGGACGAGAATTCCAATGTTGCCGTGGAACGCTCTGATCTTTCCGACCGTATCTGGAACATTGTAATCGTAGAAATACTTCTTTCCATCAAATCCGATCAGTGGAACAGGAAGGTAGCGTTCTAGCTCCTTCGTCACGCCCACGGGACCTGCGCCAGGGCCACCACCTCCGTGAGGAGTCGCGAAAGTCTTGTGAAGATTCAGGTGGACAATGTCAAAGCCCATGTCGCCGGGTCGGACCTTTCCGAGTAAGGGATTGAAGTTTGCCCCGTCATAGTACAGCAAGCCCCCTGTTCCGTGCACAATCTTTGCGATTTCGAGAATGTTCTTCTCGAAGATTCCCAGCGTGTTAGGATTTGTAATCATCAGTCCAGCCGTATTCGGACCGGCCAACTTCCTCAGTTCTTCGAGGTCAACCATCCCTTCGGAGTTCGATGGAACGACCATGACCTTGAACCCGGCCATGGCCGCGCTGGCAGGGTTCGTGCCATGTGACGAGTCCGGCACAATCATTTCCGTTCTCTTCTCCAGCTCCCCCCTCGAACGATGATGTGATCGAATGATGAGGCATCCCAAGTACTCGCCGTGGGCACCGGCCGCAGGCTGGAGGGACATACGGCTCATCCCCGTAATCTCTGCCAAGATCTTGTCCAAACGGTACAGCATGGCAAGCATTCCTTGGACCGTCGATTCGTCCTGTTCAGGATGAAGCTTCTCCAGCTTGTGAGTCGCGACCGCCAACTCGGCTGATTTCGGATTATACTTCATAGTACAACTACCCAAGGGATAGATTCCCAGATCGGGCGAGTAGTTCTCCTGGGAGAGTCGGACGTAGTGACGAATAACTTCGGGCTCCGAGACCTCAGGGAGAGGGGGAAGACCGTTTCTTCTTAGAATGTTCGGCACAGCATCCCCCAGATCACCAGCGATCTTTCTCTCAATATCGCTAGGTCCCGTCGGGATATGGCCTCTCTTACCGGCTTGGGACTTTTCGATAATGAGCGGTTCGTCCCAGGTAGCTTGATGATACATTATCTCGAACCTCTCAGAAGCTTCGTCATCAGACCCGAGAATCGATCGATGGCTTCGCCCGTGTTGATTTCTGTCACGCAGAGAAGCGAGCTTTCACCAAGCTCGGGAAAATCCTTGACCAGACTCTTGCCTCCGTGGATCCCGGCTAGGAGGAGTTTGCGATTAATCCTAGATGTGATGCCTCGAGCCCGTTTGAAGGTAACGACGAATTCTTGGTAATGCTGTGCCTCAAACCTCGGGACGGACGCTTTTGGTATTTCCTCGAGCCTCTTGATCGCGTACCTCGTCTTTACTAGGATCGATTCGAACAAGTCGTGTAGTCCTTTGGGTCCGAGCAGGGAAAGATATGCGGCTGCTGCAATGCCGAGGAGAGCCTCGTTAGTGCAGATGTTTGAGGTGGCTCTCTCTCGACGAATATGTTGTTCCCTCGTTTGAAGAACCATACTGAACGCCTTGTCCGTACCATCGATCGTGGTCGTCATACCAATGAGTCGACCTGGAATCTGTCGCAGAAGATTCGCTCCTCTGCAACCAATTATTCCGAGTCCCGGACCTCCAAAATTCATCTCGGATGAAATAGACTGACCTTCCGCAACAACAATGTCAGCACCGTACTCGCCTGGTGGCTTGAGTCCGCCGAGCGATATCGGGTCGAATCCAATAATCGAGAGGGCTCCCTTCTCATGGCATAGCGAAGGAATTCTCACAACATCGGCGTCCAACGTTCCAAAAAGTGAAGGTACTTCACAATAGACTGCGGCGGTCTCATGATCGAGTTTTGACTGGAGATCCTCGATGTCTGGGCCTCCTGTCTCTTTGTCGTACTCGAAGGCTTCGACTTTAATCCCAACTGGCTCAGTGTAGTTTCGTAGTACCGATAGCTTATCGGGATGAAGACTTTTTGGAACGATGACCTTGTATTTCCCTGTTGCGCGAACTGCCATTCTAGCGGCCTCCCCGAGCGCAGTCGATCCATCGTAGAGGGATGAGTTTACCGCGTCTACAGCGGTCAAGTCTCTAATCATGGATTCGAATTCAAAGAGCGATTGCAGAAGACCCTGGGAGATTTCCGCTTGGTAGGGTGTGTACGAGGTCTGAAACTCTGTCCTGGAAACTATGTGTTTGACTGCTGCTGGAATGTAATGGTTGTAGATTCCCGCGCCAAGAAATGAAGTGTAGTCTGAGCCGGACTTGTTCTCTTTGAGAAGTTGTTCAACGTTTGAACGGACTTCCTGTTCAGAAGCGAAACCATCCACTTTCAACGGTCGGTTCAATCGGACTTCTCGCGGAATGTCGGAATAGAGCTCGTCGAGCGAGCTTATTCCAATCGTCTTCAACATGCTTGTTCGAAGCTGATCGCTCGAGTTCGGAATGAACGGGTGGCCGGTTTGAGCCAAGACTGCCTCCGGTGCGCCGGTTCAAAACCACTGATAACCCTTCCTTCAGCACACTGTTGCTTTATACTCCACACGACCGCTGGGTCCCGACATGGCATCGCTCGGGGCGAACACGATTGCAATCCTAATCGCCCTAGGCTCATTTCCCGTTTCTCTGGCTCTCACTAGATTCTTCATGTACTGGAACCTAAAGCATGGAATAATCGGAATCGACATCCACAAACTCAACCGACCCAAGATCCCGGAGATGGTTGGAGTCGCGGTTCCGACCACCATCGTGCTCTTCGCCGCAATTTACGCGATGGTTGGAGGATCAAGCTCGATACCTCTCTTAGCTTATTGTCTCGTCGTTGGACTTGCTGCACTTGTAGGCGCGGTCGATGATCGCCTCAGGCTAAGAGGAATCTTCAAGCCTCTCCTCACACTTCTTTGCGGCTTGCCCGTCTTAATTCTGGGTCTGGCATTTCGAGGTCAAGTCTATACCTCAACTCTGCATGTCCCTTTGTTCGGGGGTTACCATCTTCCAGTAATCTATCCTCTCACAGTACTAGTCGCCGTCTCTGTGACATCGAACACGGTCAACATGCTGGACCCTCTCAACGGTTCGATGGCTGGGGGGATATCGATAGTTGCAGGAGGACTCCTTATCGGATCCCTGCTCATCGGTACTGGCTCGATGTCTATCTTCCTCTATGCCAGCTTGATGTTCTCATTGTTAGGATTCCTCTACTACAACCGTTTTCCGGCACGGGCGTTTGCTGGAAACGTCGGTCAATTATCGATCGGCGCATCCATAGGGGCACTGGCAATTCTCGGAAAAACCGAGATCGCAAGCATAGTTGCAATCTTCCCCAACATCCAGAACTCCTTCTTCTTCCTCTCCAGGATTCGACGCTTCACAGAACATCGCGAATTGACCTCTAAACCAACAAAGCTCCTCCCCGACGGGAAGCTCGCTGATTCCGAAGATCCGCGCGCACCATTAACCTTGGTCAGGACGCTACTCATAGGTCGTCCCGCCACCGAGAATGAAATCGTATCCACGATATGGATGCTCTTCCTAACATCCACAAGCCTGGCCGTAATCACTCTCTTGCTCACAGGAGTTTAGCATGAACACCCGCGCGGTCGGCTACGAACTAGTCGTCTTCGTAACGCAGTGGGGTCTGATGCTCGTAGGGTTTGGCATCCTCACAAAACTGATTGCTCCACTGAATCTTGTGAACCCTAGTTCATCCCTCGGCCTATATTTCGACGCAGCGGCAAAGGCGCTAATCGCCCTCATCCTATCGGTGACTTGGCTTTTCGTTTGGGACCGGCAGGTGCGGATCTACTTCCGCAGACGGGGAAAATAGGGACCCTAGTCAGAAGACTTCAACTGCCTTCCAATGATTTCCTTGAACCATTGTAAAGCCCATGTCCGTGTTCTTGGTAAACCACAAATCATCTGGTAGAGCATTGGTCTTGGCGCAGTCGGGTATCTCCTCTTCTAACGCTAATCTGGCCGCGAGCCACGGGAAATTCCATTCGGGATGTCCAAGTTTTATTGAAGCAAGCGAGAGGTAGTGGACATTGGTTGTGAACCGACAGTTGATTTCAGTCGGACAGGGAACATCTTTCACATCCTCCTTTAGGTCGACACAGAAAATCCCATGAGGCTTCTTCGAAACGGCCCTTATCGCTTCCACCGCTTTCTTGTTGACTATGTCCGAGTGAACAACGCGGTTGAGCTTTGACGTGCCTCCCGCGCCCACTACACGGTGGCCGACCCAGCTCAGCCTCTCGCGAATCATAGAAGTGACCAAGCCACCGTTATTCCAGACAGACATGAAGCAATAGTCCTTTCCCGGAAGATATTCCTCTGCGACGAAGTTCGCTTTGATTCCTTGATCCCAATGGAACTTGACCCAATGTTCCGCGATGCTCGGGCTAGTTGCTTTACAGCTCATGAGGCCGCCCGCGCCTTCTCGAGCGCGAATCCAACACGGATAATCGAGCTGGCGGAGCTTCCGCATGTTGGAAGAATCATCCTGAGAGATCGGGACTGGTTTCTTTCGGAGACCCGACTCGTTCCATCGAGACAGCGCCGCGAATTTGTCGAGACACGTAGAAACCGTTTCAGAGTCGGGAAGAAATGTCCGTGTTCGGATTCTTGAACGCTCAGCTGAAACTCGCTCAACCTCCGGGTCGGGCTGTGGCATGACCAGCTCAATCTTCTCATTTTCAATGATTTTGTTCAACGCGGCAACATATCCACGGTCATGAGCACCGGGAAGATAGAACGAATAATCCAGCCACATGTTTAGTTCGAGACTCGTCCTATCTACATCGCCGCCCGTCAGTATTAGAGAGCGTCCATCTTTGCTGACTCTGAGACTCCAACATACATTGTGGCCCGCACTTCCCCCCGCTCCGGTGACCAGTATGCTTTTCATTTGCAGACCTTGAGAAGGCGTTCAACAATCGGAGCAACTAATAAGTAGGGAAGTCAAGCTTCGCACTCCAAATTCGAGTTCGGCTAATGGTCTCAACTGATGAGAGCGCTCTTCGCTGTACTTTTGCTACTCGCATTAACCGTCGTTTTTCTCCCTCACCCTGCTACTGCGGCAACAGACTGCCAAAGGGCAACCTGCTCCGCGTCATTCGAACGAACTATCTCAACTAACGCCTGGGGCGTCACTACCATTAGCGACTACGTGAATCTGACAAGCACCGTTCCAGTTACTCATCTGACGATCGGCATCCCCGCAAGTGTGAGCGACGACCTTCGGTTCACTGTAGCGACAGGTCAAGGAGTCAACCTCCAAGTCTCCAAACAGGGCCCAACGCCGAGCCAAAACTACACTACACTGAACGTTCAATTTCCAGCAAGCGAGATGAAGTTCGTTTTCAACGTGACCACGGTTTTTGCTGGACTTCTATCCTACAGCCCTGGTTCGAACAGTTTTACATTCGAGGCCAACCCCTTCCCGCTCGTCGACGGCACCTACAACGTTACCAGAGCAAAGGTGACCCTCCAGACGGGCGACTGGCAGTCTCCAAGGATCCCACTCCCTCTCAATCAGACGATCACCGGCGGAACCTTCACCTGTACCCTGCCTAGCGCTGGCTCGGATAATTGTCCTGGATCGAGTCCACTTAGCTTTGGCAACTCGACTGTGTGGAAAGTTACTTTCGCTTCGTCAGCGACTCAGAATGTGTTAACGGTGTCCGCGGGCAGGCTAATCCAGATCTTTGCTACAGGCGCTTTGCAAGTAACCGACAGCTACAACGTCACAAATTTGGGTTCAACTCTCCCCTCGGTGGCATTCAAAGTACCAAAGGGCGTGTCGAGTATTACTGAAAACTATGTTCTCGGAGTTGAAATTGACCAGCCTGAAACAGCCTCCACGCCTACCTCGAACCCAGATGGCAC
>Ga0209375_1001263_pt1 | contig 19394 bp, 17 predicted proteins | sample GraSoiAngelo_131_FD_185888 | JGI IMG/M metagenome (GOLD analysis project Ga0209375, IMG submission 185888) | Grasslands soil microbial communities from the Angelo Coastal Reserve, California, USA - 14_0929_02_30cm (SPAdes) (version 2) | ecosystem: Environmental > Terrestrial > Soil > Grasslands ... | reverse complement strand
CCGAGCTGGAGCCCACGGTGGAAGAGGAGGAGGAAGAGGACTTCTCGCCTCCGCCGCCCCGGTCCAAAGCGATGCCGGCGCCCAAGGCACCGCCGCGGTTTACGCCGAAAGCCCCGCCGCCCGCGCCCACGCCGAAGGTCAAGCCGGTGGTGCCCAAGCGGCCGTCCGCCCCGCAGGCGGCGCCGCCACCTCCGGCGCAGCCGCGCAAGCGCAAGACGGTCGTCGAGATTCCCCCGCTCGAGCTGGAGCCCGATTTTGAGACGACCACCCCAGCGGCCGGCCACGATGTGGACGACCAGCCGCTGGCGGTGGACGAGGGGCCAACCCACCCGAAGTGGGTCCAAACCGAAGACGACACTTCGGTCGGCGGCCGGCGCTCGGGCTACATGGATCTGGGGCTCGATGGTGTCGTCAACCAGGGGGAGGTGGCGGGCTCGCTGGTCTTCGACAACATCGAGGAGGCCGCGGGCGCGCCGGCCATCGCGGATCTCGAGGGACGCGTCGCTGATAACCCCGACGACCCCGACGCCCATCAGGCACTGGGCGAGGCGTTGATCGAGGGGGGGGATCGCGATCGCGGCGTCGAAGAGCTGGACCTGGCGGTGTCGGGATTCGAGGCGGCGGACAACCTCCAGCAGGCGCAGGACCTCGTGGACGAGATCCTGCGGCTCGAGCCTAATAGCGTGCGTCACCGCCAGAAGCAGGTCGAGCTCGCGTTCAAGGCCGGCGACAAGCCGCGGCTGATCGATTGCTACCTCGAGCTCGCCGACGCGCTGTTGCGCACCGACCTGGGGGACAAGGCGCGGGCGGTGTACCAGCGCGTGGTCGAGCATGATCCGAAAAACGGGCGAGCCAAGGCGGCGCTCGCGATGCTGATGCCGGCCGAGCCGGTGTCGGAGAAGGGCAAGCTGGTGCAGCCCAAGGACGCCAAGATGAAAGTCCGCGACGAGGCGGCCGTGGGCGGGGACTTCGTGGATCTCGGCGCGATGATCCTCGAGGAGGAGATCGAGGAGCCGCACCGCGACACCCGGATGAAGGTTGCGGACGAGGAGCCCACCGGCGACGAGGAGCGCGACTTCCAGGACATGCTGGCGCGCTTCCGACAGGGGATCGACGAGAACATCGACGAGGCGGATTTCCAGTCACATTATGACTTGGGCATCGCCTTCAAGGAGATGGGCCTGCTCGACGAAGCGATCGCCGAGCTCCAGAAGGCGTTGCGGGCCCCCGAGGGCAAGCAGCGGACCTCCGAGGCGCTGGGCGTATGCTTCTTCGAGAAAGGCGCGCACGCGGTGGCGGAATCCATTCTGCGCCGCGGCCTGGAGTTGCCGGCCGCGCGCGACGAAGAGCGGTTGGGGATTCTCTATTGGCTGGGGCGCGCCCTCGAGGCCCAGGGGAAGGGCGCGGAGGCGAGAGAGCTCTACCGCCGCGTGTTCGCCGCGAACATCCGGTTCATGGACGTGGGCGAGCGGGTCAAGGCGCTCGCCAAGGCGCGCTGACGTGACCCAGCAGCTGGCGCGCGTCACCCTGCCGGACATCCAGCGGCCCGTGGCCGGGCAGCTCGATCGGGTTGTGGACGAGCTGCGGCGGCTCATCGCGGCGGACTTCCCGATCATCGCCGAAGTCAACGAACACCTCCTGCGCATGAAAGGGAAGCTGTTCCGGCCGACGCTGCTGTTGCTCAGCGCGCAGGCGACGGGGGCGGGCGCCGCGGACCCGCGCGCGGTGACCCTCGCCGCTATCGTCGAGCTCATCCACCTGGCGACGCTGGTCCATGACGATTCGGTGGACCACTCGCCGCTGCGCCGCGGGATGCCGACGATCAACGGCCTGTTCTCGCATCAGGTGGCCGTGATCATGGGGGACTACCTCTACTCCCGCGCGATCGTGGAGCTGGTGCGCCTCGAGGACCTGGCGCCGCTGCGGGTGTTCGCCCGGGTGACCAACGAGATGACGGTCGGCGAGATGCGCCAGCTGGAGGCGCACGACAAGCTCGCGTACGGGGAAGGCCAATACGATGCGCTGATCCAGGCCAAGACGGCCTCGCTGCTCTCCGGGGCGTGCGAGGTGGGCGCCCTGCGCGGCGCTCCGGCGCACCGTGACGCGCTGGCGCGGTTCGGCCGCGCGCTCGGGATGGCGTTCCAGATCACGGACGATCTGCTCGACTACACCCAGCCTCAAGCGGTGACCGGCAAGCCTTCTGGGCTCGATTTGAAGGAGCACAAGGTCACGTTGCCGCTCATCGCGGCCCTGGAGCGGATGGACGCCGCCGGGCGCCGCTGCGTCGCCGATCTGATGGCGACCCCCGAGCCCCGCGACGAGCAGGTGGCGGAGGTCATCCGGCTCGTGGAGGTGTCGGGAGGCCTGGAGTGCGCGCGCCGCCACGCCCTGGAGCACGCCCAGCACGCCGAGGCGGAGCTCGAGACCTTGCCGCCGTCGCCCGCGCGCGATGCTCTGCGCGACAGCATTACGTACGCCGTGGAACGGCATAGCTGAGCCGTGGCGCGCGGGCCCCGCCGTCCGCTATTTTACCTTGGGGTGCTCGCCGCGGGCTTCGTGCTCGGCGGGCTGCTCCACGCGCTGCTGCGACGGTTCTTGCCGCAGGGCGCCGCCAAGGAGTTTTTCACCACCTCCGTGACGCCGACCTTCGGACCGGTGCACGTGGATCTGCTGGTGGTGTCGATCACGCTCGGCCCGATCGGGCTCGACGTCTCGCTGCTCGCCGTCGTGGGAGTGGCGATCGCCTACTTCGTGGCCCGGTCGCTCTTTTAGCGAGGCAGCCATGTTCTCCGATCTGTCGTTCAGCCACATCCTGATTCTGCTGCTGATCCTGGTGCTGGTCTTCGGCGCTAAGCGCATTCCGGAGATCGGGTCGTCGATCGGGCAGGGGATCAAGGAGTTCAAACGCAGCCTCAAGGACGAGCCGCCGGAGCCGCGCAACCTCCAGACGCCTTCGGCGACCGGCTCGGGGTCGACGCTGCAGACCGGGGGCGAGCCCAAGCGGCTCAGCCAGTAAGGAGAGACGGCGGTGGGTCTGGGGAACCTGAGCGGCGGCGAGCTGCTGCTCCTGTTGGTGATCGCGCTCCTCGCCCTCGGGGCGCACCGCCTCCCCGATGCGACCAAGGCCGTGGGGAGGGGGCTGCGCGAGTTCAAGCGGGCCCTGAACGAGACGCGGGATGCGGTCGAGCGTCCCGACGAACCGCCACCGGATCCGCCGCGACGCCTCCTCGAATGACCCCGCCGCCGGCTAGCTGCCGGCGGTTGCGTTTCGGGGTCGGAACAGCTCCTTGCGGCGGTCGACCACCTTCGCCTGGGTGCGCAGTCCCGCGAGGTAAGCGCGGATCCGTGCCTCACGCACGGGCTGCAAGATGGCGCGGCGCTGGGCGTCGCGTTGCGAGAGCCACGCCGTGGAATCCGCCTGCCGTCGGGCCAGCGACTGGATCAGGAAATCGCCGGCCTCACCCTGAATCACGGCGCTGCGCTCACCGACCCGTATTCCTAACGCCGCGCCGATCACCAACGGCTCCTGACGCAACTCAGGAGGCGGAGCGACGCGGGTGAACGGCCCGAGTCGCACGGCCCGCAGGCCGTGGCGGGCGGCGGCCGCGAGCAGATCGGTCTCGCCACGCAGCTGGTCGGCGATCTCCCGCGCACGGGGGTGCACCAGCGCTCTCTTTTTCTCCTCGCGTGCCCCGGCCATCGCCGCCTCCTTCACCTGGGCGAATGGGGGCGCGCCTCCCGGCGTCAGCGAATCGAGCCGGAACACGTAAAACGCCGGCGTGCCCTCGATGACCGGGCTCGTCTCCCCGACCTTCGCCTCGAACGCCCACACACTGACGTCGGGAATCACCCAGCGGCCGAGCTGCATGCGATCCCCCTGGACCAGCGGCGGCGCGTGGGCGAGCGGCAACTGCAGGCGCTGGGCCACCGAGTCCAGCTCCGCCCCGTTCTCCTGCTCGGAGGCGAGCCGGTCGAGCGTGTCGGTGCGGGATTCGACCAGGTCGCGGTGTGTCCCCTGCAGCTCGATCGGCACCAGGATGTGGCGGACCTTGACCGAGTCCCCGCGCGCCGCGTCCACCCGGATCAGGTGGTAACCGAACTCCGTCACGACCGGCTCGGACACCTGGCCGGGTCGCAGGTGCTTGACCGCATTCAGAAACGGCCGCACATAGCCGCCCGAGTCGGGGTGAATCCAGCCGAGGTCGCCGCCGCGGGCGGCGCTGCCCGAGTCGGCCGACTGCGTCTTGGCGACGGCGTCGAACGCTTCGCCGCGCAGCACTCGAGCCCGCAGCGCCCGCGCCCGCGCCAGGGCGGCGGCGCTGTCCGCCGCGTCCGGGCGCCGTGGCAGGGCGACGAAGCTCAGATACGCGACCGCCGGCCGCTTGAACGCGTCCCGATGCGCTTCGAAATAGCGCTGAGCCTCGACGTCCGTCACCGCCGCCGCGCTGTCGAGGATTATCGCGGGTGTCACCGCCAGAGCGGCGATCGTCACCGAGTCGCGCTCGTCCCGGTACATCCGCCATAGCTGGGCATCAGAGACGTACACGTCGGCCGTGAGGAACTGCAGGAACTTCACGTAGGGGATTTCGTCCCGGTACCGCTGCTCGAGTGCGAGCAGGAACTCCGGGTTGCTGCCCCGGATCACGAACTGCTGCCACTTCTCCATATCGAACCGCCCGTTCACCTGAAACTCGGGGAGGTTCGTCACTTCGGGCGGCGGGCTCGTGAGGGCGGCTTGGCGGATCTCGTCGGCGCTGACGGTGATGCCCAGCTTGGCGTATGCCTGGTGTAGCAGGACCGCTTGGATCAGCTGGTCGGCCACCCGATCCTGGAGATCCTTCTCGTCCTCTTTGGTGAGCTGTCCCCCGGATTGGCGGCGCGCCTGGTCGTAGGCCGACTGATACGCCTGCTGCCACTCGGGGTAGTGCACTTCCTGCCCGTTGACCTTCAGCACCACGTCGCCCGACGCCCCACTCGACCGCCCCGTGATGCCCATGCCGACATCGAAGACCAGCCATCCGATGAAAGCAACGGCCAGAATGTAGAACACGTATTTCGACATTTCCCGCATGGCGCGCATCATGGGCGTGGAACTCCGTCGTAACCGGATGGAAGGGGCATAAGTGTATACGCCACAACAATCAATCTCAAGCGGCTCGGGCCGCGGCCGATTTGACAGCGACGCCGGCCAAACACTATCTTCGTCCAATTCCCACAAAGACTTAGGCCGTGCCGTACACCAGCGAAATCGAGAAACTCGAGCACCGCTACAACGAGAATCCGAAGGGGCGCAACTTCGCCCCGCTGGCGGACGCCTATCGCAAGGCCGGCCAAGTCGACCTCGCTATCGACTTGTGCCGCAAGGGGTTGGAGCTTCACCCCGACTACATCAGCGCCTATATCGTGTACGGCCGCTGCCTCATCGATAAGAAAGACGACCCCGCCGCCGAAACGGTGTTCCGCAAGGTCCTGGGGCTCGATCCCGAGAATGTGCTGGCGTTGAAGATCCTCGCCGACGTTGCCGACCGCACGCATCGACTCGACCTGGCGGTCGACTGGCTCGGCAAGCTGCTCGCCGTCGACCCGATGAACGGGGACGCCGCGGAGGCGCTGGCCCGTGCCAAGGGCAAGGCGGCTGCGCTGGCGGCGAAGCCCACGGTGGCGATGGCCGCCACGGCGCCCGAGCCGGCCCTCGTAGATCTCGAGCCCACCTCGATGGCCGGGGCGCCGACGAAGGCGATGCGCAAGGCGCAGTTCGAGGTCGAGCGGTTCGACGGCTCGGTGAACGTCAACCCGGATGCCCACGCGGCCGCGAAGGCCGATGGGCTGGAGGTCGCGGAAGACGTCGAGCTCAAAGTGGAGCCGGCGGCGCTCGAAGGCCTCGCCCGCACGCAGTATGAGGGATCTGGGATGTTCAAGGTCGACGAGTCCGCCGAGGAGGAGATGCCTCAGGTGGATCTGCCGCTGATCATGCCGGAGGATGTCGAACCGCCGCCGCGTCCGAAACCGCCGCCGCCGCCGCCCCCACCGCCGGTCGCGCAAGCGCCCCCGCCGCGGGCGGCGCCACCGCCTCCGGCCGCCGTCGCCCTTGCGGACGACGAAGGAGCCGCGGACGTCGCGGCGCTGTCCCGGGTGGAACCGGTGGTGACCGAGACGATGGCGGAGCTGTATCTCAAGCAAGGCCATCGCGAGGACGCGCTGCGCGTGTACCAGAGTCTGGCGGCGATGCGGCCATCGGATGCGCGACTCGCGTCACGGGTCGCCGAGCTGTCGCGGCCGGCGTCGGCGCGCAAGTCGGGCGGGCAATCGGTGGGCGCGTTCCTGAAGAGTATTCTGGCGGGAAAGCCGCGGCCCGCTGCGGCGCCCATGGGAACGACCCTGGAACAGGCCTTCGCCGCCGACGACGCCGACGCTGCGGCCGAGCCTCCCGGCCCGGGGGCCCCTTCGCGCCCGGCCGAAGACGACATCTCGCTCGATTCGGTGTTTGGCGAGCAGGCCCGGGATTCGGCACTGGCCCCCCCGGCTGCGCCGTCCCCAGCCCCGGCCGAGCCGGCTCCGCAGGCGACGGGCGGGTTCTCCTTCGACCAGTTTTTCGCCGCGCCGGGAAAGGGAGCGGAGGGCACGGCTCCCGCGGCTCCGCCGCCGGCGCGGTCTTCGGGACGCCACTCGCGTCCCGCGCCCGAGGAGGAGCGGGAACTGGATCAGTTCCAGTCCTGGCTGAAGGGCCTCAAGTCCTAGTGCGGATTTCCGTTCTCAACGGGCCGAACCTCAACCTGCTCGGCGACCGCGAGCCAGAGGTGTACGGCCGGGTTTCGCTGGCCGAGGTCGAGGCCGCGACCCGGGAGCGTGCCCGGGCGCTCGGCGTCGAGTGCGCATGGACGCAAACCAACCATGAAGGGGAGCTGGTCGAAGCGATCCAGGGACTCCGCCAGAGCACCGACGGCGCGCTGATCAACGCGGCCGCGTTTACGCACACCAGTCTCGCTGTCCGGGACGCCGTGTTGGCGGTGCGGGTGCCGTTCGTCGAAGTGCATCTCTCGAACATCTTCGCGCGCGAGCCGGAGCGGCGCCGGTCGCTGCTCGCGGATGTCGCGGTGGGCGTGGTGGCGGGCTTCGGTGCGGACAGTTACCGGCTGGGCCTCGAGGGCCTGGTCGCGTATCTAGCGTCCCGCCGTGGCCGCTGACCACCGGCGCGCGCGGCAGGAGGCGCTGCTCGGCGCGCTCGCGGCGGACGGCCTCGAGGCCCTGCTGGTCACGTCGCTGTCCAACATCCGCTACCTGACGGGGTTCAGCGGATCGGCGGCGCTGGTGGTGGTGGCGCGAGCGGGCGCGGTGCTCGTGACGGACTTCCGCTACGAGGAGCAGGCGGCGGCCGAGGCGGGCGCCGTGGCGCGTGTCGTCGTCGAGCGCACGAGCGTGTGGGACCGGCTCTTCAAAGAGTTGGGGGCGCTGGGGCGGCTCGAGACGGTGGGCTACGAGTCCCACGCGCTGACGGTGAAAGAGGCGGAGCGGCTCACGGCCGCGGGCAAAGCGTGGCGGTGGAAGCCCGCGGGAGAGCCGGTCGAGCGACTGCGGGCGCGCAAGGACCCCGACGAAGTGGCGGCGATTCGCGCGGCGGCTCAGATCGCCGGCGCCGCCCTCCGGGAGACGCTGGCGGCGGTGCGCCCCGGGATGACGGAGCAGACCATCGCCGGGCTGCTGGAGGGAGCGTTGCGCCGGCTGGGGAGCGAAGGCCATCCGTTCCCGACGATCGTCGCGTCGGGCCCGCGTTCGGCGCTCCCCCACGCGCGTACCAGCGCGCGCGCGGTGGCGGCCGGGGAGTGGCTGCTGCTAGACTTCGGCGCTCAAGTGGACGGCTATTGCGCGGACATCACGCGCACGGTGGTCGTCGGTGCCCGAGCGACGGCGGTACAGCGCGCGTTGTACGAGGTGGTGGAGACCGCCCAGCGGCGGGCGCGCGCCGGGGTGCGGGCAGGGATGACCGGGCGCGACGCCGACGCGCTCGCGCGGGACGTGATTGAGGCGCGCGGCTTCGGCGACGCGTTCGGCCATTCGTTGGGGCACGGACTCGGGCTCGAGGTGCATGAGACGCCGCGCCTCGCCCGCCCCAACCTGGATCCGTTGCCGGCCGACGCCGTCGTCACGATCGAGCCGGGCGTCTATCTGACGGGGCAGGGCGGCGTGCGCATCGAAGACGACGTCCACCTCGCGGCGGACGGCCCCGTGCTGCTGTCGGATGGGGACAGCGCGCTGGTCGAACTGACGTGAGCCCGATATTGACGGACTGCCGGGCCGGGTTGTCTATTCTGTCATCACCGAGGGCCGCCCCGAGATGAAGCTCGACATCATCGCGCAGCTCGTGCAGATCCTGAGGGACGCCCCTGACGTCGGGGCGATCGAGATCCGCCGCGGGCCGTTCGGCGTGTGGTCCACCGTCCGGGTCTCCCGGGCGGGGCATGGCGTCAACACCGGCTCGGCGCACGTCGTGGTCGCGCATCCGGCTTCGGGGCCCGGCGGGCCTGGAGGAGGGGGGGCGGCGCTGGCCGCGGCCGCGCCGGCCGGCGTGCCCGTTGCGTCGGGGCCGTCGCTGCTCGAGATCAAGTCGCCGATGGTCGGTACGTACTACCGGTCGCCGGAGCCTGGCGCCGAGCCGTACGTGAAGCCGGGAAGCCGGGTGGCGCCCGGCCAGGTCGTGTGCATCATCGAAGCGATGAAAATCATGAACGAGATCGAATCCGATGTGGCCGGCGTGATCCGGGAGTCGCTCGTCGAGAACGGCCAGCCCGTCGAGTTCGGCCAGGTCCTGTACCGGGTAGATCCCCATGCCTGACGCCCCGGGCCCCGCCGGGCCGACCTTCAACTTCAAGAACGCCATCACCCACATGGTGCAGCGCGGCGGGTCGGACTTGCTGCTCAAAGTCGGCCGACCGGCCACCATCCGGGTGAACGGTGATCTCGTGGGACTCGAGTCGGCGCCCCTGAAGCCCGAAGAGCTGAAGTCGCTCGCTGAGCAGATCATGACCCCCCGCCAGGTCAAGGAGTTCGCCGAGCACAAGGAGGCGGACTTCGCGATCGGCGTGCCGGGCGTGGGGCGGTTCCGCACGAACGTCTACCAGCAACGCGGCACGGTGGCGTTCGCGTTCCGGGCGATCCCGTACGAGGTGAAGACGATCAAGGACTTGAACCTGCCGCCGGTGATGGAGGAGATCGCGCTGCGGCCCCGCGGGCTGGTGCTGGTGACGGGCGTGACGGGCTCGGGAAAGTCCACGGCGCTTGCGGCGATGATCAACCAGATCAACACCAACCGACGCGTCAACGTCATCACGATCGAAGACCCGATCGAGTTCCTGCACCGCGACAACCTCTCGAACATCTCCCAGCGCGAAGTCGGCAACGACACCCTCTCGTTCCACTCCGCGCTGCGCCACGTGCTGCGGCAGGATCCCGACGTCATCCTGATCGGCGAGATCCGCGACATGGAGACGCTGGACACCGCCCTCAAGGCGGCGGACACCGGGCACTTGGTCTTCTCCACGCTGCACACCACCGACTGCACGCAGACGGTGAGCCGCGTGATCTCGTTTTTCCCGCCGCACCAGCACGACGAGATCCGGCACCTGCTCTCGACCGCGCTCCAGGCGGTGATCTCGCTGCGCCTGGTGCCGCGCAAGGACGGCCGCGGCCGCACGCCGGCGTGCGAGGTGCTGATCAACACGGCGGCGGTCGCTGACAACATCCGCGACCTCTCCAAGCAGCTCAACATCCCGGACCTGATCGCCGAGGGCTCGCTCCAGTACGGGATGCAGTCCTTCGACCAATCGTTGTTCGACTGGTACAAGCGCGGCGTGATCAGCTACGAGAGCGCCATCTTCTACGCCACCAACCCGAGCGAATTCGCGCTCAAGGTGTCGGGGGTCGACGCGGCGGGCAGCAGGCTGGGCGGTGCCGGCGCCGGCACCATCGAGCTCACCCCCTGATGTTCACGAAGGTACTGGTCGCGAACCGCGGGGAGATCGCCCTGCGGGTCATCCGGGCGTGCAAAGAGCTCGGGCTCGAGACGGTGGCGGTGTACTCGGAAGCGGACCGCGAGTGCCTGCACGTGCGCTTCGCCGACGACGACGTCTGCATCGGCCGGCCGCCGGGCCGCGACAGCTACCTCAATATCCCCCGCATCATCGCCGCGGCGGAGATCACCGGCGCCGACGCCATCCATCCCGGGTACGGCTTTCTCGCCGAGAACGCGGAGTTCGCCGAGATCGTCGGCGCGTCCAACATCACCTTCATCGGTCCCACGCCGCAGCAGATCCGCCAGATGGGCGACAAAGCCGCCGCCCGCAAGATCGCCCAGAAGCTCAAGGTCCCCACGGTCCCGGGTTCGCCGGGGCCGGTCGAGAACCTCGAAGAGGCGCTGAAGACCGCCGAGAAGATCGGCTTCCCGGTGATCATCAAGGCTGCCGCCGGCGGGGGCGGCAAGGGGATGCGCGTCGCGACCGACCCGGAGATGTTCGGCCAGGCGTTCAACCTCGCCCGCCAGGAAGCGCTGGCGGCCTTCGGCTCGGATCAGGTCTACATCGAGAAGTACCTCGCGCGCCCGCGGCACATCGAGATCCAGATCATGGGCGACACGCACGGCAAGGTGATGCACCTGTGCGAGCGGGATTGCTCGGTGCAGCGCCGCCACCAGAAGCTCATCGAAGAGGCCCCGAGCCCCGCGGTGGACCAGACGCTGCGCGAGGACATCGGGGAAGCCGCCGTCAAGCTCGCCGCGGAGATCGGGTACGTGGGCGCCGGGACGATCGAGTTCCTGCTCGACACGGACGGGTCGTTCTACTTCATGGAGATGAACACCCGGATCCAGGTGGAGCACCCCGTCACGGAGATGTGCACCAACTTCGATCTCGTCAAAGAGCAGATCCGCGTGGCCGCCGGCGAGCCGCTGTCCTTCGTGATGAACGGGCACCGGCTGCGCGGCCACGCCATCGAGTGCCGGGTGAACGCCGAAGACCCGGCCCGCAACTTCCAGCCCTCACCGGGGCTGATCACCGCGTACCACCCGCCGGGCGGACCGGGGGTGCGCGTGGACACGCACATCTACGCCGGCTACACCGTGCCCCCGTACTACGACTCCCTCCTCGCCAAGGTCATCGTGCACGGCAACCACCGCCAGGAAGCCCTCGCCCGCATGCGCCAGGCGCTGGACTCATTTATCATAGAAGGCGTGACGACGACCATTCCATTTCTGGGCCGGGTGCTGCGCCACCCCGACTTCCTGGCCGGCACCGTGGATACGAAGTTCCTCGAGCGCGAGCCGCAGCTCCTCAAAGAGCCATCATGAAGATCGACGTCTTCTTCACTCCACTCGGCCTGAACGCGGGAGACCTGAGCGGCCGGGGGGTGATCGTCGTCGACGTGCTGCGCACCACGACCAGCATCGTCACCGCCCTCGCGAACGGGGCGAAGGCCGTGGTGCCCGCTGCCACCTCGGAGGAGGCGGTGCGCCTCACGGCGAACCTGGAGAAGAACGGCTACGTCCTCGCGGGCGAGCGCAAGAGCCTCAAGATCGAAGGGTTCGCCCTCGGCAATTCGCCGCGCGAGATGACGCCGGAGGCGGTCGGCGGCAAGACCATCTACTTCTCCACGACGAACGGCACCCCGGCCCTGGTCGCGGCCCAGGGCGGCGACCCAGTGCTCGTGGCCGCCGCCGTCAACTTCAGCGCCATCGCCGGGCGGGCCCGGACCCTGTTCGACGAGCGCGGGGACCTCGTGGTCGTGTGCGCGGGGCGCGAGAAGCAGTTCGCCCTCGAGGACGCCTACGTCGCCGGGCGGTTGGTCAAGGCGGTGCGCAAGGGCCGGCGCAAGATCGCCCTCAACGACGCGGCCACGGTGGCGCTCGATCTGACGGCGCGTTACGCCGGCTGGGCCGCCGCGCTCGAAGCCTCAGAGGCGGCGCGGGAGCTGCGCGACGTGACTCTGGGGGAGGACGTCGCGTTCAGCGCCAAGGCGGACCGCTTCACGGTCGTCCCCTCCTTCGTGGACCGCCGCATCGTCGCATGACGCGCAAGGCGCGGCAGGAGCTCATCGGGATCGGGGCGCTGGTGGGAGGCCTCTTTCTCGGGCTCACGCTGCTGCCCTGGCACATCACCGGCGACTGGGGCGAGCGCCTGGGCCGGCTGTTGTGGCACAGCGTCGGCGCCGGGGCGGTGCTGATCCCCTTTCTGGGGGTCGGCTGGGCGCTGGCGGCCTTCGATCGCCTGGGCACCCTGTCGTGGCTGCGCGCCGCCGCCCTGGGCGCGGGACTGATGCTGTTGCTGCCGTACACGATCGGCGTGGTGGGCCGGGTGGAGATGCGGTTCCTGCCCGCCGACTACGGCCTGTGGACGACCTCCCAGAAACTGATCGGGCGACTCCCGGCGTGGGCCGGTGCGGGCGTGGTGAGCGCCCTCGGCACGGCGGGGGGCGTGCTCATCGGGTTGTTCGCCCTGTCGGCGCTGGGGATCCTGACGATCGGGTGGCATCCGCTCGTCGCGCTGAGAACCCGGGAGGCGGGACCGGCGAAGCGGGATGGGGGATGGGGGATGGGGGAGGCGGTGAAGACTGTGGTAACGAAGGTGGCGACGCCCAAGAGGCCCAAGCCTGTCACCCCCCCTTCCCCATCCCGCCTCCCCCGTCCCACCCCAGCGGGCGCGTTAATCCCCCCCATCGACCTCTTGAACGAAGCATCCCGAGACGAGGTGGACGTCGGCGTGGCGCAGATCGACGAGATGGGGGAGCGGCTGGTGCAGACGCTGGAGACATTCCGCGTCAGCGCCCAGATCGTGGACCGCACCGTGGGCCCCGTCGTCACGCGCTTCGAGCTCAAGCCCGGCCCGGGCATCAAGGTCGGGCGCATCGCCGCGCTCGCCGACGATCTGGCGCTGGCGATGCGGGCCCAGTCGCTGCGCATCGTCGCGCCGATTCCGGGCAAGGCGGCGGTGGGCATCGAGGTCCCCAACCCCCGGCCGCGCATGGTGCCGCTGCGCGAGCTGATCGAGTCGGAGCGGTTTCAACAGCCGGGCCGCACGCTGCCGGTGGCCATCGGCCGCAACCTCGAGGGCGGGGAAGTCGTCGACGACCTCGCGAAGATGCCGCACCTGCTCATCGCCGGCGCGACGGGGTCGGGGAAGTCGGTGTGCATCAACGCGCTCATTACGAGCCTCGTCTACGCCCACCCGCCCGAGAAGCTCAAGTTCCTGATGATCGACCCCAAAATGGTCGAGCTCTCGATGTACGCCTCGCTGCCGCACCTGGGGCTGCCGGTGGTGACGAACCATCACAAAGCCGCCTCGGTCCTCAAGTGGGCCGTGAGCGAAATGGACCGGCGCTACAAGCTGCTGCACGCTAACCACGCGCGGAACGTCGGCGACTTCAATAAGAAGGTCGAGGCCAAGAAGTCGCTCAAGGGACCGCGGGAGACCCTGGCAACGCAGGCCGGCGTGCAGCGGGAGTTGCCGTTCGACGCCGAGTACACCGAGGGGATCCTGCCGTACGTCGTCCTCGTCGTCGACGAGCTGGCGGACCTGATGCTGACCGTGCAGCACGAGATCGAGACGCCGCTCGCGAGCCTCGCCCAGAAGGCGCGGGCGATCGGCATCCACCTGATCCTCGCCACGCAGCGTCCGTCGGTGAACGTCATCACCGGCCTCATCAAAGCCAATTTCTCCTGTCGCATCGCGTTCCGCGTGTCGGCCAAGGTGGACAGCCGCACCATCCTCGACCAGAACGGCGGCGAGGCGCTGCTCGGCACCGGCGACATGCTGTTCCTGCCGCCCGGCAAGAGCGAGCTGCAGCGCGTGCAGGGCGCCTTCATCGCGACCGACGAGACCGAGCGGCTGATGGAGTGGTACCGGAAGCACGCCTCGCGCGAAACGGTCGAGAAGACCCAGGCGCAGATCGAGACGCAGGTGGAGGCGCTGGAGGCCGCCGAGTCCCGCGAAGGCGCTGGCGAAGGGGGAGGCGAGCCCGGCGATCGCGACACGCTGTTTCGCCAGGCGGCGGAGATCTGCATCCAGAACCAGCTGGGCTCGACGTCGCTGTTGCAGCGGCGCATGAGCATCGGTTACGGCCGCGCGGCGCGGATCATCGACCAGCTCGAGCTGGCGGGGATCCTGGGACCGGCGAACGGCAGCAAGCCGCGGGACGTGCTGGTGGGATTGGAGGACCTGGAAGAGATTTGCGGGAGGGAAATATAGAGGTTCTCGGTTTACTGTTCATGGTTGTCGGTAACCGTAAACCAAGGACCATCAACCGAGAACCGTGCCACGCAGCGAAACAGGCGCACCATGCGCTCGTTTGGTTACCACCTCCAGCGGGCGGGCCGTAAGTTCGCAGGCATGAGAAGCGGGCTGCGCAGCGACCCGGCGACGTGGACGGACGAGCGGCACAAGGACGGCCTCGCTGGAGAGGAGCAGGCGATCGCCTATCTGAAGACGAAAGGGTGGCACCTCGTGGCGCACCGCTTCCGGGTGGGACGCGCCGAGATCGACCTGGTGGCGCGGCGCGGCCGGCTGGTCGCATTCATCGAAGTGAAGGTGCGGCGCGGCGAGGGGTTCGGGAAACCGTTCGAGGCGGTGACGGGGCAGAAGCGGCGTGAGATGGTGAAGGTCGCCCGGGGCTGGATCGACCGGCACGGGCAGCCCGGGGACATCTACCGCTTCGACTGCATCGGCCTGCAGAACAACAAGTTGGAGCACCTGGAAGACGCGTTTCGTCCCGGCTGGCGGTAAGGCCGGTTTCGGTATATATTCGGGCCTCACAAGGAGGCCCGCAACCATGTCGAGGATGCTCATGGCGGCCGAGAACCGCGAGACCCAGCCCCCCACCCCGCAACTCTCCGACGAGCGCCGCAAGGCGCTGAACCTCGCCATCACCCAGATCGAGAAGACCTGCGGGAAGGGCTCGATCATGCGCATGGGGGCCGACGCCCCGCGCGTGCGCGTGGAGGTGGTGCCCACCGGGGCGATCAACCTCGATGCCGCGATCGGTATCGGCGGCATCCCCCGCGGGCGGGTGACCGAGATCTTCGGCCCGGAATCGAGCGGCAAGACGACGCTGGCGCTGCACGTGGTGGGCAACGCGCAACGCCAGGGCGGCGCGGCGGCGTACATCGACGCCGAGCACGCGCTCGACATCGAGTACGCGAAGAAGCTCGGCGTGGACGTGGACAACCTGCTGATCTCGCAGCCCGACACGGGCGAGCAGGGCCTCGAGATCTGCGAGATCCTGGTGCGCTCGGGGGCGCTGGACGTGGTGGTCATCGATTCCGTCGCGGCGCTCGTGCCCAAAGCCGAGATCGAAGGCGACATGGGGGATTCGCTCCCGGGGCTGCAGGCGCGGCTCATGAGCCAGGCGCTGCGCAAACTGGCCGGGGCGATCAACCGCTCCCGCACGTCGGTGATCTTCATCAACCAGCTGCGCGAGAAGATCGGCGTGATGTTCGGCAATCCCGAGACGACCACCGGCGGCCGCGCGCTCAAGTTTTACGCGTCGGTGCGGCTCGACATGCGGCGCATCGGGCCGGTGAAGGAGCGGGACGTGGTGATCGGCAACCACGTGCGCGTGAAGGTGGTGAAGAACAAGGTGGCGCCGCCGTTCCGCCAGGCCGAATTCGACATCATGTTCGACGAGGGGATCAGCCACGAGTCGCTGCTCGTCGACATCGCGGCCGAAGCCGGGATCATCGAGAAGTCGGGTGCGTGGTACTCGTACGGCAAGGACCGCATCGGGCAGGGCCGCGAGAACGCGAAGCTGTACCTCAAGGACCACCCCGAGCTGGCGGTGGAGATCGAGGTCAAGGTGAAAGAGCACCTGGGCGTGAAGGCCGCCGTCCCCGCGGTGCCCGACGAGGAGGCTCCCGCCCCGGAGGAGTGACTTGGCCGTTCTCACCGGTCTCGCCCCCGACCCCCGCCAGCCCGGCTATCGGCTGGTCGAGGTGGATCGGGGGCGATTCGCTTCCCTCCCCGCCGCCGATCTGGATCTGCTGCCGCTCAGCGTTGGCCGGGAGATCCCCGAGCGGGTCCTGGAACGGCTGCGCGAGCTGGCCGACCTCGAGGCCGCCTGGCGCGCGGCGCTGCGCATGCAGCGGCTGCGCGGGCACGCGCGCGTGGATCTGCAACGACGGTTGCTGCGCAAGCAGCACCCTCCGGCCGCGGTGGAGGGGGCGCTCGAGCGCCTGGCTACGCGGGGGCTGCTCGACGACCGCGAGTTCGCCTTCCATTACGCCGCCACCCACGCCGCGCGCGGCCGCGGGGCGCCGCGTCTCGTGAGAGATCTGCTCGCCCAGGGGGTCGAGCGCCGCCTCGCCGAGCGGGTCGTGCAGGAGGCGCTCGCCGCCGAAGGGCTCGACGGCGAGGGCGTCGCGCGCGCCGTGGCCGAGCGCCGCGCGCGCCAGCTCGCGGGGCTGCCCCCGGAGGCGCGGCGGCGGCGCCTGCTCGCGTTCCTCGCGCGGCGGGGGTTCAGTGGCGGGAAGGTGAGGGAGCTGGTCAGGGAGTTGTGCGGGTGAAGCCGCCGTCCGCAAGTCTCTAACCGGTTTATATTTACCCCCCATGAAGTCCGCCGACATCCGCGCCAAGTTCCTCGAATACTTTCGCGTTCCTCCCCGGAACCACCGCGAGGTGCCCAGCGCCTCGCTGGTGCCAGCGGACGACCCGACCCTGTTGTTCACCAACGCCGGGATGGTGCAGTTCAAGCGCGTGTTCCAGGGCCTGGAGCGCCGCGAGTACGTCCGCGCGACGACCTGCCAGAAATGCGTCCGCGCCGGCGGCAAGCACAACGACCTCGAGCAGGTGGGCCACACCGCCCGCCACCACACGTTTTTCGAGATGCTCGGCAACTTCTCCTTCGGGGACTACTTCAAGAAGGAGGCGATCGCCTTCGCCTGGGAGTGGGTGACCTCGCGGGACTGGCTGGCGATCGACCCCGCCCGCATCTCGATCTCGGTGCATCACCAGGACGACGAGGCGCGGCGCCTGTGGCGCGAGGTCGCGGGGATCGCGGACGCGCGCATCTTCGGGCTCGGCGACAAGGACAACTTCTGGCAGATGGGCGACACGGGCCCCGCGGGCCCGTGCTCGGAGATCTACGTGGACCTGCGGGACAAACGGGAGCAGGGAGCAAGGAGCAGTACGCTCAGTCAGGACGACTTCATCCGGCTGAGCGAGGCAGGCGAGCTGCTCGAGATCTGGAACCTCGTGTTCATGCAGTTCGATCTCCAGGCCGACGGTTCCCGCTCCCCGCTTCCCGCTCCCTCAGTGGACACGGGGGCCGGGCTGGAGCGCATCGCCGCGGTGATGCAGGGCGTGCCGTCCAACTTCGACACTGACTTGTTCACGCCGATCATCGAGCGCGCCGTCGAAGTGGTGGGACGCGCCTACGATCGGGGGCCATCGGGGGCGCCGTTTCGCGTGCTCGCCGACCATGCGCGGGCGGTCGCCTTCCTGCTCGCGGACGGGGTGTTTCCCTCGAGCGACGGCCGCGGCTACGTGCTGCGCCGCATCCTGCGCCGCGCGGTCCGCTACGGCTGGCTGCTCGGCCAGCGCGAGCCGACGCTGGTGCACCTGACGCATCGCGTCGTGGACGTGATGCGCGGCGTCTATCCGGAGCTCGAGGAGAAGCGGGCGCACATCGAGCGCACCACGCGCGCCGAGGAGGAGCGGTTCCTCGAGACGATCGAAGGCGGCCTGAAGCGGCTCGACGAGCTCAAGGGGGCGTCGGTGATCACGGGGGACGAGGCCTTCAAGCTGTACGACACCTACGGCTTCCCGCTCGACCTGACGCAGCTCATCGCCGCCGAGCGCGGCCAGACGGTGGACGCGGAGGGGTTCGACCGCGCGCTCGCCCAGCAGCGGCGCCGCTCGCAGCAGGCGCGCCTCAAGATCGGCAGCCCGCTGATCAAAACGAGAGGCCGCGAGGGGGAGTGGATCGCGGTCAAGCCCAAGGCGAAGCAGAAATGGATCGGGTACGAGACGACCCGCGCCGTGTCCGACGTGCTGGCGTTCCGCCAGCAGCAGGGCGTGGTCGAGGTGGTGCTCGAGGACAATCCGTTCTACGCCGAGTCGGGCGGCCAGGTGAGCGACACCGGCGTGGTGAAGGGCGACGGCTGGGAGATCACCGTCGAGGACGTGGAGAAGGTGGACGGACGCAGCGCCGTGGTGGGGAGTCTCGGGGACCACTTCGAGCCGACGCCCGCGGAGGCCGTCGTGAACGAAGCGCGACGGCGCAACATCGAGCGCAACCACACCGCCACGCACCTCGTGCACGCGGCGCTGCGCAAGATCCTCGGCGCCCACGTGCGCCAGATGGGGTCGGTGGTGGCGCCCGACCGGCTGCGCTTCGACTTCGCGCATCACGGACCGGTGGGAGACGACGAGCTGGCCGCCGTGGAGGAGGAGGTGAACGCCCACATCTGGGAGAACCTGCCGATCGAGACTCGCGAGATGAAGTACAAGGAGGCGATCGCCGCGGGCGCGATGGCGTTCTTCACCGAGAAATACGGCGACAGCGTGCGCGTGGTGGACGTCCGCGGCGTGTCGCTGGAATTGTGCGGCGGCACCCACGTCGCGACGACGGGGCAGATCGGCCTGTTCCGCTTCACCCACGAAACCGGCGCGGCGGCGAACGTGCGGCGCATCGAGGCGATCACCGGCCCGGCGGCCTACCGCGAGGCCCGGGAGCTCGAGCGCCGGCTGGAGGAAGCCGCGGGCCTGCTCAAGGCGCAGCCCGAGCACCTGGCACGGCGCATCGAGGCGCTGGTCGAGGAGAACAGGAAGCTGGAGAAGCGTGTGGGGGAGCTGCTCAAGGGGGGAGGGGGGAGGGGGGATGGGGGAAGCGTCACGAAGATCGGCGATGTCGAGCTGCACGTGCAAGACGGGGATTTCGACGACCGCGACCAGATCGGGCTTCTGGTGGACGCCTTCCGCGCCAAGCACAAGAGCGCCATTCTGGTGCTGCTAACGAAGGGGGGCCGACCCGGCCTCCACGTCGCGGTGACGGACGACCTAGTGTTGCGGGGACTCAAGGCCGGCGAGCTGGCTGGCGACCTCGCGGCGCTGGTCGGGGGAAAGGGTGGTGGGCGGCCGCATTTCGCCTCGGCGGGCGTGGGAGACGTGGCCAAGCTGCCGCTGATCAAGTCGAGCGTCGCCGACGTCGTCCGCAAGCGGCTGGGGGGATGACGCGAGACGAGGTGCTGTTGTGGCTCGACGGCCGGCGCCCGGCGCCCCCGCCCGCGCTGGCGCGGCACCTCGCTACATGCGTGGGCGACGGGCCCGAGCCGTTGTCCGGCCATCTCGCGGCGGTCGGCTGCGAGCTGCTGCGGCGGGTGGCGGCGAACCCCGGAGGGGGGCGCGAGCTGGCCCTCGACC
>Ga0209375_1001258_pt1 | contig 19410 bp, 21 predicted proteins | sample GraSoiAngelo_131_FD_185888 | JGI IMG/M metagenome (GOLD analysis project Ga0209375, IMG submission 185888) | Grasslands soil microbial communities from the Angelo Coastal Reserve, California, USA - 14_0929_02_30cm (SPAdes) (version 2) | ecosystem: Environmental > Terrestrial > Soil > Grasslands ... | reverse complement strand
AAGCGCAGGCCAGCTCGATAAGGTGAATAATTGATTTTTTGTTTTTCATGTTTGGACTCCTGTTGATATAAGATACAGGACATTACGCTCCCAAACTGCAGATTGGGATTGGACCTTAGTCCTACATTCGCCGCGCCGCGTTGCGAGTGACAGATTGTAAATCCGCGCTTCAGGCTGCTCCGAACTAGGCGCTGTGCCCTGAGCGCGATATTGGACTTTGATCCTACGGGCCTGCGGTTTTCATGTCCGGGTCTTTGACGCATCGAAACCCGAGATGATTGGTGCCGGTGTTGACTTCGCCTTTGCCGCGCGTGCCTACGATGTAACGCGAACAATATTGATCGTTGCAAAGAAATGAACCGCCGCGGTGGACACGCTTTTTCTCGTTAGGCTCGGAAGGATCGAACGGCGAATCTGGCCCGTGCGGATTCATTGCGACGCCGCCAGCCTTGGCGAGCTGCGCGTAGTAATCAGGACGATACCAGTCGCTGCACCACTCCCAAACGTTGCCGGCCATGTCGTAAAGGCCGTATCCATTGGCGGGAAATCGCGCGACGGGTGCGATGCCGGCATAGCCGTCTTCGCCCGTATCCTTTACCGGAAATTTTCCCTGCCAGGTGTTTGCCATCCACTTTCCGCGCGGCCGAAATTCGTCGCCCCACACATAAGTTTTTCCTGACAAACCGCCGCGCGCGGCGAATTCGAACTCCGCTTCGGTCGGCAAACGTTTGCCCGCCCATTTGGCGTACGCTTCCGCGTCGGGATACGCGATTTGGACCACTGGATAGTTTTCCTTTCCTTTGATATCGGTTTGGGGACCCAGTGGATGCCGCCAGTTCGCGCCCTTGACGTAGCTCCACCATTGAAGGTGATCATTGAGAGGCACTTCATGGTCAGTCGGCGCAAAGACGACCGAGCCTGCGACCAGATTTTCCACCGGCGCGGTTGGGAATTCTTCCTTCGTTGGCGTGCGTTCCGCGATCGTGACGTAACCAGTCGCTTTCACGAACTTCTCGAATTCCTCGTTAGTTACTGTGGTCCTATCCATCCAGAATCCATCGACGCGCACGCGGTGCACCGGCTCGGTGTCGTTCGATGCCATCGGCATCTCGCAACTGCCGCCACCGTTTGCTAGACTTCCCATCGAAAACTCGCCGCCCGGGATCCAAACCATTCCTTCCGGCGCAGGTTTGGGGGCAGCCGTATTGTTTGAAATTGTCGCAACGAACCCTGTTTCATTTACCTGCTGAGAGCGGGCCGAACCGGCAAGACAGGCGTTCAAAGCGAGAGCCGTAAGTATCAAGTTACTGGTTTTCATTTTTGCTTGACCGGCGGATACAGAATCTTCAGTGGCACACCGAGACACTCGGCTGCCGCCTCCCGTTCCTCGAAAACGCGGACGGTAATCATCGCGCGCTCCATCAGTCCTTGGTACATCTTCGCGATACTTAAGCTGACCGGCTGGTCCGCGAAGAAGGCGGAATTAACTGGTTCCCTCGCCCTGCGATGGCGGCGCACGATCTCGAACATGTGATCAAGGTTTAGTCGAATCGCTCAGAAATCAAAGAGCTGAGCTCGATAACTGGTCGGCGATCGTGGCGGTGAGGACACCCACAGGATGACAGGCGGCCAGCCGAAACTTTGGATAATACCAATTGCGGGGAAATCGCGGATAGCTCCTAAGAGTGTATTCGATCAACTTCTGCTCATGAGTCGAGTTCATTCCAGCGAAAGAATCTGAACGGGCAGATTGAATAATCCAGCCGCACTTTTTTGGCGAGAGCTCGCAATGGAAGAGTTCGTAGGGGGGGTTACCAACCCCCTTTCTTTAAAAAGCACGATAAGCGTGAGTATTCCGGTGCCAAGCATTAAAAAGAAGTTCGGCCAATTCGGTCGATGATTGTCTTTCTTGGTCAGCTGGTGTGTTTTCATAGTGGAGCTCGTTTCATATAGTGTTTTGTTGTAGTGAGAGAAGCCAGTGTCGCTTAGTTACCGGTTTTAACTTCATATATCTTAACTTCGTATATCTCTGGGCCGAACTCGTTACTCACCAAGACAAAAAATAAAAGACCGCCGTCGATCTGCGTATTGGACCTTGGCCCAACGTTACAAGGGCGAAGGAAGAGGCCGCGCTTCCGGTGGAAACCGCGACATTTTCCGATCAGGTAGGCTCTGAAGAGTGGTCGAGTGCGCCGTGCACCGCGGCGAGAAATTGCTCGTCATCAAACGGCTTGGTGAAAAATGCAATTGCGCCCGCTTGCATGGCGTTCCGTTCATCGTCAGGACGTTCGCTGCCTGTTATGATTACCACACGCGTCTGACAACAGATCGAGGAGAGGTGTGCCTGCACTTCCAAGCCGGTCATTCCAACCATCCGAATGTCGAGGACTGCCAGCTCCACACGATGCACCTGGATGTGGGCAAGGAAAGTCTCTGCTTTGTCAAAGCAGCGCGCCGCGATTCCATCCGAAGCCAACAAATTTCCAAGTGAATTAAGAACCAATGGATCGTCGTCAACCAGACAGACGACATGGCTCTCGGCGGATTTTTCGGATCTCATGCTATGAGTTGTTCACCAACTTGCCCCTGACATCGATCACGGCAACGACTCGCTCCGGGCTATGCGGCTTTATTTATCGGTAATCTCTGCGCCGCGGGCAAGTGGAAGAAGAAAAGCGCGCCGCCACCCTCGGCGTCTTCTGCTCCAAGCGTGCCGGCGTGTGCTTCGACAATCGAACGGGCGATTGTCAAGCCCATGCCCATTCCTTCCGCTTTTGTGGAAAAGAAATGATCGAAAACTTTCTCCGCCCGGTCCGCGGGCAGGCCGGTCCCGAAATCGCGCACACTGACTTCCGCACTCTTTCCCTTAAGTGAACGTGTACTAATAATGATGCGGCGCTCGGCGGGCGGAAGCGCTTCCACTGCGTCGAGGGCGTTCATGATCAGATTTAGCAATACCTGTTGAATCTGGACCGGGGCAGCTTCCACATCCGGCAGGAGAGAATCGAAGTCCGTGACGACGGCAGTTTCCCGGATCAAAATGTCGGAACGCACGAGCCGTAACGTATCGCGGATTACATCGTTCAGGTTTAGCCGACTCCGCGTGCTCTTGCCTTTGCGTGCCATCCCTCGAATTCCATTAATCACTTCTCCGGCGCGGTGACTAGCCGCCGTAATATCAGCCAGCAACTCTTTAAGTATCGCGGGGTCGATTTGTCCCCGGTCGAAAAAGCGACGAGCGGCTGCGGCGTTGTTGGCAATAGCGGCGAGGGGCTGATTTAATTCATGCCCGAGCGAAGCGGTCATTTCGCCCATCAACGCGATGCGGCTCAAACGTGCCAGCTCCTCCCGCTGTACTTGCAATTGCAGGTCAGATTGCTTTTGCGCACTGAGGTCAATTGTCACACAAATTTTTTCTAAAACGTTTCCATGCTCGTCCCAAAGACTTCTGCCACGAGTGATGACCCAGCGTGTTTTGCCGTAAGGCAGGACAATCCGGTGCTCAATCTCGAACGTCTGCTGGGAGACTCGCGCGTGCTCAAAAGCTGCTTGAACCGCGGCACGTTCATCGGGGTGAATCCGTGACACGAGCGACTCGCGGGTTAACGGTTCATGAGGAGTAAAGCCGTACATTGTGCGCCCCTTTTCACTCATCCAAGCGGTGTTTTGTTCCGGGTACAAAACCCAAAAGGCGAGATCGGCCGATTCCGCAGCGAGACTAATTCTGGCTTCTCGCTCGCGTAACATACTGTGGCCCTGCTGGCGCTCGATCGCGATACTCGCAATGTGGGTTGCCGCTTCGGTCAACCGCTTCTCCTCGGCATTTGGACCCCGCGGCTCCTGGCGATACATGGCGAACGAACCTAACACTTCGCCCTGAGATGAGATGATCGGCGTCGACCAACATGCTCTTAGACCGCAACTCTTCGCCAGGTCGCGATAATCAGACCAAAGAGGATCGGTCAGGACGTCCGTTGCGATCACCGGCTTCCGTAAATACATCGACGTCCCACATGAACCAACCCGTGGGCCAATCGGAAGACCGTCAACGGCTTTAACATAAGCTTCGGGTAAGTTCGGCGCCGCGCCATGCCGCACATGTTTGCCGTCATTGCTTAAAAGCAGTATGGAGCAGCGCAGTCCATCGCTTTGCGCCTCCATCAGTAGAACGATCCTGGTGAGAATGTCCGCGAGTGGCGCACTCGCGGCAATCATCTCAAGGATCCGGCCCTGCCCGGCGTAAAAGGGCTCTTCCTTCTCGTGGTGTCCTTTGCCGATTCCCTCTCGCTCGCTCATTCAATAGGGTGCATTGGGTCGCCATCGACCAGGCAAACAATCTCCGCGTCGGACTTTTCAACGGGCATCATAAGTAATTAATTAATTACGCGACCGTCCCATTTTCAAGTGTGGCGTGTCGAGCACCCCGCAGGCTAGCGCCTACAATTCGGCGGGGTATTGGACCTTAGTCCCATGCGCGATTGCGGCCGGCGACACGCGTCCCAAACCGCGAATTGCGCACCAGATCAGGCGCGGATAATGGTGGTTTCCCGGATGGTGATTCAGGCGGCCGGTCGAGCGCGCGATGAACCGCCTCGAGAAATTGTTCATCATCAAAAGGCTTAATCAAAAAAGCGACTGTGCCGATTTGCATCGCCGTAACCCGCGCGGCGCTGTCTTCGCGTCCTGTAATCACGATGACATGAGTCTGCCGCGATATAGCGCACAGTCGCGCCAGAACTTCCAAGCCGGTCATTCCTTCCATCCAAATGTCCAGCACCACTAGCGGCACGTTGTGTGACGCGACATAAGTAATGAAATCCTCGCCATTATCAAATCGACGCACGGCGAATCCATCTGAGGCGAGTAAAAGGCCGGTCGATCTTAGGACTAGGGGATCATCATCCACCAGACAAACAATCTCCGAGGAAGGCTCTTCAGTGGGCGTTTCGCGCATTTGCGCGGCCACGCTATTCTCAATGGAGGACGTAGCGATCATGCCGCACATTACTCCCCCCACCTTCGGGCTGAATAGTGGACCTTAGTCTTATGCGGGTTTAGGGTTTAGACTCGCGGAAGGCTCCCCGCCGTTGGCCGAAGCCTTCTGAGCTCGGGCCACTGTTTTCTTTCTCAAGTCCGGATGGCCGAGCGCGCGATGAACCACCGCGAGAAATTGTTCGTCATCAAAAGGCTTAATCAAAAAAGCGACCGTGCCGATTTGCATCGCGAGGATCCGCGCGGCGGTATCTTCGTGTCCTGTAATCACGATGACATGAGTCTGCGGTGATATAGCGCGCAGCCGCGCCACGACTTCGAAGCCGGTCATTTCTTCCATCCAAATGTCCAGCACGACCAGCGGGACGTCGTGTGACGCGACATAAGTAATGAAATCTTCGCCCTTATCAAACCGGCGCACGGTGAATCCACCTGAGACGAGTAAAACGCCGGTCGATCTGAGTACCAGGGGATCATCATCCACCAGACAAACAATCTCCGAGGAAGGCTCTTCAGTGGGCATCATGCGCATTTGCGCGACCGGCTTATTTTCAACGTGGGACATGGCGAACACCCGTACATTAGGCCGTACTGTTCGGCGGAATAGTGGACCTTAGTCTTATGCGGGATTTTGGATTCGTCTCAGTTGAGAGACTTAACGGCTGGCCGGTCGCGTCGTTAGGGCTATTACCCTTCATCACAGTTCGGTTTTCAGTGAAAGAAGATGATTACTGCGAGAAAGCCAATGAGAATTCCCAGTGCGGGACTAAAAACGGCGAACCAGAATGAAACGGGCCATCCCGAGTCAGGGACGGCATGCGATTTTGTTGTCATTGAGTCCTTATAGGGATTGGAGCGATTTCGGCAGGATGACATCGGGGATTCTCAAGGAACCAGCCTCTGTTGCCACCATGTATAAGAAAACACATCAGCGAAGTGCCCTAGGGAGCTAAAGACAGAAGGTAAAGTTTCGTTGCCACAATCGGCAGTTTCGAAAATGCTAAAATGCATCTTCCTAAGTTAGTGTGAACCCGAACCAGTGTGGTGCCTCTTTCTTGCCTAGGTTCCCCGGATATGTTTTGGCTGATCTGTGTTGCACCGCGTACAGAGCGCCGTTCTGAGTGATGGTTCGGTCCATACGATTCCAATGGGCCATTTGCGGAGCTGCTTTGTCCGGACGAATAAGAGGCCCCCAAAGAGAAAAAAACGTATCTCAAAATCCTCGTTCGGTCGCTATCAGTGTTGGGCATTACTGCACTTTCACTTGGACAGCTTTTGCTCTTACTATCGGCATTATTGGGAGGTGCACTCCCAGCGCTCCGCCGCGCAACTCCGCCGTTAGATCCTGGGCCTTATTGGCGCCTTGGCCTGAGACGACGCTTAATGTCGGACGCTGATTCAGCATATAAATAGCGAGCGCGCATTTACCAAAAGGAATCCGCCCAGCACGCCGATTAAAGCGCTCGTCATTGCAAATCAAAACGGCAAGTCATCACTGAGCCGCGCACACATTTGATGCTCATGCGATTTCTTCTTTCTCGTTAGGTATGCAGGCAGCTTTCATAACGTGCGTAGGTCCGCGCCCGGCCCTTTGCCGTCGTCTTGGCGGGGAAAAATTCGGTCTGAGATTTAGCACGGCGGCAATAGCGAAGAGGAGAGCGGCAGCCATAAACTCGCGCAGTGCGACCGCCACGCCGGCTCCCATTATAGGCAACGCCGCAGTCGCTATGAAAACTTGCGCACGGCTGATCGAGGATTTCTTGCGCTGCAATGGGAAACCCTGGGCGACCCAATCCTTCATTCCGCCGTCCACCGGAACGGCATTCACGCAACCGGCCGATCGCAGGATCCCCGTCGCAAGGCTGGCCCGAGCGTGACCGCCGGCGGAAACGACATAAACGTGCTCTGTCGTCGCGCGTCTCCTTCGAAAAATCCTGCCCGCCGCGAGCTCATCAAAGGGAACCGAGCGCGCCCCCGGGATGTGCATGACGGCAAATTCTTTCTTTGACCGAACGTCGATCAATTCAATCGGCTCATGATTGACGACCAACGTTCCCAGCGCCGAACAGTCCATCATCTTCACACCGATTGTATCGCAGGCGTGTGCCGATTCAGCATGTTGGACTTTCGTCTTATAGGGGCCGGCACTCGTTTCAGCCGGGAACACACTGTCGGGGTCGAGCGACGAGTCGCGATCAATCCGGCGCAAGGTGCCCTAACGAATGACAGAAACCCACTGGTCTTTGTAAGTTAGGCTGACAGGACGACGGGTTCGTCGACATGATCCCGATTCCACCGTTGGCAAATTGACCTTAGTCTTATGCGGGCCTGCGGGCGGGTGAAACGCCGGCACGCTGCGAGAAATGCACAAGATCAGGAACGGAGGTGGCACCAAGTTTTCGCATAACCCGTCCGCGATGAACTTTGATTGTCTTCTCAGCAGTGTGCAACTCGGCCGCAATCTGTTTATTTAAAAGACCCATAACGACGAAACTCAGGACTTCAAACTCACGCGGGGTCAATTTCTCGATACGTCTACGCGCTTCCCGTCTTTCCCTGCGTTTACGCAGTTGTTCCTTGCTGCGTTCCAAAGCACGTTTGACCGCTTCGATCAGTTCCTCGTCATCAAAAGGCTTCGTCAGAAAATCAACGGCGCCTTTTTTCATCGCCCGAGTGGCGGTCGGCACGTCGCCATGGCCAGTAATGAAAACAATCTGTTCGCAAGCGCCATGGTCCTCGAGCGCTTCCTGCAATGCCGGACCCTTCAATCCCGGCATGCGGACATCGAGGACAAGACAGATGGGGCCTTCGAAGATTTCTCGCGCAAGATAGTCTTCGGCTGAAGCAAATGTCTCAGCCGCATACCCAGCGGACTTAAGTAGACGCCCTAAAGCGCGGCGCACCGATTCATCGTCGTCCACCACGCAAACAAGCTTGTTGGCTTTGCTCAAGTGACCTCCGGCGTTTCAGATTTAGGTTTCACCGGCAAGCGAAAGAAAAACCGCGCGCCTTCATCGCTATTTTCCGCATTCAATTTCCCTCCATGCGCCTCCACGATCGAGCGCACGATGGTCAAACCCATTCCCATCCCATTTGGTTTCGTCGAATAGAAGTGCGTGAAAACCTTATCCAGATCCTCTTTCGGAAGCCCGCCGCCGGAATCGCACACGCTCACCAACACAGACGAAGTATCGTCGCACTTTGTGGAAATGACAATGCGGCGCCTGCCAATCGGTGTGGACTGCATCGCTTCCAGCGAATTCGTCAGGAGATTTAACAAGACCTGCTGCAATTGCACAGGATTGGCATCGACGGCGGGAAGATTCGGCGCGAGTTGTGTTTCAACCGCCGTCGCTCGCCCAAGCAAGTCGGAATGCAACAGACGCAGGACTTCCTGGACGATCTCATTCAAATTCACCGGGCACCGTCTCCCTTCGCTCTTGCGGACGAAATGATGGATTCCGTGAATGATATCGCCCGCGCGCCGCGCATCCGACGACACGTCGGCGAGTAACTCTTCGAACATCTCGAGGTCGGGCGTACCTTCGGCGAGCAGACGTCTCCCGGCAGCGGCGTTGCTGGCAATCGCGGTGAGAGGTTGATTGAGTTCGTGCGCGAGCGAAGCGGTTAGCTCACCCATTGACGAGACCCGGCTCATGCGCGCCATCTCTTCGCGCTGCAATCGCAATTGGAGGTCGGCCTCCACTTGCGCGGTAATGTCGATGGCGACACCAATCAGTTCGCGTATTCCGCCGCGATCGTTGCTCAAATAACGGCCACGGGAGATGAGCCAGCGCGTCCCACCATCGGGTCGCAGCAAACGATATTCAAATTCAAATGTCTGCGACGAGGCTCGGGCACGCTCAATCGCTTCACCGACGGCATTTCGGTCCTCCGGATGCACCCGCGAGAGAAATAGTTCGCGAGACAAATGCTCGTCCGGGCCAAAGTTGAAAATGGCACGGCCTTTGTCGCTCATCCACGACTCCTTCCGCTCGAAATTGATCGACCAGAACGCCAAATTCGCCGATTCGGCGGCGAGGCTGATGCGCTCTTCGCGCTCCCGGAGTGTCGTCTCCCCTTTGCTGCGCTCTTCTATAACGCCGGCCAGAAGCAGAAGCGGGACCGACATGACGATCAAAAACATTTGAATCGAAAGCGCATTTTCTTCTGCGGACCTTGTCGAAAATGGCCCATACCCGTGTCCCGCGCTCCAGATCGCAAGAAGCGTCAAAGCGCAGATGGCCGCGCTGGCGCCACGTGACCCGAACCGGACCGCTGCCCATATCAAAAATGGCAACGGCAAATAGAGCAACGCGGAATCGGCCGTCGGCGCTAATTTATAGAAGACGATGGTGTTGATCGATAGCAAGCCAATAAGGAGGAGGCCGGCTTCCAGAATCCTCGCGCGCCGAATCTTGCCCAGCCAGGCGATTCCGTCCCCGCTCCAGGTGACAATAAAAGGCACAAGGGTTAGCGAGGCTAAAATGTTAGAGGTGAATCGGATTCGCCAGACCTGCCAATAGCTGTCTTGTCCAAATCGATTGATGGCAACGAAGGCCGAATCGAGAAAAGAAGAGAGCAACGGCGCCAGAAACGCAGCGAAGAAGCAAAAAATTCCTACGTTGCGCAGACGATCGAACCGGACCGGGCGATCGATCAGATACCGGACACAACCCGCGCCGATAAGTGCTTCGCACGCGTTACTGATGAACCAGCACAGAATCATCATGGGCGGAACGTTGCTCTGCAGTTGGACCGCCAGATGCGCCGGAAACGCAGCAAGCAATATCACCCACCAAACCCGAACTGGCGTGAGAAGAAGCGCCGCCAGCAGAATAGAATTGGGCGGCCAAAGAACCGAAACCGGATGGGGTTGGAACGTCAACGCGAACCCGATTTTTGCCCCGAGGTAGTAGGCGAGCGCTACTGACAACGCAACGCCCGCAACGCGCCGATCAAAAAATTGAGCGCCGCTTCGCTCTGTCGTTGACCGCGAACCAGGTCCTGCTAGCCCAAGTGGCGTGGCCAAAGTTTTCATCTCTCCAATGCGCTGCCTCTCATGGGCGAAGAAGTAGGCTCCCTCCCTCATGTTTATATCCTGCAAGGAGATAGCTATCAAGAGGCGGAACAAAGGCAAGCTTGTTCATGTTACAATCAGGTAACGGCTGCGATGAATTAAATGTGGTGACCGGAAATAGGGTCACGCAAGAAGCCTGCGCAAATGCCGTTTCAACCGTCGCTAAGCCCCAAGAGCGCACAACTGATTTCCCAGCAGTTGCGCCGAGAACCCATCAAAGCTCTCCGAGTTTGGCATCATGCCGACAGTGAAATACTGGGAGGTCATCGCTGACAAGCTAAGCGGTGCCGGTTGGTCGTGGAGCTATTGCAGCGCAATGACACAGCACGGCTGGCGTTGGGTCGTCGATGTGCGTCGCAATGATCGTCACCGTCACGATACGGCAAATCCCCATTACAGCAGCAAACATCGAACACCAAGAGCGCGTTCTCCATCGTCAAGGCTATGCGCTGTGCTCAGCCACGCGATATGATTTGGCGGTGATGACAAAGAGGACGTTTGTTTTGATCGTCCCATCGTCGGCTGGAAGTTGGGTCTTCTTCAAAAAACTGGCGCCAATTTTCGCGAGCGCTTTCTGCGATCGAAAGTTTTGTTCGCCAACGACAAACAGAACGCGATCCACAAATCGGAAGGCGTGATCGAGCATTAGTTGCTTCAACTCGCGATTGTAGGTTCCGCCCCAGAATTCGCGTTCCAGAAAAGTCCAGCCCACCTCTACTTCACGACTTGTTAAATTGCAGTATCTCGAGCTTCCAATGATTCGGCCCGATTTGCGTTCGATGATCGCGAATGCGCCTTTGGATTCGAGCGCGCCGTCAAAAAATTTCTGAAAGACTTCTCGCTGGTAGCGGTCGCTTTCCGGATGCTGTTCCCAAATCTTCGGGTCGCTGGCCGCGGAAAAAAGCGCATCGAAATCCTGCGGCCGAAGCGGGCGTAGCTCAACGAGCTTTCCCTTCAAGATCGGTTGGAGATCAAAATCCACGGTCCGAGCTCTCCACGGCGAGTCTTCGACCGGACTGGCGATTGCTGTCAATCAACTTAAAGCTCACTTTTTGAGTTTAACATAGCGCAAAGACTCCGGGGAGCGTGGGCTGCCAGCCTGCGCTCTTCGGAAAAGATCAACCCCGAAAGCTTTCGGGGTTGGCCCCACAGCCTCGCCACAGCGAGTCCGTCCTCTGGCGGACAAGATGGCTGTGCTACTTCTTTTTCCATTGAGCGCCACCGAGCAGCGGCAAAACGAACAGGTTTGCCAAGATGTCAATGATACAGCCGGCGAGCACCACCAGACCGAACCGTTGCGTCGGTGGAAAATCGGACAACACGAAAATGGCAAAACCGGCGGCGAAGATCACGTCGGAATAAACAATGCCGCGCCACTGTTCCTTGCGCGCAGCCACCCAGGCTGCCCAGCCTTTCTCTCCGTCGCGTTGCGCGCGGCGAACCCCGAAAACAAGATGGATCATCGAGTCGATCGCGATCCCGATGCAGACATTGGTGGCTGGCGCGGAGATCACATCCATCGGCACGCGCAGCCAGCCAATCCCGCCCAGCATGCAGAGCGGCACGAGAGTCAGGCTCAGGATCATCGCCAACGCCCCGCGCACCGAGCGGGCGACAATCCATGCGATCACGATGAACAAAAGGTTGAGCCAGAACAAACCGGTCACGAGACTGGAGGCGACCAGCTGCGCCAGCCGGCCCTCGAGGTAGTAGATACCGCCGACCAACTCCGGTTTGAATCCATACTTCCGACAAATCGCGCGCAAGTCGTCGACGACCTGGAGGCGATATTTATCACGACGCTCCTCGACCATTCGAACCAGGAACATCGCCCGGGTGCGATCCTTGGTTACAAAACTTTTCGCCACCCGGGCGTACTTGGGTTGCTCCATCATCTCCGTCATCTTTTCGTAGCTGAGCAGGAACGAGAACGGTGTCCGGTCGCCTTCCGACAACAGAGTTGGAAGTGAAATCACGGTGCCGACGCCTTTGTAGTTTTCGAGCGCGCCGTGTAGCCGCCACATTTTCTCGTAAGCGGCGTCGGTATTTAACAAACTGCCATCTGCTGCGGAAACGACGAGGTTGAGGGGATTACAGCCGCCGCTGTTGTCGACATATTCCAGTCCGTCGCGCAATTCCGAGTGCGACTTAAAGTAATCGAGCAGACTCGGATCGGTGTTTACTTTGGTCAGGCCCAGGCCCAGACCGGCACTAACCAGAATAACGCCTAACGACAATAAGACAAAACGCCGCGACCAAAATGCGCGCGGAGGTTCTTGCTCAATCAATTTGCTTTTTCGCGGCACGGCCCAGCGCAGAAAAGGCGGATACATCACATAGGCGCAAATGAATGCCACCACCGTTCCGAGAACGCCGCCGAATCCGAGCTCGCGCAACGGTTTGGCCTGAACAATTAGCAGGCTCCCGAAACCTAACGAGGCGCAGATCATCGACCAAAACGACGGCGGAAGGGTCATGCGCCAGGCATCACCCGCGAGGTTCGGTGATTCCTTTCCCAGACGATGCCCGCGGTCGGCCAGCGTTTGCCAGTTGAACGTCATGTAAACGAGGTGCGACAAGGCCACGACAAAGACGATCGTGCCGAGGTTGACGGTGAGGATGCCGATCTTTTTCCCGAACATTGATTGCAGCAGCAAGGTCAACAACACCGCGCTCGCACAGGTGGCGAGCATTCCCAGAAAAACCCGCGCCGACCGGAACATCGCGGCCATGGTCAGGCCAAATAGAACCACTGCCGTGAGGCTGAAATACCAGAAATCATGGGCCAGGCTGCGCCGAATCATCTCCACCACGTAGGGCGGACCAGCGATGTGAATCCGAAAGTCCTTTTCATCGAGTTCGTGCATGATCTGTTCGATCCGCTTGATCGGTTTCTCGGGATCCTTGTTCTCGAGAAAAACGATCACGTTGCTCGACTTACGATCTTTCGCAATTAAGAGCCGTCTCCAAAATTCGCCTTGCACAGCGTCTTGAAAACTTTTCGGTCCGGCGGTCAGACTTTTGACCCCGCTGACTTCATCGATCGCTTCAATCTGCTGGGTGAGCCGTTGGATTCGACTGAGGTATCGCGGGGAAGAAATATCCTGGGATGAAACCGCCAGGATAAGCTGCGGCTGTGACGGGAAACGTTGTTCGACCATCTTAGATTCACGGACGCCGGGATCACCGGTGGAAAAGAAAAAGTTTTCATCTACCGCCGGCTTGAGATCGACAAAGACCGCCACGATGACGAACAACACGGCTGTAACTCCGAGCATTTCCCAGTGCGTGCCCAACCAGACCCGCTTCTTCGCCATGGAACGAAACATCACCCGATTTGATCGCTCCGACCAGTGCGACTCGGTCTTATTCGCTGCCTTACGCTTTTTTTGCCTCTTTGTTTCCGTTAGATGTAGGTCGCGCCCATGAGATCACGGTCAGGTGTAAATGGCTTCAGCCCCGTCGAGTTGCGAAAACTTCGGGCTCTGAAAACGCCGGCGGGAGTGCAACGTTTTCTCGACAGTCTTCCTTATCATCTGGCTGCTACCTCCTGGTCGCCGCGAAAAGTTTTGCAAAAAAAAACGGCGCACTGCCTTGAAGGAGCCATCTTCGCCGCCGCTGCGTTACGTGTTTTGGGATTTCCTCCGTTGCTCTGGGACCTCGAAGCAGTGAATGATACCGATCACGTGCTCGCGATTTTCAAAGTGCGCGGTTGCTGGGGCGCGGTGGCAAAATCCAATTTTAGTGGCTGCCGCTATCGCGAGCCGGTGTATCGCACCTTGCGCGAGCTGGCCATGAGTTACTTCAACATCTACTTCAATCTTCGCGGCGAACGCACCCTGCGTCGCTACTCGCAGCCGGTTGATCTTTCGCGCTTCGATGATCGCCATTGGATGACTTCCGAGCGCAGCATCTGGTTTATCCCGGAATACCTTTGCACAATTCCGCACACGCCGTTGCTCACGCCCGCGCAATCCCGCCAGCTAACGAGACTTGACCAACGCAGCCGAACGGCCGAGATGGTCGGCCACCGCAAAGGAAGAAAGTGATTCGTTAAAACGTTACAAAGTTAAATTGGATGTCTGTTCCGATTTAACTATTTAACATTTTAACGTTCATCATTGACCATTAGCACACGGCACGGCTAGCGTGTTTGGTGTCGCGGTTTTTTCCTATTCTAGTTGGCGTGCTGATCGGCGCGTCGGTCGCACAAGCGGAATGGCCAATTCCAACCGCAGATCGAACCACCTGGCAGTACGCTTTGACCCGCGAGGGCGAGACCGAGCCGGAGACATTGACGCGCCAGGCCTTTGCTCCCAGAAATCCGGACGAGCAAAATACTTTGCGGATCGAAACTGCAATCAATGGTGTGGTGCATTCGACAGAGTTTTTCAAAAACGACGGCCAGGCAGTCCTGACAACCGCTCGTCGCGGTGAAAGCGGAAATACGGAAACTTTTGATCCCCCAATTACCATCTTGCCCGGGGATCTGAGCTTCGGCGCCGAATGGAAATACCGTGGCCCTGTTGCCGGACTCGATCTCAATTTGCCGCTCAAGATTGTTGGTGAAGGCGAGATCGAAGTGCCGGCGGGGAAATTTCGCGCGTTGCATTTTCGCGGAGAAAAAAACGATGGCCTTTTTACCGTGGCCGACTTTTGGTTCGTCCGCGGTGTCGGCTCGATCAAAGAAACGGTTACCCAACGCTCGCCCGGCGGCGATCTTCTCAGCCGGAACGCGATCGAGCTCGTTAAACTTCCTGCGCAACACCAGGCCGAGCCTGCGGAAAAAAAGAAACTGGAAGCTTCCGTTTCCACCAGCAGCAATGGGGATCCGCTCAATGTCATTTCCGCCGATGCGCTGCAAATCGTGGCACGCTGGCGCGGTCACGGCCTGCGTAGAAATGCCAGGATCCGCGCCATTTGGATCGCGCAAGACACCGGTGTCGCGCCAATCGATTTCAAAGTGGACGAAGCAACCGCCATCGCGCCCATAGGCGGCGCGTTCGGCAAATTCACTCTCTCCCGACCACCCGATGGCTGGGCCACAGGAAAATATCGGGTCGAATTTTATGTCGATGACGAACTGACCGAGACGGTCGATCTAACGATAACTCCTTCTTCGCCGCGGTCGCGCTCTGCCCTAGATTTTTTGAATCCAGACCGGACGCTGCCTGCATCCAACTTCTAAAGTCTCTCTATGAAGAAGCATATCTTTGCCGTCGGGCTTCTTTTCGCTCTCGCCGGATGCGACATCGGTGGCATTCGGGGCAACGGCCACTTGATTACCGAACAGCGGAAGGTCGATTCCTTTATAAACATCGAGACCGGGGGCGCCTTCCGGGTCGAATGGCATAGCGGCGCGCCTTCTGCCTCAATCACAATCGACGAAAACCTGATGCAGTACGTGGAGATGGAGGTTAGAGACAAGGTCCTGCACGTGCGAACCACCCGCTCGGTCCGGCCGACACATTCGATCAAATTGGAGCTGACCAGCAACGCACTCGAAGGTGCAAGCTTTAGTGGGGCATCACGACTAAATGCACATCAACTTAGCGGGACAAAGTTCTATCTCGAGACAACGGGCGCATCCAACGTGGTGTTGGATGGCGCGGTAGACGAATTGGTGGCCAACATGACTGGCGCCAGCGATCTGCGCGCGGAATCGTTGCAAACAAAAATGGCCGAACTTTCGGTCACGGGCGCGGGGGACGCGCGCGTAGCGGTAAGCGACACGCTCAAAGTGTCCATCACCGGCGCTGGCAAAGTGGAATACATCGGAAATCCACCGCACATCGAACGCGAAATTACCGGGGCGGGTTCAATCCGGAAGCGCGAGAAGTAAGCATCATCGCGTCGCCACCCGAGCGAAAACGCCACTCCAGCTCGGAGTCGAGGGATCCCCTTGTGCAAGCTTAAAGGCAACTCCCTCGGGATCCCTCGACAGGTTCGGTACATGGTTACGAAGCCGCATCGAGATTGCGTCGGTAATCTCGCGAACCGCGAAACGATACGACGATGCAAATGCCCGAGGTCCCCTCACCAGGCGCTATCGCGTCCTCCTCTCCCTGAGGGAGAGGATTGAGGTGAGGGTAAATCCCGTACGCTCTTCCCACCCAATCTGGCGGCAGTTGTTCCTCTGGTTCCCAAACTTTACTGATGCTTATCACCTATCACTCTTCTGCTCATTCTCCTGTTCGTCGCTGCGGTTGAGGAAGTAAGTTGGGCGGCAGATGGAAAACTTTATCTGCGTGCAATGCGGGGTGCAGTTTGGCCAAACCGCGGAGCCGCCGCCACGATGTCCGATTTGCCAGGACGAACGGCAATTTGTTCGTCATGACGGACAGCACTGGACGACGCTACGGGAGCTGGCGCTTCATCATTGCAACCGCTTCGAAGAAGAGGCGCCACAACTTCTCGGCATCGGGACGGAACCCGAATTCGCCATTGGCCAGCGCGCTTTGCTCGTGCAGTCGCCCGCAGGAAATTTACTGTGGGATTGCATTTCGTTGCTCGACGACAAGACGATCGCGCAAATCAAGCCGCGCGGAGGCATTCGGGCGATCGCGATCTCGCATCCGCACTTTTATTCCTCAATGGTCGAATGGGCGGAGCATTTCGATGCGGAAATATATTTACACGCCGCCGACCGCCAGTGGGTCATGCGCGAAAGTTCGCGGATTCACTTTTGGAAAGGCGCAACCTTGCCGCTTTGGGATGGCTTGACGTTGATCAACTGCGGGGGCCATTTCGAAGGTGGCACCCTTCTTCACTGGCCGGCGGGCGGGAATGGCAAAGCCGCGTTGCTCACAAGCGATATCCTTACGGTAGTGCAGGATCGGCGTTACGTCAGTTTCATGCGCAGTTATCCAAATCTGATTCCGCTCGGGCCGGCCGCTATTGATTGCATTCTTAAAACCCTCGAGCCGTTTTCATTCGACCGAATCTACGGTGGATGGTGGAAGGCGAACGTTCCTGCCGACGCCAAAGCCGCAGTCGCGCGATCGGCGGAACGCTACCTCCGGGCAATCAATAGGTCGGCGCGCGGCGATTAACGTTGCTTAACAGTTCGTTAACCAGTCGCGGCAAGGCGACGCCAGCCGGTTCGCGGAACGACTTGGCCGCAAATTGCGACAACCATGTTTCTTCAGGATTCACTTCTATCAATTGACCAGCCTGGCCTCGCGCTCGCAGCGCCCAATCAATAATGTAACCAAAAAGCGCGCTCGTTCCGGCGACGATGACCAAATCGCAATCGCCGCCGGTCACAAAATTTTCAACCGTATCGATTTTTGCCAGATCCAATTTTTCACCGAACCAGACCACGCCGGGTCGCATAAGCGCGCTACACTGCGGGCACTTCGGGAGATCGCCATCTTCATGCTCATGCTCGCTTCTTCTGAAATCACACCGCGAGCAGCGCGTCATGAAAATATCCCCGTGGATTTGCACCATCTTTTCTGCCGCTAATCCCGCGCGCAGGTGAAGGTCGTCAACGTTCTGGGTCACGAGCAGAAATTCGTCTGCCTGCAACGCTAAGTTGGCGATCGCCTGGTGGGCGGGATTCGGCTGCGCCTTGCGGATGCGCTGACGTCGCTCGCGGTACCAATCCCAAACCAAATCCGGATCGCGCGCGAACGCTTTCGGCGTCGCCAGTTTCGTCGGATCGAGATTTCGCCAGTAACCGTCCTTGCCACGGAAAGTCGAGATCCCACTTTCCGCGGAAACACCCGCACCGGTGATCACAAGACCGCGCATAATACCATATCAAATCGCATGTTCGCTGTCATCCTGAGTCGCGCAGACGGCGAAGGATCTCACGATCGTCCGACAGTATGCGACCTGTTGCGAGGTCCCCCGCATGCGCTCGGGATGACGAGTGGTAGCGAATAGCTATAGACTACTCCCAGCCGATTTGCCGACCTTTGTTTTGTTCTTCCAACCAACTTTGCAGTGGCTTGAAGTAATCCGCCATCGCTCGAGTGGAAATATCCTCGCCAGTCGCTTCCTTTAAGACTTTTCGCCAATCCTCCGTGCTCCCCTTCTTCAGAATGTTATTCAGCCACGTCCCGACTTCTTTGTTGTCGGCGTAGTTACATGATTGCGGTGGCTGGTGCAGAATTTTGCGCGCAATGTAGTCGTGTAGTTGAAACTTAAACACGGTCGCGAAAGCGTAGTTATAATAGTAGGCGGGGGTATCGTTAATGTGGGTCTTGGTTGCCGCGTCACACCATTCCTCGCCACGCGGCGACGGCGGCTCGATTCCCTGCATATCGCTAACGTATTTCCACCAGCGCGCGTTCCATTGATCCGCTGGCAGGTTATGCGCGTAAATATCGGCCTCCCAGTGCGGCATCGTTCCGCACGAGAAGTAAATGAACGGGATGGCGCGGGCCAGCGCGTCGTCGAGCAGGAACGCGTTCATATCGGGCTTGAAATCTTTCGGCAAAATTCCGCGCGATTGCAGATATGGAACCTGACTCGACGCCAGCGAAATCAGTTCGCCTACACCCTCGTGAAATCCGGGGGCGGCGCCGGTCCGAAGGAGGTAGGGAACTTCCGGGCGAGTATAGGCCTTAAAATAATAACCGTGCCCGAGCTCGTGGTGCGCGGTGAAAAACCAGCGCGCGTTCGGTTCAATGCTTTGGAGCGATCGGATGTCATTCTCCAGATCGATGTGCCAGCACGAAGCGTGAGTGTTTTTCTTACGCTTCGAGTCCGGCGGCAGCGGATACAAATCCGATTTCTTCCAGAAACTTTCAGGCAAAGGGGAAAATCCAAGGCTCGTATAGAATTGCTCTGCCGTCTTGATAATCCAGTCCGCGCTATGGCCCTCGAAGTATTTGTCGATGTTAGCAGCTTCAACCAGGTCGGGCCATTCCTGTGCCCACCGATTGTTGATCCAGTGCGCCGGAATTTTTTGCGGGACCGGCTGATGATACTTCTCGGCCAGCTTGTACTTCGCCCAGGTATGGAGTTGCAGATAAAGCGGGCGAAGCGTCGCCATCCAGTCGTCCAGCATTTTCAACATCTCGTCCGTCGTCATTCCGTAGCCGGCTACTTCTAACGAGAAATAGTCGGGATACTTCATCTCCCTAGCGACGCCGTTTCGGAGATCGCGCAGGACTACCAGATTCGGTTTGAGCGCGGGACCAGATTCCTTGGACGCTTCCCAAACCGCCTTGCGTTCTTCCAGGTCCGTACTCTTTTGCAGTTTGTTGTCGATTTCATTGGCCGTGATCTTTTGGCCGTCAAGTTTGAATTCAAAACTATTCAGAATTGAGGCCTGCTTGGTTTCGGCCTCGACGCGCTTGGCAACGAGGTCGGGGTTTGTCATCGGT
>Ga0209375_1001256_pt1 | contig 19430 bp, 15 predicted proteins | sample GraSoiAngelo_131_FD_185888 | JGI IMG/M metagenome (GOLD analysis project Ga0209375, IMG submission 185888) | Grasslands soil microbial communities from the Angelo Coastal Reserve, California, USA - 14_0929_02_30cm (SPAdes) (version 2) | ecosystem: Environmental > Terrestrial > Soil > Grasslands ... | reverse complement strand
AGGTCCGCGTGACACGCGTCTCCTCGTTCTACGAGACCGAGCCGGTGGATTTGCGCGAACAGCCGTGGTTTCTGAATTGCGTCGTGCAAGGCGAGACAGAGATTCCGGCCTTCGATTTGTTGCGGGCACTGCGTGAAATCGAATCGCGCATGGGCAGCAAGAAACTCGTGCCCAAAGGCCCGCGGCTGATCGACGTTGACATTTTGCTTTACGGAAACGAGATCATCGACACGCCAGAATTGCAGGTTCCGCATCCGCGCATGCTCCAGCGCAGATTCGTGCTCGTGCCACTGGCTGAAATCGCCCCGAGCTTGAAGCATCCTTCGTGGAAAGCAACAGCCGGGGAGTTGCTAGCTAATCTGAGCGATGCCAGTGTGGCGCGCAAATTTGAAGCTTCCAAATAGAGGACGCGCCCTTCGTTCCTCTGGGTAAACTGAAGCGCGCCACTAAATGAATCGCCACGGATTCCTCAGCTCGTGCGGTGCAGCAGGAGCCGGTGAAGTTTCATTGGTTTCGGCTGCAGCGCTTCGAGCTCGATTTCCGCGAGACGGCCTTCGGTGATCTCGCTCCAGCGGTAGACGCCCGGCTCGGTCTCCATCGTTTCGCGGCCATTCAATCGCCGCAGGAATTCGCTGGCGCCTTCGCGCGAAGCCACGGTGCGTACCGTGGGGCGAGCGAGCGCTTCCACCGCATAGCTGCGCAAGAGTTTGTGCCAATAGTGATCAAAGAGGTCGCCGGAAGCAAAAATATCGCTCCAGGCGACTTCACCGCCGTAGGCGACGACCACGCCGACAACGCGCTCGCCCTTTAGCCCGTAAGTCGCGCTGGCAAAGCGGCGCTGCACTTCGGCAACGAAATCGTCAATGGAGACGCCGACTGCGCTCGACTGATAAATCTTCTCGTAGGCTTCCGTGTGCGCGTTGCCGGCGATAGCGGATTGCAGTCGGCTTTCGGAAATCTGTGCCGGAGGAGCTGCAGCCGGTTTTGCGGCGGTCGAGCCGCTGCGAACCGCTGCCCACACATCGGTTTGTTTCTGGTCTACCGCAGCTTTCTCGCGCACGCTGGGATGAACGATCGTCAATGCCGCGGCAAACTGCGAGCTGCCGGTCCACCGTCCGTGCTCGACGCAAAACACGTCCAACGGAAGTGGTGGCGCGCCCACCGGCACAATGCGATCTTTGCCGATCACGCGGTCCTGTTTGCCGCCGCTGACCAGTTCGCCCGCGAGCAGCAGGAGCGGGTGCTTGCTGCGATTGAGCAGCACAAGTTGATTCACCGAAGCTCCGGTGGTCTGTGGAATGTAAACCGGACGGCCGTCGCGCCCGCGCACCATTTCTTCGGAGCCGCGTTCGCGAACCACGACTTCTCCCGTGGCCAGGCCTTCTTCCAAAGTTAAAAAGGCGCTGGTGTCCTGCCCGTAAGAGGCGACTACGGGAAAGATGGAAATGTTTTCGTAGGTAACGGGATCCAGAATCCGCCAATCTCCCTCTGGTTTTGGCTGCGGCGCGGGTGGTGAAGCAGGCGTAGCGGCCGGTTGCGTATTCGAATCGAAGTCTGACCCGGGGCGAACAGAAGCCAGACCGCCGAGTGTGATGAATCCCAGGAATCCGCCGATAATGGCGGCAAAGATCGAGCGCTCCATAAATCACTCCTATGCGTGAACTAGCACCCTCTCGCGGTGAGCGGCCGAGATGGCGGCTCAGGGTTAGAACGACGAGCGCAGGATTTCTTGCAGAGGTTTTTGACAAGAAAGCCGCACGGTTAGAGGAAATCGGCTAAGGGCTATGCGATTTCGTAGGGATGTAGGTTAACTGTAGGGATCGCCGAGATTGATGCGGGTTTTGCGTTTGGTTTTGGAGGCTTCGGCTTCTTCGCGCTCGTATTCGGCGATTTCTTCCTCGGTGTAAGAAAACGTTTCGCGCGAGGCGAACATGGAATTCGCACGGGCAGCCTGCTTCTTCTTCTTACGAAGTGCCCCGAATTCGCGGCGAACCAGGCGGATGGGCGCCTCAATCACCTTGATCTCGACGAGAAGATCGCTGACTTTTTCAAGGAAGTCGTGAAGGTGATATGGCCGAACCACGTAGGGCAGGCGTGCCGATTCGATTTGCGCCGTGAATTGCCGCTCCGCGGTTTCCGGAATGATAAAGAGAGCGCGAATCCGGCCTCCAGCCTCCTGCGGAACCGTGGCAATTTCTTTGAGCGTGAAGAAAGCGGGGCTTTCAAGATCGATTGCGGCGGCGTTGGCGACGACCAACGACCAATCCGCGCTTTTCAGTTCGGCAAGAAGCATTTTCGCCTCAGGAACGATGCGCACGCGCCAGCCTTCGGAGTCCAAGACCTGCTTCACGGCGCTGGCACCGTGAGCATCATTGTCGAGCACAAGAATCCCCACCTGACGGGGAGCGACCGTAGGACTAGTACCCATAAGCTTTAGTATAGGGCGGAAGCCACTGCGGAGACCTGGCCGTCAAGCTCCTGAAGCTTATGCGGTAATACTGACCGGCGGGACAGGTGCTCGGAAAACTCTCGCGCCCGCGCGGGCTACAGCCCAACTACCAGAGAAGTCGCGGAAAGGTATTTCTGCAAGCCGATGCCATCCCAAAAAACGCGGTACGTGGCCTTGCGCTTTGAGGAATCCGTGCCCGTGAAGAGGATTTGAAAGCCGTCGCGGGACCATTCCGCCTCGCTCGCGGACAAGTTCGCAATGGGTAACAGTGTACGGCGCTTCGAACGAAACTCGTAAAAGAACAATCCTCCCGCTTGGCCTTCCTTTTCTGCCGTGGGTACGCCTGCCGGTGGATGAACGAACAACGCGGAAACGAGCGCAAGGTCGGGGTTGGTGGGATGTAGCCGCACTGTGAGCTTGGTGCCAGGAACAAAGTCGGGCCCGCACAAATCCTTGATAGGAAGCGTTTGCGTTGGCTTGCCGTCTTCACCGATCCAGGCTAAGTCGGCCTGATTGAGAGTGGTTACCAAGACAGTGTGCGGGTCGACCCACCCCTGGGTCCTTTCGAAAGCGTCTGGACTAAGAACCACTGCCTTGGTTGGATCGTTCGAAGGGAAGGTCCAGAGCTGCCATTTTCCGTCTTGATGATTGAGATAGGCAACGCGGGAATCGTCGGGAGACCAAACTGGGCTTCGAACGTCGCCGCGAAGTAATTCTTTCAGATTGTTCAAATCGTAATCGTATTCGTCGATGATGCGGACTGCGCGCTCTTCGCGCGTAAAGAGCAACTTCTTGCCGTCGTGGGAGGGTGACAAATCAGATCCGGCTGCCCCGGGGATGATGCGAACAATGGAGCCGCGCTTGAAAACGAGCTGCTGGCTGGCATCCCGATACGCGACAGCAACGGGAGATTGGAACTTGGTGACGCTGGAAACAGGAACGGGGGGCTTTTTCTTGGCGTCATTGTCTTCCTGGTCGGGCTGGTTATTGATTTTCGGGAACAGTTCGGTGGCGGTCCGCGCGCAGCCCTTCAGCGAGCCGATTTGGGCATGATCAATGGAAATCTTGAAGGAGTACTTTCCGCCAAGCGGAGGGGTGGTGGTCAGTGTGTCGTTGGTGGCGTCGGTGCAAGCTTCGCGGGAAAGATGGGCTAAAACGGCTGCACCCATGGCGGAGTCCTTCGCGTGATAGGTCCAGGATTCGGCTGTAGCGTCGTGCGTGACTTCGGCCGGTTCCAGCGGGATAGGGGGATAGCCTTCGCGGTCGAAACGCTCGGGACCTTTTAGCCCGATTCGAACGGTCCAATTGGGCTGATTGCCAAAGCCAAGGAGCAGAATAGGGTAGTGCGTGGATTGCGGCGCGGGCGGCCCCATGGGGAGAGGCTTTTGCTGCGCGGCTTGCGCCTGAGTGAGGGCTGGTTTCCCCTGGCTGTGAGAGCTAGGCGGAAAGAAGGCGCTGGAAAGCACCGTTGAGCTCAGTAGGACTAAAGCCCGCTGGGCAATGCGCAAGACGTTCCTCCGGGAGTTAAGAGGATACAGCCCAGAGCGGGAGTAGGCAATTGCTCAAACGCGTAGACAACGGGACGTGTTCTGATGAGTGAGGGTGGCGGGGCGAGGGTTGAGTGGCCTGCTATACGAAACAAAAGCGAAAAATAGTTGTTGACAAAGCGAATAAAAAGCGAAATACTACTGGCCTGCTTCGAGGCGGGCTATGTCACCAGTTCACTCCCTAACGGCGCCGGATTTTCGAGCCCTGCGCCGCCACGTTTCACCAACTCCAGAAACACTCTTTCCCGAGTGCCCTGATGACCTGAGCCCAAAGCAAATGGCCGGCAACCTTGCCCCGGTTGCGGGCCAACGCGGCAGCATTTCGGATCGCCAGACGACGGATTGCCCCCCGCCGTCACCGGCTACACAGCGGACCCAAGGCCGTTCGAATAGCCCGGTCCGAAATTCTGCCGTGAACCCCCGTGAGCGCGCTACCGCGCGGCTGGTTGGCATTGCCCGCCTTGCTGCAACTTCGCCGCCCGCGGAAACGAAAAGAAAATCTGCGCAACGGCCAGAATATTTTGTGCTGCCGGTGAAATCAATTCTGAACCGCTGCGATTCGCAGCGCGTGCCGTTCGAATGGACCATCAACCCGTACCGGGGCTGCGAGTTTGCTTGCAAATACTGCTACGCGCGCTACACGCACGAATATATGGAACTGGATGGCGGAGAATTCGAGAAAAAGATTTATGTGAAAAAAGATGCGGGGCCGCTGCTGGCGTGGGATGTCGCACACAAGTATTCGTATGCGTCGGACGCGTCCGGCGGAACGCGAGCGGAGCACATTGCGATTGGGACGGCGACGGATCCATACCAACCCGCGGAACGAGAATATGGCGTGACACGTGCGTGCTTGGAGGAGTTGGCGAAGAGGGAAGGGCTAAGCGTCTCGATCATCACGAAGTCGGACCAGATTGTGCGCGACATCGACGTGCTGCGACGAATCGCTGCGCGGTCGGACTTGGCGATCGACATTACTATCACGACGCTTCGAACGCGGCTTGCGCGGATGCTTGAGCCGCGCGCGCCTCGTCCAGATTTGCGGCTGGCGGCAGTAAAGCAATTGAGCGAAGCGGGGTTGGCCGTTGGAGTTTCCGCATCACCGCTGATGCCGGGAATTACGGACCGGGAAGGCGATTTGGAAGCGGTGGCGGCTGCGGGGAAAGAGGCGGGCGCGCAGTGGTTTTTCTCGGGAGTGCTGTTCCTGATGCCGTCCTCGGCACAACAGTTTTTCCCCTTTTTGCGGGCGAAGTTTCCGCGACTCGTCCAACAGTATGAGAAGTGGTTTGGCGAAAGCGGATATATGCCGGAAGAGTATCGGCGCAAAGTGGCGGAGCGCGTGGCGAAGATCCGGCAGACGTATGGTTTTCGGTCGAGGCCGTGGGTGGAGAAGAAACACACGACGCCGTGCACGCAGATGTCGTTGGGTTGGGATGCGGCCGCAGTGGCGCTAGAAGTGCGCAAGAACCACCGAGGCTATACCTAAGCCAGGTTTGCGAAAGAGTTGAGGCGGAGATGCGTCGGCCATCCTATCGGCTGAGGTCAGAATGACAGGCTCCTCCTTGAAGAGATGATTCACGGGACGATGATGCGGGATTCTTCGCGCTTGAGTTCGGGAGCTTGCGGGAACTGGCCGCGCAGGAATTCGATGAACAGACGCGCCCGTGGACGGCCATTCGTCCGCAGCAGACCCATCCGGTAAAGAAAAACCAACAAACAGAAAACCTCTGTGTCTTTGAAGGAACCCGAAGCGGCGCGGTCCGCCTGCTGCTTTTTGATTTCGTCGAGCAACGTGACAAGCGCGGCGTAAAGTTCACCCTGCAGAGGCAATTGCGGCGGTTTTTCGTAGATGAGGCCAGAGCTCAGCGTTTTGTAGGTTTGCGCGAGGGCTTGAAGTGCGGCAAGGATGTCTGTATCCACGGCGGCCGGCTGCGCGGCGCAGAATTTCGCAATTGAAAATGCCAGCGCGGCCATCAGTTGTTGATGCGTGTGAATGATGTACTGGGGAATATTTTCATCGAGGAGAGGGGTGTCAGCGGGAAGGTCGCGCGGATGCTCGCTCTCATAGCGGTGGGCGGCGATGAGGTAGGTGCAATCAGCGGGGCAATCAATTGTGACTTCGCGCTCCGTGCCGCAACAGACAGCGCAAATCTTTTCGGCCTTGGCGGGGCAGAAGCGGGAAGCTTTGCGCTTTTCACAGATCGGGCAGGACACAAACGCTCCTCAACGCGTTGAGACAAGGCAGCAGAATACGCTGAGGGGTGACAAAAGACAAAAGTAGAGAAGAGATTTCTCGCCGCAACTTGCTGCGGCAGGCAGGGCTCGAAATGGAGAAATGCGTGAGGCGAGGTCCGCAATTCAGGCCACGATGACTTTGTTGTGGAAGCGGCGGGCGGCGAGGATCAAGAGCAGCGTGCCCATGGCGAAGAGGGCCAGGCCGTCAATCCATAGATGAACCACTCCCGCGCCGCGAAGAATGATGCCGCGCGTAATGTTGATGTAGTAGGTTGCGGGAACGAAGTAACTGAGAGTATGGAAGATCCAAGGCATGGTCTCACGCGGGAAGATGTAGCCGGAAAAAAAGATGCTGGGAAGAATGGTCAGAAACGCAAGCTGCATGGCCTCTGCCTGCGAATTGGCCTTGCTGGAAATGAGAATGCCAAGAGAAAGAGAGACAAAAAGATACGGCAGCGAGAGCAGGGCCAGAAGAAATACGTCGCCATGGATGGGCACACGGAAGACGAAGCGCATGAAAGTCAGGATGAGCGTGAGCTCGAAGAATCCGATGCCCAGGTAGGGAAGCAGTTTGCCGAGCAGCAGGCCCATCGGCCGGACGGGGGTGACGAAGAGCTGTTCGAGAGTGCCGCGTTCCTTTTCGCGGACGATGGAAAACGCGGTGAGAAACGTGGTGACGTTGAGAAGCAGAATGGCGGTGAGGCCGGGCAAAAGGAAATTCGGTGAGCGCGAGTCCGGATTGAAAAGAATTTTCGGGCGCATGTCCACAGCGAATGCCGCGCGGTCCTGGAGAACGCGGCGTAGAGACTCATCAAGCCCAATCGCGGTGGTGACGTTGATGGCCTGGCCGGCGACGGAAGAATCGGAGCCGTCAATCAGCACAAGAACTTGGGCGCTCATTTGATGCAGAAGCCGATCGGAATAGTCCACGGGAATCTTGATGCCAACTCGCGCGCGGCCGGAGATGATGGCGTCGTTGAGATCGTCATCGCTTTGAACGTATCGGTTGATGTGAAACGTATCGGAATTCTTCAAGCGGTCGAGAAGCTCGCGGCTTTCGCGGCGGCCGTCGGCATTGAAGACCACGGTGTTGATCTGGCGAATGTTGGTGTCAATGCCGAAGCCGAGCAGCACCATTTGCAAGAGAGGAATGATGAGCGAAAAAAAGAGCGTGGCGAAGTCCCGCCGCACGTGGAGAACTTCCTTATAAAAGACGGCGCCAAAGCCGCGGAAGATGTTAGTCACTGGCGACCTCCAGAAGGGCTTGTTGTTTGTAGGTGAGTTCGACGAAAACGTCTTCCAGGCTTGGGGCCAACGGGCGAATCTCGGTCACGGCAATGCCGTTTTTCAGGAGCTGATTGCGGAGCTCGTCCAAATCAAAATGTTCATCGACGAGCGCGTGGATGGATTGGCCAAAAATCGTGGCACTGCGGATCCCAGGAATCCGGCGTGCCAGGCGCAGTGCGCGCGTGACTTCCGGAGCCGTGATTTCAATGCGCTTGGTTCCGTGCGGCTGCACGTCGGGGAGTTGCCGAAGCGAATCGGGAGTACCATCGGCAATAAGCTTGCCGTAATAGATGTATGCAACGTGGCTGCAACGCTCGGCTTCGTCCATGTAGTGGGTAGTCACAAAAAAAGTTATGCCGTGACCGGAAAGCTCGAAGAGCAAATCCCAAAGCTGGCGGCGCGCGACGGGATCGATGCCGGCCGTGGGCTCGTCGAGAAAGAGAAGCTTGGGCTCGTGCAACATGGCGCAGCCAAGAGCCAAGCGCTGCTTCCAGCCGCCGGAAAGTTGCGCGGCCAGACGGTTCATGTAGGGGCCGAGTCCGTTAAGCTGAACGATTTCCTCGATGCGCCGCTTGAGGCGAGCGGGCTTGAGACTGTAAATCCGGCCATAAAACTGCAGATTTTCCGCAACGGTCAAATCGTAGTAGAGGCTAAAATTCTGCGACATGTACCCGATGCGCTCGCGCACGGCTTCGGAATCGGTACCAACGTCGAGGCCTTCTACCCAAGCGGAGCCACCACTCAGCGGCAGCAAGCCAGTGAGCATCTTGATGACGGTCGTTTTTCCGCTGCCGTTGGGACCGAGGAAGCCGAAGATTTCACCTTTTTCCACACGAAAGCTCACGTCGTTGACCGCCGTGAAATTGCCGAAGCGGCGCACAAGATGCTCGGCGGAGATGGCTGCTTCGACGGAAGATTGCGGCGGAGTGGCCATCGGCTCAGCTCGCGGATTTGAGTTTCACGTCGGCGGCCATGCCGGGGAGAACGCGGCCGGCAGGATCGTTGATGCGAATCTTCACGCCAAAAACTTGATGAACGCGTTCCTCGCGGGTTTGCACATTGCGAGGAAGAAATTCGGCTTGCTGATTGATTTGCTCCACTTCGCCGTCGAAAACAGTGTTGGGAAAGGAGTCCACACGGACTTCCGCCTTCTGACCGAGCTTGATCCGCCCGTACTCGGTTTCCGGAATGTAAATGCGCACGTAGATTTGGTCTTTCTCGAGAAGCGTGGCGACCGGAGTGTTCGGGGCGATCAGGTCGCCCGGGCGGACATCGAGGACTTCCACGATGGCTGCGGAAGGCGCAACGACCTGGCGTTCGCGAAAACGCGCTTGGTCGTAAGCATAGGCGGCCTTGGCCTGCTCGATGTCTTCGCGGCGGTTGCCGTGCTCCATTTTGTCCAGGCTGGCCAGTGCCTGTTGGTAGCGCGCCTCAGCGGAGGCGATCTCCTCGGGGCGGTAACCGCCCCGCATCTCGTCGTACTTGTGCTGAGCCATTTCCCTTTGCGCTAGAGCCATTTTCCAGTTCGCTTCCGCGGTGTCGCGTTGTTGCTTGGAGACTAGGTCCTTCTTGGCGAGGGCGTCGTAACGCTCGAAGTCGAGGCGCGTGCGAATTTCGTCGGCTTTCGCGCGTTCCAGGTCGGCTTGCGCCGCGTCAATATCCTCTTTGCGATAGCCGTTCTTCCTTAGCTCGTAATCGGCTTTGGCTTGCGCGACGGCGGCGCGAGCTTCGGCAATTTCCTCGCGGCGATAACCGCGCTGGGCTTTTTGCGCGTTGGCGCGCGATTGTTCCAGAGAAGCCTGCAGTTCTTTGTCATCGAAAGTAAGAAGGATTTGGCCGGACTGCACGGCATCGCCTTCGCGAACGAGCACCTTGTCGATGCGCCCGCCGATTTTGGAACCGACGCGGACGTCGCGCGCCTCAACGGTACCGGAGCCCATTAGTGCGTTGTCACGATGGAACCAGTTTGCGTAGACAGCGGTAGCCGCCACCACGGCGGCAACCGCGACAATGATGAGAATCCGCTTCCGGGTCATTGCACTAATCTCCTGCAAGCGAAGACGACTCTGCTTGTGGCCTGGTACCACCGGGGCGTGGCGCCAAGCCGGTCCAGAGCACGTTAAAAGCCGACTCAATGCGGGAGTGCAGCGTGGCGTCCCCGTAGAGCGACCAAATCAAAAGCGTGCCGAAAATGGTTTGCCGAAAGACGTACGCAATCTCTTCGGCGGGGAGATCGTTGCGAATCGCACCTTGTTTCTGGCCGAGCCGGATCATCTCGGTGTGCAGTGCTTGCACACGTTTCTGCAAATCGAGCATGGCCTCGCGCACGGGCGTGGTCGAAAGATAGGCCTGAAGAAGCGCGCGGATGATCTCCGGATTGCGCGTTGGCTCCTGGGTCATGCGGACACCCAACGAGCGCAGAAACTGGGGCATGGGCTCGTTGGTACGGCGCGCCGCGTCAATGGCGGCTTCCAGTTTGCCCAGTTGCATTTCGCCAAAGGCCAGGAGGATATGGTCCTTGCTGGGAAAATAGTTGAAAAAGGTGCCCTTGCCGACGTCGGCCGCCTCCGTAATGTCCTCGACAGTGGTTTCGGCAAAGCCCTTCTTGCCGAAGAGGGCCAGCGCGGCGCGAAACAGGCGCTCGCGGAGTTCAGCGCTACGGCGTTGGCGGCGATCAGAAGAGGGCGCCGTGGGCTTCGGATTGGAGCGAGGGGTCGGCTTGGAGGAGCGCGTCATAGTATGGTGACCATTGTTCATAAATGACTATGGGTCATTTTGCGCCTGAAGTCAAGCCCAAAAGGCAAGAGGAGTGGCAGCGCTGCTCGAGAGAGGAAAGCTCTCGTGGAAAAAAAGTAGCCGAGTACCCGATCGAACCCAGAGTACTCGGCGAAAAGCGGGCCTTGCTAGAGGTTATTCCTTCAGAGAACCAGGGTCCGAAAGGTTCTTCGGCGACTTCTTGTTGAGAAGAGCAATCATCTCTTGCCCGGATGGCGGCACGGCAACCGCGCCTTTACGGATGATGTCTTCCGCTGGGACTTTCTTTCCGTAGAGGCTTTCATTCGCGCCGTTGTCCTGGCGGAGCGAGGAGCCTTCCAGAGATACTCCAGCAAAAAGGCCGCGCGAGCGGGAGTAAGTCAGCATTTCCGCACGCAAGGTAACGTCGCTGGCAGCGGCGGCATCGCGTCCTTTGGGTCCGGCTGCCGCAGCCGCGTCGGCGCCCAACTTCACTTTGTTTTTCAGGATGGCCTTGGCGCCGCGGGGATTCATCACAAGAATGACGAAGTCAGTAGCTTGGCCGCCGAGCTGCAGTCCAAAGCCCCCGCCCTCCAAACGCATCATGGCGGGCGCGCTCCAGGGGCCAGTGAAGTGTTCGCCCGTGCGGCAAGTCATGGAACCCCTTCCGTAACTTCCACTAAAACCGACGGCGAGCTTAAGCACCGAGGGAATCACGATGACGCACTCTGCTTTGTCCAGCAAATCCGTCGGAATATCGTCGGGGATGTCCAGAATTTCCTTCAGAACCGTTCCGCAGTTGTCCAGCCGTTCCGCTTCTTTTTTTGAGTCTGCGGTGAGGGGTAAAGCGACCAGGGAAGACGCCATCAGGAAAGAGATCATTCGCTTCAACACGATTCACCTCGTCGTAGTTTTCTGGGCACGAGCATCATAGAGCGCATCCAGACTTGGTGCAACCTTGGAAAAGTAAACGGGGCCGAAGGCGGGCATAACTTTATGACTAGGAAGACGTGTGCGCGGAAATGGTTGCCTTTCGACTATAATTTCGCAGAGCGAAATGCGGGGCGAATGAATAATGAACAAGGAAAAGATAATCGAGCGATGCGGAGCGACAATCGCCGCGGCAGTCGTGTGCGCATGCGTTGGACAAGCGCAGCAAGCGGGGGCTTCGCGAAAAGCGCCAACGGGACAATCGTGCTGTGGCCCGTCCCGGCAGAATACTTTTTCGAAAAGGCAGGCCGCAAAATTTGCGTTGCGCGCGGAAACTCTGCTTGGCGCGGGGCCTGCTGGGAAGGGCGAGTGGGGATTGCTGATCATGGACGCGGAAACCGGCGAGACCCTTTACGAGCAAAACGCCGACCGCTACTTCGTGCCGGCTTCCAACATGAAACTCTTCACCACGGCGCTCGCCCTGGCCAAACTCGGGCCGGACTACCGGTTCCACACCACGCTGGAAACGCGCGCAAGCATTTCGAACGGCGTCTTAACCGGAAATCTGACGCTCGTGGGGCGTGGCGATCCTAATCTTTCAAACCGCAAATTCCCGTACAACCTGAAAGAAGAGTTCGACGGACCGCCCGAGAAAACGCTGACCGAGTTGGCGGATGCCATTGTCGCGAAAGGCGTGAAGGAAATTTCCGGAGACGTGATTGGCGACGACAGTTATTTCCCGCGGGAACGCTATCCGAGCGGCTGGGAAATTGACGATATGGTGTGGGAATACGGCGCGGCGATTTCCTCGATCGTCGTCGACGACAACACGGTGACTTTGACGCTCACTCCGGGCGAGCAGCCGGGCAGCCCGGTGCAGGCGACCGAAAGTCCCTCGACGCCGGACTTCTTCGTTGAAAATGATGTCGTCACTTCGGCCCCGGAAGTTAAATCCGACTTAACCTTGAAGCGCGAGCCTGGCGCAAGTCTGGTAGTGGTGAAGGGTACGATGTCCGCGAAAGGGCCACCGCGAAAATTGGTTCTCGCAATTGAAGAGCCAGCGCAACATGCCGCCGCCGTGTTGAAGCGCTTGCTCGAGGAGCGCGGAGTGCGAGTCGATGGAATTGCGCGCGCGCATCACGAAGAGGCAAAGACGCAGGAAGATCCGACCGTTTTGGCCGAGCATGTTTCGGTTCCTTTGGGCGACGCCATCAAACTCATCAACAAGATCAGCCAAAACCTCCATACGGAAATGCTGCTTCGGACCGTGGCCCGCCAGGGCGGAGTGTGGGCCACGCCGGACGACTTGATGAAAGTGCCGCAGGATTTCTATGCGTCAGTGGGAGTGTCGCCGGATGATGTGATTCAATCGGACGCCTCAGGATTGTCGCGGCACGATCTGGTGACGCCGCGCGCGGTTGTGTCCCTTTTGGCGTTTGCCCAAAAACAGCCCTGGTTTGAGACCTATTACAATTCGTTGCCTGTGGCTGGAGTGGACGGCACGCTCGAAGATCGCATGAAGAATACTCCGGCAGCCGGGCACATTCACGCGAAGACCGGCTCGGTCGAGCACGTGCGCACGCTTTCCGGTTTTGCCGAAACTCCCGGCGGGCGGCGGCTGATCTTTTCTATCCTGAGCAACAATCAAGGCGGAAAGAATCATGAAGCCGCAGACGCCCTGACGGGGCTGTGCGTGGCGATGCTCGAAGAATTCAACGCCGCGCCGCCGAAGCACGCCCCGGAACGCAAGCGCGCGCATTGAAATCGAGAAAAGCAACATGCCGCCAGAACTCATCGTAACGGTTTTTGGAAGCTCCCGGCCGCGCGAAGGCAGCCTGGACTATGAAGAAGCACGCGTGCTCGGGCGAGCTTTGGCGAAGCACGGTTTTGCGGTTTGCAGTGGCGGCTATGCCGGCGTGATGGAGGCAGTTTCCCGCGGAGCGAAAGAAGCCGGCGGAAAAACTTATGGCGTGACCGCGGAGTTTTTCAAATCCGCGAAGCTGAATCGGTGGATTGACGTCGAAGTCCGCAAGCAAACCTGGGAAGAACGATTGTTCGAATTGATCCGTATGGCGCACGGCTTTGTGGCGTGCAAGGGCGGCACGGGAACACTTGTCGAGCTGGCGGTGGTTTGGGAGATGCTGAACAAATCCGTGATGCCCAGCAAACCATTTGCCGTGCTCGGAGAGTTCTGGCACCCGATTCTCGAACGCGTGAGGCAAGTGGAGTTAGGGCATCCCGGGCCCTGGGGCGAAGCGAACGGGCGGCTCGTCCATATTGCGGATTCGCCTGGAGAAGCGGCGCAGCACCTTCATAATAAGCTCAAATAGAAATAAGAGATGGCACGCACATCGCAAGAAATACTCGAGTTCGACAAGCTGCGCGAATTGCTGCGGCTGCGGACGACATGTGCGCCCGGGTGCCGCGCGGCGGATGCGCTCGAGCCGGGAACGAATCGCGTCGCGCTGGAATCCGTGTTTGCGCTCATCAGCGAAGCGCGGGAGTGGCTGCGTGCGGGGCACGAGTTGGGCTTCGGGGCGTTAGCCGACCCGCAAGGTTGGCTGGAACGGATGGAAGGCCCAGGTGCCGCGCTGGAGCCGGGCGAACTGCTCGATGCGGCGTCTCTGCTGGAAACCGCGGGTTGGCTCCGACGGCAATTTCGCAAGGAGGCCGCGAAATTCCCTTTGCTTGCCGGGCGCGCGGCGTCGATTGGCGATTTTCGCGATGTACAAGCGGCGATTCGCCGCTGCGTGTTGCCCGATGGCGAGATCAGCGATGACGCGTCGACAGCACTGCGGCGGATTCGCGCGAGCATTACGCAAACGCGGGAAGCCATCCAGAAAACGCTGAAGCAGATTCTGCGTGCCCGGAACGCGGAAGCCGGAGAAGACTACGTCACACTGCGGAACGAACGATTCGTGATTCCTGTGCGGGCCGAAAACCGCCGCAGCGTGCATGGTGTCGTGCAAGGAGCCAGCGCCACAGGGCAAACGGTCTTCATGGAGCCGTTCGAAACCGTCGAAGCGAATAATCAACTGGTGCAATTTGCGGAAGATGAAGCCGCAGAAATCGCGCGCATTCTGCGCGAGCTTACGGAGAGACTGCAGGTGATTCGCGGGCCGCTGCAAGCAGCAGCGGCAACGATCGCAGAATTGGACAGCGTTTTTGCTCGAGCACGATTTGCACGCGATTTTGACGCGGCCACGCCGGAATTTTCCAATGCCGATGAATTGCAGCTGGTGGATGCGCGTCATCCCGTTCTGGAAGACAAGCTAAAGAAGGAAAACCGCGCAATCGTTCCGATGACGCTTGCGCTCGGCGGAGACGAGCGCGTGCTGGTGATCAGCGGACCAAACACCGGCGGCAAAACCGTGGCGTTAAAAACTGTGGGAATGGCCGCGCTGGCAGCGCAAGCGGGGATTCCTGTTGCGGCGCAACGCGCGGTTTTGCCGTTCTTCGACCGCGTGCTGGTGGATATCGGTGACGAACAATCGATTGCAGCGGACCTTTCCACGTTTTCCGCGCACATGCTGAATTTGAAAAGCATGCTCGAAGCGGCGACGCCGCAATCGCTTGTGCTGGTCGACGAAGTGGGAACCGGGACGGCGCCCGAAGAAGGCGCGGCGCTGGCCGTCGCGTTGCTCGATGAATTTCGCGCCAAGAACTGCTTTGTGTTAGCCACCACGCATCACGACCGGCTGAAGACTTACGCTTCGACAGCGCCGGGCGTGGTGAACGCCGCAGTCGAATTTGACGATGTGAACCTCCAGCCAACCTATCGTTTGATGGTGGGCGTGCCGGGCGGTTCCAGCGGTATTGCCATCGCGCAGCGGCTGGGAATCGCCAAGGGAATCATCGAACGCGCGCGCGTGTTGTTGACTCCAGAATCGCGCGAAGCCGCCGACCTCATCGCCTATTTGCATCGCAGCCGCGATGAACTGGACCGCATGCAACAGCAAATGACCGCCGAGCGGCATGCGCTTGAAGAGGAACGAAAGAAACTGCGCACGGAATGGGTGGAACGACAGCACAAGCGCATCCAGGAGCTGGAAGCGCAATTCGCGGAGATGCAGAAGCGCTTTGATGAAAACGTCGCGCACGTGGTCGAGGCAGTGAAAGAGCGCGAACTCCGCGCGCAATTGGAAAAGACGGCGCGGCGCAAAATGCAGGACGCTCGCGGGGAAGCGCGCGAAGAGTTGAATACCGCCGTGGTGCAGACGATTTCAGATTCACAGGCCGATCTGGGCGTTCATTCTGTGTCGTTAGAGGTTGTGAGCGCGGATCGTCTGCAGGCAGGCGCGAAAATTCGTGTGCGCGGATTCAGCAAGCCGGTGATTTTTCGCCGGCTGGATGGATCCTCAGCAGAAATTGAAGCCGGGCCCTTGCGCATGAAAGTAGCGCTAGATGAAATTACAGGCATCGAGGCGGTGGGAGCACAAGGCATTGGCAAACCGACCGCTCCGAGCGTCAGGGTCCATTCGCAGTCCGGTGAATCTCTCGCCACGGACGAAATCAATGTGATCGGAATGACCGTGGAGCAAGCCAGCGAACGTGTGGACAAATTTCTCGACGAAGCCGCCCTGGCGAACAAGCCGCGCGTGCGTATCATTCACGGCCATGGCACGGGAGCGCTTCGCAAGGGCATTGGTGAGTTTTTGGATGCGCATCCCCTGGTCGAAAAACATACCTTCGAATCAGAAGAACACGGAGGGAAAGCCATCACCGTTGTTGAGCTGCAAAAGTAAGAATCCGAAATTGGAAAATAGAAATTGAAAATTGAAAATGGGAAGACATTAAGTAGGTGTTGCACAAGAGATGGAAACACAAGGCTTTGTTATACTCCCCGCGTTCGCTTTGACAATTCGCAACGAGGTGGCTTGATGAGAATTCCGGAAAATACGGCGGCCCCACGGAGATACACGCAGAGAACCTGTAGATGGCAAGTGTCGGTCGTTTTGTTGTTTGTCGTGCAGTTGGGGTTTACCGGGCCAGCACACGCGCAAGCGCCCGCCGCAAAGCGGACCATTATTCGCCCAGGTCGCGTGCTTGATGTGCGCAGCGGCGAGTTGCGATCCAATCAAGCCATTCTCATCGAAGCCGAGAAGATCGTGCAGATCGGGGCCGCCAGCGAAGTGAAGGCGGCCACGGGCGACACGACCATCGATTTGCCGGAAGCGACGCTGTTGCCTGGCTTGATCGATGCGCATACGCATTTGACTTTCGATCTGAATTCCCTCGGCTACCAGGGGCTAGGAATTTCGACGGCGCGCGAAGCCTTGCACGGAGCGAGGAACGCGCGGCGAACATTGGAAGCGGGTTTCACTACGGTGCGGAACCTTGGCGCTTTTGATTATTCGGACATTGCGTTGCGCGACGCCATCAATGACGGCGACGTCATCGGACCGCGCATCGTTGCGTCCGGTCCCGCGCTCGGCATCACTGGAGGCCACTGCGACGAGAATCTGTTGCCTCCCGCATTTCATTTCCAAGGGGGCGGGGTTGCCGACGGCATTGAGGCTGTGCAACACAAAGTGCGCGAAGTTATCAAATACGGTGCGGACGTGATCAAGATTTGCGCCACTGGCGGCGTGCTTTCCAAAGGTGACGACCCGAACGCTTCGCAATATACGCTCGAAGAAATGAAAGCCATTGTCGCCGATGCGCACAGGCTGGGACGTAAGGTCGCGGCGCACGCGCATGGTGCGGAAGGCGTGCGTTGGGCGTCCGAGGCGGGCGTGGACTCCATCGAGCACGGCCACTTGATGGATGACGCGGCCATCGCCACCCTGAAGAAAAATGGAACTTACCTTGTGCCCACGCTGTTTCTGACGGAGTACATGCAACAGAACCTAGAGAGAAGCGATGTGCCGGAATTTTCCAAACAGAAGATGCGCATGGTTGCCGCGGCTGCGCAGCAAAACGCAAAGAAGGCGTTTGCCGCTGGAGTGAAGGTGGCCTTCGGCACGGACGCCGCCGTTTATCCGCACGGTCTAAACGCAGGCGAATTTCACGTTTATGTAAAATTGGGGATGCCCCCTCTCGTTGCGATTCAGACCGCAACGATCAATGCGTCGGATTTGCTTGGCTGGACGAAACAAGCCGGGACGCTGGAGCCCGGCAAGTTTGCCGACATGATCGCCGTCGATGGCGACCCCACGAAAGACGTCACGACGCTCGAACACGTGAAGTTCGTCATGAAGGGCGGTGCTGTGTACAAAAATGATTACGCCAAGCGGTGATGAGCGATAGAAGAATGAAATGGCGGAAGCGGGATCCATTGCGGATAAAGTGAAACAGCAGGCGGACATTGTCCGCGTGGTGGGCGAGTACGTCCGCCTCAAAAAAACCGGCAAGGATTTCAGCGGCCTTTGCCCGTTTCACCAGGAAAAGACTCCGTCGTTCACGGTTTCACCGATCAAGCAGATTTTTTATTGCTTTGGGTGCGGCAAGGGCGGCGATGTCTACAACTTCGTGATGGACATGGAAAAGTGCGAGTTTCCGGAGGCCGTGAAGCTCGTCGCGGAGAAATGCGGGATTTCCATTCCGCGGCCCAAGGAGCGCTCGCCAGGAGAGCGCAAAGAAAATCAGCAGCGCGCCACGCTCGTGGAAATGCATCGCGAAGCGCAGACCTTCTTCGTCAAGCAACTGGAAGGAACCTTGGAAGGAAAAGCGGGGCGCGCGTATCTCGAAGACCGCGGCATGGATAAGGATGCCATCTCGCGATTTGGAATCGGGTATGCGCCGAGCGGCGGCGACACCCTGCTGCGGCATTTGAAAGCAAAGTATCCCGAAAAGCTGCTCGTGGACTCGGGACTCATTTCGCGCGATCAAGGCGGGAAGCTCTTTGATCGCTTTCGACGCCGCATCACGTTTCCCATTGCGAACGAATCAGGAAAGATCGTGGCCTTCGGCTGCCGCGCGCTGGGTGACGACCAGCCCAAGTATTTGAATTCGCCCGAATCGCCGATCTACTCAAAAAGCAACGTACTCTACCACCTGGACCGCGCGAAAGAAGGCATCCGGCGGCAGGACTTCGTCATTCTCGTCGAAGGCTATATGGACGCCATTGCCGTGGCGCGCGCGGGGATCAGCAACGTGGTGGCAAGCTGCGGAACGAGCCTCGCCGAGCAGCAAATCAAGCTGCTCGGCCGTTTCACCAAGCGCGTGGTGGTGAACTACGACCCCGATGCGGCAGGACAGTCGGCCACCGAGCGCTCGTTGTCCCTTCTGCTGGAGCAGGATTTCGAAGTGCGCGTTCTCGCGCTTCCACCCGTGGGCGATAAGAAGGCTGACCCCGATCTTTACATCCGCGAAAAGGGCGCGGAGGAATATCAAAGACGCTTGAAAGAAGCCCCTTCCTATGTCGACTATTTGATTGCGCGCGCAGGCCAGATGGATTTGAGCACCGGCGAAGGCAAGAGCCGCGCGGTGAATTTCCTGCTTCCTTACGTACAGAAAATTCCCAATCGCATTTTGCGTTCCGAATGGGCGACGCGCATCGCGCAGCAACTCCGCCTGGAGGAGCCGGTGCTGCGCGCTGCCCTGAGCAAGGCGGCTTCGGAGCGCCGCAGCGAGCTGAAGCTCCAACCAGAGCTCGTTGGGAGAGCGGCCAAGCCCGTCGAGCGGCGGCTGATCCGCATGCTCGCGGAGGCGGAAGGATTCCGCCAAGAGCTTGCGCAGCGCCTGCAGAACGCGCGGCTCTACCACGGGCTGGAGACGGAAAAGATTTTTGCCGCGCTGGTGATCGCCAGCCTTGCCGGCCAGCCGGTGCAAGCCACGGAAGTGGCGGCCGTACTGGAGGAGCGCGACCGACGGCTGCTTTTTGAAATTTTGTTTGAAGAGGACAGTGAACCGACCTGGGAAGAGGCGCTAAGCTGCGTCGAGACGCTCGAGCAGCGTCAGGCGGAACAGGAACTCGCGGAAGTGCAGCGCAGCATCGAAGCCAACCCTGCTGGCCAGGGATTGCGCGAATTACTCACGCGTAAGCAAGTGCTCATGCGCCGCCTGGCCGCCTCGCGGTAGTCTTAGCGCTCCCCGGGACTGCCGTTGGGAGAATTATCTATGGGGCGTATACGCTACCCCCGGTACTGTTGGATCGTTATCAAAACAAAGGACTTGCAAATTGAGCAATTCGTAAGTCTATGAAAAAAAAGGGGCGCGAAAATGTGTAGCAAATTTGAGGCAATTCGCAAGTGATTGATTCCAAGTGGGACCCATCCCTTTTCCTAACCCTGAAAAAGAAAAAGGCG
>Ga0209375_1001249_pt1 | contig 19482 bp, 15 predicted proteins | sample GraSoiAngelo_131_FD_185888 | JGI IMG/M metagenome (GOLD analysis project Ga0209375, IMG submission 185888) | Grasslands soil microbial communities from the Angelo Coastal Reserve, California, USA - 14_0929_02_30cm (SPAdes) (version 2) | ecosystem: Environmental > Terrestrial > Soil > Grasslands ... | reverse complement strand
TCAGCATCTTCGCCATGCACGGCACGGGCAACGCGCCGTCCAACGACCTGCTCGACCCCGATATTCAGGGCCTCGTCGAGCGGCGATTGGAGCGGCACATCGACCGCGACGGAGGCTTCGTGCCCCGTGCCGTGTACCTGTTCGCGAACGGGGCCGAAGGCGACGTGTCGCCGGCGTGGCCGCCGCAGAGCCGCTGCGACGTTCCGACACTCGCCCCGCTCACCGCGCTCGCCGGCCCATTCACGCACGCCTTGTGGGAGTGGCGCGCTCCGACCGCCACGCACTTGGGCTCCTGCAGGCACGCGGCGCGGGAAGCGATCACCGTGATTGGGAAGAGCGTGGGGGACGGCGCGGTGGCATTGTTCGATGCGCTCGGAGCGACGTTGACCGACAGGCTGGAGTTGGGGCGTGCATTTGCGACGCTCGCGCTGCGCGACAGCGCGCGGGCACTCGGCATCTGCTCCGAGCCGGCCGTCGGCCTGAGCACATTGGTCGGCGCGGACGACGCGCACACGCGCATCGATGGGTGGCAGCTGTTCGGTCTGTTCGACGTCGGCCTCAAGCAGGGCTCGCCCAACCCGGACGTACCGGGATGTCAGGGGCACAAGCGCCAACTCTTCGACGCAGCGTTCGGCGGCCTCCCCAACCATCTGTTCATCAGCGGGAACCTGCCCTCGTACGCACAAGTCACGGTGCTGCGCCTGGGGGATCGTGTCATCGGCGCGGTCCCGGGAGAAGTGACGACGATGGCGGGAAGGCGGATGCGCGAGCAGATGCTGGCCAGCGCCCGGGAGGCCGGGCTGCCGGTGAGTGCGGCGCTCATCCTGGGACACGCCAACGGCTATATCGAGTACATCACCACGGCCGAGGAATACACGGCGCAGTACTACGAGGGCGGCTCGACGATCTACGGACCTGGTGAGGCAGCGATGTTCGGGCGGGTGCTCGCCCGCCTCGCGGCTCGAGTATCCAACGGAGACAGTCTACCTCCGGGTGCGGCGCCACCACTGGATCTCGTCGTCGGCCACAAGCGGCACGTCGTCCCACGCCGGTCGTCCAACCACGTGCCGGCACCGCGGATCGAGCGGGTCTGGTGTTCGCGTGACACGCTGTACGCCTGGCTGCAGCTCGGCGGTGCAGCGGCGTGGCCGGTGGCCACCGGTGACGTGGCCGCGCAAGCGCGCGTGGAGATCGTGGTGAACGACGCGGCGCGCACCGTTGTGGGCTGGGACGACGATCCGGCGCTGGAGATGCGGTTGCGGTCGCGGCGCGGCGGCCTGGCGTGGTGGGAGCTGCGCTGGTCGGGCGCGGTCGGCCGGACGTATCGCGTCCGTATTCCCGGAGGGGCCGAGAGTGATCCGGTGAGGTGTTCCGTTCCGTAGTCAGGGTTACTGCGGGGTCTCGTTGCCGATGAGGTCTTCGCGCTCGTGCTGTGGCGCGCGCCCGAACAACCAGGTGACGCTCACCAGCAATCCCCGGATTACGCGGCGCCGATCCGAGATCTGGAAAAACCGCGGGTCGATCGTCGTCGAGCTTTCGCGCGAAGTGTTGAGAGGGTCGATCACGCGCAGCGTCACGCCCACCCGATCGTTCTCGAGTTTCTTTCGCGCTGCAAGCGTGAACCGCGTCCGGCTTGCGACCCGGCCTTGCTCGACGGTCAGCGGCGCCTGATAGCTCAGGAGCATCTGGAGATCGAGGGTCGGCGAGACCCGGAATGACGCGTTCGTCCGGGCCGTCCAGCCGAACGTCTTCGCGGAAAGGCCCGGGCCCAGATTGGCGGCGTTACTGACTTGCCGGAAGGCGCTCGCACTCGCGAATCCGCTCAACCGTCCCCCGCTCAGCGCGATAGTACCGTCGGCCCCATAGGCGTCGCTGGTCGCGACGTTGGCAAACGTCCGCGTCATGACGCCCGTGCTGTCCAGCGACCGAATCGTGCGCACGGCATTGAGGGTGTGCCGCAAGAAGGGGGTGAGCTGCATCGTCATCGCGCCCGCCGTGCGCTGCAAGCCGAGCTCGAGCGCGTGGATATACTCGGGCTTCAGATAAGGATTGCCGCGCGAGATGTTCAGTGGGTCGAGATAATGCGGTGTCGGATCGATCAGATCGGTGTCGTCCGGACGGCGGATGCGCGTCGAGTAGCTCAGCTTCACCTGACGCGTATCATCGATGTTGTAGGCGATGAGCCCACTCGGGAACACGCTGTTGTACGGGTTGTCGTACGTCGCGCCCGTCGTTTGCAGGTGAAAGTGTGTCGTGGCGCGCTCGACACGGACGCCAGCCTGGAGCAGAACCTTGCCGCGCTGCGCGTCGAGAATCCCGTAGGCGGCGTGGACGATCTGGTGGTACGTGAAATCGCTGATGCGGGTGGAATCGGGCACGTACGTCGCTTGTGCGGTGTCGAAGACCTCGGTCCGCAGGGTCGTGTGAAAGCGCTGCACCGATCCGCGATATCCGGTTTCGAGACGCAGCAGACCCGAGAGCGGCCGCACGTAGTCGAGTTTCAGCGAGTTCTCGTCTGGATGCTCCCAGCCAACCTGGCTCTCCAGCGCCGACGTGTCGCGCGGCGTGCCGTCCGGCGCGAGCGTGCGCGCGACGATGGCGCTGGGCCCGCCCTCGCGCGCCCGCACGACGCGGAGCTCGCTCGACAGCTTGTGACCCTTCTGCGCGAACCCGTGTTTGTACGCGAGCGTCGTCTCGAAATTGAACTCGTGGTTCGTGCCCCGGGTGAACCGGTCGCTGAGCCCCGTGAGCGCGCGCGCCGAGTCCAGATCACGGTACAGAAGCCCGTACGTCTCCGCCTCGGTGCGCGTGCTGTAGTCCACGTCCGCCGACAGCTCGTCCTGCCGGCTGAGTTGATAGCCGGCGCTTCCGGTGAGCGTGTGTGCAAGCGGCACCTGCGTGCGCAGCCCCGCTTCCTCGAGATAGGTCAGCGGCGCCTGGTAGGTGTTGGCGCGAAAGATCGTGTCGCGCCGCGGCCGGTTATCCCGCAGGAAGCCGTAGCTGCCATAGAGCGACAGCGGGCCGCGTTCGTAGCCGAGGTTGCCCCCCACGTCCACGTGGCCAGTTGTGCCGCCACCGATCGTGAGTCCGCCGCTCCGCGTTTCATCCGCATGCTTCTTCAGCACGATGTTGATGATCCCCGCCACGCCTTCGGGGTTTTCGCGTGCCGACGGGTTGGAAACGACCTCGACCTTGTCCACCATGTCGGCCGGCAGCTGTGCGAGGTAGTTGCCGAGCTGCGCGGGCTTCAGCGGGCTGGGTCGGCCGTTGATCTGGAGGACCACGTCGGTGTTGCCGCGCAGGCTCACGACGTTGTCGATGTCAACGTCCACGGCCGGCACATTGCGCAGCACGTCGAGCGCGGTGCCGCCGCGGGTGGTGGGCATGTCGCGGACGGCGTAGGTGGTACGGTCGGGAGCCAGCTCCACGTCGCGCTTCTGGCCCGTCACCTGCAGCGGCTGCAACACGATCGCCGCCGCCGTGAGCGCCACGGATCCCAGGTCGACGCTCGGCGATGCCGCGCTGATTTCGACGGGGAGGACCCGCGGCGTGTACCCCAGTGCGAGGACGCGGACTCGATAGCGAGCGGGAGGAAGGTCCTGAATGTGGAAGCCGCCGTCCGCGTCGGTGGACGCGTGGGCGCGCACTCCACCAGCGGAGTCCATCACTTCCACCGTGGCGATGCCGATCGGCGTCCTGCCGGCGGCACTCACCACGCGGCCGCGGATTTCGCGGCTGTCCTGTGCGACCGCCACGGACTGGGTCGCGAGGATCAACAGTATCCCATGCGCGAGGGAGCGGGGCGCGATCATGGCCTCATAAAAGTAGATGGCGCACCTTACTGCTAGATGACAACGCTACGTTGTGAAACGAAAGGGGGCGTTAGCCTGCTCGAAACGCCGCGGGGCTGTGCTCGTAGGACGAGACACACATGACCGCGCCGATCAGCGCCGAATTCCTGGCCCTCCAGGAGTTGCTTGCCGGCCGCTATTCGATCGAGCGCGAGCTCGGGCGAGGCGGTATGGGGATCGTGCTGCTCGCCCGTGATGTGGCGCTCGACCGCCCGGTCGCGATCAAGCTGCTCCCGCCGCACCTCGCGGCGCGCCCCGACGAACGGGACCGGTTTCTGCAAGAGGCGCGGACCGCCGCCGGCCTCGCGCATCCCAATATCGTGCCGATTCATCTCGTCGAGGCACGCGGTGAGCTCGTGTTCTTCGTGATGGGCTTCGTGGACGGCGAGACACTGCGCGATCGCGTGGAGCGAGCCGGCCCGCTCCCGCCGCGCCTCGCGACGAAGCTGCTGCAGGAAGTGGCGTGGGCGCTGGGCGCCGCACATCAACGCGGCGTGATTCACCGGGACGTGAAGCCTGACAACATCATGATCGAGCGCGCGACGGAGCGCGCAGTCGTCACCGACTTCGGGATCGCGCTGGGCAGACGCGCGGCCGAAACCGGGGGCGGCGCAATCACCGGGACGGCGCGCTACATGAGCCCCGAACAGGCGTGCGGCGAGCGGGTGGACGCGCGCAGCGACCTCTACTCTCTGGGTGCGACGTTCTTCTACGCCCTCACCGGCCGCGCACCATTCGAAGCTGCAAACGTGCCCGCGATCCTCACGAAACACGTCTACGAGCCCGCGCCTCTGGTCCAGGCGCTCCGGCCCGAAGTGCCCGCAAAACTTGGCGCCGTGGTCGACCGCCTGCTCCGCAAAACGCCGCCGGAGCGGTTTCAGACGGCGGACGATCTCGCGCGGGTCGCGGGCGAGCTGCGGGGCCGGGACTTTCGCGCCCCGCCGCTGCTGCGCGCCTTCGTGCGGAACGCGCAAGTCTCCACCCTGGTCCTGTTGACGTCGGTGCTGGCTGGGAGAGGGATGGGGATAATCGGCGCGATCCTCCTCTTTCAACTGGTCGTGGTGGCGCGCCGACTCTTGAAGGAGGGCTACACGTTCGACGACATCCGGGCGGCCTTGCTTGCCGAACGGCAGGTGCAGCAGGAGGAGAACGAAGCCATCAAGCGGCGCCGCTGGTTCCTGCGGCTGGACTCGTTGTGGTACCGGATCTGGGCCGGAAGAGCCGGACGCGCGTTCTTCTGGCTCGCTGGGTGGGGCCTCAAGGCGACTGCACGCGCGGCCCTGCCCTCCGTCGAGCCAACCGAGCTCGTGCTGGGACGCTCGGCGCTCGCCGTGTATAAGGCGCTGCCGGACGCGGAGCGGCGGCAGGCGCGCGACCTCCCGGCCGTGCTCGAGCGATTGGAGACTGGGGCAGAGGCACTGCGGGCACGGGGCGACACGGGTGAATCGCTCACCGAAGCCGTGGCCGCGCTCGAACACCTGCGCCTTGCCCTCGTGAAGCGGCAGTCCGGCATGGGGTCGCCCTCCGATCTGACGCTCGTGCTCGAGCGTGCCCGGGCGATCGGGGACCACGTCGACCGCCGGCTGGCGGCGGCGGCTGAAGTGCAGGCGCTCCTCGAGTAGACGGAGTGTAGCCCGTCGGCTGAAGCCGCGGCTCGGCCACTACGCGAGCCCTTAAGGGCTCACGCCTTCGCCGAGCCGGCGTTTCAACGCACGGAAAACACGCAAGCCGGAGGGCTCTCGCTCCTCGAACCAATCCGTTACCCCCTGCCGCGCGTACTGTTTGCACTGGTTGTGAATCGCCACCACTTTCGAGACCGTGGACCGGCCACTCGTTGAGCGCATGGCCGCCGGCGACGAGCGCGCCCTGGGCGAGCTGTACGACCGCCATGGGAGCACCGTCTACGCCCTGGCGCGCGCAATCGTCGGGGAACGCGCGGACACGGAAGAAGTCGTCGCGGATGCGTTTGGCCAGGCGTGGCGCACGGCCGGCCAGTTCGACCCCGCGCGCGGCAGTGTCACCGCCTGGCTCGCGACGATCACCCGCACGCGCGCGCTCGATCTCGTGCGCGCGCGCGGGCGACGGTCCAAAGTGCTGGCGCGCGCCGCACAAGAGAGCGACGCCGGCTTCGCCACGCCGCTCGCCTCGAGCGACGCGCCCGATCGCGACGTCGAGCGACAGGAGACGCGGCAGCTCGTGACGCGATCGCTGGGCGAGCTCCCGGAAGCGCAGCGCCGCGTCATCGAGCTCGCCTACTTCGGCGGACTTTCGCACAGCGAGATCGCCGCCGAGCTTAAGGAGCCGCTGGGAACGGTGAAGACCAGGCTGCGGGCTGCCATGGAGAAGCTCCGCGATGCGCTCAGCCCGCGGATCCGGCAGGTGGAGCCATGACCGAGCACCGCTGGACAGAACTCGCCGCGCCCTACGCACTGGGCAGCCTCGACCCCGGGGAGCGCGCGGAGTTCGAGCGGCACCTCGAGACCTGCGCGAGCTGTCGCGTGGAAGTCCAGTCGTTCCGCGAAGTCTCAGGGCTTTTGGCGCGGGGCGTTGCGCATGCGACACCACCTGCCGAGCTACGCGCACGCGTGGTGCGATACGCTCGGCGCGCCCGTCCGGCGATCCTGCCGTGGGCAGTGGCGGCCGCCGTTGTGCTCGCTATCCTCGGCGGATTCGGCTACTGGCGAGCTGCGAACGAAGCTCGCGTGCTGCGGACCAGGTTCGACGTCGCGCAAAGTCAGCTCGACAGCACGAAGTACGTCGTGGCGGCATTGCTCGATTCCTCCGTTGCCATCACGGATCTCGCCGCCACCGGCAAAGCGCCGTCCATGCGGCTCTACTGGAACCGCGCGCGCAACATCGTCGTCGTCGCGGCGTTCGACCTGCCGCCCGCGCCAGCGGGCCGGACCTATCAGCTCTGGGCGATCGAGAAAGGCCGCGCGCCGGTGAGTGTGGGCACCTTCAACTCGGCGCCCAGCGGCCGTCCGGTCATCACATTGCAGATGCCCGCCGGCGTGCAACCCGAAGTCAGCGCGGTGACGGAGGAACCCGCCGGCGGCTCGCCCCAACCCACGCAGCAACCGTTCCTGGTAGGTAGCTGGAGATCCCGCTCGTAAGCGTTGGGATTTAATCATGAATTGGGGGGCTCATTTGACCTCGCATTGATCGATGTCGACCAAGATGCCATGTGGCCGCTCACCACATCTTCTTCCACCTCACCTGGTCAACATATCGGCGCATGCCGATGATCGATCAGCCCACGCGCAATTTTCTCGATGGCTTCTTCCGGCGGACGGCGATCCAAGAGCGCGTCACCATCGTCGCGCTAGCGTTTCTCCGAACGCACGTCCATCTCCTGCTCCAGACCGGTCCGCGACTCGATTTGTCGCGATTGGTGCGGCTGCTGAAGGGAGGAAGCAGTTACGCTGCCAGCCGACAACCTGACAACAAGCTCGGATTGAGGTGGAATCGCGAGTATTCAGTGACAAGCGTGAGTCCGAAGCTGCTACAAGGAGCAATCGATTACATCGAGAGACAGAATGAGAGGCACCCAGCTGAGATGATCCCACCCTAAAGGGTGGGCCCAGGAGAGCACTGCGCTTGAAGCGCAGTGCCTTCTTGGGCCCACTCCTCAGAGTGGGAACCCAAGTCACTGGGCCACAATTCACATTGAGGAATCCAATCCGATCGCCCGGCGCGGGCGTAGAGAAGATGACACTCTACGCCCGTTTCTTTTTTTCGGAGGAGCCCATCATGTCCCGCAAGGCTGTGCTGAGTTTGCTGCTCGCGGGCGCCGTCGCGATCGGCGTCACGCGGTTGATCAGCGCGTCGGACCACAAAGACAGCATGCTGCTCGCCGGTGACCCCGCTGCTGACATCGCAGACGTCTACACGTTCTCGAGCCCCACCAATCCGGCGAACACGGTGCTGGCGATGACCGTGTCGGGGTTCATCCCGCCGTCCGAAGCGAGCACCACGTTCTTCGATCCGAACGTGCTGTACCAGTGGAAGATCGATAACAACGGCGACGCGGTCGAAGATCTCGTGATCCAGGCGTTCGTGACCGGAACCGGCGGGCATCAGGTGATGCATTTCCGCGGCCCCGCGGCGCCGTCCGACATCGGCGCGACGGACCGTATTATCGACGGTGCCGAGACGGCAACCGTCGCCGTCAGCAACACGCCCACTCCCGTCGTCGCCTCGCGTAACGGCATGACCGTATTCGCCGGCGTGCGCGACGATCCGTTCTTCTTCGACCTCGTGCAGTTCAAGCACATCATCGCGGGTGAAGCGACGTCGTTCCGCAGCCCCGGCATCGACACGTTCGCCGGGACCAACGTGCTCGCCATCGTCGTCGAGCTGCCAAGCTCGCAGCTCGGCAACTCGAAGCTCGGCGTTTGGGGCACGACCAGCCGGCCACAGCTCTAACACGGATCTCAAGGAGAGATTGACCATGACACGCATTGCGAAGCTTGCCGCGCTCGCGGTGGTTGGCGCGCTGCTCGGCTGCCAGAGCCCCTACGCTCCGCGGGACATCGCGATGAGCGTCTTGATGAACAAGACCCTGCAGCAAGAGGACCGCTTCGGGCTGCCCGCGATCGCCACGGTGTTTATTCCGACGACGCTAAAGGACGCGTACAACCTGGGGTCGCCCAGCGGTGATGTCGCGAACTTCAAGAGCTTGATCGTTGCCAAGCTGATGGCCTTCGGGCAGGACGCGGCGTCGGCCAATGCGCTGGCGAGTGCGCTCGCGCCGGACATCCAGCCGGTCGATCTCTCGCAGCCGAGCGCGTTTCTGAACGGTCGCAAGCCCGCTGACGATGTGATCACCGGCGAGCTGCACCTGATCTTTGGCTCGAATGCGGCGTTGAACGACGACCACGTGGACGCGAACGACACTCCGTTTCTGACGACGTTTCCGTATCTCGCCGGGCCGCACGTCCAATGACGCGCGCCCGCGTACGGCTTCGCTTCGTGGTGGCGCTCGGGGTCGCACTCGCGATCTCGCGCGTCGCCGTGCGCGGCGCGGCGCCCGCCCTACCGGCGCCGAGCGACACGGCCATTACGTCGCGCAGCATCGCGTTCTTTGAGGGCCGACTGGTGCAGGATCCGGACAATTTCATGGTCGCGGGGCAGCTCGTCGCCCGCTACATGCTGCGCTTTCAAGTTTCCGCGAACCTGGCCGACGTGCGCCGTGCCGAGTCGCTCGCGCGGTCGGTGTTGCCGCTCGTGTCGGATACGGCGGGCGCGTACGCGCGGCTGGGAGCCGTCTATCTCACGCAACACAAGTTCGCCGCGGCGTACGACGCGTCGCGTCGGGCCGTGAACTGGAATCCGCGCAATCAGAGCGCACTCGGCGTGCTGTTCGACGCCGCCGTCGCCACCGGGCGCTACGCCGTCGCAGAGTCGGCGCTCACCCGCCTCACGCCCGGCCGGCTGCCATACCAGTTCCGGGCTGCGCACATGCTCGCCATGCAGGGCCGCATGGACGGCGCGTATCACGCGCTCGACCACGCTTGCGTCCAGCTCGCCAGCGCCGCCGCGCGCCCGCAGGCGCTCGCGTGGTGCCTGACCGAGCTCGCGAAGATTCAGCTCGTGCGCGCCGGAGAAGGTGAACCGGCGGCTGCCGCGCTTTACCAGCAGGCGCTCCAGGTGCAGCCAGGCTACCGGGCCGGCATCGAGGGCCTGGCCGATCTGGCGTTTGCGCGGGGCGATTGGCGGAGGGCTCGCGACCTGTTCGGTCGGATCGCGGTGGACGCGCATCCCGATCTGTACCTGCGGCTGGCCGAGGTGCACCGCGCGCTCGGTGAGCCCGCTGTGGCGGAGCGATTTGAGCGACAGTTTCTTGCCGTCGCCCGCGCGCCCGATGCCGAGGCACTGTACGCCCATCCGCTCGCGCTGTATTACGCAAGCAGCCCGGTGACGATCGATACCGCATTGGCGATCGCGCGGCGTGACGTCGCTCGGCGACCTGCCGTCGAGAGCTACGACGTGCTGAGTTGGGTCCTGCTCCGTCGCGGGGACCTCGCGGCCGCGCTCGCGGCCACCGACCAGGCCCGCCGCTGGGGCACGCCGACGCCGACCATGGACTTTCACCGCGCCGGGATTCTCGAGGCGCTCGGTCGCACGACTGAATCCGCGGCGTTGCTGAAGCCGGTGCTCGCGCAACCCAGCCTGCTCGAGCCTGGGGCGGCCTGGGAGCTGTCCCACTCTGAAGAGTGGGCCCGGTGAATCACTGCGCCTGAGGCGCAGTGTCCTGATGGGCCCACGCTTTAGCGTGGGAACACGAAAGCCGAAGAGCTCTCGCCCCTACACCGCGAACGTCTTCCGCACCCCCGCCGCGTACACGTTCCACGGCACGACATTCCGCAGCCGCGGCAACCAGGTCGCTTGCGCGCCCACGCGGTAGCGCAATCCCGGATTCGGCTGCGCGATGATCTGGAGTACGCGCCGCGCCACCTGCTCAGGCGGGATGCCGGCCTTGAGGGCGTGACCAAACGCCGCGAGCATACTCTTGCGGCTCGCGTCGTACGCGGGAAGCTGCCGTGCGGCGGCGGGCGAAGCCTCGACGATCGGGGTGTTGACGAATCCGGGCTCGACTAGGCTCACGCTGATGCCAAACGGGCGAACCTCGTACCACAGCGACTCGGAATATCCCTCGAGCGCGAACTTGCTCGCCGAGTAGAAGGCGCTGTAGGGAATGGCGGTGTTGCCGGCGAGCGAGCTGATGTTGATGACCTTGCCCGCGCCGGCCGCGCGCATCCCCGGAAGCACCGCGTTCACCATTCGCACCGCGCCAAAAAAGTTAGTCTCGAGCTGCGCCTTGGCCTCGTCAACACTCGTCTCTTCCGCGGCGCCCGTGATCGAGTACCCCGCGTTGTTGACGAGCACGTCGAGGCGTCCAGCCTTGGCCACGACTTGCGCGACGCAGGAACGGACCGACTCGTCCGAACGGACGTCGAGCGCGACCATGGTAACTCCCTGCGACTGTGCGCTCTCAGGCTTGCGCGCCGTGCCGAAAACTTTGAACCCGCGCTCCGCGAGTAGCCGTGCCGTCGCCTGGCCGATGCCGGACGAGGCGCCCGTGACGAGGATTGTCTGCGACATGGAATCTCCGAAAGGGAAGGGGCGTCCACGGGTTTGAATTTAGCCGTCGGCTGAAGCCGCGGCTCGGCCACTACACGAGCCCTTAAGGGCTGACGCCTTCGCCGAGCCGGCGTTTCAACGCACGGAAACACGAAAGCCGGAGGGCTCTCGCTCCCCGGCTTTCGCACGTAGCGAAACTGGCTACGCGGTGACCTCTCACGATAGAAAACATCGGCAATAGAATCTGCCGAGTCAATAGGTAGGCGAGGGTGCTGGTGACGGGATTCGAACCCGCAAGGACTTTCGTCCAGTGATGTGAGAGATCACTGCGTTTACCAGTTTCGCCACACCAGCACGTGGCTAGCGCTCCTGGCAATCCCGAAGGCCAAGACGAGTGATCCCACACACACTGCCGCCTCGCGGCGATACGATGGGAGGAGAAGGTGAGTTGGAGCGTATCAAAGGAACGCGAGAAGAATCACTTGAACGCGAGATTTATCCGTCGGCTAAAGCCGCGGCTCGGCCACTACACGAGCCCTTAAGGGCTCACGCTTTCACCGAGCCGGTCCTTCAGGACACGGACGTTACCATCAAGTCATCTAATGGAGGAGTTCACTACCCCTCAGGGTATAATGCGCCCATGACCTCATCCACCGCCGCCCTGCTGATCGTGCTTGCGACCACCATCTTCGCATGCCGCTCCCAGCCCCGGTCCGCCGCCCAACACCCAAGCGAGTCACGGGCACCGAGCCAGGACACAGCCTTCGCGGGCACGATGGCGCCTGTGCAACGCGTCCGATCCTTCGGGCCCGGCGTCGCGCGTCCCGTACTCCGACACGTCGAGACTGGGACGGGGGCAAGCCCCGGCTACGACCGCGTCGTGTTTGAGTTCACGGGCGACAGCGTGCCCGGCTACCGCGTGGAGTACACCACGAAGCCGGTGCAGCGCTGCGGCTCAGGCGATCCCGTCGCGGTCGCCGGAACGGGGCGCCTCATCGTGCGCTTCGAGCCCGCCCAGGCGCACGACGAGCACGGCACTCTCACTCCCGCCGAGCGTCAGCGCGCGCCCGGACTGCCGGCCGTCCGGGAGCTGACGCTCGTCTGCGATTTCGAGGGACAGGTCGCGTGGGTCCTCGGCATCGCCGCACCGTCCGAGTATCGCGTCTCGGAGCTCACCGGACCGGCGCGCCTCGTGCTGGACGTGAGACACGTGCCGTGAGAACCCGCGGCGCGGGGCTGGTGATCGTCGCACTCGCGACCGGTTGCCACACATCTCCCGTGCAGCCGTGTGCCACGGCGGGACTCTCGCGCATCGCCCCGAATCCCCAGCCCCCAGCCCCTATCCCCCAGTTAGACTCCATCTTCCGCGCCGCCGGCGCCGAGTTTCACGTGTCGCCATCGCTGCTCTCAGGGATAGGCTGGGTGGAGACGCGCTGGCAGATGGTGCAGGGCGCCGAGGAGTTTCCCGGTCGCCCGGCGGCTTTTGGGGTGATGGGCCTGAGGGGCGCGGCGCTCGAGCGAGGGGCCGCGCTCGCGGGCGTGACCATTGAGGCGGCGCGTCAGGATCCCGTGGCCAACATCCGCGCCGCGGCGGCGCTGCTCGCTGCCTACGTCGCCGATGCGGGCCGTGACTGGGATGAGGCCGCCGCGCGCTTCAGCGGGATCGAGCTGCCCGCGGGCCGCGCCGCATACGTCGCCGCCGTCGCGCAGGCACAAGGGATCGCGAGATCGGCGCAGGCAACCACCGCGTGCCCACCTCCCGACTCGACCGGTGCGCCCGATTTTCCGTCCGCCATCTGGCGGCCGTCGCCCAACTTCGACCAGCGCGCCGCGGACTCGACCGGCGTGCCGCACATGGTCATCATCCACACCTGCGAGAGCAACTACGCGAGCTGCTGGAGCTGGCTCGACAATCCCGCGTCACAGGTGAGCGCGCATTACGTCGTGAACGAAGACGGCAGCGAGATCTCGCAGCTGGTGCGCGAGCAAACCCGAGCCTGGCATATCGCGGCGCTGTACGACTGCACGCTAAATCGCCGGCATGAATGCTGGCGGAACGGCGTGCAGAGCAACCAGTTCACCGTCGGGGTCGAGCACGCCGGCTTTGTGTCGCAGGATTCCTTCCCTCGGGCGCAGCTCGACCGCTCGGCCGCGCTGGTGTGCGACATCACGCGTGACCGCGCGATCCCGCGCGACTGGCAGCACATCGTCGGCCACGGGCAGCTGCAGCCCGCGGACCGCACGGACCCGGGGCCCCACTGGCCGTGGATCGCCTACATCCACCGGGTGCAGGCGCTGTGCGGGGAGCTGGTCGTGGACGACTCGGCGCAGTTCAACGATTCGGTGGTTGCTCGGACCCAAGTGCCGGCCAGCTGGCAAGCCACGGACACCACGCCCGACTACTACGGCGGCGGCTACCACTGGGCGTCTACGAGTCCCAGCGCAACGGACGGCGTCGAGTTCTCATTCTACGTCGCGGCATCCGGTACCCGCACGGTCGACGCTCGCTGGACGAGCGGCACCAACCGCGTGCCGCAGGCGCCGTACGCCGTGATCACGTCCGCGGGTGACACGCTGCAGATCGTGTCTCGGGATCAGCGAACGGGTGGTGGCTCCTGGCACACGTTGGGGACGTGGACATTTCCGACCGGGTGGAATCGGATCGTGCTGCTGCGGCGGGCGCCGGCGGGCGCCGTGGTGGTGGCAGATGCGGTGCGCGTGCGCTAGACGTCAGTCGGCGGTTAACCCGCCCTGAGAGGGCGGGCTCGCGGGCTCTGAGCCCGCAACAGACAAGAAGTCATCTCACTTCGCGCCGACTATCCAAAAGCACCGCGACCACCCCCATCACGATCCCCGGACCGAAGATCTCCCACCGGAACCGCGGTGGATCAGTGCGGATGAGTGCAAAGTGGTAGTCGATCGTGAACGACAGCAGCACGAGCACGGCGCCAACACTTGCGAGCACCCACGCCCGGCGAGACAGTCGCAGGGCCGAGCGGCCTAGCAGCCACAGCGATCCGGCCACCAGACAGAGGCTCACGATCACGGGCGCGAGCACCGGTCCGAGCCACGGGACCGGAATCAGAAAGAGCACGTCCCAGGTGAGCAGCGAGGGTGGCCAGCTAATGAAGATCCACAGCCAGATATAGTAGAAGATGTCCCACACCCCGAACGCGAGCGCGAGGTAGAGGAACCCCTCCCACGTGTTGCGCCCAGCTACGCCCGCGACCGCGAGGAGCATCACCAGCGTGGCGAATTCACGGCCGACCTCGATTGCGATGAGCGGGGCCGGGATCTCGTGCATCAGCACGGTGAGCGGGGCGGTGCCCTGGTGCAGGGCGCGCAGATACACCACCACCGCCGACTCGACGGCGGCCATGGCTATGGCATAGAGCACCACCCAGAGCGCGCGCCTCATGACTCTGCCATCGCTAACTTCCATGACGACCATCCCAGGACACGTGAGTGCGCATCGGCATCGACTTGGGCGGCACGAAGATCGAGGCCATTGCGCTCTCGCCAACCGGCGAGGAAATCGCCCGCCGCCGCATCGCCACCCCGCGGGAATACGCGGCCTCCCTCGAGGCCATCACGACGCTAGTGCGCGAGCTCGAACAAGCCGCGGGCGGAACTGGCACCGTCGGCGTCGGCATCCCGGGCGCGGTCGTGCCGCGCACGGGGCTCGTGAAGAACGCTAACTCGACGTGGCTCAACGGCCAGCCGCTGGGTCGCGATCTCGAGCACCGGCTCGGCCGTCCGGTGCGGCTCATGAACGACGCGAACTGTTTCGCGCTCTCCGAGGCCACCGACGGCGCAGGCGCGGGCGCCCGTGTCATCTTCGGCGTGATCCTCGGGACCGGGGTCGGGGGCGGCATCGTCGCCGGCGGCCGGGTGCTGACGGGTGCGAACCTCATCGCGGGCGAATGGGGGCACAATCCGCTCCCCTGGTCGAGCGGCGCCGAGCAGCCGGGCCCACCGTGCTACTGCGGCAAGCGCGGCTGCATCGAAACCTGGCTGTCGGGCCCCGGGTTCGTGCGCGACCACGCTCAACTCACGGGTCGCGCGCTCTCCGGTCCCGAGATCGTCCAGGCCGCGGCGCGCGGTGACCCTGATGCGTCCAGGGCCCTGGCCCGCTACCACGATCGCCTCGCCCGCGCGCTCGCCGGGCTAATCAACGTGCTCGACCCTGACGTGGTGGTGCTCGGCGGGGGTATGTCGAACATCGCCGGGCTGCCGGAAGCCACGACTGCGCTGCTTCCGCGCTACCTCTTCGCAGCTGGTGCCTCCTCCGAGCCCGTCGCTAGCCGAGTCGTGCGCGCTGCCCACGGCGACGCGAGCGGCGTACGCGGGGCGGCATGGCTTTGGTCCGACGGGGGCTGTTAGCATCGCCGCACTCGTTTCACCACCCGTTGATATCCCATCAGCAAATTCCCTAGCCGGACTCCCGCCCCAAAGGCCGGTGATATCGGTCATTGCCAGTCCGCGAGCGCGGCAGGGGATTGATATCGCGGGGTAGCTGAAGGTCGATGGCGCACATCGCACCACCCTGACTCGCTTCGTGTCACGACGCAGCGTCGACCCGCGAATGTAGAACGCCCTATACAAACTGGTTACGTTGGCGCGACCTGCGGACTCGTTCTTGTGAGCCCTTCGCCGGCGCCCCTGTCGAGCCCTGGGATCGAGGTTCGTTTGCCGAATTCCGTAAAGGCCCAGAGGTACCGCGTCGCGCTGTATTCCCACGACACGATGGGACTGGGGCACATGCGCCGGAACCTGCTGTTGGCGCAGGCCCTCCAGCACTCCCCGCTCCAGGCCGTCGTGCTGATGATCGCCGGGGCGCGGGAAGCCAGCTTGGTAACCGGGGCGGCCGGCGTGGACTGTGTCGCGCTCCCTTCATTATGGAAGGACCTGGGCGGGCAGTACCGCCCGCGTCATCTCGACGTCTCCCTGGACGATCTGTTGTGCGTGCGCGCGCGCACGGCCGCCGCCGCGCTGGACGCATTTGCGCCCGATGTCCTGATCGTCGACAACGTGCCTCGCGGCGCACTCCGCGAGCTGGATCTCGCCCTGGAAACGCTGCGAGCCCAGGGCCGGACACGGCTCGTGCTTGGACTGCGCGACGTGCTCGACGATCCCGTCACGCTGCAGGGCGAGTGGACACGCGCGCAGAACGACGAGGCGGTGCGCCGCTACTACGACGCCGTGTGGGTGTACGGCGATCCGGCCGTGTACGATGCCGTGCGCGAATATGCGTTCACGCCCGATGTGGCGAACAAAGTGCGCTACACGGGCTACCTCGATCAGCGGGCGCGGACGCGCTACGCCGGCGGTCCGCATGGGGATCCCGTCGCGGCCCTCGGGCTCCCACCGGGTCCGCTCGCGCTCTGCCTCGTGGGGAGCGGCCAGGACGGCGCGCAGCTCGCCGAGGCATTCGCCGAGGCGGAGCTCCCGGCCGACACGAACGGGGTGTTGGTGACGGGTCCCAGCATGCCCCTCGACGTGCGGCGGCGCATCGCGCGCGCGACGGCGGGCCGTCCCGGGCGGCGGATCGTCCGATTTCTCTCCGAACCCACGCGCCTAGTGCGGCGCGCCAATCACATCGTCGCCATGGGCGGTTACAACACCATCTGCGAGGTGCTGTCGTTCCGCAAAGCGGCGCTCATCGTGCCGCGCGTCGAGCCGCGCCGCGAGCAGCTCATCCGCGCCGAGCGCCTCCAGGCGCTTGGCCTCGTCGATGTGCTCCATCCCGCCGACCTGACGTCCACCGCGCTGAGCGACTGGCTCGCCCGCGAGCGCACGCCGCCCCTGGCGGCTCGGCGGCGTGTCGACCTCAACGGACTCACTCGCGTCCCACAGCTCCTCGCAGAGCTGGTTACGAAGGCGACCGATGCAGCCTGAAATGCCGTCGCGTATCGGATACGTGGTCAAGCGCTATCCGCGCTACTCCGAGACGTTCGTCGTGGCGGAGATCGCGTCACATGAGGCGGCGGGGCTCGAGGTCGAAGTGTTTTCCATCATGCCTCCGAACGACACGCACTTTCAGGAAGCGATCGCGCGCGTCCGCGCGCCGGTGCAGTACATCCCCTACCATGGCGTGAAAGCCGCGGATTTCTGGGCAGCACTCGATGCGGCCGCGGCCGCCCTCCCCGGGTTCTGGAAGGCGATGGAAGCGGCGCAGGGCGAGGACGCGCACGCGGTGTACCAGGGCGCGCTGATCGCGTGCGCCGTGCGGGAGCGCGGGATCGAGCACCTGCATGCGCACTTCGCCACGGCGGCCACGTCCGCCGCGCGGCTGGCGAGCCACTTCGCCAAGGTTCCCTACACCTTCACGGCGCACGCCAAGGACGTTTTTCACGATACCGTCCATCCCGACGACTTGCGGCGCAAGCTCCGCGACGCGGGCGCAACCGTCACGGTGAGCGACTTCAATTGCGATTACCTGAAGCGCAGCTACGGCGACGCCGCGGCGCGCGTGGAGCGCATCTACAACGGCCTCGATCTCGAGCTGTTCCCTCATGCCTCGCCCGCCGAGCGGGCGCCGCGGATCGTCACGGTCGGTCGCCTCGTCGAGAAGAAGGGCTTCGCCGATCTGGTGGAAGCCTGCGCCCTGCTGAAGAGCCGCGGTGCCCCGTTCCAGTGCGACGTCATCGGTACCGGGCCGCTCGAACCGACGCTCGCGGCGCTGATTCTGGAGCGTCAGCTGCAAGAGCACGTACACCTGGTGGGCCCGCGGCCGCGCAGCGAAGTCGTCGCCCTGGTGCGCGGCGCCGCCGTATTCGCCGCCCCCTGCGTCGTCGCGGCGGACGGCGATCGCGACGGTCTGCCGACCGTGCTCGTGGAAGCGATGGCGCTGGGGACGCCCTGCGTCTCGACCGACGTCACGGGGATCCCCGAGCTCTTAGCAGATGACTGCGGCATCGTGGTCCCACAGCACGACCCCACCAACCTGGCGGCGGCGCTGGAGCGTCTGCTCAGCGACAGCGCACTGCGCGTCCGGTTGGCGATGCGCGCGCGCCAGCGCGTGGAAGCCGACTTCGACATTCGCTGCACGGCCGCGCGGCTGCGGACGATTTTCAGTGCGGTTCGCGCTCGGGGAGGGGCGGGGACGGCGCGGCCGTCGCTCGCGCGTGTCGCTGGATAATGCGGATCGCCTACGTCTGCGCCGATCCGGGCGTCCCGGTGTTCGGGCGCAAGGGCTGCTCGGTGCACGTCCAGGAAATGATCCGCGCGTTCCGGCGCAGCGGAGCGGACGTGGAGCTGTTCGCGGCGCGCGCGGACGACCCGCTGCCACCGGAGCTGGAGGGCGTCCGCGTGCACCGCATCGCGGCGGTACGCGCGGCTGCGCCCGGCATCGCGGCGGTCGAGGTGCTGAACCGCGCACTGGCGGTGGGGCTGTCACAGGCGGCGCCGTTCGACATGGTGTACGAGCGCTACTCGCTGTGGAGCGCCGCCGCGATGGAGCACGCCCGCGCGGCCGGCGTGCCGGGGGTGCTCGAGGTGAATGCGCCCCTCATCGAGGAGCAGGCCGAGCACCGCGAGCTGCGCGATACGCAGGGCGCGGCTGCGATGGCGGCGCGCGTCTTCGGTGCCGCGAGCGCCTTGCTCGCGGTCTCCGCGGAGGTGGCCGCCTGGCTCGCGCGCCAGCCGGCGGCGCATGGGCGCGTGCATCTGGTCCCGAACGGGGTCGATCCCGACCGGTTCCGGCCCGACGTGCCTCCCGCTCTACCCGCCGCGCCGGGGATCTTCACGGTCGGGTTCGTGGGCTCGATGAAGCGCTGGCACGGCGTGCCGGTCCTGATCGACGCGTTCGCGGCGCTGCATGAGCGAGTGCCGGAGACTCGCCTGCTGCTCGTGGGCGACGGACCCGAGCAGGCGGCAATCGTAGCCGATCTCGCGCGCAAGAAGCTCACGGACGCGGCACACCTCACCGGCAGCGCGGCGCCGCGCGATGTCCCGGCGCTCCTGACCTCGATGGACGCGGCGGTTGCCCCGTACCCGGATGCCAAGCGGTTCTACTTCTCGCCGCTCAAGGTCTACGAATACCTGGCGAGCGGGCGGGCGGTCGTGGCGAGTCGCGTGGGGCAAGTCGCGGCGATCATCGAACATGAGGTCAACGGTCTCCTCTGCCCGCCGGGGGACGCGGGCGCGCTCGCCGACGCGCTGCAACGGTTGCACGACGATCCGGCGCTCGTCGCCCGGCTCGGCCAGGCCGCACGCACCAGAGTCCTCGAGCACCAGAGCTGGGAGGCGCGCGCGGCGACGATCATCGCGCTCGCCCGCAGTCACCCGGTGGAGGCGTAGTGGCGCGACCCCAGTCCCTCCGCGGGTCCCTCCCCGGCCTCGGGCGACTAGCGCGGCGCTTCTGGCCGTACCTGAAGCGCGAGCGTTCGCTCGTCACGCTGTCGCTGCTCGCGCTCTACGCCGACGTCGCGTTGCGGCTGCTGGAGCCGTGGCCGCTGAAGGTCGTGCTCGATCGCATCATCGCCGTGACGCGCGGCCACACCCCTCACCGGCTCGCGGCGCTCAACGCCCTCGATCCGGCGACGCT
>Ga0209375_1001247_pt1 | contig 19507 bp, 20 predicted proteins | sample GraSoiAngelo_131_FD_185888 | JGI IMG/M metagenome (GOLD analysis project Ga0209375, IMG submission 185888) | Grasslands soil microbial communities from the Angelo Coastal Reserve, California, USA - 14_0929_02_30cm (SPAdes) (version 2) | ecosystem: Environmental > Terrestrial > Soil > Grasslands ... | reverse complement strand
CTCGATACGACCGGCGCCAGTACGGAGACGGGGATCATCGACTCGGTGACGTACATCGGCATCACCGAAGAGCGGCCGGATTGGCGCGGTACGCTCACCGGTGAGTACAATCTCGGCCGCGTGCATACGCTGGTTCGCGGATCGTATTACGGCAAGTTCTCGTCCGCGCAGCCCGGTTACTGCGATCTCTGCCGGGACAGCTACGGTGCGAAGGCGCTCTTCGACGCGGAGATCGGCTATCGCTTCGCAAGCATCGATCTCGCGCTGGGTGTCCGCAACCTGTTCGACACTTATCCCGATCAGCCGAAATCACTCACGATCGTGGACGGCGTGAACACGGCGAAGGACTACAACAACAACTTCGGCGTCTTCCCGTGGGCTGCGGCTTCGCCGTTTGGCTACAACGGCCGTTATCTCTACGCGCGCGCGGAAATGCGACTCAACCGGTAACGACACGCTTCGAGGAGGAGGGTTCCTTATGGTCAGTCTCGCAACCCGTTGTCTGAGCATCGTCGCCTTGGCCGCGCTGCTCGCCAGCGTGCCGGGCACTGCGCTTGCCCAGAACGGCCGCATTCGTGGCACTGTCCGCGACGCGCACACCGTGCCGCTGGCCGGCGCCACGATCCGGCTCGCGGGCGGCACGGCGGCGGCCCGCCGTGCAACGACCGATGCCCAGGGCGCTTACGCGTTCACGAACGTTGCGCCCGGGACGTACACCGTCTCGGCTTCCCTGCCTGGAGTGAGAACGCAATCACAAAGCGTCCAGGTCGCCGCCGACGCCGAAGCGGTGGTCGATTTCGTCCTCCAGGCGGTTGAGCTGGAAGCGATCACGGTCACGGCGATGTTGCGGGAGCAGCGGCTCGAAGAGGTGCCCTTCTCGATTGCCGCGCCTACAGAGCAAGCGCTGCAGCTGCGTGGCGCCGACAACATCGAGACGATTGCCGCCAATGTGGCTGGCTTCAGCGTGCAGAACCTCGGCCCTGGGCAGAGCCAGGTCGCCATGCGCGGAGCATCGTCAGGCCAGATTGCCCGCGACCAGCCGGGTGTGAAAGAGCAGGTGGGTGCCTATCTCGACGACTCCCCGGTATCGCTGTCGCTGTTCACACCGGATATCGACCTCTTCGATGTAAACCGCGTGGAGGTGTTGCGCGGGCCGCAGGGCACGCTGTTCGGCGCTGGCTCGCTGGCCGGCACGGTGCGCTACATCAGCAATCAGCCCGAGCTCGGTGTGAGCAGCACGTTTGGCGAAGTTGGTGGACACTGGGTGGGTGGGGGCTCTCCAGGCAGCACGGCCAAGATCGGCCTGAACGCCCCGCTGGGCCAGCGTGCCGCCGCCCGACTCGTTGGGTACAGCAACCACATGGGCGGCTGGATGGACGCCGTGCAACCCGACTTCAGGGTCAATGACGATGTCAACTCGAGCGACCGGACCGGGGTCCGGGCTGCGCTGCGCCTGGAGCCGAATGACCGTTTCAGCATCACTCCGCGGGTCTTCTACCAGCGGGTGCAGGCGGACGGCTGGAACCGCATTGACGCGTTCAACATTCTGGCCAACCCCTACACGACCACCCGGCGCCCGGTCAGGCTGGGAGAGCGCCAGCTCTTTACGCAGATCAACGAGCCGTATACAGACGACTTCGTGCTGGGTGACGTGAACTGGAAATACAAGTTTGGTGGGGCGACTCTTACGTCGATCACGTCCTACACCCACCGCCACATCCTGGTCGTCCGCGACGCCACCGCGCTTACCGGCAGTGTCATGGGCGGCACGCTCGGGTTGTCAGACCGCGTGTACACACTCGACGCGCCGCTCGATGATTCCACGAGGAGCAATGTGTGGACGCAGGAACTGCGTTTGACAGGCGCTTCAAGAAAGCTCCGCTGGTTGGTGGGCGGTTTCTATGGCGACAGCAAGCGCGATTATGGGCAAAACGTCAGACCGGTGGGCGTGGACTCGCTCGCCGCGGCGGAAGGCTTTGCACCCAAGGGATGGAGCCGCGGAAGCCTTGGAGCGGGCATCGACGTGCTGTTCTTTTCCAGGCTGCACTACGACCTCGAGCAATACGCCGCTTTTGGTGAAGCGACGCTGTCCGCGACCGATCGCCTCGATGTGACGGCCGGCCTGCGCTACTACAATTTCACCGAGGATCGGACGCTAATCTTCGACGGCGCATTTGCGGTACCGACTGCCGACACGGGGAAGACCGACGCGAGCGGTGTGGCGCCGCGCTTCATGGTGAGCTACAAGGCCTCGGACGCAGTCACCTTCAACGCGCAAGCCTCGCGAGGCTTCCGGCTGGGCGGGGTCAACGATCCCCTCAACGCCCCGCTATGTGCGGCCGCGGACTTGTCGACATTTGGCCCACTCGCCGGTTCCTGGAAGGATGAGACGGCCTGGAATTACGAGGTGGGAGCCAAATCTCAATTTCCCCGCGGTAAGGGTTCGCTCAATGTGTCCGCGTTCTACATGGACATCCGGGACTTGCAGCTTACCGTGACAGCGGGCTCGTGCTCCTCCCGGCTGATTTTGAACGCGGACAAGGCTCGATCCGTGGGTGCCGAGGTGGAGCTCACGGTCAGTCCTGATGAGCACTTGGACTTTTCACTTTCCGGCGGCCTGAACAATTCCAAGCTGCTGACCACTTTCAGAGATCAAGGTGGCAACGTGGTCGCGGGAATTGCGGAGGGCAATCGCCTCCCCAGCGTGCCGCGGTTTCAGGGAAGCGCCTCCGCCACCTACGGCTGGTCGGTAGGCACCGGGTCGCGGGCGTTCGTGTCTGGCACCTATCAGTACGTGGGCTCGCGCTACACGTTGATCGACGATCAGGGCGCCGGAGTCGGTCCCGCCTGCGCCGGTCAGAAACTCGGCTGCGTGGACCTCAACACCTTCGGAGCCAACACGATCGGCGGCCCTCTGACGCAGGGGATCTTCCGATTCAACCCGTTGCTGCCCGCGTACAGTCTCCTCAACCTGCACGCCGGTTTGACGCGTCAGAGTTGGCAACTGTCTGTATACTTGAACAATGCGCTTGACGAGACCGCGTTCCTGGCTCTCGACCGTGAGCGCGGGTTGCGCGCGCGTGTCGGATACCTGACAAACCAACCCCGGACGGTGGGGGTGTTGCTGCGGTTCGATTACTGATACCGCCAGACCTAGGTAAGACAACCCGCCGGACGGCAGCACGCCGCCCGGCGGTTTTGTTTTTTCTGATCGATCCCGTCTTACATTCGCGCGCCCATCCCCGCGCCCGCTCCCATGCCCGCGCCCATCCCAGCCCCTTCGGTATAGAATTTCGCGCCGATCACTGTCGCAAGCGGCCATTCGACGAGGCTTACGAGCGTCGTGATGATCGTGAGGTTCTGTGGCATGAGGTGCATGGGCCACATGAACAGCGTCACGAGCAACCCGCCGACGAACCAGCCCGCGAACCCCGCTTTCGCCGCCGTGGCGGGACCCGCCCCAAACCGCGGCCGGATCGCGGCATAGAGCCACACGAGAAAGACACCGGCCACGAGGTCGAGCACCACGAACCACGGAATCTGGGCATTGGTCATGGCGGGCCGGTTGATCGACGCCATCGCCGCAGCCATCTGATCTTTGAGCAGATACCCGAACAGGAAACTGTCTACGATGTTCAGGACGACGCCCGCGATCAGTCCGCCGACCAGCACCTTCAACATGTTGATCTTTCCCATCGTGACACCCCCTCAAGAGGAGAGGACAGCGGCGAGTTGGGAGTCCAACCGTCGCCACGGTACGGACTGGGGCGGGAATCGTCAAGTCACAGCACGTTCAGCACCGCAATCAGACCTCCCATCCCGTCGGAAATCGTCGCCACGCCGCCGGGGACAACCCATTCTCGTCCATCGACTACCAGATTGAAGTAGTAGGTCCCAGGCGCCAACAGCAGCCCAGCCTCCCAGACGTCCTCGCCCATTGCGCGCAACGGCGTGGGCGTCCACGCATTCCAGTTGCCCGCGATCTCCAGCTTGCGCGCGCCCGGCATGCGGAAACGGACGAAAGCCGTGTCGCCGCCGCGGTGCTGCGCAACCAACGGTTGCAACGCTGGCGACATCGGCTGACCGGGAGAGGGGCTCGACGCCATTGCGCGAGGTGATGCGAAAATTCTGACTCCGCCGGCGATGAACCCGGCGCGGGGCAGTCCTTGAAATGGGTCGCGCAAGTAATTCCCACCCCCCGCCTCCACGGCGAGTGTCGGAGTCAGAAAGTACTGGAGGGTGGCGCTGGCGGCCCCGGTCGATCCGTAGGTCTTGCTGAGCCGGCTGCTCAGCCACAGCGAGCCCACTGTCCGGCCACCGTCGTACGAAACGCCTCCGACGACATCCGTATACCAGGCGCCGAGGAATCGGGTGGCCTCGCTGGTGAAGGAGAGCTGCGTCGGTGCGCCGAATTGCCACCAGGCGCGGCCGCGTACGCGGAACGCGGCGACGCCCGCCTCCTGCTGGATGAACCCGCTGACGATTCCGGCGCCGACGGCAACGCCGGGACGCACCGCTTCGATCAACGCACTACCAGAACCCGCGGCGAGTCCATCCGAGCGCGTGCTAAAACCGATCGTCCCGCTGACCGCGACGCGCGTGCGGCCACGCTGTGCGAGCGCGGACCAAAGATCGCCGCGACCTTGGCTGGCCCAGACCCCGCGCTCGAGCAACGACAGGGCCGCGTTCGCGGCGAGATAGAAGGAAGACGACAGACTCTGCGCGGCTGGCGCGACCGTGAGCGCGCTGAAACTCGATCCGCCGGCGTATCGTACCACGCCGGTCCCAGCCCCGACGGACGCCTGACGCTGTGCCGCGAGAGCAAGCGGCGCCGCGGTGAGCAGCGCCAAAAAAGAAATCGGTCCCGTGCGCATGGGACCGGTAAGATACAGCGTCCGCCGTTCTGGCTACTTAGGGCCGTCGCGGATTGTTCGAACGCCCCCGTCCACCTTGACCGGCATGATCAGGCCGATGCGAGGGAGAAGCCGGCGTGGCTGGGGTCGCGGGCGTGGCCGGCGTCGCCGGTCCTTCGCCGGGATGCGGCGTCGCGTGCGTCTCCGGGGTCGCCTGCGGTGCCGGGGTTACCGGCCGGTTATCGAGACCAACTGCCTCACCACGCACGTGCGTCGCGCGGCGCGCCATCGCCGCGGCCACTTTGGCCCTGGCGACATCCGACGGGTGCTCGTTCGGGCCTGCCACTTTAGGCGTCTGCGCTGTCGCCAGCGCGGGTATGAGCAATGCCGGGATGACCCAACCTATCCGCTTCAATCGTCCTCCGTCCAGCAGATGTGAAACCGTGCATATCTCGCGTCTCGCGACATCAACTCGGCGCGGGCGAGATCCACCACCAGCAACCGCAGCCAACTCCACAGGTTGCGCCGCACCACGAACCGCTCAGCCGAAAACCACAGTTGGGCGAACACCTCTTGTACGACGCGCTCGGCCAACGTGGAATCCATCAGGATGCTGTACGCCTTCGCGTACAACGACGGACGATGGCGGCGTTCCAGCTCGATCAGCGCCGCCCTGTCCCGGTGGATAACCCGCCTGAGGAGGGCTGCGTCAGGGATAAGGGGACGCTGCGAAGGCTGGGGCTCTAGCATGACTGACATGGCGTGGTAAAGATTCCCCCAAGGCGGCGAGGTAACGCAAGTCACAATGGAACGTCTCCCAAATCGTTACCAATCCGTTAGGTAGCCACTCTTTAGGGGGAATCGGTTGCGCCCTGGAGCCGAGCCGAAAGACGGCGACATCGTGCGGGCCGTGCTCGCAGGGGAGCCTGAGCGATACGCGGTGCTGGTCAACCGCTATCGAGATCGGTACGCCCGCTATGCGGCGCGGATGCTGGGTTCGGCCGATGCGGCCGAGGACGCGGTGCAGGACGCATTCGTGCGTGCGTATGATCAATTGGCGCAGTGCCAGCAGCCCGACAATTTCGTCGGGTGGTTCTTCCTGATCCTGCGGAATCGATGCTTTGCCGAACGGCGGCGCAGTCGCGCAGAGGCGCCGCTGGAAGCGGCTGACAGCGTCGCGGCGGCGGATCGGACCGACGGGGGAGCAGAAACGGCCGAACGTCGTCGCGCGCTGCAGCTCGCGTTGATGGAGCTGACGCCGGATCAGCGGGAGGTCTTCGTTCTGAAGCATGTCGAAGGATTGTCGTACGGACAGATCGCCGAGCGCCTGAGCACGTCGATACCGTCATTGAAGATGCGAATGCACCGCGCCTATGATCGATTGCGCGAACAACTGAGAGAGCACACATGAGCGGGTACGACTTTCATCCCCTGGTGAAGCAGCTGCTGGACGGCGATCTCACGCTTGCCGACCTTCCGGTCGAGCTGCGCGCCGAGGGGGAAGAGGCGCTGCGACTGCTCACCGCGGTCGATCGGCGTCCGGTCGAGCTCCCCGCCGTGACTCAGCGCGTCATGCAGACGCTGGCGTCGCGCCCGGCCCCCGCGGCCCCCCTCCCGCCCGTTCCCGCTTGGAAGCGCGTGATGCAGCCGCGCGAGATCCGGCTCCGCATCCGTCCCTGGATACTCGCTCCCGCTTTGGCGATCGCGGCTGCACTCATGCTGTGGATCTGGCCGGCGACGCTGGCGACTCCCAAGCCCCCCTCGCTCGTCACGGTCCGGTTTGTGTTGGTTGCCCCCGACGCCAGAGAGGTGAGTCTGGCGGGGACATTCAATCAGTGGGACGCCCATGCCACACCGTTGGTGCGCACCGGGTCAACCGGCGTGTGGACCGCGACGCTGACGTTGCCGGCCGGGCAGCACCAGTACGCGTTCGTTGTGGACGGTGAGCGCTGGGTGCCGGATCCGGGCGCGCCGGCCGTCGACGATGGCTTTGGGCGTCGCAACAGCGTGTTGACACTGTGATGCTCACGCTGCTCGCCTTACCGCTCGCGCTGCTGAGCCAGCAGCAAGGCATCGCCCAGCGGCTGGCGGGACGCGTCTCACCCAACGTTGCCGCACTCGTCGAGCAGCTTGCCACGGCTGGCGCGGCGCGTGGCTTGCCGAGCGATCCGTTGATACAAAAGGCCATCGAAGGCGGCGCGAAGAGCATTCCCGACGATCGTGTTGCGGCAGCGGTGCGCCTGGTCGCGATGCAACTCGATATCGCCGCCGCGGCGCTGCGAGAGGGTGGTCCGGTTTCCGATACGCTGGCGATCACCGCCGGCGCGTTCGCGCTTACCGCGGGTTTGAGCGCCAGCGACATCACGGCGCTCGCGCGCGTCGGCGCGAGCGCCCAGGCGTTGACAGTGGGGTTGCGGGTCGCGGGCACGCTGGCGGCGCTGGGCGTTCCGTCCGCGGAGGACATCGGTCTCGTCAGTACGACGCTGCGGTCGGGCCAGCCGGCGGAGAGCTTGCTCCTCCTGCCGGCTCACGTTCAGTCAGCAGTGGCGAAAGGGAGCACACCCGCGGCGGCCGCGGCGGGGCTTTCGCGGGCCGCTGCGGCGCAGGCGCGTCAGGGCCCTCCCCCGGGCCATGGGGAACACCCGCCACACCCGACGCCCCCTCCCCACCCGACGCCCCCTCCCCATCCCTAGGCGGGTCGCCCGCACGTTCCAAGCCTCCAGTCGCTTCGCGCCCGCCTAGCCTTTAGATTCCGCTTCTCTATGATAATCGCGTCAAATTTGGGCTTCCCGCCCCTGGGAGCCGCGCGCGAATTGAAGCGCGCCACCGAAGGGTATTGGAGCGGCAAGGTGAGTCGCGCGCAATTGCTCGAGACCGGCGCCGGGTTGCGCCGGCGGAATTGGCACTTACAGCGCGACGCCGGTTTGGACCGCATTCCCGCAAACGATTTCTCGTTCTACGACCGCATGCTGGACACGTGCGCGCTCGTCGGCGCCGTGCCCCCGCGCTACGGGTTCAGCGGCGCATGGGTCGATCCGGACACGTACTTCGCGATGGCGCGCGGCAGCCAGGGGAAAGGCCGTGACGTCACCGCGATGGAAATGACGAAGTGGTTCGATACGAACTACCACTATATCGTCCCCGAGCTCGAGCGCGGCCAACGCTTCCGCATGGCGTCCGCGAAGCCCGCGAACGAGTACCGCGAGGCGAAGGCGGCCGGCATCGATGCGACGACGGTCCTGATTGGGCCGCTTACGTTCCTCTTGCTCGCGAAAACGAGAGGCGCGGCATTCGACCGCTTGTCGCTGCTCGATGCCCTGCTGCCCGTGTACGGCGATGTGCTCGAATCACTCGCGGCCGCCGGCGCCACCTGGGTGCAGCTCGACGAGCCGTGCCTGGCGCTCGATCGTTCGGACGCCGAGCGCGCTGCGTATCGGCGTGCCTACCAGGTGCTCGCGTCGCGCGCCGGCAAGCTGCGGCTCCTCGTCGCGACGTACTTCGCCGGACTGGGCGAAAATGTCGACACGGCGCTTGGGCTCCCGGTTCACGGACTTCATGTCGATCTCGTCCGCGCCCCCCATCAGCTGGATCGGCTGCTCGCGAAATGGCCCAAAGGGAGAGTGCTGTCTGCCGGTGTGATCGATGGGCGGAATGTCTGGCGCGCCGATCTCGCGAAGGCGCGCGCGCTCCTCGATCGCGCCGCCAAGACGGTGGGCAAGGACCAGTTGTGGGTGGCGCCTTCTTGCTCGCTGCTGCACACGCCGCTCGACCTCGATCTGGAGACGAAACTCGATCCGGAGCTGAAAGGCTGGCTCGCGTTCGCGAAGCAGAAGCTGCAAGAAGTGATGGCGCTGGCGAAGGGCGACCGCGCGGCTGTCGAAGCGAGCAGCCGTGCCGCGCAGTCGCGCGCCACGTCACGGCGCATTCACAACGCCGCGGTGCAGCGGCGTGCGGCCTCGGTCACGGAAAAGGACCGCGTGCGCCGTGCAGCGTTCGGGGTACGCCGGCAATCGCAGCTCGAGTTGCCGCGCTATCCAACCACGACGATCGGATCGTTCCCCCAGACGTCAGAAGTGCGGGCGGCGCGGCGCAAGCTGAACGACAACCAGCTCAGCGCTGACGAATACGAGCAGTTCATCGAGGCACAGATCGGGAGGACGATCAAGCTGCAGGAAGAGATCGGCCTGGACGTGCTCGTGCACGGCGAGTTCGAGCGCAACGACATGGTCGAGTACTTTGGCGAGCAGCTCGCGGGGTTTGCGTTCACCGAGCACGGCTGGGTCCAGTCCTACGGCACACGGTACGTGAAGCCGCCGATCATCTTCGGTGACGTCTCGCGTCCGGGGGCGATGACGGTGCGCTGGAGCAAGTACGCGCAGTCCCTGACCGAGCGGCCGGTGAAAGGAATGCTCACGGGACCGGTGACGATCCTCCAGTGGTCGTTCGTCCGCGACGATCAGCCGCGCGCCGAGACCGCGAAGCAGATCGCGCTCGCGATCCGCGATGAGGTGATCGATCTCGAGGCCGCGGGGATCCGCGTCATTCAGATCGACGAGCCGGCGCTGCGCGAGGGACTGCCGCTCCGGCGCGGTGAATGGGCCGGCTACCTGCAGTGGGCGGTGGATGCGTTCCGGCTCGCCACCGCGGGCGTCCGCGACGGCACGCAGATTCACACGCATATGTGCTATAGCGAGTTCAACGATGTGCTGCGCGTGATCGAGCGCATGGACGCGGACGTGATCTCGATCGAGAACGCACGCTCCGGCTCGGAGCTGCTGCAGGGCTTGGAGCAGTACAAGTACCCGAACGAGATCGGTCCCGGTGTATACGACATCCACTCACCACGGGTGCCATCGACGGCGGAAATCGCGGGCGCGCTCAAGAGCATGACGCGCGTGCTCGATGACGCGCAGATCTGGGTGAACCCCGACTGCGGGCTCAAGACCCGCGGCTGGGAGGAGACGTTGGCGGCACTCAAGAACATGGTTGCCGCGGCGAAAGCCATGAGGGAGAACGGTGCCCCCCCCCGATAACACGGCCGAGATCCGGATTACCGCGGAGCCGATCGACAATCAGCGCTGCAAGTTCGTGCTGAGCGTGCCGGTGCTGAGCGGCGGCGTGCGCCGATTTGCCAGAGCCGAAGACGCGACAGGCTCTCCGCTCGCGGCGGCGATTTTCGCTATCCCCGAGCTCGCGGTGAGCGAGCTCATCGTGTCCGGCAACATCATCACCGTCGTCAAGCAGAGTCCCGCCCCATGGCAGACTCTCGGTCGGGCGGTCGGGAGCGCCATTCGATCAGCGCTGACGGCGGACGTGCCGGCGGTCACGCCGGCGCGCAAACCAGCTTCCGGTGAAGGATCGGCGGTCAGCGACGACGCGCTCTACGAGCAGGTCGCGAAGGTGTTCGACGAGCAGGTCAACCCGATGGTGGCGCGGCACGGGGGGCATGTCGAGCTCATCGACGTGCAGGATGCCGTCGTGATGCTGCGCATGGGTGGCGGGTGCCAGGGCTGCGGCATGGCCGATGTCACGTTGCGGCAGGGCATCGAGGGCATGCTGGCGCAGCTGGTGCCCGCCGTGCGCGGCATCGTGGACATCACCGACCACACCTCGGGCGCGAACCCCTACTTCCAGGCCGCGAAGAAATAGCCCCGCGTCTCCTGCTGCTGCTGCCGACCACGACCTACCGTGCGACGGCGTTCGTGGAGGCTGCACGGCAGATCGGCGTGGAGTTGACCGTTGCCTCGGAGCAGCCGAGCACGCTCGCGGCCGCGAATCCCGCTGGATTGCTCACGCTGGATTTCGAGCAGCCCCAGCGAGCGGCGGACGCCGTGCGGGTGTTCGCGCAGCAGTATCCCATCAACGGCGTCGTGGGCGTCGACGACCGAACGGCGCTGGTGGCCGCCGCCATCGCGACGAAGCTCAAGCTCAATGGCAATCCAGTTCACGCCGCGATCGCGGCGAGTGATAAGTACCTCCAGCGGCAGCTACTCGCGAAGGCGACGGTACCTATCCCGCGCTTCGTACTGCGTGAGCTCGATGAAGATCCGGCCACGATCGCGAAGTCAATTGCCTACCCTTGTGTCCTCAAGCCCGTGCGCCTTTCGGCCTCGCGTGGCGTAATCCGCGCCGACAATCCTCAATCGTTCGCGTCCGCTCATGCCCGGTTGCGCGCCATCCTGGCGGACCCGGAGACCGCCGCAGCGTGCGGAGATCGAGCGCGCCAGTATCTCATCGAAGAGTTCATACCGGGTTACGAAGTCGCCGTGGAAGGATTGGTGGTGAATCGCCGGCTGCACGTACTGGCGGTTTTCGACAAGCCGGACCCCCTGGATGGGCCATTCTTCGAAGAGACGATCTACGTTACACCGTCGCAGGTTCCTAGCGGATTGCAGAAAGCGATTACTGACTGCGCGGACCGGGCCGTGCGGGCGCTCGGCATCACCGAAGGCGCGATTCACGCCGAGCTGCGCTACAACGAGCGCGGCCCGTGGCTGATCGAGCTTGCGGCGCGGCCGATCGGCGGGCGGTGTTCGGCGGTGCTGAGGTTCGGGACTGGGGTGACGCTCGAAGAGATCATCGTGCGGCACGCCCTCGGCATGCCGATTCCGTCGTTACAGCGCGAGCGTCAAGCGGCCGGCGTCATGATGATTCCGATCCCCGGTGCAGGGACGCTGCAGGAAGTTCGCGGCGTCGCCCAGGCCAAAGGGGTTCCGCTCGTGGAAGACGTGCAGATCACCGCGCATCCGGGCGAGCGGTTGGTCCCGTTTCCGGAGGGCTCGCGTTATCCGGGCTTCATTTTTGCGCGGGGAGAGACGCCGGCGATGGTCGAGGCGGCGCTGCGCGATGCGCACCGTCGCCTCGAATTCGTTTTGGTTTGATTGCGCGAGTAAACTCGCGGCTCGGCATCTGTCGCTAAACCGACGTCAATTCCTAAAGATCGACCGGTCGGAGCCCGGCCACTGTTCTTGCCCGGCAATCTCGTATTCGGGTTGGTCGCCGGCCCAGTCCGTGATCACTTCGTTCGGGTGTTTCGACGGTTGAGATCGTAAGTACTCGCGGACGGCCTCCAACGACCGAGGCCCGACCGTCCCAATCGAGTAGCCTTTGCTCCATTTCAGCACGCGATTAGTGGTAGAATGACGTTCCTTCCCCGCGACTGCCGAACTTCCGCCCTTCATTCGCTGGAGGAGCCTCGAGATGTCCGTGGTGGGATGTGTTCGAACCAGCAGGTGGACGTGTGTTTGGACCATCCCAATCTCGAGAATGTGCGCTCTTTCCTGGCGCGCAACGCCTCGCAGGAAACGGCACAAGAATTGAGCGAGGCCGGCATCGATGAGGTGCGCTCGCTCGCGGGTCGCCCAGACGATGTGGTAGTAGAGACGGTGCCACATCGGCTAAAACTATGAGCGATGGTTTAGGGAAGCCGAATCATTGCTACGCAGGACAAAGCGAATTGTCGCGATACAAGCCGCATTCGCGGCAGATGCCGAGTCGCGGCTTCAGCCGCGAAATCTAAACACGATTTGCTACACCGCCTCCGCCACGACCTCCAGCCAGTGCCGCGGCACCGACTCAACCTGGAGCTCTTCCATAGTGCGTTCGAGGCCTACTTCGAGGGCCTTGGCGCCTTCTTCGAGAGGCGCGCCGGGCAGCGCACCCTCGATGAAAAGAGAAAACCGGCCGATGTCGATGAGCGCTTGACGCGTCATCTCGATGCGCAGCAGCTCGACGGTGACCGGCCGCAGGCCTGCCGCGGTGCACGCCGCGCTGTACTGCTCGGCCGAGAGCCATTGCATGGCCGCGGCGTGGCCTTCGTGCTTCACTTCGATCCCCTGTTCACGCAGGGCCTGGACCGAGCGCACGATCCAGCGGCGCCAGAAGCCACTAGTTCCTTCGACATAGGCGCCATTGAAGAACGTGCTGTTGAACGCGAGCAGGCCGCCGGGTTTCAACACGCGCCGGATTTCCTTCAAGACCTGCGCTTTGTCGGGCATCAGGTGAATGGCGTTGAGAAAGACGACGGCGTCGGCCGACTTGACCAGGTTCGACAGCCACTCGGCGCTGCCCTGAACGAATTCGGCGAATTTGGAGGAGATGGCGGCGCGGGCCTTCGCGAGCGCTGAGGGGGAGGGATCGACGCCGATGACGTGCGGCGGCGGCTGCTGCTCGCGGACGCGCTCGAGGATGAGCTCCGTGACAGCGCCCGGGCCACAGCCGAGGTCCACGATCACCTGACGGCCCGGACAAATGACCCGCTCCAGAATCCAGCGGTTGACGTGCGTGAAAAACGGATGCCGCGTGAACGGCGTAAACGAAAAACGATCTTCGTCCGCGGTCGGGTTCAATGCGGTCACAGCTTGTGAATCCCGAGCGGCCCCAGGTGGACGTCGAGATTGTGGTTGACGCGGTAGCCCACGATCCCATTCACGTCGAGGTTCGCGGCATCCCCCGTGTAGACCTCTTTTCCGTTCACCATGAACTTCGCTTTGCCGCCCTGCACCTGAATACTGAGCTCGTTCATCGCCCGGCCGCTCGAGTCGGCCTTCGTCACGGCGTCGCTCGCGGTCCATTCGACCACCGCAGTCGGCCGCGTCATGTAGCTCGCGCGCCGGCGGATCGAGTACATCCCGTCGATCGGGCGAACGAGGAAGTAGGTGTAGGCCTGACCGGAATCGGCGAGGTTCTTGCCGCCGATGAAAATGCCGAACGCTTCGGGATGGGCCGGGTTCTTCATCTGCGCCATCTTGGCGACGACGTGATAATTGCTCGAAATCGTGTCACGGTCGCGCCAGTAGATCGCCGCCGGACCCACGGTCGTATGGAGCCCATCGCCCATGCTCGTGAACTTGACGTTCTCGAGCGACGCCGGTTGTCCGGTCTGACGGTTGGGCTCGGTACGCACGTGCCAGCCGGCCGGCAATGTGCCGCCACCGGCGACGGGACGGTCTGGATCGCCCTGCGCCGCGAGGCTCGCGGGGGGGGCGAAAAGCAAGATGACCGCCGCAGCGGTCATAAAACGCATCATCATCGGTTGTTCTCCCCGGCGTATGAGCTTCGTTCAGCGTCTAACTTGAGCGAATGAAGAGGTTTTAGTCAAGAGCACGTCTCGCTCATGACTGCCGCTCTGCGAGGTCGTGGACCGTATGTAGGCTCAAGATCTTGAGTTTGCGTTTGCCCATGGGAAGTGTGATGTCCACCTTCTGCCCCACTTTGCCCCCGAGCAACGCTTTTCCGAGCGGCGATGCCATGGACACCGACATCTCCTGGCCATCGCCATCCTCACCCTCGATGAACTCGCCGAGTGTCAGCGCGTAGACTTCCTTCTTCTTGGTGTCGAGGTCTTCGACCGTCACGCGGGAGCCAAAGCCGACGCGGTCGCGCGGAATGTCCTGCTCGCGGACGTCGGACAGTTTGGCGAGCCGCATCCGCAGGTGATGGACGCGAGCCTGCGCAAACTGCTGCCGCTCGAGCGCCGCCTTGTACTCGGAATTCTCGCGCAGGTCACCGTGGGCGCGCGCCTTTTCAATTTCCTTCGGCAACACGAAGGAGATCTCGTGATTGAGCCGTTCGACTTCGGCCTGGAGCTTTTGCTTGAGTCCCTCGATCATCCAGGATACTAACCGACCAACCGCCCAACCGGCTAGGTTTTAGGCGCATGCGCACCTACCACCAGCTGACCGATCCCGACCGCTCAGGGCTAGCCGACCAGATCGGCGCCCAGCGCAGGCGTGTGGCGGAGCGGCTGGCCGGCGTGCGGCGGATGGTCGCGGTGATGAGCGGGAAGGGCGGCGTCGGCAAGAGCTATGTGACGGCGCATTTAGCACGGGCGCTCGCTCGAGCCGGCGGCAGCGTGGGGGTGCTCGATGCCGACTTGAACGGGCCGACCATTCCAGGCCTTTTGCAGACGTCTGAGAAGGTCGAGTTACCCGCCACCGGCCTCGATGGAGTCCGGTGCGTCTCCATGGGCCAGATGTTGGGTGACGGTGCGCCGCTGGCATTCAAAGGGCCTACTGCCGAGAGCTTCGTGTGGCGTGGCGCCATGGAGGCATCGGCTCTGCGAGAGTTCTTGGGCGACGTGGAATGGGGCGCCCTCGACGTTCTGCTGATCGACTTGCCACCGGGTATGCAGCGCTACCTCGAGCTGTGCGATATCCTCGGCAGCCCGACGGCCGTGCTCACCGTGACCATCCCGACACCCGAATCCCGCGACGCCGTCCGCCGCGCCATGCGCGCCGCCGTCGACCACGGCTCGGACTTGCTCGGCATCGTCGAAAACATGGTCGGTCGGGAATACACGGGGACGGCGGCGGACGATCTCTCGGCCGAGTTCGGCGCCCCGGTGCTCGCGCGTATCCCCTGGCACCCGACACCCGACGCCTGGAACCAGCTGGTTACCAGAATCCCCGACGCCCGACGCACGACGGACGACGCACGGTGAAGTTCCTCTGCGTCGAATGTGACCAGCAGATGGCCTTCAGTGAGCGCCAGCTTCCTGGTGACGGCACACTCGCCGCGACGTTTAAGTGCCCGAAGTGCGGCCGCGTGGTGGCCATGCTGACGAACCCGATGGAAACGCAGCTCGTCTCGTCCCTCGGCGTGGAGATCGGCGGTCGCACGGTTCCGGTCGAGCCGCTCGAGATGGTGCGGGCCAACGTCGTCACTGGAGGCCCCGCCTGGACGAGCGACGCCCAAGAGCGGCTCGCTCGCGTCCCGAGCTTTGTGCGCGGCATGGTGAAGAAGATCTACGCCGACTATGCGCGCGAGCGCGGGATCACCGAGATCACGCCGGCCATCATGGACACCGCCCGCGCCGAGCTGGGACTCGAGGGCATGTGAGCGACTACGAAGAACGGACGGTGGGCGAGCTCCGGGTGCGCATCGATCGGACGCTCTGCGTTGGGTTCGGCGACTGTATCACCGAAGCGCCCGAAGCGTTCGTGCTCGACGACAGTGGCACGGCGGTCTTCGTGAATCCGGACGCGGTGGACCGGGAGCGGCTGCTGCGCGCGTGCGACGCCTGCCCCGTCGATGCGATTACGGTTTGGAACAGTGACGGGAGCCAAATCGTCCCGGCCGCTTGTGAACAAGTTCCTTGACAGCCTCGGAACGCCCCTGCATATCCCTTAACTCTGACGGCATCCACACCGACATCTAGAGTTTAGGCCCACCGGCCCCCGGCCCGCTCGAGCGGCGTCACTCCAGGAGGTAGTGGTGTACCGCGAGATTTTCGTTCCCGTCGACAACTCGCAGCACTCCGATTGGGCCGTCGATCGTGCCATCGAGATGTGTCGCAAGTCCGGCGGGCGAATCACCGGCAACCACGTCTACGCCGCCCGACTCCACGACGTCCGCTTCCGCCAGCTCGAGACCGGCCTTCCCGCGCAGTTCCAGACTCCTGAAGAAATCAAGAAGCAGCGCAAGATCCATGACAAGCTGATCGAGAAGGGGCTGCAACTGATCGCCGACAGCTTCTTGGATCAGTTCGGCAAGCGCTGCGAAGCGGCCGGCGTCGCGCTCACGCGGCAGCTGCTCGAAGGCATCAACTACGAAGAAATCGTCCACGAGGTGAACCGCGGCGCCGGGCGGCTGCCGGGCCTGATCGGATTCGATCCGAATCGCGCCGCGGGTTACGACGGCGGCGGCAAGGTCCGCAGCGACGTGAAGCTCGGTGAAAACGGGAGGCTCGTTGCCGAGGACGAGGATGCGGCGGCCCGATTGGTCGGGTCGTCCGGTCGCCAGTATGACCTGCTCGCCATCGGTGCGCACGGATTGGGACGCCAGCAGCTTTCGCAGCTCGGTGGTGTAGCGGCTCGCGTGTTACGCGGCGTCGAGAAAGACGTGCTGGTCGTTCGCGATCAGCAGCCGCTCACCGGCGGGCGCTTCCTCGTGTGCGTGGACGGGTCGTCTTACAGCTACAAAGCGATGAAGGCGGCGCTCGAGCTGGCGCATGAATTCGGCGCGTCGCTGTACGTGTGCAGCGCGTTCGACGTCGAGTATCACCACGTCGTGTTCCACAACATCAAGGACGTGCTGTCGTATCAGGCGTCAAAGGTGTTCAAGTTCGAGGAGCAAGAAGAGCTGCACAACAACATCATCGACAAGGGGCTGCTCAAGCTCTGTCAGGCCAATCTGAAGCGCGCTGAGGTGATGGCGCAGCAGTTCCCGGACGTCCCGCTCAAGACGCAGATCCTCATCGGCAAGCCGTTCCAGGTGATCATGCAGTGGGCCGAGGAGATCAAACCGAGCCTGCTCGTGATCGGTCGGCATGGCGCGCACCGGATCGAGGAGACGGAGCTGGGTTCTCAATCCGAGAATCTGGTGCGTCTTGCTCCGTGCTCCGTGCTGCTGACCGGTGTCGTCGGCGTCCGCCCCGAGGACATTCCGTGGATCGAAGAAGACGGGCAGGCCGGTCTGCCGTGGGCGCCGGACGCGGAAGTCCGCATTCTCCGCGTGCCGCCCTTCGCGCAGGGCATCGCGCGGCGCGCGGTCGAGGAGTACGTCCTCGAGAAGGTCGGCAACGCGGGACCGCCGCCGACGGTCACGAACAAGTGGCTCGACGAGGCGATCCAGAAGCTCCTCCCCACCCACATGCAGTTGATCATGGGGATCGGGAGCGCGGAAGAAATCGCGTTGGCCGAAGTGAAGGCGACGGAGCAGCTCAAAGCGACGAAGGTCCAGGGACACGACGTCGATCCGGAGCCTCAAGTCGCCGAAATCGAGACGAAATGCCCGGTGACGGGCGCGGTCTCGAAGCGCCCCCGCGTAGCCACCGATCCGATCGTGTGGACAGAGGAGAGCTGGCAACGGCTGCAGCTCGTGCCGCTCATCGCCCGCCCGCTGGCGCGCAACACCGTCGAGCGCTTTGCACGCAATCACGACATCTGGCGCGTCACGACCCGCGTCATGGACGACAACAAGCAGGCCATGATCGAGGCCGACGAGTTCGATGTCGACACGATGATGGTGATGTTCACCGAGCTGCGGGCGAAGCAGATCCGCGCCGAGGCCGAGGCTCTGCGCGAGATGATCGAGGAAGCCAAGGCACAAGGCATCACGCGATGCCCGATCCGCGACATCGCGGACAAGATGGACAAGTGTCCCGTCGACATGAAGACAGTCACGCCCGAGGAAGCGAAGCGGGCGGTCGAGAAGCTGCTGCAGTGAGCTACGTTCCACACGTCGTCGCCTGGAATCTCACGCGGCGCTGCAACCTGGAGTGCGCCCACTGTTACATCTCGGCCGGACCGCATGAGAGCGCGACGTCCGAGCTGCAGACTGAGGAGTGCCTGCGGATCGTGGACGAGCTGCTCGCCGTCAATCCGGCGCCCATGATCATTCTCTCCGGCGGCGAACCGTTGCTGCGGCACGATCTCACGGAGATCGCGGCGTATGCGTCACAACACGGTGCGACCGTGGTCGTCGGAACCAACGGCACACTGCTGACCGACGAGCGCATCGCGGCGCTCAAGGCCGTCGGCGTGCGGGGAGTCGCGGTGTCGATCGATTCGCTGCGCCCGAGCTACCATGACAACTTCCGCCACGGCAAAGGCTCGCTCGACGACACGATCGCCGCGCTGGGCCGGCTGCGTGAACAGCGCCTCGATTTCATCATTCAGACGACGGCGACCAAAGGGAATCGTGCCGAGCTGGAGCGGCTTGCGCAGTGGGCGGCGGAGCAGGGCGCCGTTGCCTTCAACTGCTATTTCCTGGTCGCCACGGGGCGCGGTGCCGGGCTGTCCGATCTCGCGCCCGCCGAATACGAAGCGGTCCTGGCGGATCTCGCACGCTGGCAGCGCCAGTATCGCGGCCAGATGATGATCCGCGCCAAGTGCGCGCCGCATTTCATGCGGCATGTGCATGCCCTGGATCCTGACTCCCCGATCCTGAATTATCAGACGCGCTGTCCCTGCGGCACGCAGTACTGCCGCATCACGCCCGACGGGAAACTGACGCCCTGTCCGTATCTCCCCGAGGTCGCGGGCGATTTACGGGCGCAAAGCTTTGGCGAGATCTGGCGCAGCTCGGCGCTGTTTCGGCACCTGCGCGAGGGCACCCTCGGCGGCAAGTGCGGACGTTGCGAGTATCAGAAGCTGTGTGGCGGGTGTCGCGCGCGGGCGTTCGCGCTCGAAGGAGATGTTCTCGCCGCAGATCCCTCATGCACGTATGAACCTCGAGGGATCGAGGTGATCGAACCCGGGAGTGTCAGTTATGGAAGCGACTTTACTCCCGCGTTGACTTGGTCCGTTGCTGCCCGGTCCCGACTCGACCGCATTCCGTCGTTCGTGCGCAGCGTCGTCGCGAAGCGCGTCGAGGATTGGGCGCGCGAGCGCGGCCTGCAGGAAATCACTCCCGAATTGCTGAGTGAGATCCGCTCAGCAATGCCGATCGACTTCTCGAAACGCAAGCCGTTCTTCGTTTCCGAAGCCGATGACCGATAACCGATGACCCAATACCTCGTTCAGGCGGTAGCCGATACTGCGAGTGCATACCGAGACTTTCCGGTCATCGGGAGTCGGGCAGCCATATGGATCGCCGCCGAGATCCACCTGATGTTCGCGGCATTCGTGCTCGGCGTTCCGATCTTCGCGGTGGTGGCCGAGGCGATCGGCATCTTCGGCAAGGACCAGCGCTACGACCGGCTCTCGAAGGAG
>Ga0209375_1001244_pt1 | contig 19540 bp, 19 predicted proteins | sample GraSoiAngelo_131_FD_185888 | JGI IMG/M metagenome (GOLD analysis project Ga0209375, IMG submission 185888) | Grasslands soil microbial communities from the Angelo Coastal Reserve, California, USA - 14_0929_02_30cm (SPAdes) (version 2) | ecosystem: Environmental > Terrestrial > Soil > Grasslands ... | reverse complement strand
GCCGGCATTCGTCACGGCTGCTCCTTCTCGGTGCAAATTAGGGCCTGCCGGGCGATCAGTACAGCGTCGTCTGAGCCGACTCCCCCAGCGTCCTTGCGAGCCGCTCGTCGGAGTCGATTTCATCTTGAATGCCATGTTCAGACATCGATAACGTTCCACTGGCCATGTTGGAAGCCCCCCAACCAACGGGATCCGCTAATCCTCAACGCACCTTTGCCCCGGGTGTAGGCCTCCCGATCATCTCGATGTTCGGCGGCGAGACGATTCTTTAGATCTGCATACGCGGCTCGATCCTCGGGATGGCATCCAAGATAGTCGCGAAATAGCAACCGCTCCCATAGGCGACCTCCAATCTCGCAGAGGTGAACGTGGTGGGTGCGGCGCACACCGAACGGTGGCATGCCCTTCACCAAGAATTCACGATCTGGCTCTGGGTTGCTGTCCCACTCAGCGGCCGGGGCGAGCGTCGCGAGCCCCGGTCCGTTGGGGAGTGTGGTTCGGCGATCTACGCCTCACGGCGCTCTTGGTCTCCGCTTTCTCGCCATAACGCATCCGCAGCTCACGGAACAGGGCGCGGCGCCTCATGGCAGTGGCCGGTCGCGGAAGGTCGAGCTGTACCCACTTCGTGCGTCCCTTGAGGTCGGCACGGCGCCGACCCCTTGCGAGCAGGTGAAAGTGGAGGAACGGTTGGTTGTGCGCGTAGAAGACGCCCGGCCTTTTCTCGATGACCCCGGCCCACGTCCGCAGGTCGGCGAACAAGTCGGCGAGGTCATCGAGCAGCTCCGGCGGACAGTACGCCACGGGTCGGTCTTTCGGCCCCTCAGGAAGGCCAGCTCTGCGCAGCCGGACCTGTCGGCGCGCGCCACTTCCTGTGCTTTGAGCGCATCTGCGCGGTCAGCACGTGCTCCCACGTCGTGTGCATCACGCGATCGATCCAGAGCTCGAGCGCGGTCTCCGAGGCGTCAGCCATATGCTTGGCGTCTCGAAATGCTCCGTCGCTCGGACGCTTTATTATAATCCACGATTGCTGTGCAAGAGTTGGCCGTTGCTCGCGTCGTAGGCGCGCCAGAACGTGGTCGCCACGTCCCAGCCGAGTCGAGCGAGGCTCAGCGCAACGGCCGCACTGATGCCCTTCCGCCGGCTCGCGCCGGTAACCACTGCGAGCGGGCGTGATCCATCCTCTAAGATCATGGCCGCGCCTCCTCTCTCATCTGGACGTCACGTGCCTAGCCAGTCCCAACCCGGGCCTGTGTTCGCCCCGCGTCCCCAGCTTCAAGGCGCGCAGACCGAGGAAGAGCGGGATCTCGCCGCTGCCCTCCCTAGCAAACCGCGAGCGCTCTCCGTCCCACCGCGGAACGGCGATCTCCCTCATCCCGTCGAGCACGAGCCCCGCGGTGGCCACTCCGTTGACGTAGTCTGAGAGCGGGCGATGAAAGCTCATGGTCCGGGCACTCCCACCACGCAGCTCGACCCGGTTGGGGACGTGGAGTGGAGAAAGGTAGCGGTCGATCCGCCGGTACTCCAACTTGCGAGATCGATCCCAACCCCAGCCGCTCTGGCGCGGGATCCGGAAGCATGGGTGGCGCATTAAGAGAACCAGCCTGCCGCCGAGGCGCAGCGCCCACCCCGCGGATGCAAGCACTGCCTCGAGGTCATCCATGTCCTGAATGCTCAGCAGAAACACCGCCGCGTCGAAGGCCGCGGCTTCCAGGTCTGGTGTGCTCCCGAGACGCCTTGCGTCCCCGATCAGGAAACGCCCGCACCGGCCGTGCCTGCGGCGAGCCAGGCGGATGAGTCGCTCGCTGGCGTCCACCCCGGTGTAGTTCGCTCCCGCCGCTGCGGCGTGAGGGGCCAGCACTCCCTGTCCAGCCCCGATATCCAGGAGCGACTCGCCCGGCCGTAACTCCAGCAGTTCCAAGACGGCGGGGACCGCGAACCGGCGGTGGTGCTCACCGCCGCGCTCTCCCATCCATCCGTCGTACCACTTTGCTACCGTGTCCCAACTCGTCCGGGCGCCGGGGCTTCGGTTCCGTACTCTCCGTCCCACCTGTGCCTCGCCTTCCGCGGGCGCTACGCGGGAACGGGACGAGAGCCGGCAGCGCCCGCAGAAAGCAGCAACCGCCCCGTACGCCGGAGCGCAGGGACGGTCTCTCAAGCGCGGCGGTATCGCAGGCGGGGGTTGTAATTGGATGACGGCCCGGCAAGCGAGACGCGGGCGCGGCACGCTCCCCCCGAATCAGCTTCGGCGGGGCGGAACCCTGACGTTCCGGCAGTGCTACGCTGCGAGCCTCATCCACATCAGAGGATCTCCTCTAAGAGAAGCGAGCGAATTGTAGTCCCACGCGTCCAGGCGCGTCAACGACACACAGCGTGACACCTAGCCGCAACCAGACGCCACCAGCAAAGACCACACCGCGACGTAAGTTCTTGAAGGAGTTGGTGCCCCCGGGGTGACTCGAACACCCGACTCGCAGTTTAGGAAGCCGCTGGCCGTCTCCGAAGTTCTCGATATTTCTACCGCACCCTCGGGCCTGGCAGGGCCACGGCGTGCCTGGACCGCCGCAGCAGCCAGTGAAACTCGTCGCCGTTCCGCGGCGCGTGGGGCTAAGGAGATCCCTACCCTCCACCGCCCGCCTTTCCGTGAATTTGGGTGCTCGGGACTTGGGGACCAAGACAACGCCGCCTGGACAGCCTCGGACCGGACGCATACGATTGGTTCGACTGCCGCCCTGCTCGGTACACGGGCCATGGGATACACGGTTTGGCATCTCGTCGTCGATGAAGCTACAGGCGAGCTCAAGCGTATTCCCGCCGTCCGCTGGTGGGCGTTTTGGAACGGGAAGATCCCGATGGCGGAGTGGGCTGGACGGGGGGTGCGAACTATCGAGCTGGGGTTGGAGGTCGACTACCGGCGCGTCCGGCGCGTGCTCAGAGTCCTCGCGTACCGCATAATCGTGAGAGTTGACGGCCTTCCCGACGTGGACCGCGAACTGCGGCGAGCCGTGGAGGTGGCGTCGGCGGCCTACAACCGCGTCGACCCGATCCGCGAGCTCGAGCTCGACGCGAACCGATTCTGGATCCCGATCGAGGCGCAGCTGATCAAGTTAGCGGTATTGACCGACCTACCAGTCGACGAGATCAAGGCGGCCCTCGTCCCACGGGTCGCGTAACGACGGACGCGCGCGCCCTTGACGGGCTGGTGCACGACTTCCAGGCTCCACCCGTTTCGAGAAAGCCCCAATCGTTGGGCGACATCCGCCCTTGTGGGCAGAGATGGGATCGGGCCCTCGGCACCAGGATTTTCAGTCCTGTCCCATACCTGTCCTTCGCCAAAACCGCGTCCGACTAACTCAGGACATCCCGTGCGCGCTGGGCAGCTTCAGCGGTTCTCCGGCCGAGCGAGCAAACTGGGTGTATCGTGTCCAGCAGGCCGGCCGCCGGGAAGGCGCGGCTGAGGACATGGCAGACCGGTACGTCGAGCGCCGCCACCAGATGTTCCCCCAGCTGACGCCGGCTCAGATCGGCCGGATCGCCAGTCTCGGCGAGCGACGCAGCGTCCGCTCGGGCGAGGTGCTGCTCGAGCTCGGCGAGCAAGACACCCGCTTCTTCGTGGTCATCGAAGGTGCCATCGAGATCGTCCGCCCTGTAGCCGGCCGGGAAGAACGGATTACGGTGCACGGTCCCGGTGAGTTCACGGGGGAGATCAACATGCTGTCGGCGCGCCGCAATCTCGTTCGCGGTCGCGCCATCGGCGACGCGTCGATCGTCGTCGTGGATCGCGAGCACCTGCGTGCGCTGGTGCAGAGGGACTTCGAGCTCAGCGAGATACTCATGCGCGCCTTCATTCTGCGGCGGGTGGCGCTCATCGCCCAGGGCGGCAGCGGCCTGGTCCTCATCGGCTCCCGGCACTCGGCGCGCACGCTGAGCATCAGGGAATTCTTGAGCCGAAACGGCCAGCCCTTCACCTACCAGGAGGTGGAGAGCGAGCCCGACGTGCAGGCGCTCCTGGATCGGTTCCACGTCGGGGTCGACGAAGTGCCGGTGGTCGTCTGCGAAACCGGCGCGGTGCTGCGGAACCCCACGATCGAGACCCTCGCCTCGGGGCTCGGTCTGAGCCGCGAGCTCGACGCGGCGGCGACGAGGGACGTGGTCGTCGTTGGCGCCGGACCGGCGGGTCTCGCGGCCGCGGTCTACGCCGCGTCCGAGGGGCTCGACGTGCTGGTGCTCGAGGATACCGCGCCGGGCGGCCAGGCCGGCTCCAGCTCACGCATCGAGAACTATCTCGGATTCCCTACCGGCATCTCGGGCCAGGACCTCGCCGGACGTGCGCTCACGCAGGCCGAGAAGTTCGGCACGGAGGTCGCCATTGCCCGGCGAGCCGTCGGTCTCGACTGCACGTCGACACCCTACAAGGTGCGCCTCGCGACGGGCGAGGTCGTGCGTACGCGGACCGTCGTCATCGCGAGCGGTGCGAAATACCGGAAGCCGGCCCTCCCCGAACTGTCTCGTTTCGAGGGCGCGGGGGTCATGTACAGCGCCACCCACGTCGAAGCGCAGCTCTGCAAAGGCGAGCAGGTGGCCATCGTCGGAGGCGGGAACTCCGCCGGACAAGCGGCGGTCTTTCTCTCGCAGAGCTCGGCCGAAGTCAACGTGCTCGTGCGAGGCCCGGGGCTCGCGGAGAGTATGTCTCGCTACCTCATCCAGCGAATCGAAGACAGTCCGAACGTGGTGCTGCGAGCGCGCACGCAGATCGACGCGCTCGAGGGAGCCGGCCGCCTCGAGCGCGTCCGATGGCGCCACCTCGACACCGGCGAATCGCAGACGCGCCCGATCCGTCACCTATTCCTGATGACCGGCGCCGACCCGAATACCGCGTGGCTAAAAGGATGCGTTGCGTTCGACGGCAAGGACTTCGTCAAAACAGGAGCTGACCTCGACCCGGGTGAGCTCGAGGACGCAGGATGGCCTCTCGCCCGTAGACCCGATCTGCTCGAGACGAGCAGGCCGGGCGTCTTCGCGGTCGGCGATGTGAGATCGGGCAGCGTCAAACGCGTGGCGTCGGCAGTCGGCGAGGGCTCGGTGTGCGTTCAGCTCATACACCGAGCGCTCCGCGAGCTTTGAAGGCTGGCCCGAGGTCTTCCCGAGGCATCCGGCGTCAACGGGACTGGAGGAGTTGTATCGGTCATGGCGATACGTCTATCGCTGTGAGTCCGTCTGTGGCTGTGAGAGGACCGGCGAGCCGGCGGCTCGCCGAACGAGCGTCGGCTCGTCGGTCGCCCATCGCGCGCTCGCCCACCGGCCAGCGCGGATGGAACGTTATCTTTACTTCACGCGACGGTCAGCGGTTGCCTGTGCCTTCCACTTATTCGGCCCATCAGCTCACGCCGCTCTCCGGAGGTATTCGTGATGGAGCCCACCTACGCGTGACGCCTCCACCACCCTGCCCTGGCTCGGCGGCTGCACGCTGCGCGGCTCGGGCGCGTCCTCGGCCAGAGATAAGTGGGTCCGGCTCCTGTTGTAGTAGTCGACGTACTCCGACAGGATCCCCATCAGGTGCCGTTCGCCGATCACCACAAGGTGGTCCAGGCATTCTCGGCGAACCGATCCGATCACGCGCTCGGCATAGGCATTTTCCCAGGGCGAGCGTAGCGTAATGACCGCTTCCCGGATGCCCAACGTCCTGACCTGACGCGAAAATCGCTCTCCATAGATCTGGTCTCGGTCCCGGATCAGATTCCGTGGGCTCTCCTCCAACCCGCACGCCTCGACCAGTTGCCGCGCGGTCCACCCCGCGGGCGGGTGCTCGGTGGCATTGAAATGCACCAGCCGGCACGGAAGGCGCGCAAGTATGCGTGAAGTTGGTGCTCCCGGGGTGACTCGAACACCCGCTGGCAGTTTAGGAAGCTCCTGTCCGTCGCCGAAGTTCTCGATATTTAAGTCGCACCCTCGGGCCTGGCAGGGCCACGGCGTGCCTGGACCGCCGCAGCAGCCAGTGAAACTCGTCGCCGTTCCGCGGCGCGTGGGGCTCGAGGGGCTGTAGGGTATCCCTTGCGCTTCTTGCTTGCGGGGGCTGGATATGCTGAATGCTACACGAGCCCCGAGAGGTACTGGATCGTTCTTCGATGAGTCGGCCGGCCAGTTCGGGTGCGATTCCCCAACGAGAACTGCCCGTAAGACTGTTCGGTCATGGAGTGTGCCATTAGCGACGAACCGGACCCGACGGCTTCAGCGAAGCACGATCACCGCACACCCAAACCACGCATCCAGCCGGTCGGTGCGCCTTTCACGTGCGCCTTTCACGTTGCCTCTACGGACAGCGCCAGCTATTCTCCGGACCTCCGACCCGATACACAGATAGATGATGAACCCACTTGGCACGGAGGAGCGTCCCGATGGCGATCATCGATTCGCAAGTCCACGCCTATGAGGCGAACACCCCGAAACGGCCCTGGCACAGTGTCCCGAATTGGCCCATCACGTCACCGGTGACGAGATGGTGGCGGCCATGGACACGGTCGGCGTCGACGGCGCGATCTTCATCTCCGCCTTTTCCATGTACCGCTACGACGCGAGCTATGCAGTAGAAGTGCAACGGGCTCATCCCGGCCGATTCGCCCTGGTCAAACCGGTCGATCCGGATGATCCGGCGATCGCCGATGTCATCGCCGACTGGAAGAAGACACCGGGCGGGGTCGGCATCCGGATCATGATGACGAAAGAAGCTGGACGCGATCCGAACGACCCGGGCCTTGACCGGCTCGTGCGGGAAGCCGTTCGCCACGACTTTCCGGTCAACATACTGTGCTGGGGCAACCTGGACGCGGGAGCGGCGCTGATCGACCGCCACCCCGACACGCGATTCATCATCGACCATCTGGGCATCATGCAGCCCCGAACGCCGCCCGCCGCGCCGCAGCCCTGGGCCGATCTGCCGAAGGTGCTGGACCTCGCCAGGCGCCGGAACGCGGTGATCAAGGTCAGCGGTGCCTGCACGCTGTCCCGCGAACCCTATCCTTTCCCGGACGTCTGGGACCCCCTCGCCCGCGTGTTCGACGCCTGGGGTTTCGAACGCTGCCTGTGGGGTACCGACTGGACTCGCGCCTTCGCAGTCGTCAACTACGAACAGGCGGTCGAGGCCTTCCGCCAAATCGACCGCCTGAGCGACAGTGAACGCGCAATGCTGATGGGCGGTGCCTGCGCCAAGGCGTATCGCTGGTCTCCGAAAAATGCGTGATCAACCAGCGGAGGAGAGCCCATGGTCAGCCGCAGAGCGTTCCTGTCACTCGTCGCGGGTAGCATGAGCGCATCACGATTCGCGCTCGCCCCGCAGGAGGCTTGCAAGGTCGCGCTCTACGCCAACGTCGTGTCCGACCTCACGCATTCGCGCTGGCATGGCTACTGCAACACTCCGCCACGATCCTGCTCATCCCAGGCACTTCCTCCGTGGCGCACCTGCGCGAGAATATCGCCGCTACCAACATCAAGCTGCCGGCCGACGCGGTCGACGAACTCGACCGGATCGGCGGTCGCTGATGTGTGCTGTGATAGCATGAGCGTCAACTGCCCGCTCTAGCATCTGGAAAACGTCGCGGCCGGGGGCTCGCTCGACCTCGCAGCAAGGAGCCGAGAGGAGGCAAGCCATGTCCTACAGCATATCGACCTTGCTGACCCGCAATCTTCACGACGTCTTCGGTGAAAACGACCCCGCGCGCCGCCGCGCGGCGATCGACGAGATCTTCACCGAAGATGGCGTCTTCTACGACCCTTCCAAGGGCGTCTACCGTGGCCGCGACGAGATCGATCGCGTCGCGGGCGCGATCAGGGCTACTCACCCTGACTTCCGATATCAGCCAATTGCCGGGCCCGAGGAATTGGGCAATGGCGGGCGGATCCAATGGGTATCGGGCCGGCCTGGTGAGGCGCCAGCTTACGCCGGGACTGATTTCATCATTGCCCGGGACGGCCGGGTTGCGGCCCTCTATCTCTTTTTGGACAAGCTACCCTGAAGTGAGCCTGACGTCGACGACGACGGCGGACTTTTTCAGCGACGGACTCCTCTAGCGCCTCTTCGCTCCGACATCCCAGATGTCGCGGAGCTATGCCGTGCGCTTTGCCTTGTCCTTCTCATTGGCGCCCTTGATCGTGTTGCGGATGTTCTCCCAGTCCTGATCGCCGAGGTGCGAGAGCTGCCAGAAGGTTCCACCTCCACCGCCGAGGAAGGCGCCTCCATCGATGACGATGGTTTCGCCCGTCACGTAATCGCAGCCGTCGGCCATCAGGAAGGTCGCGAGATTCCTCAGCTCCTGCATCCGCCCCACGCGGCCCATCGGGTTGTTGATCGCCGAGGAATCGTGCGCCTTGTCCATCGTGGTGGCGCGGATCGAGCCGGGGTTCAAGCGCTCCCCTGCGCCCTTCGTCGGGAAGAGACCGGGGGCGATGGCGTTGAGGCGGATGCCGTGCGGTGCCCACTCGACGGCGAGCGACCTTGTCATGACGTTGATGCCGGCCTTCGACATCGCGGACGGTACTGTGAAGGGGCCGCCGTTCCACACTGATGTGGTCAGAATCGAGACGACGTTGGCCTGCTGTCTCGCCTCGATCCAGCGCTTGCCGGCGGCGAGCGTGACGTAGAACGTACCGTGGAAAACGATGTTGGCGATGGCGTTGAAGCCGTTCGGTGAGAGGTCCTTCGTGCGGCTGATGAAATTGCCGGCGGCGTTGTTGACGAGACCTGTCAGGGGGCCTTCGTTGAAGACCCGGGTCATCATGTTTTCGACCGCATCTGGCGACCGGATGTCGCATTCGATCGGGGTGACGCGCGTGTTGTGCGTCTCGGCGAGCTCACGCGCCGTTTCTGCGACCACCGCGCCGCGCCGGCCGCAGATGTACACCTCGGCGCCAAGCTTGGCGTATTCGCCGGCTATCTCACGACCCAGTCCCGTGCCGCCACCGGTCACCAGAATGCGCTTGCCCTTGAGCAGGTCGGCTCGAAAGATCGTCATGCCCTTCCCCCTCGATCCTACCGTTTGCGCCCCAACGGGATCTGGAGGTTGGTCGGCCTGTTCCGCTCGGTGTCGAAGCCGCGGCCGTCGACGTTTCTTGCCCCCCAGAACAGATAGTCCCCCTGAACATAGATCAGGTCGTACTCCATGAAGTTGCGGCCCTCGGCCAGGCCGAACGGCGCGAACGTCTTCCCGAAAACGCTCTGACGTTGCCCTGCCTGCCACGGCGCGAACCCGGCCGACGCCACCGAGTTGAGGAGATCCGCAAAGCCCGCGATCATCGGCGTGACCTCGTACGCCTCGTCCGCGATGAAGTTCGCCTTCTGTGCGCCGCTGGCGATCGGGTGCTCGCCGACCCACTCGATATGTCCGCGCAGGTCGATGCGAGCGACTGCCACCTTGCCGTAAGGGTCTGCCCAGTTACTGATGGTGAGCTCGAACCGGTCGTCGCCGAGGTACTTGAACTCGCGGCTGAGATAGAACGGCTTCAGCGTTCCGTCAGGGTTCCTGGTCGCGCTGGGACGCACCTCCGGTGTCACACTCACCCACTCACCGACGAGGATTCGCTTCGTGTCTTCCAGCGTCATGTCTGATAGCTCCTTGAGTGAGCCTCTTGCGAGACGTCCCAGATGCCAGGACCGGTGATCCGCATGGCGCCGTAGGCGAGACAGTCGAGAAGGTCAGTCGGGGAACCGGTCCCCGAACATCGGCAAGCCGCTGAGCGATTGCCCCTCGGTCGCCTCGTCCTGGAGCACGTCCCAGTGCTCGGCCAGCCGGCCGTCCTCGATGCGGACGATGTCGGCAGCGACCCAGGCAGCGGGTCGGCCATGGCCGGAGAAGCGGCCGTGTGCGATCACGTAGTCGCCCTCGGCGACGATCAGCTGGTTCTCGTATTTCAGCGTGGCGGGCAGCGTGCGGATTGAACAGTCCATCGCGGCCGGGCGCAATGTGGGCGCTGTGCTGGAGGTAGCGTTCCGACCAGAACCGCTCGGCGGCGTGGTAGTCCCGCTTGTACCAGTGCCTTGTTGGTATTCATGTTAGCTCCTTTTGCGTCCGCCGTGGCGGCGTGCCAGCTTCCGCACAACATCTGCTAGATGATGGAGTTGCCAATTTCTACGGCGATAACCCGAACGGTTCGACTCAGCTCGTACCCGTCATTCCGGGAAAAGATCCAAGCTTTGGGACCACGGCAGACGAGCCACCGGTCTCGACGCTCCGTCATCGTTTTCCTTCAACGTTGCTTCTCACCAACGTCGTTGATCGCCTACTCGGCAAAGGGCGCTTGATGTAGAAAGTCAACCGATGACACGCGCGTGTAGCCTGGAACGAATTTCATGCCGAAGTCTGCGATGAAATTGTCCCTTGTTGTATTCGGATGGTTTTTGGCTATGGTGCAAAGGCACGTTGTCAGCATGTTCTTCATGTCAAGACGAGGATAGGCCGACAGAATAATTTTCTTATCGTCATCACTCAGCTCACGATAACCGAGTCCGCCGTAGTCACAGGCGATGCCGTTCTGACAGCAGGCCACGTCCGTGCCCTTATGCTGCGCAATCGACGCGGTGGTGTGGAGCGCGATCGAGTCCCAAACTGCCTCTGCACGGCGCTCGCCCATATCATGCGAAAGGGCAAAGGCACGGCCGATGTCCGCTCCCACAACCTCGAAGCGACGATCGGGAGCTCCACCGCGCGCAAGGCCGACATCGTGCAGAAGCACCGCCACTGCAACCAGCTCGGCATCCGGAGCGAGCCCGCGACGTTGTGCCAGCTTCGCGCCATAGAGCCACGAGCGCATCACATGGTTGAAAAGCCAGGGCTGCGATTCCGCTTCTGCCTCTGCGTAGGCGTCCCGAACGGCGCGCCTGTCCGGGAGAATCAAATCCAACTTTCGGCCGACTGCCAGCGCACCGCTTAAATCAGGCTTTTCGCTTCCACTCATATCTCGCTCCAGGGATGTGATTGCTTGGGACCTCAGGCATGGTGACCGGCGCGCTGAGCGGCGGCCCAGGCCTCGAGGCGCACACGGCGTTGAGCGCGGCTCGTTGCCGTGCGCGCGTTCACCGCCTCCAATACTTCTGCCGGCGCCGTGTCTGGGCGTCCGGAGTTGAACGGCGGTTGAGGAGCATATTCCAGGCTGAGTTGGACCATTTCCGCTGCGCGCGGCCCGCGCAACTCCGCGATAAGGGCCAGCACGAAATCGATGCCTGCCGTGACGCCGCCCCCGGACAGGATATTGCCGTCCCTGACAATGCGGCCCTCATCCACGATGGCACCGAAGACCGGAAGCAACTCCCGCCATGCCCAGTGGCAGGCCGCACGGCGGCCGTGGAGAAAGCCGGCAGCGCCCAGAATGAGCGACCCGGTGCAAACCGAAGTCAGATAGCGCGCGGTTGCTCCGAGCCGGGCGATCTCTTTGACAAAGAGATCATTCTCGATGGCAGCGAGGCAGCCACCGCCGCCTGGCACCAGGAGCACATCGCACGACTCGATCGCAGCCAGGTCGTCCAGGTTCGAAAAGGTGAGGCGGTCCGCGGTGACCGGTTCACCTCCCAGCGAAGCCACCCGGACATGCAGGTCGGGTGTACGCGACAGAAACTGGTGCGGACCAGTGAAGTCGAGTTGGGTCACGCCGTCGTACACCGGCACCACGACGCTGATCGGCTGTGACATCGCCTGTCCTCCTCGTGGACAAGCTAAGACCCGCGATTACTTGGCCGCAAGGTCAAACTTCCCTATAATTCGGCCATGAAAGCGATCGGCTTCTACGTTTTCCCAGGGTTTCAGATGCTTGACTTCGCCGGGCCGGCCGGCGCCTTTGAAGCGGCAAATGACCAGTTCGAAAGTCCCGCCTATCGGGTCCATGTCCTCGCGGCTGATGAAGGTGTCGTGACGAACAGCCTTGGCATGGCTACTACTGCTGCGTCGCTCGGTGATGCCGTGGTCGATACGCTCGTCGTCACCGGCGGACGGATCGATCCGCTCTTATCCGCCTTATCCGCTGGCACGCTGCGCCGTATTGTGGAGGCCTCGAGCCGATGCCGGCGCGTTGCGAGTGTCTGCACAGGCGCATTTGCTCTCGCGGCGGCTGGATTGTTGGACGGGCGTCGAGCGACGACGCACTGGCGATATGCAGCGCGCCTTCAGCGAGAGTACCCATCCATCCGGGTCGAGGCAGATCGCATCTTCTGTCGGGACGGCAACGTATGGACGTCAGCCGGCATCACGGCCGGCATCGATCTCGCGTTGGCTTTGATCGAGGAGGACCATGGTTTTGCCATCGCCAAAGGCGTGGCACAGCACCTCATTGTCTACCATCGCCGCTATGGCGGACAATCACAATTCGCAGCTTCCGTCGATCTGGCGCCAGAGAATGACCGGATTGCCGCTGCCATTGGGTATGCTCGCGATCACATCGCCGAAGTGCTCACCGTCGAGCGTTTGGCGGAGGCGGTTAGCATGAGCCTGCGCCAGTTCAGCCGCGCATTCCGGGCGCAGACTAGCACCACGCCAGCGCGTGTGGTGGAACGGCTCCGCGCCGATCTGGCCCGAGGCCGCATAGAAACGACTGCCGAACCTGTCGAACGCATCGCGGAAGCGGTCGGCTTCGGTGACGCGGAAAACATGAGACGAGCATTCATCCGCATCTACGGACAGCCTCCTCAAGCGATCAGGCGCGCAATTAGAAGTTAGAAGCGCCCGTCATAACTATTCTAGGTTTCAATCGGCGCTGTGGAGGTCACGCAGGAACCCGGCGCGCTCGAGTGCAGCCCGCAACTCGACGTTCTGGAGGCGCGTCCGGACGCCGTTGAGCACTTCGCGAGCGCGCGGGGCTGCAGCGCTGGTGTCGCTAGCAGTACCTCCCTTGGCGTGAGCCGACATTATCGGCACGAACATGATCGTCGAAACGAAAGGGGTTAGCGGCTCTTGCGTCCGCTAACCCCTCGTCGTTCATTGGTTGCGGGGGCGCGCAATCACCGATATCAAACATCCTCGGATTCGAGGTTGACTTGATCTAGCTTCGTCGCGGTGTTCGAACCCGTGTTTGAGCCACGCCGCGTTTTCACCAACACCATTCGATGCTTGTACAGTGGCACGCCTGCGACAAGTGGGACGTGAATAGAACACGCAGCCTGAAGCATCCTTGAAACTGAGCTCTTCGATGGTTTCAAATCGGGGTCTCGTTCCAGCGGGCCCGAGAACCGCCGCCTCTTATCTTCGAGTCGAGGCTAGTGGGTGACGGCGCCAATCGGATGACCTGGTCTTTCGGCTGATTCCCCGGTCGCGGCCGCTATTCACTTCTGCCTGCCCCCGCTAGGCGCCTGCCCATCGCTACTGGCAGCAGCCCGCAGTGAGTACTGGCTGACTTCGGCGAAGTTCTTGTCCTGTCGAGGTCTATCTCCAGGCGTTTCTGCCCGCACGGCTGCCGACGGATGACGCGATCGCTCACGTGCCCGAGCAAGTCCGTTGCCGGGTGCTTCGTCTGCTGCGACGCCGAGATCGCCTGCCCGAAAAGCCCAGCTGAACGATCCCTTGTCGAGCGGATCACGCTGTTGGCCGGCTACGTCTCGGCGTCGATCCCAGGGGCCTTTCCTGCTTGCTCCCGGCCCGAGACCGAGGTTCTGCTCGCTCGCCACGCCTGCACGTGCCCACCGTCTTCGCTCGTGCCAACGGCGGCGTTGCGCCGCAAACGGCCTTTGGACTTCCTACTCGCCGACATGCGGTAGCGGGCACCTCACTGCACGGTGAACACCCCCGACTCCGCGTAGAGTCCAGGGCCCTGCTCGCTTTGGATTCTGAGCCGGGCGTTCGCGACGGGGGCATTCGGCGCCGACACGTTGCAGACCCCGTTGTTCGGTTTGGCAGCGGCGACCGCGGCGTACGGCCCTCCGTTCTGGGATATGAGGATCCTGACGCTTGTGGCGCGCGGTGTCTGATACCTCCTATTCCAGGTCACCGGGGTATTCGCCCCGACCTGCCACTGATCTCCCGCCATGGGCGACGTGATCACGAAGGGGCCGCACACGGCCCGGTCGAGGTTGAGACGTCCCCTGGCCAGGCACGCGAGCCACGGGCTCGTGTCGACGGAGGCGACGAGGTGTTCGCGGATGTCGGTCGGAGTCCACCCTGGATTCATTGCCTTCAGCAGAGCGGCGGCGTAGGCCACGTGCGCGCAGGCCGCCGAGGTGCCGCTGTACGCTCGCCATTGCGGCGTGCCGAAGTAAGTGTGCGTGCTGAGGATGCCGACGCCCGGGGCGGCGAGATGCACGCTGGCGTTGCCGTAGTTCGAGAACCACGCCTTGTCGTCGCGGGCATCGGCCGCCGCGATGGCGGTGTAGTCGGGACGCTCGGTTGCCATCACCGAGACGACATTCGGCAAGGCGAACGGCGGAGCGCCGTAGCCCGCGGGATAGGTCGGCAACACGTCATTGTCCAGACCGTCGTTGCCTGCCGCGGCGATGAACACGATGCCGGCGACACTGGCGAACCAGATCGCGATTTGCAGGACGGGGGAGGGAATGCCGATACCCCAGGCCGCGGTGATCACCTGGGCCCCGCGGGTGACGGCCCAGAAGATCGCCAGCGCACCGGACAAGGCGGTCGGCGGGTTGCGGATGTCCAGAAACTTCACGGCCATGAGGCGGATCGGCCACTCTGCCGCTGCGATGCCAGCCGCGTTGTTCGAGATCGCGCCGACAGTACCGGCCAGCAGTGTGCCGTGCCCGTGGGTATCTGACACATCGAATGAGTTCGTCAGAAGGTTGCGGCCGTGGTGGCCGGCGCCGTCGTCCCACAGATGGCCCGCGAGATCCGGATGTCCGGTGTGGATACCACTGTCGATGATGGCGACGATCACGCCAGGTGCTGCGGGGTTGAGCGTGGCGAGGGCGTGCTGCCAGGCAGGCTCAGCGACGATGCGCCCAAGGGCCCACTGATGGCGGTAGAGAGGATCGTCGACGACCCACGACGATCGAAGGACCCGATTCTGTTCAGCCGTCTCGACAACGTCGCGGGAGCGGCGGAGGTTCACGAGAACACGAGCGACGTCCTCCTCCGGTGCGAGTTGGATCGCGACCAGCCGTAGCTCCGGGACTCTGGCCAGGGTCTCGTAGTCCAGGCCCTCCAGGATCCTGTGGAGTTCCTGGCTCCGCTTTTCGAAGTCGTCGCCGTCGCGCAGGATGATCGCGATCTGGCGGTAGATCTCGGCGTACGTCGGCGGTCGCGGCTCGCGTGAATGCTCGTTGGACATGACGACCTCCCGCAGCTGTGGATTCGTCTATGGCTGGTTGACAGCAAACCCGCCCGCCGTGCCCAGGCTGGCGAGTTGCGCAATCGCCGCCTGCACGAGCGCGGTGTAACGCGGGAGGGCGGCCGCCACGCCCGGAGGGTTGAGTAGCTGGGCGAAACACCAGTCGGCCACGGCCTGGCCCACGAGGTGGTCCTGTGGATAGTGGACGCCCGCGATGATCCGGTTCTCCCCAATCCGCGTGGCGAGGTCGGTGACGAGATGCGCCGGCTGCATGGGTGGCGCCGCCGCCAGCAGGCATCGGGCAATCAACTGCGCCTGCAGCGAATGTCCGGCCGGAAAGGAGGGCGTGGCCGGCGGGTCGATCATCGGCACGATCGCCGAGCACAGCTGCGACGGCCGGGGGCATCGGAACTCCCCCTTCAGGCACATCGCGATGTGCTCGCCGATCCGTCGCGCCACGCGAATCAGGAGGTTCGCGGCGGGCATTCGCGCGGGATCGATCATCAGCATCCCGAGGAAGTAACCGATCGCTCCCTCGCCGCTGTGCTGATCGATGATCTCGCTGAACCGATCCTGGCGGTCGGGGGCGCGGTCGAGCATCTGGGTCACCTCGGCGAGGAGAGGTCCTGCCCCCATCATATGGGGCGAGGTGAGGTTGGGGGGCCCGTTCAGGGTTCCAACAGCGGCGTTGAGCCTCGCGCGCCAGTCCGGGTACGCAATGAGGAACTCGTTGAGGTACTCGTACGCTCGGAGCTCGGCGTCCCAGTAGGCGGGGAACCGCCTGTTGGCCGCGTTCGCGGCGACGATGGGGTCGATGATGGCCCCCGCGGCGTTCACCTGCAGGTACTTCCGATAGTCCTCGGTGTTGAAGCGCACCCGCGGCGCGTCGCCGGCGACGGAGGCTCCCGGCGACGCCATGTTCATATTCATATTCATGTTCATATTCATGTTCATATTCATGTTGAGTGCGGGCATAGCTCTATCCTCCTTCGGCTGGCGGCGATCAGACGTTCACGGCACGCGGCGTGTAGTCGGGGAGCTGGAGATGCTCGCTCAGTCGGGAAGTCCGACGGAACGGAGGTGGCTCGCCAGCGTTTCGCGGCGGCCAGGATCTTTGTAGGCATAAGTCCGGCAGAAAGACGCGACGTGGAAGGTCGGTTCCTGCTCCAGGAGGACCTGCGCGATGGTTTGGGCTTCGTCGATCCGACCGGCAGCGGCCAGGCTCGCGATGAGAATCCTCAGCATTGCGGTGTAGCGAGGGTTCTGCGACATCGCCTTGCGCGCGCAGTTGACGGCGTCTTCGAACTCGCCGCTCGTGTAGAAGGCGAGCGCAAGTGCGGTATGTCTTATAAAAAGGTGCGGGTCGAAGGGGGACAGACGAATGGCCTGTTCGGCGCGCCGCCTGGCCTCCGCGGCATCACCTACGTAGCTGTAGGCTGGGCTGCTCCAGACCCACGCCTCGGATGAGTTCGGGCTCGCGGCGAGGGCGCGATCGAAGAGGGCAAATGCCCCTTCGTAATCGCGGGAGAGAAACGCCCGCACGTGGCCGCAGAGCGCCAGCGCGCGTGCGTCGAAGGGATCGCGCTCAAGGGCCGCGGTGGCCAGGCGGGTGATCTCATCGTAATCCCGTGCGCGGTCTTCCGACCACCCCTGGCCGATCCGGATGCTGTACCATTGCGCGCTGAGGGCATATGGGGTCGCGTAGGTGGGCTCGAGGTCAATCGCGCGCTGAAACATCTCGCGCGCGCGTTCGAACTCGTCTCGCCGTAGCCGGTACATGAGATCGAGGCCGCGGAGCACGAAGTCGTAAGCGTCCAGGCTGTCGGGGCGCTTGCGCAAGACGCGGTCCAGCTCCGCTTGGCGGACGTGGGGGGCGATGGTCGTTACGACCCGCTCTGACAACCGGTCCTGCAGCGCGAAGACATCGTCCACCGTTCCTTCGACGCTGTCCGTCCACAACACGGCGCCTGTCTCGGTGTCGCTCAACTCGGCGCCGGTGCGGATTCTCTGGGCCATCCGGCGCACGCTGCCGGACAGCACGTACTGCACGTCCAGCTTTCGTCCGACCGATCGCACGTCAGCGCTCGCGCCGCGGAAGCCAAGGGTGGAAGAGCGCGAAATGACGAAGAGATCGGGGAGGGAGACGAGGGCGCCGACGATGTCTTCAACGATCCCGTCGGCGAAGTAGCTGTCGCCGGCGCGAACGTCGTCTTCGCGAAACGGAAGCACCGCGATGGAGGGCCGGTGAGCCCTCGGGCCCGGACGCGATCCTGGGGCAGCGCGCGCAGACGCCTGACGTGCTTCGTATCGGCCCTTGACCGGCACGACGCGCGCCATCGGCGACGTCTCCGCCGACTGCGGCGTGGTCGCGAGCTCCTCAACGACCACGCGGTACACGCGCACCGGTTTGGCGATGTTCTTGACTGTGTGTTCACCGAGCGACTCGTACCGGTACGGCAGCCTGTTCTCGACCTGGTCGTACGCCGTACCTGAGATGGAGATACCGCCGGCCTCGGCTAACGACTGGAGACGGGCGGCGACGTTGATTGCGTCGCCATAGATCCGCTCGTCGTCGACGAGCACGTCGCCAAGATTCACACCGATGCGGAACTCGAGCCGGCGTCCTTCGGGCAGCCGGGCGTTGCGTTCACCGAGCGAGCGCTGGATCTCCACCGCACACTGCACGGCGTCCGCCACGCTGGCGAACTCGGCGAGCAGGTTGTCGCCAGGACTATCTACGACGCGCCCGCGAAAGTGCGTGATCACGTCCCGCATCGCCGCGCGGTGCGAGGTCAGGATCCGAACGGTGCCGACCTCGTCCTCGCCCATCAGACGGCTGTAGCCCTGAGCGTCCGCCGAAAGGATGCCGGCGAGCCGACGCTTAGCGGTCAACGCCGTGACCTTCCGCTCGCGATCCGCGAGCGCCTACCTCGCAGGTGCGGACACTTCATACCGACGCTCCTGGTCGGAAACTCGCGCGAAATGCCTCGGCTAGCGCAGGTTGTTAGCCCTGAAGGCGAGTATTCTCCCGCCATGCCATAGTGCGCGAACGCCAAGAATAGTGGTGACGACGAGCGAGACGAATTTGGTCCATTCGACCAACCACTCCGGCGGCAGGGCCATTTGCCCCTCCTACGCAGGTCTGCAGGGACCTATGACTGGGTCGAGGCTGAAGACACCAACGCCCTCCGCACGTCTATGCGAGCCGCGGAGGGCGTCGGGACCGAGAGGAGCACACTGAAGAACCCTGGCTCCATCCACCCAATCTCAAGCCGCTCAACATGACCAGGGACCGATGGCCCTCCTTTTACGACGGAATTAAAGGGGTGTCAATGCCAAATTTCAGGATACTCGCAGCAGTCTTGTCGGCAGCCAGGTTGCAAGCTCCTACAGCAGGCGCTGGATCGCTCTGATCGAGTGACTCCAACGTGCGGGGCACGCTGCACGCTTGCTCGCGAGGACGTATTGTCCGCACGTGCTTCCTCTAGACGGTGTCTCGATCGTGCACCCTATTGTTCAGCAAGTCCGCTACAGCCGAGTGTCTGACGATCACCTTCTGTCGCCTCACGCTACGGGGGTTATCTGGTGCCACCGGTGGTTCGCCCTCGGTCCAACACTCTTCGTCACTCAAATCACCTGATCCATACGGGCGAGCATGGACTACGGTATGGTAAGACCAAACGCGGTCTCAAGCCCGTGCTGAGCAACCGGGCGGCGAGCACCAGGTTGGCCGCGCCACATTCTAGGCAACGACCTCGCATGGGCCTCGGCATCAGCCCTCCCTCAGCGCCGCGTACTACAACACCGCGCGCACACATCAAGCCCTCCGCAACATGGCGCGGCACATCCTGGCCATGCTCCGGAGCTGAGCCGCACATCGGCATCTGCAGGCCGGCCGCTACATGACGAAGGCGCTCGACGTCTTGAGCAGTTAGCGAGGAAAAATTGAGGATGGTGGTTTCGTGTTTGAGTTCGGTCGGCGACGCACCTCAAACACGACGCTATCAAACATCACCGAACCAACGTGGTGGCCCCAACGGGATTCGAACCCGTGTTGAGTCGCGATTACGTTTTCGTTGGAGTTGTCGCACGTTACGACTTGTTGGGTCGCGAAAGAGTCGACGCGACTAAAACATGCAGCTGAAAAGCTCGTAGGACGGCACGCGCTGTCCCCAGATTCCGCCCCGTCGCCCCGAGAGCCGCCTCTCAGGCGGGCGGTGGCAACGACACCAGCACGGCCGCGAGCAGCAGTACCGCGACGAGCGCGGCGAGCTCTCGCTGCCACCAGCGC
>Ga0209375_1001243_pt1 | contig 19540 bp, 16 predicted proteins | sample GraSoiAngelo_131_FD_185888 | JGI IMG/M metagenome (GOLD analysis project Ga0209375, IMG submission 185888) | Grasslands soil microbial communities from the Angelo Coastal Reserve, California, USA - 14_0929_02_30cm (SPAdes) (version 2) | ecosystem: Environmental > Terrestrial > Soil > Grasslands ... | reverse complement strand
GCCTGCGTCCACCGGCCGCGCGAGCGGGAAGGCGTCGGCCTCGAGGTACCCATAGGCCAGCCACCACAGGGCGCTGTCCGCCACGATCGGGACGGGCTCGTCGAACTGCGCGAAGGGTGCGAGCCGGGAGAGGCGTGACCGTACGTCCCGCCGCCACAGCAGGACCAGGCCGTCGGTCTCGTGGCGTGCCAGAGCGGGACTCTGCAGTGCCCAAGCGAGCGCTGTCCGGCGCCAGGCTCCGGAGAGCGCAATGCCCGATTCACTCAGGGCGGGCCAGGTATCGGGCGCCGCCACGGCGAACTCCGTGAACTGCGCGCCGAACCAGCTGGCGGAGTCGCGCGTGGGGACGGGTGCGAACTCGAGGAGTGTGTCGTCCTCGATCGCGGCGATCGGCCGCCCGACCCGCGCCCAGGCGCCGCGGTGCATCGCAGTCCAATCAGGCGGCGATTGCTGCGCCAGGACGCTGTCGACGTTCGGCCTCAGCGCGACGAGCCAGGTGGCCCGTCCCCAGCGGTCGGCGTATTGCGACGTGGGCGGCGACAGCGCGGCCGCAACCGGTGTCGCCCGGGATGGCGTGGGGCCTCGCAGATCGGCGCGTGACGCGGCGGCGGCGAGTACCCGTTGGGCATCCCACAGCGGCACGGCGGCGGCCGCTGCGTCGGGACTCGCGTACCCCGGCGGGGGGCGCTCGGCCAGCACGGTGACGCCGAACGCGATGCCCTCGAGGCGCTGGCGCTCGGCGGCGAGCGCCAGGTCCATCCGGTCTGCGCTCCCCGCCAGCGCTGCCGGGATCACGGCGAATCCCAGCAGTGAGGCCGCGAGCATTGTGCTCCAGGCGGCGACGAGCAGTACCGGCTTCTCGCGCAGGCCCCAGATCACGCTCACGACCGTGGCGACTACGCCGGCCGCGGTGACCACCGGCGCCGCGGCGACGCGGGCGCCGAGCGCGTGGGGAGCCAGGGTGCCGTGCAGCCCGGCGACGGCCTCGAGCGGATCGAGCAGAGCACCCCAGGTGAGCGTGACCCCGAGCAAGGCGAGCAGCGCGCCGAGGTGGGCCCGGGCGTGGGCGTTCGCGTAGGGGAGCCAACGGCGGAACCGCAGCGAGCCGATCCCCGCGTACAACAGTCCCACGATCACGGTGGCCGAGCACACGGCTACGAGCGCGAAGGCCCAGAGCCGCTCCGTCCACGGCAGCTGCGCCAGGTAATAGCCCACGTCCCGGTGCAGCACGGGCTCCGTCACCGCGAACCGCACCGGGCGTGACGCGAGTGCGGCGGCCATCCACCAGTCACCGGTACCGAGTGTCAGGAGAAATCCGAACACCATGCCGCTGGCGATCGTGCCGGCGAGGAGCACGCGTTGCGGGACGGCCTCCACGATTTCGAGATCGCCGAGGCGTCGGGACAGCTGCATGGAGCCGATGGACCGGTACACGAAGAGCAGGTTCGCCGTGCTCCAGGCGACCGCGCCAACGAGCAGCAGGCCCGAAACGAGCCGTGCGAAGTCGCGGGCGACCAGGTACGCGCTGCCTCCTGGCAGGCTCACGCCCCAAGCGCGCTCGGCCGTCTCGAGCGCGAGCCAGCGGCCGCCGACGAGCAGCGCGACCAACAATCCGACTCCCACGACCAGCGCCCGGCGCCGGGCCGCGGGCTTCACACGGGTCGGGTCTCGGCGGCGAGCCAGGTTTCGACTTCGGTTCGGTAAGCGGCGAGCTCTGGGGCCGTGGCCGCTTCGAAGCGGAGTACCAGCGCCGGCTGGGTATTCGACGCACGCAACAATCCCCAGCCCTGCGCGAACGTGATGCGAACGCCGTCGAGGGTGGACACGGGGTATTTGGCGGCGAAGTGTCCTGCCGCGCGCCGCACGATGTCGAACTTCCGGTCGTCGGCGCAATCGACCCGCATCTCGGGCGTGGAGACGGTGGCAGGGAGATCGGCCAGGAGGCGCGAGAGCGGCCCGCCCTGCTCCGCCACGTAGCGCAGCAGACGCGCCGCGCCGAACAACGCGTCGTCGAAGCCGTACCAGTCGCCACCGAAGAACATGTGGCCGCTCATTTCACCGGCGAGGGGCGCGCCCGTTTCCTTCATCTTTTGCTTGATGAGCGAGTGCCCGGTCTTCCACATGGTGGGCTCGAGGCCCGCGCGCGCGAGCTCCCGCGGGAGCACCTCGGAGCACTTCACGTCGAAGATCACCGCGTGGCCCCGGCCCATGCGCTGCGCCAGGTCGCGACCGAACAGCACCAACAGGGTGTCGCCGAACACCGGGCGGCCCTGCTCGTCCACGGCGCCGATGCGATCGCCGTCGCCGTCGAATGCGATGCCCAGTTCCGCGCCCTCGCGGCGGACCGCCGCCTGCAGGTCCCGCAGGTTTTCGGGCACCGTCGGATCGGGGTGGTGGTTGGGAAACGTGCCGTCGGACTGGCAGAACAGGGGCACGACCTGCGCGCCGAGCTGCTGCAGGGTGTCCACTGCCACGAGACTGGCGACGCCGTTGCCACAGTCGACCACCGCCTTGACCGGCCGAGCGAGCGGGCCATTGCGCTGCACGATCGCGTCCCGATAGCGCGGCAGCACCGAGCGTTCCTCGCTCCGGCCACCGCCCGGACGTCCGGGGGTGCGCCCTTCATCGATGAGACGGCGCAGGACCTGGATGTCCTGTCCGTAGATGCCCTCCCCATCGAGCACCAGCTTGAAGCCATTGAATTCGGGCGGATTGTGCGATCCGGTCACCTGGATGCCGCCGTCCACGTTGAGGACGTGGGTCGCGAAGTAGAGCGCCGGGGTGGGCAGCTCGCCCACGTCCACGGCATGCCCGCCCACGGCTTCGATGCCGGACAGGACGGCGTGCGCGAATCCGGCTCCCGAGGGGCGATTGTCGCGGCCCACGGCGAACCTGGGCGCACGCTCGAGGCGCTCCCACGCGAACGTGCCAACGGCTTGACCGATGGCGCGCGCGACCTCGGGCGTGAGCTGCTCGCCCACGGTGCCGCGAATGTCGTACTCGCGGAAGATGGTAGCGGGGAGTTTCATGGGCGCCCGCCCTCCGTCATCGCCCGGTCGGCGTGGGCGTGGAGACCGCGGTCGCCGCGGGAGCGGCCGGTGACGCGCGCAGCCCATCGCCGCTGGTGCGCGCCAGGTCGAGCAGGCGGTTGGGGCGAACGCCGAGTACCAGCAGTCCGGCGACCGACACCGCCACCACGACGCCCCCCAGCCGGCCCAGACGCATGCCGGCGTGCGCCTGTTCGGACGGCTCGGGCTGCATGTACATCGCCATGATCACCGGGAGATAGTAGCCCGCCGATACGACGCTCGTAAGGACGAGGACCGCCGCCAGCGGGAGCTGCCGCGCCGTGGTGGCGGCGACCAGGATGTACCACTTCCCGATGAACCCCGCCGTCCCCGGGAACCCGAGCAACGAGAGCATGCACACGGCGAGCGCGAGCGCGTGCCACGGCCGCCGGGTCGCCAGGCCGGCGAGATCGTCGATCAGCACGTCGCGCTCGCCATCCCGGCCCTTGGCGGCGAGCAGCGCGAACGCCGCCAGCGTGGTGAGGGAGTAAGCCACCAGGTAGAAGACGAAGGCGGCGGAGCCAAGGCTCGACCGGGCGGCGACGGCCACGAGTAGGTACCCGGCGTGGGCGATCGATGAGTACGCCAGCATGCGCTTCACGGTGCGTTGAGCGAGGGCGATCAGGTTTCCCACCACCATCGTCGCGACCGCCAGCCACCAGACGATCTGCTGCCATGCCCTGACGTCACTGAACGATTCTGCCAGGACGCGCAGCAGGGCCGCGAACGCCGCCGCCTTGACGGCCGTGGCCATGTAGCCGGTCACGGGCGTGGGCGAGCCGTCGTACACGTCGGGCGCCCACATATGGAAGGGCACCGCCGCCACCTTGAACCCGAAGCCGACGAGCAGGAGACCGAGACCGATCAGCAGCATCGGGCTGCCGCCGAGCCCCAGGGTCCGGACCTGCGCGCCGATCTGGCTCAGGTTGGTCGCGGCGGTGGCGCCGTACACCAGCGCGATGCCGTACAGCAGAAACCCCGACGCGAAGGCGCCGAGGAGAAAGTACTTGAGCGCGGCTTCCGCCGCGGCCGGGCTGTGGCGGTTGATGCCGGCCAGCACGTACACCGCCACCGACATGAGCTCGAGGCCGAGGAACACCACCATGAGATCGTCCCCGCCGACCATCAGCAGCATCCCCAGGGTCGCGAACAGCAGGAGCGCGTAATACTCGGGCGCGAGCAGACGCTCGCGCTCGAGGTAGTCGAACGACACGAGCACCGTGAGGCCGGCCGTCCCCAGGAGCAGCCAATCCGCGACGAAGCGGAAGTCGTCCACAGCGATCATTCCCGGGCTCCCGATCGCGCGCGCGGTGTGCCACCACAGCCACCACGCCGCGGCGCCGGCGGCGGCGAGGCCCGCCAGGGTGACCCACGCCGCCAGCCGCAGATCGGCAGCGGTGCGGTGGCGCCAGGCGATCACGAGCAGGAGCACCAGCCCTGAGCCCGTGAGCACGAGCTCGGGCAGCAGGGCCTGCAGCAGGTCGCCGGACTGCGCGAGGTCGAGGTTCATCGCTCCGCCGTAAAGACCGCGGCGTTCAGCCGCACGGATTGAATCAGCTCGCGGGCGCTGGGCTCCATCCGCTGGAGAATGGGCTTCGGGTACACACCGATCCAGAGGATGCCGGCGAGCAGCGGCACCAGGACCGCGAGCTCCCGCAGCGACAGGTCGGGGAGCGTCTCGTTCACGCGCTTGTCCAGGGGGTTATAGATGACCCGCTGCAGCGCCGGCAGCAGGTACATCGCGGCAACGATGACGCCGGCCGTGGCGATCATCGCGGCCACCGGGTAGATCCGGAACGTCCCGAGGAGCACGAGGAACTCGCCGACAAAGCCGTTCGTCGCCGGCAGCCCGATCGACGAGAGCGAGACGATCGTGAGCACCGCCGCGAGCATGGGCACGACCTTCGCGATCCCGCCGAACGCCTCGATCAGGCGGGAGTGCCGCCGCTCGTACAGCATGCCGGCCAAGAAGAAAAGCGCGCCCGTCGAGATGCCGTGATTGATCATCACCAGCAGCGCGCCCTGCACGCTCTGGAGCGTCAGCGCCCAGATGCCGAGCATGACGAAGCCCAGGTGTGCGACCGACGAGTAGGCGATGAGCTTCTTGAAGTCCGGCTGCACCATCGCCACGAGGCCGCCGTACACGATGCCGATCAGCGACAAGGCGACGATGACCCGTTGCACCGCCGGGTGGAGCGCCACCGACGGGAACAGCGGCAGTGCGAAGCGCAGGAATCCGTAGGTGCCCATCTTCAGGAGCACGCCGGCGAGCAGCACCGATCCGGCAGTAGGGGCCTCGACGTGCGCGTCGGGCAACCAGGTGTGAAACGGGAACATCGGCACCTTGATCGCGAAGGCGAGGAAGAAGGCGCCGAACAGCCAAAACGCGACCGGGCCGAGCCCGCCCAGGTGTGCCATCAAATGCGCGTACGAGAACGAGTACACGCCCGTCCGCTGCGATACGAAGTACACCAGGGCGAGAATCGCCACCAGCATCAGCAGCGAGCCGACAAAAGTGTACACGAAGAACTTGAGGGCCGCGTACAGGCGCCGCTCCCCGCCCCACACGCCGATGATGAAGTACATCGGAATGAGCATGACTTCCCACATCACATAGAAGAAGAAGAGGTCGAGCGCCACGAAGACGCCGATCATCCCCGATGTGAGAACGAGCATGAGGCAGTAGAAGGGGCGCTCGCGCGTCGTGATGTAGGAGTAGCTCCCGAGCACCGAGAGGGGCACCAGGAACGTGGTGAGCAGCACCATGAACAGCGAGATCCCGTCCACGCCCACCGTGTAGCGGATGCCCCAGGCCGGAATCCACGGCACGTCGAGGACGAACTGCATCCCACCATCGGGCGCGAAGGTCCACCACAGCGGAACCGAGATCGCGAACTCGACCAGGCTGGCGGCGAAGGCGACGTGCTTCGCCAGGCGCGCGGGGACGAGCAGTACCGTCAGCCCGGCGAGCACCGGCCAGGCGAGCAGAGCCGTGAGCACCCAGTGGCGATACATGGCTATCGCACCGCCGCGCCCACGACCGCCAGGACGCCGATGACGAACAACGCCACGTACACCCCGACCTCACCCGTTTGCAGCCGGCTTCCTACCCAGCCGACGAACCGCGAGGCCGTCGCCGTGCCGTTCACGAGCAGGCCATCGACGAGGCCGACGTCGACGATCTTCCACAGTACCTCGCGCGACACCCACATCACCGGTCGCACGATCACCGCGTCGTATAGCTCGTCCACGTACCACTTCTTCCAGAGCACCCGGGCCAGCCCGGTTTCAGGCGGCGCGACGTGCGCGGGTACGAGCGCTTCGGGCTTCAACACTCGGAACGCGGCCGCAATCCCCAGCACGGCGATCAAGACCGCACCGGCTACCAGGGCCCATTCCGTCGTGTGCGCGACCTCGACTGCGGGCCGAATCCGCTGCGCCGCCGCGGTCACGGGCTCGAGCCAGTGCTCCAGGAAGGAGCCCCCGCCGACGAGTGGCGGAAGATTCAGCGCACCCCCGAGTACCGTGAGGCCGCCGAGCACGACGAGCGGGACGGTCATCACGGGCGGCGCTTCGTGCAGATATGCACGCTCGCGCTCGCCCGTGCGGTTCGGTCCATGGAAGGTGTAGAGCATGAGCCGCGTCATGTAGAACGCCGTGAGCAGCGCCGCCGCGAGGCCCATGGCCCAGAAGGTGTACCACACCGGCCGGACCGCGCCCTCGGCGAACGCGGCGCCGAGGATCTCATCCTTCGAGAAGAAGCCGGCCAGGGGCGGGATCCCGGCGATGGCGAGCGTCGCAATCCACATCAACGTCGCCGTCCATGGCAGATGACGAGCGAGCCCGCCCATGTTGCGCATGTCCTGGGCGTCCTCGTGGCTATGGGTGGCATGGTACGCCCGGTGCACGGCGTGGATCACGCTTCCCGAGCCGAGGAACAGGAGAGCCTTGAAGAACGCGTGGGTGGTCAAGTGAAAGATGCCGGCAGCATAGGCTCCGCTGCCCACGCCCACGAACATGTAGCCCAGCTGGGAGACGGTGGAGTACGCCAGCACCCGCTTGATGTCCCACTGCTTGAGGGCGATGGTCGCGGAGAACAGCGCTGTAAGGGCGCCGATGCCCGCGACGGTCGCACTGCCGACTGGCGAGAGGGCGAACAACACGGCGCAGCGGGCGACGAGATAGACGCCAGCGGTGACCATGGTGGCCGCGTGAATCAGGGCGGACACCGGCGTCGGACCCTGCATCGCGTCGGGGAGCCACGTATACAGCGGAATCTGGGCCGACTTGCCGGTGCAGCCGAGAAACAGGAAGAGGGTGATCGCCGCGGCGATGCCGCTGCCCGGCGGCAGTACCGCCGGCGCTTTGGCGAACACGGTCTCGAAATCCAGCGAGCCGAAGCGCGTGAAGATGAGGAACATCGCCACCAGGAAGCCGAAGTCCCCGATCCGGTTCACGATGAACGCCTTCTTGCCGGCGTCGGCGTTGATCTTCTCGTTGAACCAGAACCCGATCAGGAGGTAGGAGCAGAGTCCGACTCCTTCCCATCCGACGAACATGACCGGAAAGTTCGCGCCCAGCACCAGGATCAGCATGAAGAACACGAACAGATTCAGGTAGGCGAAGTAGCGCGCGTAACCCGGATCGTCGTGCATGTAGCCAACACTGAATACGTGGATCAACGCTCCCACACCCGTGACCACGAGGAGCATCACGGCCGAGAGCGGGTCGAGCTGCAGCGCGAACGCGACCTGCAGGTCCCGCACGGGGAGCCATTCCCAGTAGGAGACGACGAGCGGGGACGTCGCGTGCAGGCGCGCCAACTCGGTCACGGCGAGGGCGGAGGCGCCAAAGGCGAGCGCGAGCGTTCCCACGCCGGCGATCGAGACCGCGCGCTTGGCGCCGGGGCGCGCGAGCGCCAGCGCGCCGTTCACCACGAACCCCAAGAGCGGCAGCGCCGGCACCACCCAGAGCAGTGACAGCGGGGACTCCGGCATCAGCCCCTGAGCAGGTTGATGTTCTGCAGGTTGACCGTCTGCCGGTGGCGATAGATGGCCAGCATGATCGCGAGTCCCACGCCCGCCTCGGCGGCCGCCACGGCCATCACGAAGAACACGAAGATCTGACCGGCGACGCCGAGCTGCTGGGCGAGCGCGACGAACGTGAGGTTCACCGCGTTGAGCATCAGCTCCACGCACATGAAGATGACGATGGCATTGCGGCGCAACAGCACGCCCGCCACCCCCAGCGCGAACAGCACCGCCGAGACGGCCAGCGACGGTCCGAGCAGCATTACAACCTGCGCTTCGCGAGCACGACGGCCCCGACGATCGCGGCGAGCAGCAGGACGCTGGTGATCTCGAACGGCACGAGGTAGGCGCCGAACAAGGGCCGGGCGATCGCGGGCACCATCCCCTGCTCCGCCGCGATCCGTGCCACGGCGCCCGGCGCGACGGCCACGGACGGCGACAGGCCAGCCTGGCGCAGCGCCAACAACTGCACCAGCAACAGTCCCGAGAGCAGGACGCCCACTCCCAGGCCCGCCGGACCTCTCAAATCGGTGGGTCCCGCGCGGCCGAGATTGAGCAGCATGATGACGAACAGGAACAACACCATGATGGCGCCCGCGTACACGAGCACTTGCAGCACGGCGAGGAACTGCGCATCGAGCAGCACGAACAGCGCGGCCAGCGAGAACAGGGTCACGACCAGCCACAGGGCGCTCGCCACCGGACTCCGGCGGGTGATACAGCACAGCGCGCTCACCACGGCCAGGCCGGCGAACGCCCAGAAGACGATCAGCGTCCCCGCCACGCTATTCCCCCTTCGGGTCGGAAGGATCCCAGAGGCTCGAGACGGGGTGCGTCTGCGCGCACAGCCGCTCGAGGTCGTAGACGAACCGGTCGCGCGAATACTCGGAATTCTCGTAGTGCACGCCCACGTGGATCGCCTCCTCGGGACACACTTCCTGGCAATAGCCGCAGAACACGCAGCGGAATTCGTCGATCTCGTAGATGAGGGGATAGCGGTTCCCCTGCTCGTCTTCGCCGGGAACGAGCTTGATGCAGTTAGCGGGACAGATCTGCGGGCAGAGGCCGCACGCCACGCACTTGGCCCGCCCCTGCTCGTCCGTCAGCATGCGGTGGGTGCCGCGCCAGCGCGGGGACAGCGCCCACTCCTTGCTGCTCTTCTCCTCCGGATACTGCATCGTCACCTTCGGCCGCCACAGGTGGCTGAACGTCAACGCCATCCCCTTCAACGTCGCAAGCACGTAAGAGGCTTCCGCGCCCGGTCGCTTCATGACCTTGACGCCGATCGTCATCAGGCCCGCCCTCCTTCCTCAGCCACGGACCCGGCCACGATGTGGCCTCGATCGAGCCAGAAGAGCAGCGAAACCGCGAGCAGCACGTTCAAGCCGAACAGGGTGAGCGCAAACCGCGCGTCGTACGTCCAGCCCAGCCGGTCGTGCAGGAACCAGATCGCGCTTGCGATCACGGTCAGGTAGGTGAGCGCCAGGGGCAGCATGACCTTCCATCCGAGCGCCATCAGCTGGTCGTAGCGGAAGCGCGGAAGAGTCCACCGCACCCAGATAAAGAAGAACAGGAAGAACCCCGTCTTCAGGGCGAACGAGCCGAACGTCACCGCGGTCTTCAGGAGCGTCCAGGGCGGCGTGCTGTCCCAGCTTGTCAGCGGCACGTCCCAACCGCCGAAGAACAAGCTGGTCATGAGCGCGGACGCCGTGACCATGTTCGAATACTCCGCGATATAGAACATGGAGAACTTCATCGCGCTGTATTCGGCGTGATAGCCCGCGATGAGCTCGCTTTCGGCCTCGGGGAGATCGAACGGGAGCCGGTTCGTTTCCGCGAATGACGCGACCAGGAAAATGAAGAATCCGAGCGACAGCGGGAACACGTTCCAGGTGAAGAGCGATCCCGACTGCTTCGCGATCACGTCGGTGAGCGTGACGTTGCCGGCGAGGAGCAACACGGCCACCGTGCTCATGCCGAGCGCGATCTCGTACGAGATCATCTGCGCGCTCGCCCGCATCCCGCCCAACAGCGCGTACTTGTTGTTGGACGACCATCCCGCCAGCACGATCCCGTAGACGCCCAGCGAGCCGAACGCCAGGATGTACAGGAACCCCACCGGGAGGTTGGCGACCACCATGTCCACGTCGCCCCACGGCGTCGGGAGCGGTGACGCGAACGGGATCACCGCGAAGGTCAGGAGCGCGGGAATGAACGAAATCGCGGGCGCGAGCATGAACAGCACCTTGTCGGCCTGGGCGGGAAGCGTCTCCTCTTTCACCAGATTCTTGAGCCCGTCGGCGGCCGGCTGCAGCAGCCCCTGCGGGCCCACCCGGTTCGGGCCCAGCCGGTCCTGCATCCACGCGCAGATGCGCCGCTCCGCGAGTGTGAGCAGGGCGATGATCACCATGAGGGCGGTGAATACCACGAGGATCTTGATGACGGAGCTGACAAGGAAGAACGTCATGCCGGCACCGGAACCGTGCTCGACGCCGGCACTCCCGCTAAGCCCAGATGCGTGTACGAGAGGCCGCGGAACGCGTCAACCGAGGACGCCAGGCGATCGAACGCCGCGGCGGCCGTGGCCACGCGGGCCTCCGTCCCGTCGCCGTTTCCCAGAATGGCGAGCAGCTCGGAGAACACCCACCACGCGGGCCGGGCCATCCCCGGCGTGGGCTTCGCCTGGAAGTAGCGCTGCACGCGGCCGTCGCGGTTGACGAAGGTGCCTTCTTCTTCCGCGACGCTCGCAATCGGGAAAACGACCTGGGCGTCGCGGGCCCCCCCCCCTCCCCCCCCCGCTTCCCCCCGTCCGCCCGCGGGCAGCACGGTGCCGGCGTAGATGAGCGCGCCCTGTGTGCGACCGGCGATCTCGGGTTCGTCGAGCACCAGCAGCACCGCGGCGGTCTCGGCCGCGGCCACGGCCGCCGCGTAGTCGCGGCCGTATCCCAACAGCTCGGCGCCCCGGGCGTTCGGGGCCCGCTCGGCGCGGAGCGCGAGATTGGGGACCGCCGCCAGAGCTGCTTCCTCGCCCATCACCACCTGGAAGGCGCCGCGCCAGTCGCCGCCACGCGCCCGGAACAGCTCGCGCGCGAAGAATAGCGCTTCCGTGGAGGCTCGGGGCGAGGCCAGGACGACGCCGCGACGGGCGGCGCCCCGGAGCAGCGTCGCCGCGGCTTCGAGGGCCTCATCCCAGTCGGTTGCGTGCAGCTCCCCGCCTCGCCTCACGAGGGGGGCCTCGATGCGGTCGCCCCGGTTCATCCAGCGGTAGCTCATGCGACCGTGGTCGCAGATGAAATAGCGGTTCACCTCGAGGTTCGGCCTGGGCCGGACCCGCACGACCACCCCCTCGCGCGTGTCCAGCGTGATGTTGCACCCCTGGGAACAGCCGGTGCAGATCGACGCGGACTTGTCGAGCTCCCAGGCCCGTGCCTTGTGCAGGAAGTCCTTCGACAGGAGCGAGCCGACGGGGCAGAGGTCCACGACGTTGCCCGCCCAGGGGTGGTCGAGCCGTGCCTCGGGGTGGATCCCGATGAAGGCGCGGTCGCCCCGCTCGGAGACGTTCAGTACCGGCTCCTTCGCCACGTCTTCCATGAACCGGACGCAGCGCGTGCACAGGATGCACCGGTTCGGGACGTACAGCACATCGGGACCGAAATCTTCGACCGGGTTGAAGCGCTTGGCGTAGACGGGACTGTACCGGGTGGCCGGGCGCCCTTCCTGGAAGGTGAAGTCCTGAAGCTCGCACTCCCCAGCCTGGTCGCATATCGGGCAATCGAGCGGGTGGTTGATGAGCAGGAACTCCAGCACACCGGTCCGGGCGCTCTTCGCTGCCGAGGACTGCGTCTTGACCACCATGCCCTCCGCGACCTGGGTGGCGCATGCGATCGCGAGCTTCGGCTGTTTCTCGATCTCGACGAGGCACATGCGGCACACGCCCGCGACCGGAAGGCCCGGGTGATAGCAGTAGTGCGGTACGAGGACCCCCGCCTGCTTGGCGGCTTCGATGACCAGCGTCCCTTTCGGCACGCTGACTGGGACGTCGTCGACGGTGAGGTTGATCAGTTCGGTGCTCACGCGACCATGACGGGCTTGCGACGTCCCGCGATATAGTCCTCGAATTCGCTCTTGAACTTCTTGATTCCCGACACGACGGGGGCGGCGCAGGAGTCCGACAGCACGCAGATGGTCTTACCGGTCATGTTCTCGGAGAGATCGAGCAGCAGGTCCAGGTCCGCCGTCGTTCCACGCCCCGAGAGGATCCGCTCGAGAATCTTGGTGGTCCACGCGGTGCCTTCGCGACACTGGGTGCACTGCGCGCACGACTCGTGGGCGTAGAACCGCGCCAGCCGCATGATCTGGTAGACCATGTCGGTCGAATCGTCGAATACGATCACGCCCCCCGAGCCGAGCATCGAGCCCTTGTCGACCACACCCTCGTAGTCGAGCAGACAGCTCTCGGTCTCCTCGCGGTTCAGGATCGGCACGGATGACCCCCCGGGAATGCACGCTTTGAGCGTCCGGCCGGGGCGCATGCCGCCGCACAGGTCGTACAACAGGTCCTTGAGCGGGAAGCCCATCGTGACTTCGTAGTTCCCGGGCTTTTGGACATGCCCGCAGACCGAGAAGAGCTTCGTGCCGGTGCTCTTAGGGGAGGAGAGTGAGAGCCCCTTGTACCACGCGGCGCCATGCTTGAGAATTTGAGGCACGGCGGCGAGCGTCTCCACGTTGTTGATGGTGGTGGGCATGCCGAACACGCCGGCGGCGGCCGGGAACGGCGGCTTGATGCGCGGGTTGCCGCGTTTCCCCTCGATCGAGTTCATGAGAGCGGTCTCTTCGCCACAGATGTACGCCCCCGCCCCGCGGTGCAGATAGATCTTGATGGCGCCGAACACGCGGGCGTCGTTGGCTTCGGCCAGGGCCCGTGCCATGAAGTCCCAGGGCTCGGTGAACTCCCCGCGGATGTAGACGTACACGACCTCGGCCTGAATCGCGTGGGCGGCGATGGCGGAGCCCTCGAGCAGCGCGTGCGGGGTCCACCGCATGATCTCGCGATCCTTGAACGTGCCCGGCTCGGATTCATCGGCGTTGACGCAGAGGAAGTGCGGCTTGTTCTTCTCTTTCGGCATGAACGACCACTTGAGGCCGGTGGGGAATCCTGCGCCCCCGCGCCCGCGCAGCCCGGATTCCTTCACGATGTCGGTGACCCTGCCCGGCTCCATGGCCAGCGCCTGCGCCAGCACCTCGTACCCGCCCCGCTTCACCCACCCCTTGTACGTCCGCGCGTCGGCCTCGCCGAAGTGGCGGGAGAGGACGACCGTTTCGCGAGGGTGAGGCTTGTGAGGATAGCCCATCAGAGCGCTCCGAAGTCGGAACGCGGAACGCGGAACGCGGAACACCCTGTTCCGACTTCCGCGTTCCCCCTTCCGCGTTCGTCTCTCACTTGTATTTCCTCACCAGATCCGGAACCTTGTCCGGCGTCACGCTCTCGATGAAGTCGTCGTTCACGAGGATCGGCGTGGCGAAGCCGCACGCCCCGAGGCACTCTACCTCGATCACCGTCCAGTTGCCGTCCGGGCTCGTGGCACCGAGCTCGTTGGCGCCGGTCGCCTCGAGCAGCGCCCGCACCACGTCCTCCGCGCCGCAGACGTTGCACGGCGACGTCGTGCACACCTGCACGAAGTGTCGCCCCACCGGGTGCTGGTGATACATGGTGTAGAACGTGACCACGCCCTTCACGTAGGCGGGCGTCAGCCCGAGTACCTCGGCGACCTCGGCCATGTTGCGGTCGGAGATCCAGCCGCGCGCTCCCTGGACCAGCCACAGCGCCGGGAGCAACGCCGCCTGCCTGGTGGGGTAACGGGTCAGGATCTCGCCCAACGCCTCGAGCGTCGCGCCGACGAAGACGGGCTGGTATTCCTCCGTGCCCGCCGGCGTCGGATGCGCGGTGACGCTCATCGATCCACCTCGCCCATGACGATGTCGACCGACGCATTGATGGCGATCAGGTCGGAGAGCAGGTGCCCCTCCGCCATCTTCGGGAGCGCCGACAGGTTGATGAACGACGGGGGCCGGATGCGCCAGCGCACGGGCTTCGCCGTGCCGTCCGACACGAGGTAATTGCCCAGCTCGCCCTTGGGGTTCTCGATTCCCACGTACGCTTCGCCGATCGGCGCCTTCACGCCTTCCATGACCTGCTTGAAGTGGTAGATCATCGCCTCCATGTCGTTCATGGCGCGCGACTTGGGGGGAAGAATCAGGCGCGGATCGTCGACGTTGATGGGACCGTCCGGGAGACGGTTGAGCGCCTGCTCGAGAATCCGGTTCGACTGCGAACACTCCTCGAGCCGCACGAGATAGCGGTCGTACACGTCGCCGTGCTCACCGACCACGACGTCGAAGTCGTACGTCTCATAGTTCAGGTACGGCTGGTCCTTGCGGAGGTCGTACGGGACGCCGCTGGCGCGGAGCATCGGACCCGACAGGGAGTAGTTGATCGCCTCCGCTGCCGTGAGCGCCCCGACGCCCTGCGTCCGCCCGACCCACACGGAATTGCGGGTCAGGACGCGGTCGATCTCGCCCAGCGTGCGGGGGAACTGCTGCGTGAACGCACGCAGCCCGGGCACGAAGTCGTCGGGGATATCGGCCATCATGCCGCCCACGCGGGTCACGCTGGTCGTCAACCGCGCGCCGGTCCACGTCTCCTGGAGATTGTAGATGAGCTCCCGCTGCTGGAACGCCCACAGGAACGGCGTGAACGCGCCGAGGTCGATCGCCGTGGTGCCAAGCCAGACCATGTGCGAGATGATGCGGCTCATCTCGCACGCGATCACCCGTAGCACCGTGCAGCGCGGCGTGACTTCGATCCCCATGAGCTTCTCGGCCGCGAGCGCGAACCCGATGTTGTTCGCCATCGGCGACAGGTAGTCGGTGCGGTCGGTGAGCGGGATGATCTGGTTGTAGTGGCGGTACTCCCCCAGCTTCTCGAAACCCGAGTGGAGGTAGCCGACGTGGGGGATGACGCGGACGACGGTCTCCCCGTCGAGCTCCACGACGAGCCGCAGCACACCGTGCGTCGCGGGGTGCTGGGGCCCGATGTTGATCAGCATGTGCTCGCCCGCGAGGTGCGGCTCCGTCGGGGACGCATCGGTGTCCGTGACCGCGAGCGGCACGCGCACCGGCCGACCCTGCGCGTCCAGCCCCGGTGTGGCGAGCTCGAGCTCGACCGTGCGTTTGGTCATTCGAAGTCGGGGAGCGTGCCCCGTTCGCCACGGCGCAGCCGCTCCTTCATGTCGGCGGGGAGCTCGTCATACGCCTCGGCAATCGAGAGCTCCTCCATGGAGTAATGTGCTTCGGGGTTGGCGGCGAGGGCCTGGCGCACCTGCTCGGCGCGACTGAACCGCCCGCGGAGGGGAAAGTCCTTTCGCAACGGATAGCCTTCGGCGTACGTCTCCCACATCAGGATCCGCCGCAGATCGGGATGCCCCCGGAACGTGACCCCGAACATGTCGAAGGCTTCGCGCTCGAGCCAGTCGGCGCCGCGCCACAGCGGCACCACGGAGTCGACCGTGAGGTCGCCCCGCGGGTCGAGCGTGACCTTGACCCGCAGGTCGGCGCGGCGAGCGAGCGAGCGCAGGTTGTAGACTACCTCGAGCGGCCGCTCGCGGTCGCGGTACTCGACCGCAGTGACGTCCACGAGGTAGTCGTAGGCCTGCTCCGGCGTGTCGCGCAGCCACGCCATGACGGCGAGCAGCTGCTCGCGCGCGACGTAGACGATGGTGTCGCCGCACGAGTCGAGCGCGCGGCCGATCGCGTTGCCGAAGGTCGCTCGCAGGGCGTCGACGGAGGGATTCACGTCGAGCGGAACTGGTGGACCGAGTTCCCGAACGGTTCCGAGATCTCGTCGATCTGATCGGGCGGGAGGCGCAGGCCACGCTCGTCGAGCGGTTGCTCCTCGCGGCGCGGGACGCCGTCGAACAGCGACTCGCCCTTGATCTTCTTGTGGAGCAGGAGCACGCCGTACAACAGCCCCTCCGGCCGCGGCGGGCATCCGGGGACGTAGACGTCCACCGGCACGATCGTGTCGATCCCCTGCACCATGGCGTAGTTGTCGAAGATACCGCCGGTCGAGGCGCACGCACCCATCGAAATCACCCATTTGGGTTGCGTCATTTGGTCGTAAATGCGCCGGATCACGGGCGCCAGCTTGAACGGCAGCCGGCCGGCGCAGATCAACACGTCCGCCTGGCGCGGCGAGTACGCTTGTCGCTCCATCCCGAAGCGCGCGAAGTCGTAACGGCTCGCCGCCGTCGCCATGAACTCGATGGCACAGCACGCCGTCCCGAACGGCATGGGCCAGAGCGAATTGGCGCGCGACGAGTTCACGGCCCAGTCGATCAGGTCCTGGAACTTGGCCAACAGATAGTTCGGGCTCTGGCCGGCGACTTCTTTCGTCTCGATGACTCGTTTCATCGTCGTTGTGCTACGTCTTCGCGTGGCGTTCTCGTCAGACGGTTCAGTCCCATTGCAACGCACCTCGTTTCCATACGTAGACGTATCCCACCGCCAAGATGATCATGAACACCAGCATCTCCACGAGCAGAAATCCCGTGCTCGGGCCTCCCCCGCTCCCCGCGCCCCCGAAGTAGATCGTGCCCCAGGGAATCAGGAACACGGTCTCGATGTCGAAGATGATGAAGAGCATGGCGACGAGATAGAACTTCACGGAGAAACGCTCGTGCGCCGACCCCAAGGGCGGCATACCGCTCTCGTAGGGACTGTCCTTCACGGGCGTGGGTTTGCGGGGCGCGAGCAGGTGCGACAGGCCGATCAACAGGACCGCGTTGAACGCCACGAAGCCGAGCAGGAGGAGAAAGGAGAGATAGGGCCGGTTCATGAGTTCGTGAAAAAATTCACTTGACTCGCCGAAACGTATTCCCGCGTGCCGGGGTTGTCAACCGAATCGAGTGGCGTAAGTGTCGATGCCGCAGATATATTGCCGCGCCATGTCCATCAAATCCGATCGCTGGATTCGACGCATGGTGCGCGCGCACCGCATGATCGAGCCGTTCGCCGACTACCAGCCACGCGCCGGCGTCATCTCGTACGGCGTCTCATCCTACGGCTACGACATGCGCGTCGCGCCCGAGTTCAAGATCTTCACCAACGCCCTCTCCGCGGTCGTGGACCCGAAGCAGTTCGATCCGAAATCGTTCGTCGAGTTCACCGGCGACGTCTGCATCGTGCCGCCCAACTCGTTCGCGCTCGCCCGCTCCATCGAATACTTCCGCATCCCGCGCAACGTGCTCACCATCTGCGTCGGCAAGAGCACGTACGCGCGCTGTGGCATCATCACGAATGTGACGCCGTTCGAGCCCGAATGGGAGGGGTTCGTAACGCTCGAGATCTCGAACACCACACCCCTCCCCGCGCGCATCTACGCCAACGAAGGGATTGCGCAAGTGCTGTTCTTCACGGCCGACGAGGGGGACGAAACCGAGGTCAGTTACAAGGACAAGAAGGGCAAGTATCAAGCGCAACAGGGCATCACGCTGCCGAGACTGTAAAGGCGTCGACCAAAGACGTCAACTCCTGCTCGACGCCGCTCTTCGGTTATACGTATAGGCGAGGGCGAGGGCGATTAGGGCGAGGGCGAAGAACGACGCGATCCTGTATAGCGCCTCCAGGGTCGAGAGATCGTAGACGACGATCTTCAGCCCCGCCGCCGCGGCCACCGCAAGGCCCGCTGAGCGGACGTCCTTCCGGTCGCGCTGGAACCCCAGCCGCACCAGCGCCCCCGCATAGAGCAGCCAGAACACGCTGAGGGCGAGGTCACTCGCGAGCGGTGAACGCGGCCCGAAATAGCGTTGCAGCTCGACCGAACCGCCCACGAACACGGCTGCCCCGCACAATACCCACGCCAGCTCGCCACCGCGCGCCGTCCAGCGAGCCAGGCGGGGATCGGCCCAACCGCTCCCCCAGCGCGCGGCCGCCGCGGCCGTGCCGATGACGTAGCCGTACAGGGCAAGCGCCCACGCGTCGGCGAACGTTGGGCTGTCCGAGGGTCGTGACCAGAGCGCGACGCTGAACAGGCCGCCAAACGCGAGGACCGCAAGTCCCAGCGCGGCGAGCCGGCCGCCAGGGCGCCCGGCTTCCCGCTCGGCGACGAGCGCCAGCAGGCACAGCGCCGTCCATCCCAGAACCACGGTCGCGGGCGGCCATTGGACCGCCACGGTGTACGCAGCGAGCGCCACGCCCAGGACGAAGTGCGGAGCGGTCCGCCGTGCCCATCCTGGCGCGCCGTAGGCGACGGCAAGCAACGCCGGCAGCACGCTTGGCACGCGCGCCAAACCCGGTGGGTCGCCGATGCCGGTGAGTGCGACCAGGACGAAAGGATTGGCGACGAAGAGGAGCGCCTCCGTCGGCGACCGCAACGGGTCCTCCGCGAGTCCCTGCCACCACAAGAGTCCGGCGACGGCGAACAGCGCGGCCAACGCGAGCCATCGTCGTGTCTCCGGACCTCCGAGTGGTGTGGCCAACGCGACCGCGGCGAGTATCCACGTGAGGACGAGGGCGCCGATCCGGGCTTCGGGCCAGGCGCGGCGCCGTGTCACGTGGAGTGTGAGCAGGGCACCCGCGGCGAGGAACCAGCACCCGACCGCACTCGCCAACGCTCGTGAAGCCCCGGCCGCTGCGAGCAGGAAGTACCCGGCCAGCGCCAGGTCGTAGGCGCGGCGCCAGGCCATCGAGTACGCGAGCAGGCCCGCACCGAGGCCGATGACCTCGAGGTACCCGAGGAACGCCTCGGGGTTCGGAACCGCGGGCGCGAGCAGGATCGGGGCGAGATAAGCCCCGGCGAGCGCCCAGAGCGCGAGTCCCTCGATCTCGTGCCGCAACGCGAGCAGGATCACGACCACCGTGCACGCGGCAAGGAGCAGCACGCCGATGCGACGCTCGATCAAGCCGTACGGTCCGGCCGCCGCCCATAGGCCGAGGTACGCGAGCCCCCCCCCTGCCCCGATCATCGCCGCGCCGTAGCCCCGGAGGCCGGCGCGCAGGCGTCCCTCCCCCCACGTAGCCACACCGACCCCTGCAGTGATCGCGAGCGCCGCTCGGAGCACCGGAGGGATCCAGCCGCGGTCGATCGCGTACTTGAGGAAGAACCCGGTTGCCGTCAGCAGGGCGAGCACCCCTACGAAAAGGAGCCCGCGCTGGCCGAACCACTGTTCGAGATCTTGGGTCGATGGACTGCCGGAGGGCGGCGAGCGACGCGGGGATGGACGGGTGTATGGCGACGGTTCCTGGACTCGTAACTCGCTCACGGGCGAGCGTCGCGGCTCTGGAGGCGGTGCGACGTGTTCGGGAGCGGCACCGGCGGCGAGGAGCCGGCGAAGCATCTCCTCCAGAACTGCCACGCGTCGCTCGAGCCGCGCGAGCTCGTCGCTC
>Ga0209375_1001232_pt1 | contig 19600 bp, 19 predicted proteins | sample GraSoiAngelo_131_FD_185888 | JGI IMG/M metagenome (GOLD analysis project Ga0209375, IMG submission 185888) | Grasslands soil microbial communities from the Angelo Coastal Reserve, California, USA - 14_0929_02_30cm (SPAdes) (version 2) | ecosystem: Environmental > Terrestrial > Soil > Grasslands ... | reverse complement strand
CGGTGCAGATAATGCGCTGGATAAATGCAACTAAGAAGACCTAATCAATCGCTCCAACCAACGGTTCCCCAGTGAGCCGAAAAACTTCTTCCGCGCAACCCCACGAGAGGGTGAAACCGGAGCCGCCGTGGCCGTAATTGTGAATGACGGTGCGGCCGTCGCCAAGCTTTTCGCGTTCGAGGCGCACGCCTGACTTGCGGAACGGGCGAAGGCCGACTCGCTCGGCTCGGACCTTTGGCTTGTCGATCTTCAAGATGCCGCTGCACTCGGCAACGATGCGCGATGTTGATGTTGGATCGACGTCGCGATTGCCGCTGACTTCATTTGTCCCGCCGAAGACGCAATCGTTCGTCCGCGGAATGGCGTACATGAGCGGGGCGTCGTCACAAACAATCGCGCAGAAGAGATTGTCGATGTTTGCTACCATCGCAACCTGGCCGCGATGGGGCTCAAGATCGACATCGGGAACAAGGGTCTTTGCGCCAATTCCGGAACCATTTATGACAAGATGGAATTCAGGACTGACAGCTTCAAGTTTTTCGAAGCGCACGTCCCCGTTGATTTCGCCACCAGCAGCCAGGAAGCGCTTGGCGAGATAATCGAGATAGATGGTCGTATCCATTAGTGGAACATTCATCATGAAGCCGCTCGTGAACGCCGGCAGCACTTCATCGCGGTTGATCTGTCGTGCGCCGAGACGGATGGCCCACTGTGGAATTTGAATTTCACCGGTGCGTGAAAATTGGCGCAACTCGATCATCGAAACGCCGCTGCGCGAGTTTTTGCTAAGATCGGCAAGCACTTTGTAGGTCTGGAGCGCCCAGGCAATCACTTTTTCGGCCGGTTCGGCATCGTACGGAAACCAAAGCGCCGCGGCGGCTCCAGACGTTGTTTGTTGACCAGTTTCTTTCGCGAAAATCGCTATGTGATATCCGTGTTCGGCAAAAAGAACACCGCAAGTAAGTCCTGACACGCCCGCACCCACGATTGCTACTCGACGCTCCATCAGAATGATCTACGTGCAATGAGCTACTGCGTCATATAAAATGGCCGACAATGGTTTCGCTAAATCGAGATGCGTTGAGGGAAAAAGTTCTCGCGGGCGAACGGATTTCATCGGAGGAGGCGCTGCAACTTTCTAGCTTTCCGCTGGAGGAATTGGGCGCTCTGGCAAATGCGCGACGGGACTTGGCAAAGTCGAGAAGCTACGACGGACGCGGCTGCGAGATCGTCACTTACATTGTCGATCGAAACATTAATTACACGAATGTCTGCAATGTTTACTGCAAATTCTGCGCGTTTTATCGGACCGAAAAAGATGAAGATCATTATGTGCTTTCGTTCGAGCAGATCGATCGGAAGCTCGATGAACTTTCGGCGAAGGGCGGGGTTCAAATCCTGATGCAGGGTGGACATCATCCGAAACTGCCATTCCGGTGGTATGTCGATCTTTTGCAGCACATCCGGGCGAAATATCCGCACATCAATATCCACGGATTCAGTCCGCCGGAATTCCACCATTTTGCGGAAACTTTCCGGATGCCCCTGCGTGAAGTGATTTCCGAATTTAAAAACGCGGGGCTGGGCTCCATTCCGGGTGGCGGCGGCGAAATTCTGGTTGATCGCGTGCGCAAGAAGATTTCGCCGCTGAAAATTAACAGCGATCAATGGCTGGAAGTGATGCAAGTCGCGCACGAGCTCGGGTTGAGATCGAGCGCGACGATGATGTTCGGTCATGTCGAGACGATTGAAGACAGGATCGAGCATTTGCAGCGCATCCGTGATCAGCAGGATCGCAGCGGCGGATTCACCGCCTTTATCTGCTGGACGTTTCAACCGCAGCATACTGTTCTGAAGGTGGAGCACCCAACTGGCGTGGTGGAATATTTGCGGACGCAAGCCCTCGCCCGGATTTTCCTGGATAACATCGACAATGTGCAAAGCTCCTGGGTAACGCAGGGGGCGGGGATCGGGCAGATCGCGCTCAAATATGGTGCGAACGATTTCGGATCGGTGATGATGGAGGAGAATGTCGTAAGCAGCGCCGGGACCACATTTCGGCTAAACGCCGCAGAGATTGAATCGCTCATTCGGGACGCCGGCTACGAACCGCGCCGGCGAAATAACTGGTACGAGCTTTTGAACTAAAAACGGCGGCCGAGTAATTTATCGACAAACTGCCCGCTTCCCCGGAAAAATCTTGCCTTGACACTGCCTTCTTCTTTCCGATATAGCCGCCTGTCCGGCGTGGGTTTGTTGCGCGGGACTGCGTTTCTTAACCTATGAGACATTTTTCCGGATGGATGCGCCGCCCGCCGTTTGCAACCTGGGCCGCGTTCATTTGCGTATTGCTTGCCACGGTATCGGCTCGAGCACAGGGCCCCCAAGCGCAGGGGCCTCCCATCATCCGGTCGATCGACGTGCAGTACACGGGGCCAGGGACGGTGAGCAAGGAGCGGATTCTCGCGCATATGCGAACCAGGGTGGGTCAGCCCTACTCCGATCAAGTGGTCGAGCAGGACATCGAGGCTCTTTACAAGACCGGCTCCATTCTAAACGTTCGCATCTTCGCACAGCCGGAAGGCGACGGCGTGAAGGTAACCGTGGCAGTGCAGACTCGTTCGATCGTGCGCGAGATCGAAATCAATGGAGCCGAAAGGATCAAAGCGAAGAGGCTTCGCAAGGAAATCAAATTAAAACTCAACCAGCCGGTGAACGAGGAGCAGCTGGAGGAAGCGCGCCAGAAAATCATTGAGGTCTATCAGGCCAAGGGCTTCACGGACATCGACGTAAAGTACCGTGTCGATGCGATTGACGAAAAACGAGGCACCTCGCGGGTAGTCTACACAATCAACGAAGGGGTCAAGGGCGCCGTGCGCAGGATTCGTTTCGAAGGCAACGAGCACTTCAGCGAGAGAGTGCTGCGCAAGCAAATGAAAACGAAAGGCAAGACGCTCATTTCGTTTTTCGATAAATCCGGCCGGCTGGAAGAGACGCAGTTGCAGCAGGATCTGGACAGCATTCGTGAGTGGTATCAGAACCACGGTTACATTGACGTAGAAATTAAAGACGTGCGTAGGGAACGGTCCGAGAACGGTCCGATGATCATTACGATCGTGATCGCGGAAGGCCCGCAATATCACGTGAACAAGGTTTTGATTTCGGGAGAGAAGGTAACGACGGAAGAAAAGATTCGAGCATTGTTGAAAATGAAGGAGGGCAGCGTCTATTCGCCGAAAGCGCTGCACGACGATGCGAAGGCGCTTGCGGATGCCTACGGCAGTGGCGGTTATGTCGATCTTGTGATTTTGCCGGAAGGTACGCCGGCTGGTCCTGCTCGGGTCGACGTGCATTATAAAATCGAAGAAGGCGACCGCTCGTTTGTACAACGAATCAACATTGCCGGTAACACGCGCACCAAGGACAAGGTCATTCGCCGCGAAGTTTTGGTCGCACCCGGCGATGTCTTTAACACGGTTCGGGTAGATACCACCAAGAAGCGCCTCGAGAACCTGGGCTATTTTGCGAAGGTCGAAACTTATCCCGAAGATACAGATATCGCCGGCCGCAAAGATCTTACCATCCTGGTACAGGAGAAGCGGACAGGGTCGTTTAGCTTCGGCGGCGGGTTCAGCACGATCGACAAGCTGGTCGGCTTCGCGGAACTCACCCAGGGCAACTTCGATTTAATGAACTGGCCGGGACTCACCGGCGCTGGTCAGAAGTTTAGACTGCGTGTCCAGTATGGCACGGAACGCAAGGATTTCATCCTCGCATTAACCGAACCCTATTTCCTCGATCGCAGGCTGTCCCTGGGTGGTCAGCTTTTTTTTACGGAGGCCAACTACTTGAGTACGGACTATGACCAGCGGAATTACGGATTTTCTATCGAGGCACGCAAACCGATCAACGCATACCTGTACGCGACCTTGGGTTACCGTTTGCAGGACATCGACATTTACAACGTTTCCACAAGCGCGCCGGAAGCGATCCAGCAGTCAAAGGGTTCGACCGTGGAGAGCGAGATTTTGACCAGTCTTGTATACGACAGACGTGATAACCCGTTGCTGACCAGGCGTGGGCAACGCGTCGCCCTTTCGCCTTATGTCGCGGGCGGTTTTCTCGGAGGCGACACGCAGCTTTACGGAATCGACCTCGAGGGGTCCCAATATTTCCATCTTCCGTGGGATACGATCCTGCTCATCAACGGCGAAATCGCGACCGTCAACACCTGGGGAAGCGGCGATTTTGTTCCGATTTTCGAACGTCTCTACCTCGGGGGCTCGAACAATCTGCGTGGATTTCCTTACCGCGAAGTCGGCCCACAAGAGAATGGTGAACCGACCGGGGGCCAATCAATGGCTCGCATGACGATAGAATGGACCTTTCCAATTGTCGAAAAGGCGCGCGGCGCAGTTTTCTATGACACGGGTTTCGACAACAGTGACGCGTGGTCTTTTGGCTTCAATCATATAGCCTCCGATATTGGCGTCGGAGTTCGACTTGATTTGCCGATCGGCCCGCTCCGGCTGGACTACGGGTATCCCCTGCAGCGTGATGGCTACCACGGTGGTGGGCACTTCAATTTTAACGTTGGATATCAATTTTGAACAAATCTAAATAGTTGCAGTCTAACGCGGTTCCAACGACCGTTACCTCTGTTTTATGAAGAAGCTTCTCTCTACAATCCTGGCTTTAACGCTCGCGTTACCACTTGCGGTTTTCGCTCAGGGCACACTTAAAATCGGAACAGTCGATATGCAGCGCGCGTTTAAAGAATATAGCAAGACCAAGGACGCGGAAGCGAAAATCAATGACGCCAAAAATGCGGCCAAGAAAGAATACGATGATCGCGCGGAATCCTACAAGAAGGCGCTGGATGAAATCAACAACCTGAACAAGCAGCTCGATGCTCCAGCCTTAAGCGCCGATGCCAAGACACAAAAAGCAAAGGAGCGCGACGATAAGATCTCTAACATCAAGAATATGGAGCGGGAAATCAGTGAGTTCCGTCAAACCCGCGAACGGCAGCTACAAGAACAAGCGATGCGCATGCGCGAAGGTATCGTGAAAGAAATCACCGACATCGTAATGGACAAGGTCAAAACCAACCACATGGACCTGGTATTTGACAGGTCGGGCATGAGCCTGAATGGAGTGCCTGTTGTAATGTACGCCCCTGATAATGTCGATTTTACCAGCGATATCATTACCGTTCTAAATAAACCCGGCCGCAGCACCGCGATTTCAACCGAGAGGATCTCGGCGAGTCCATCTGCGACGCCGGCGAGAGCTTCGAAACCTTAGTTTAATTTCGGCACGTCAGAAATCCACGCGAGCCACAACTCGCGTGTCTTTTTCGTACAGGTGAAGAGCCGGCGCGCAAGTCGGGAAGCAAAGATATGCGGGCGGTTGCAAGCCGCGAACGCTCCGACTGGATTTTCAGGGCAGATTGCGAGAACCGGATTTCGCGGAAAACAGTCGGCTACGATCGTTCTTCTTCTGCTTCTGTCTTTCGGCTCCCGCTCAGCCGCGGCGAATTGGCAGTCAACCCTTACTAAAGCTCCGCCCGGCGATTTCCCAGAGCTTCGGCCTCTCCGTGCAACTTATCGTTTTGGCTGGTCTGGATTGACGGCTGCCACCGGAGAAGTCCATTTTACAAAAACATCCGAAGGCAAGTTTCAACTCGACGGAACAGGGCGGACGATCGGCTTCGTCCGCGCCTTATGGAAACTGGATGTGAATTACCGTGCGCTCGCCCATGCGGAAAAGTTGCGCCCAGTCGAGACGTTGCAAACAGAGGATTATCGATCAAAGAAAATCGTTACTCATCTCACCTTCACAAATAATGGGGTCAGTCGCGCAAGGACAGAAGGCCAAGGTGGCTCTGCCGGCACGAAGACGCGCGAATTCAGTTTTCCGAACCTGTTCGATTTGCATTCGGCGATGCTTTATCTTCGAAGCCAGCCATTGTCGGATCGGAGCACGTACCGTGTCGTCGTTTATCCCGCCACGTCTGCATATCTTGCTACCGTCACCGTGCTGGGCCGGGAAAAAATCTCGGTCCGCGCTGGCACCTACAATGCGATAAAGATTGATCTGCAGCTCAACCGGATTGGTAAAAAGTTTGATTTGCAGCCACATCGGAAATTCCGGCGCGCCACGATCTGGGTCTCGGATGATACCGATCGAATCCTGCTTCGTATCGAGGCACAAGTTTTTGTCGGCACGGTTTTCGCTGAACTACAGTCGGTGCGTTTCGACAGCGCAAAGTCGTGACGCGATCGCAATAGCGATCCCATGAACATTCCAAACTCGACGACCTATTCAGGAATCCAGTCGCCTCGCACAGGCGGCTCGGGCCGAGGACGGAGACGCTGGCGGAACGGATTGAAGGTCGGTGCACGCGCCCGCGGCAACAACTGGAGTGCGGCAAGTGTTTCCAAATCGAACCGGCCCGTAACCGGAAGTCCTGTCCGCGCTTGATAGGCGCGCAGCGAAAATTCCATGGCCGGTCCATATATGCCGTCGATCTCACCGCGATAGAGGCCACGACGCGCCAGCGCTATTTGTGCGGAGAGCACGAGATTGCGTTGCACATCGGGCAGCGCACTCTCGTATGGAGTTCCAGCAAAGAGTAGTCCTGGTGAAGCGCCAGGGACCACAGGATTTGATGGATAGAGTTGTCGATCTTGCGGCGGGTTGGAGAAAGGCTGCACTGGCGCGGTGGCAGGTCCAGCTGTTTCGCCGGACGATTCTGCTTTGGGGACGGCACCGGGGCTTGGCGATGGGCTAACCTTCACCGTCGGCTGTCCAGGCGCAGAAGAATTAATTCTTAGTGAACGAAGCGTTTCACTATTCAGCTCACCGTTCACCTCGAGTCCATTGCGAATTTGATAGCGGCGAATCGCCGCCGATAGATTTGCGTTCGTCTCCCCGGTTATCTCACCATAATAGAAGCCTTGGTCTTTTAGCGCCTGTTGCACGCTTTCGATCATTTGATCTCCTCGCACCAGCGCAACCGATCCGAGAAGAACAAGCACGACCACTTTAGCTTTCATCCCCGTTTTGGTTTTGACGCCACGACTTCTTGCTTATTCAGCGTTTAGCCGACCCGGTCGCCGCCACTGCTGATTGACGCTCCTTTAAAGCGTTGCGATAACGGACAATTCCGTCGCTAACCGCTGCGGCAATTTGTTCGCGATAATCCTCGCTCGCCAGCCTTGAAATATCCTCTTTGTTGGTGAGAAATCCTCCTTCGATCAAAACAGCGGGTGCAGTCACATTTTCGATTACAAAAAACTGCTTGGCCTTTGTCCCCCGATTAAGTGCCTGCGTGCGGGCGACCAACGCTTCCTGAATAAATCCCGCGAGGCTTTGACTTTCCACGTTCGGCGATTCAGGAAGTGCTCGCAATAAGGAAGGCAACCACGAAGTCACGAACGATCCGGGAGTCATTTGATGGGCGGCATAATAGGTTTCCACTCCACTTGAAACCGGCTGATTGTCTTCGTTAAAATGGATGCTGATAAAAATGCAATCACTGACGCGATTGGCGAATGTTGCCCGATCTGCCAGCGACACGTAAGTGTCGCCCAGCCGCGTCATTACGGTCGCGATTCCTTCCGCCTCCAACAAGCGATCGACGCGGTGGGCCACGTCCAGGGTCAAATCTTTTTCAAGCACGCCGCCGCACATTGCGCCGGAATCCTGTCCGCCATGCCCAGGATCAAGAACTACGACCGCGAACGGCCCCGGCATTGCAGAAGGTTGTGCCATTCTCAACCGAGCGGATTGCGGTTTCGGCATCCGCTGCATCCAGACAAAGGATGCGATCATCAGGAATAACCCGATCAAGGCTAGTATGTTTCGAACGGCTTGTCTCATTGGTGCTCTTCGGGCGAACATTTCTCTCCATATTTTAATCTAATCGTGAATCAACGCGCGTAGCTCCTTATCCATTAACGCACGATACCGAATTCCCCGGCTCGGATCTCGCTCGAGGATCCCTGCTTCGATTCCGGTGTTGGCGAGCTGTTCCCGTCGATATTTTTCAACCGCCGTGCGCACTGGCATTTCCTTGGTGTCGCCAGTCTGTAAAGCCATCTGTCCGACGCTCCACGCGTCGAGGGCGGATTTCAGCGCCGCTTCAAAACCGGTGTCCGGAGCATGTTCGGCTTGGAGAAATGATTCCATTAGCTCCCTCGATTGCCGTGTCCCGCTGAGCGCGGCGAAATCGTTCCGCGCTTGGGCGAAGGTGGCGCCGCTAGTTGCAATCTCGCCATCGTACTCTACCCGCAGAAACAGATCTTCTTCCGGACGTTCTCCGACCTCCGCAAAGAGCATCCGCGCCAGATACGGCGCGCCATAAACTTGTTCGAACGCGCTCTTCATCACCGGACTGAGCGAATAATGGACCAGCCGCCGCAATGAAACATCCGCCGCCGAGCGCGTGAAACCCTCCGTACTGGCCAGCTCGATAGCTGCCATACGCAACCGCTCAATGTCTCCCGGATGACCAATCGCGCCCATGGCGATGCGATTATAAATTTCGAAAATTTTCTGCCGCGTCTGACCGAGTGTGAGGAATAAAATGCCGTCGCGATAACCCAACGCCGCAATCGGACTCCCCGAAGCGAGCTGCGCTTCGATGTACTCGCGGCGGTTCGCGATTGCTTCAACCCAACGATACGGTTCTTCGATCATGCAACCGTCTGCTTGAAGACGGCAGCGATCTTGGTCTCCGCCAAAGTCGTGATGCCATCTTGCGACACAATCTTGATGAGCGGGTAAATTTTGCCGCTGCGATCAACGCCGCCAGTCGACGTGTCGGATTCCGCAGCGGTATCAAGCGCGCGTAAGGCAATCGATACCGCCTCGTCTTCGTTCAATTTTTGCAGCGGCTTGGCGCCCCAGTTGTTTTCGTAATAAAGAATACCGCGCACGGCGGGCGATCCCGATCCGGTTGCGGCGTAATCGGTCACTTCAAACTGCGCACCCATCGCATCGTAAAAATAGAGTCGTGCCTCGGGCTTTGGATGGGAATCGTAGGTCGCGAAAATCGGAACCACCATTCCGACGCCTTGCATGACAAATCCGAAATTGTCGCGCAGCAGCTTGGAAAGAGCGCGTACTTTCCCGTCGACGCTCATTTCCTGCAACTGCGTCCGCCGAAAATATTGGAATGAATGTTCGAGCACGCGCGCCATTTCCCAGGCCGTCGCCGGCACGCCGGCGATTGCCATGATCGAGTGGCGATCAATTTCCAAGACTTTGTCAGCGCGATCGTAAACCACCGTGTTGCCCGAAGTCGCACGCCGATCGCCGGCCACGAGCACGCCACCTGAAAATTTGAAGGCAAGAATTGTGGTCGCCTCCGTCGGCTCCCAATTTCTTTGGTGCAGTCCTCCTACCGGGCTAATTGGATCGACAATCGCCGCCGGACCGAGCAGCCCTTTACGTCGTAGCAGGGTGGGGAAATCGTCGGCCGTGCCAGCAAAATTCTGGTCAAGCCTCACCAGGGACGGCTCCATTATTGGCCGGTGCGCTGGCGATAGCGCTTGGATTGATTGGGATCGACCTTGCGCATTTTTTTTAGAAGATCTTTTGTGTCCGGCCGCGAAACATCCGGTGAACGCGGCCCACCTTCGTCGCCTTGTTTTGGACCCCACGGAACCGGGTCGGCTGGCTTTTGGATGCGCTCAGGCATAAAAAAATTTAAGGGCAAAAATTGGAAAGGCAAGCTGCCAACAATGTTGTCGCTTGATTCCCAGAGGCTTGCCAGGCGCAGCCGCTGATGCCAAAATTTGGTGATGAAGTTGGCTACTATTTTCTTTGCGGCGCTCTTTTCCGGGTTCTCCCTGCTTTCGACAGCTATGGCCCAGACGCCTTCGCCGGAACCCTCCAAATCCGTCGACGTGCCTCAACTTGAAGCGTTGGCAAAAAAAATCGACGAACAAAACGCGAAGATCGACGCTCTCTCGCAGGAAATCTTCAAACTGGAGCAGCAGATAGCGCATATCCGTCCGGGCGTAATGGTCGGAGAGAATACGCCTTCACCTTCCACGCCTGCGGCTCCGGCTGAGTCCGCCTCGCATCCGATGAACGGGAATACGCATACAGTCGCGCGCGGAGAGACGCTTACCTCCATTGCCAAGATGTACAAAGTGAGTGTCGATGAATTGCAAAAGGCCAACAACATCGAAGATGGTCGGAAATTGCAGGCGGGACAAACAATAGCGATCCCAACTGCGCCGCCGCCAGTGTCTTCTGCTTCACCCACACCGGCCAATTGAACGGAAAGAGATCCGCTGCGGTTGAACGTCGCGCGCATTGCACATTATATCGACAGTTGCTCGTCGGGAGCAGGAATCGGCAAAGTCGCAATTTCCTCAGCCGTTCCCTGTTCAGGCTGCGCCGAGGTTTCAAGTAAACTCTGCTCACACAGCCGTGCATATTTTCCGCCGAAGGCGAGCAATTCATCATGCCTGCCGCGTTCTATGATTCGGCCATGATCGAGTACCAGAATTTGGTCTGCGTGCACAATCGTCGAGAGCCGATGCGCGATTACGATGGATGTCCGATGAAACATCAGGCGCTCGAGCGCTTCTTGAATCAACCGCTCGGTCGCGGTGTCCACGCTCGCCGTCGCTTCGTCGAGGATCAAGATTGGCGGATCCTTCAGGAGCGCACGCGCAATCGAGAGGCGTTGTTTTTCGCCGACGCTCAATTTTACGCCGCGTTCGCCTACCACGCTTTCCAAACCGGACGGCAACCTTTCAATGAAGCCTCGGGCATTGGCTGCGTCCACGGCCCGCCATAATTCCGCATCGGTCGCCTGCGGTTTCCCCATTAAAAGGTTTTCGCGAATAGAGCCATTAAACAAAAAGCTCTCCTGAGTCACCACGCCAATTGCTTCGCGCAAGCTGCGCAGTCCATATCGACGTATCGGCCTTCCATCCACGTAAATTTCGCCGCTGCTGAATTCGTAAAATCGAACAAGCAAATTCACCAAAGTCGACTTTCCTGCGCCCGTGGCGCCCACCAGCGCGATCGTTGCACCCGGCGGCGCATGAAAGGAAACGTGATCAAGCGCCGGCAGCCCATCTGCATAACTGAAGCTCACCTCTTCGTAGCGAATATCGCCCGCAACGCGCGCCGAAGGTTTACTGTCTATCCAACCGGGCTCGATCCGTTCATCAAGAATTTCAAAAACACGTTCGCCTGCGGCGCGTCCAGCTTGCATAAGTTGGTTGAGCTGATGCAACCGGCTGATTGGATCGTAAAGAAATGCGGTGAGCATAAGGAACGCGACCAAATCGCCGATCTGCATCCCACCCGCCAAGACGGCGCGACTCCCAAACCCAAGAACTAGTACGGCGCCAAATGCCTCGAACATCGACATCGAGGGGCTGTAAATGGCCCAAACCCGCATGACTACGAGGGTGGCGTGGCGCAACTGATCGCTCACCCGATTGAAACGCCCATGCTCTTCGTTTTCGCGCACGAAGCTTTTGATCTGGCGAACACCGGAAAGATTATCGTGCAACAGCGCGTTCATGGCTGAAGCGGCGCGGCGTTGTAAACGATAACGGCGATGCGCAGTCAAGGTATAAGTGAGAGCACCGGCGATCAGCAGTGGAAACGGCGCCAAGGCAAGCAGCGCGAGCTTTGCGTTTAAATAAAACATCACGACCATTACGATTATGACCTGCAACAGCGCGACCACACCTTGCTCGATGCCATCAATCAGCACGCGCTCGACGGAGTTCACGTCCTCGATCACGCGGGTCATCAGATCGCCGGTGGCCCGATTGTCGAACCAGCGAAGAGGCAGCAATTGAATATGCGAATACAAATCACTGCGCAGATCGAAGATCACTTTTTGCTCGAACGTGTTGTTCAGCACAATCCGCAGCGCGTTGAACCCGTGCTGAAGCAGAAACGCGGCCGCCGCCAATAAAACCAATGGCAACAATTTCTCGGGATGATTCGCCCGCACGACGTCATTGATGATCCATTTCGTCACAGTCGGAAAAATAGCGACCATAAGCGTCCCAAGGACCGCGCAGGTCAACGTGCCTACGGCGAGCCACGGATAACGTCTTAGATAAGCAAACACGCGGCAGACCGTTTCCATTGCGGAATGAACCTCAACGCGCGTGCCATCACGTCAAGAAATGCTGCGACGAAACCAGTGTTGCTCTGATCGGCAGCGCAGTAATCTTGCCCCGTGCCCAACGAGCCAGATTCTTTCTCTGATCGGATTCACATCGAGCAACTCGAGATCTTTGCCCGCGTCGGTGTTCCCGAAAGAGAACGCGCAAGTGCGCAGCGGCTAACTGTCAGCATTACGTTTTGGCCACAGCACCACGCGCGCGATTCGGAAGATCATATCGAAAAGACAGTCAATTATTCGACCGTCGCCGAAGCAGCCAGGAGTTTCGCGCGCGATCAGTCGGTAAATTTGATCGAGACCTTGGCTGATCGGCTTGCATCACATCTGCTGGGAAAGTTTGCCGTTCGGAAGATTACGGTCGAGCTACGAAAATTCGTTCTGCCCGATGCGAAACACGTCTCTGTTACCGTGACGCGCACCACATCGGTCGGTTGAAAGCCGCCCACAAGCGGCCGCCAAGGATTAACCACGAATAACACCAATGGACACAAACGATGAGAAGCTGTTTGCCCCAGGAGGAGGTCTTTCAAATTGTTGGCTGCGCAATCGAGGGCCTAAACCCTTGGTCATGGAATAGCTGGGAAGCCATACGAAAAATGCATTGGTCGTGGAGTTTGGCTGCGAAAAATTCCATTCCGGCAACAGCCCGCATTCGACGTTGTCTACAAAGGCCAGAAAGTTGGTCTGTTCGTCCCTGACCTAGTCGCTTTCGATTCTGTTGTGGTGGCGCTTCGGGTGAAGACAAACTCGGGGGGACGAGTTTGGCTAGGCGGTCACGCCGGCGATGGGGCCAGTGAGTCCCTTCGCGGAGAAGGGCGCAACCTACCGCCCCTACCAACTTGCTTTCGCCGAAGAAAGTTTGGTGGTTACTTAGCCTCGGTGCGCGTCCTGTTCGATCAAGGAACGCCGGTTCCTCTGCGCAATTATCTCGACGCGCACAAGGTCGCAAGGGCGTCAGAGATGGGCTGGGCCAGGATGAACTGGTGTCCGGCTGGTGTCCGGCTGACGCCGCCGTTAGGTAGGGGCGATTGACTCAGTCGCCCAGGCGGTTCAGTGAACCGCCCTACCTCTGATTGTTCAAGACCCTCGCAGCGGTTCCCAGGTAGGGGCCATTCACCTGAATGGACCAGGGAGTTCGCGGTGAACGGCCCCCTGCCTAAGCATTCGCTTTTCCTCCCGGGTTTTATAATCTTCCGACGTGAAGCGGAACGATCTCGTACAAGAAGGCGAGGCCTGGGAAACAATCTCGAGCGATCGGCAATTTGCCAACGCACATGTCGAAGTTACGACCGATCAGGTGCGAACACCGTCGCGGGCCGAACTCCGTTCGTGGACCATCGTGCACCGAAAGGCAGCTGTCATTATCGCGGCGATGACTCGCGAAGGACAGATTGTCCTCATTCGCCAGGAACGCATCCCAATTCGCGCAGCAATATGGGAGATGCCCTCGGGTCAAATTGACAACCCTGTAGCCGGGGGCGATGACCCCGGGCGCTCGTCAGAAAGAATCGAACAGGTCGCGTTGCGCGAGCTTCGCGAAGAGGCCGGCTATGAGCTGACACAGGACGGCCAGCTCATTGCGCTCGGTCATTATTTCTCGTCGCCCGGGTTCACGGATGAGCGGGGTTACTTTTTCCTGGCCCGTCCAGTTGAACCGAGCGCCGGTTATGTGCGCGACGAAACAGAAGCGATTGTCGATTGCCGCGAATTTAGCGTCAAGGAATTGAGGCGCATGATCACCGAGAACGAAATTCGGGATGCTAACACTTTGAGCATGTGGGCGCGGCTCGGCGCGGCCGGTTTTCTTTCACCTGAGCAGAGCTGAGCAATTGCCGATCTCAAATGGCGCTGCAAGACATTTTTAAATTTCGCGATCTCCCAGAAAGCGAAACTTCCAAGCCGTTTCTTGAACACTTGGAAGACTTGCGCTGGACGATCGTAAAGGTGGCAATCACGCTCGTGGCGGCGATGATCATTTGCTTCGCCTTTCGCTCGACCCTTGTGAGGGTGATGCAGGCGCCACTCCACGAGATCGATCCCCAGGTCGGCGCGTTGCGTGCTCTTGGAATCACCGATTCACTGGTGATTTCATTTCATCTCGCGTTTTACGCCGGCATCGTTCTTTCCTTTCCGCTTCTTCTCTATTTCTTAGCGGAATTCGTTTTGCCCGCGCTCACTGCGGTCGAGAAACGCTTTTTGCTCCCGGCGATTTTCGTCAGCTTCGCGCTGTTTCTGCTTGGCGTGCTGGTCTGCTATTTCTGGTTGCTGCCGAAGACGATTCTTTTTTTCTTCCGCGACACCCAGTCGCTTGGCTGGACGCCTACTTGGACGGTGCAACAGTATTATTCTTTTGTGACTCGATTCACGATCGGTTTCGGCCTCGCTTTCGAATTGCCGGTGGTGGTCTTGGCTCTCGTGCGCTTCGGCTTGGTCACCTACAGATTCATGGCGCGCACGCGACCGTACGCGATCGTGCTCATTTTTATCCTGGCTACAATCATTACGCCGACGCCGGATATTCTGACGTTGATCGCGATGGGACTCCCGATGTGTTTGCTTTACGAAAGCTGCATCTGGATTGCCTGGATAATGGAGCGCCGTAGATCGAGATCGATTGCCGGCTAATCGCGTGCACAATTCGGTTTACCAATTTCTCTTCAGCGCATTTGCGTTCGTTGTTGGCGCCGCAGTCGGCTCGTTTTTGAACGTCTGCATCTATCGCTTGCCTCTCGATCTTTCGGTAAACGAGCCGCGCCGCTCTTTTTGTCCAGCGTGCAAGAAACCGATTCCCTGGCATCAAAATCTGCCTTTGATTAGTTGGCTCGCCCTTCGCGGTCGTTGCGCCAACTGCGGGAGCAAAATCACCTTTCGCTATTTTACTGTTGAGCTGCTTACAGCGCTTCTCTTCCTCGCGATCTGGCAAAGCTTCCCGTGGCCAGTGGCGATCGGGTACTGGATTTTTGTTTCGTTCTTGATCGCCGGGACATTCATCGATTTCGAACATTTCATCATTCCAGACCGCGTGACGATCGGCGGAATCATCGTCGGATTCGTTGCCAGCGTGTCGGTACCGGAGTTGATGGATACGGATTCACGCATCGCTGCGAGCATCCGTTCACTGCTCGCAGCTGCTTTGGGCTACATGATCCTTTTGATTGTTCTGGAAGCGGGCAAAATCGCCTTTGGCAAAAAAAGAATTCGTTTCGACGCTCCCACGCCGTTCACTTGGAAGAAACAGGGCGACGATGCCGAGTTTGTGGTCGGCAGCGAACAAAGTTTGTGGAGCGATCATTTCGCGCGTGAGAAAGATCGACTATTGCTCCAGTGCGATGAGGCGAAGATCGACAATCACACTTACGGAAGTGTGACATTGAAATTTCACCATAACGGCGTCGCGGTTGAAGGTAATAAATTCGCACTCGATAAAGTCGCCGAAATTTCGGGCGTTGTCCGTGAGCTCCAAATTCCGCGCGAGGCAATGGGTCGCGGCGATCTGAAATTTCTCGCTGCGATTGGCGCATTTTTAGGATGGCGTGCGGTGTTATTTAGTCTTTTTGCCGGATCGCTGCTTGGTTCAATTGTTGGATTGATCACCCTCGTCGTCGGGAAGCGTGTTTGGTCGGCGAAGCTGCCGTTTGGACCTTATCTGGCGTTTGGTGCGCTAACCTGGATGTTTTTTGGCAGCGCTTTTTTGCGTTGGTATTTCAATTGGGTCAATCCATAACACCGATAACTCCAAAAGTCGGCGTGAACGCGTACCACTGGTGCCAATATCTTCCAACTGTTTCTTCCAACAGTTGCGACCAGTTTTTTCAGGGTAAGAGATTATGAGATTTGAAAATCAGGTTGCTGTCGTGACAGGAGCGGGGCGGGGGATCGGTCATGCGATCGCCCTGCGGCTGGCGAGCGAGGGTGCGCGCGTCGCGTGCGTGAGTCGGACAGAATCCAATGCAAAGAAAACTGCGGATGAAATCAACGCAGCGCGGCCGAACACGGCGAAAGCTTACGCGGTCGACGTCGCGGATCATGTCGCGGTACAAAAAATCGGCGCGCAGATTCTTGATGATTTCGGCAAGATCGACATCCTGGTCAACAACGCCGGCGTGAGGCGCGACGGACTGAGTCTGGGCATGTCGCTGGAGGACTGGGACATGGTAATCAACACGAACCTGAAAGGCGCGTTCAACTTTGTGCAGGCTACAGAACGCGTGATGATCAAACAGCGCAGCGGTCGCATCATTAACATCAGTTCTGTGATCGGAATGATCGGAAACGCGGGCCAGACCAATTACGCGGCGAGCAAGGCCGGCTTGATTGGTTTCACTAAGTCGCTTGCGCGCGAATTGGCCAGCCGCAATATCACCGTAAATGCTGTTGCGCCGGGCTTTATTACGACGGACATGACTGTTGGACTCTCGGAGGAAATCAAGAAAACGATTCACGCGAAAATTCCGCTCGGCAGAACAGGCCAACCTGAAGATGTCGCGAGTGGCGTGGCCTTCCTCGCGTCCGCGGAGGCAAGTTACATCACCGGCAAGGTGCTCTGTGTCGACGGCGGCATAGTGATGTGATGTTGCAGCGATGTCGGGAAGCGCTGACTAGCTGCACTAAGCAGTCACGTGCGCAGCATGATGGTAATGCGCCCGTCGGCCAAAAGAACATCGCCGGCTGAGACGCGGCATTCGTAAACTGTATTAGCGGCGTCTCCGAACAAGCGGCGCGCGCAAATCTGGAGCGGCGAAGCGATGTCATCCAGGCGCATCACTTGTAAACGTGCATCCCGCAGCGCAACCAGATAACCAGGTGGCGCCGTCATGCCTGCCGAGCGGGCTCGTAATCCGCCATGCACTGCCGCAGTTTGCGCAGCGTATTCAAAAGCGTGCAGGGCCGATAACCGTTCGTCGCGACGTAATGGATTGATCGGATCACGATGCGTATTACTGATGCAGGTAATCGATCGATCGTCCCACTCGGTTACGCTATCCAACAGACACATCAGACCGGAGTGTGGAATGAGTGTGCGGATTTCCGCTTTGTTAATCGATATTGCCAACCGTTGTTTGACCATTCACGCCAGTTCCGAAGCTGATCGGAATTAATCCCAAAACGGGTAGAAGTTAAACCAATTATAGGGCGCGAGGCGCGCGTAGTGCTCCAACCGCTCGGCATAACGTTGCATCCAATGCTGGATGTCTTCCGCGCGGTGATCGCGATTCAAGATTACGTCATCGGCGAAATGCTCGAAGTAAATTTCGTAGCGCTTCCCGCCGCGGTAGAGGCCGAAAAACAGGATAACAGGGCAATGCATCATCGCCGCGATCAGGATCGGCCCGGCGGGAAATGTAGCGGGCGAACCGAAGAATCGACATTGCGTTGTCTTGTCGCCGCTCGAGACGCGGTCGCCCAACATGCCGACGAGGAAGCCCGCATCCAGGCTCTCTTTGACCCTCAGCAAAGTATCCGGCCGATCCGGCACGATTACCGTGCTGGCGATCTTGTGGTTAAGCGCATCGAGAAAGCGAGTAATATTTTGGTTGTGCGCGATGTCCATCAACACTTTGAGCGGAAAGTCCTGCTGCGTTACTCCGAGGGTGCGCAACACCTCGAAGCTACCGAAATGCGAGCCCAAAAGGATGCAGCCTTTACCGCTCTCGATTTGCCGGTGCAGGATTTCCTTCTCATGAAGCGTCACGTCAAAGTGCTCGAACTCGCCCCTTAACAGATAAACGCGATCTAAAATCGTAGCGGCGAAACAATGAAAATGGCGAAAGACATGCCACCAGTGAGGCGGACAGCCACGCACGCGTTTTAGATATTCGTACGATACTCGCCGGGCTGCACGAGCGCTGATTACGAAATAAAGCGTGATTGGATACAGCAGAAGCCTTGCCGCCCTGCGCCCGATGTGCACGGCGATCCAAGCGATCAGCCGCAACGATGAGGGTGTGCCACGCTCCGGCAAGGCCGTCCAACGATGCGCGTGCAGGGCTTCAGCTGCGAAAGCTTTCGGGGTCATTAGTGATGGCCGCGTTTTTGTCCGCAAATAGCACCGGTGAAGAAATGCGGATAGATCTGGCGAATGCTATCGATGTCCGGCGCCACTTCGGCATGTTCAAAGCCTGCGCGCGTAAATGCGCGACGCCAGTGATCTGCAGTCAGAAAGCCCGGATTCGGGCGAATTTCGGGATCTGTTTGGACCTCGGTAAAGCTCTCCAGAATCTGAAACATCAGTTCCGGGTAGATCGGCTGATTGACATAGGGCCGAAGACACTCGCCGATCACCAGCCAGCCATCGCCTGTCAGAGCAGAGCGAGCCTGATTCAAGCTAAACAAAAGATTCTTTGAGACATGCAGTACGTTGACGGCGTACACGAGATTGAACTCACTCGAGGCGACGCCTTGAGCGTCCCAAGGCAAATTGAGGTCGAGCGCCGCCCATTCTAGCGCCAGACCCGGATACTGCTTGGCAAGTTCACGTTGAGCGCGCCGCCGGAAGAATGCGTTCGGCTCTGTAATGAGGTAACGTTCGATTTGCGGCAGAAGCCCGCATTGATCAAACCAGCGGACCAAAGTTTCACTGGCACTACCGGCGCCGGCGCCGAGTTCTAAGATCCGCAGCCTGGGTTGAGTGGACAGGCGATCAGCGGCGAGGATCGCACTGACCCAGTTATTCACGGCATAAGTTAAGTTGTCGTTGTGAAAATACTTTAACCACAGCGGTATTCCTTGCGGTCCGAATAGGCTGTGATCACCGCTCTGTTCGCCGCTGGCAACCGCGGGATAGAGGCTTGCTGCGTGATCCAATAAATCCAAACTCGCTGCATTGGCGGGATCAATATTAAGCCCCACTGCACGCAAGCGCTCGAGATCGGGTTGCCACGGCGCCCGTCGCAGATAATAAGAGCGGGTTCCACCGTTAGCACGGACCTCCACGCAACCGGTCTCAACCAAACGCTCCAAAATCCAACCTAAGGCGAACCTAAAACCCGGCTGAAAAGAAAGCACCTGACAAAGCTCATTCGCCGACCTCCACTCGCCGAGTTGATCCATCAAATCCAACCGGCGCAACAGATCGATAGCTAGATCGATGCTATACCGCTCCATCAGTTCGATACTTCGATACAAGCGTTCGCTAAACACCGATGGCGGGTAACCTTTGAGCCAATGCGCCAAGCGCGGATCGCTCGGCCGAACTCTAAAAATAGGCGCGCCCGATGATGCCGCGTTCACGAGGTCAGCTTGCATCGCAACAAATCTCAAGTCGACCTTCAAGTATCACTCGGTCTTCGACGCGGCAGCAAAAATCGACCTCGCTCTCAGCGTCCTGACTCGCGGACAGGCAGATAGTGAATGGCTGCTCAGGTCTCAACGGCACGAGAAACTTGACTACTCGTATGACAGTAAGGTGAGAATCTTTGCGCC
>Ga0209375_1001229_pt1 | contig 19612 bp, 20 predicted proteins | sample GraSoiAngelo_131_FD_185888 | JGI IMG/M metagenome (GOLD analysis project Ga0209375, IMG submission 185888) | Grasslands soil microbial communities from the Angelo Coastal Reserve, California, USA - 14_0929_02_30cm (SPAdes) (version 2) | ecosystem: Environmental > Terrestrial > Soil > Grasslands ... | reverse complement strand
TCGTGCACGTCATGGTGAATGGCGAGCCGCGCGCGCTCGACGCCGGGGCGACGGTCGCCGACCTGGTGGCCGCGCTCGGCCTCGGCCCGCGGCGCATCGCGGTCGAGGTGAACCGTGCCGTGGTGGCGCGTGCCGAGTACGCGCGGACCGCGCTCCGCGACGGCGACGCGGTCGAGATCATCCATTTCGTCGGGGGCGGATGAACGAGATGACCGATCCCTTCGTGCTGGCCGGCCGCGAGTACCGCTCGCGTCTCATCGTCGGCACCGGCAAGTACAAGTCGTTCGCGGAGACGCGCCAGGCGGTCGAGGCCTCGGGCGCCGAGATCGTGACCGTCGCCGTGCGGCGCGTGAACATCACCGACCCGGGCAAGGAGAACCTGCTCGACTTCCTCCCGCCCGACCGCTTCACGATCCTGCCCAACACCGCCGGCTGCTACAGCGCCGAGGAGGCCATCCGCACCTGCCGGCTCGCGCGCGAGGCGGGGATCGGTACGCTCGTCAAGCTCGAGGTGATCGGCGACGAGAGGACGCTCTTCCCGGACGTCGCCGCCACCATCGAGGCCGCGAAGGTGCTGGTGAAGGAGGGCTTCCAGGTCCTGCCCTACGTCACCGACGACCCGGTCGCCTGCAAGCGCCTCGAGGAGCTCGGCTGCGCCGCGGTCATGCCGCTCGCGGCGCCGATCGGCTCCGGGCTCGGGGTGCGCAACCCCTTCAACCTGCGCATCATCGTCGAGCAGAGCCGCCTGCCGGTGATCGTGGATGCGGGCGTGGGCACGGCGTCGCACGCCGCCGAGGCGCTCGAGCTCGGCTGCGACGCGGTGCTGATGAACACTGCGGTCGCGGGCGCGAAAGATCCGCTCTTGATGGCCGAGGCGATGCGGCTCGCCGTCGACGCGGGGCGGAAGGCGTTCCTCGCGGGGCGGATCCCGGCGAAGCTCTACGCGACGGCCTCGAGCCCGATCGAGGGGCTCATCCGGTAGCCGGTGCGCATCGGCGGAGGCCGAGCGCGCCCGCTATTCCGGCACCCCCTCGATGACGCTCGCCCGGGCCGGCGTCGGCACGATCTTCGTCAATCGGAAGCCCGCGGCGGAGTAGAGCGAGCGGAACTCGGCCTCCGACCTCTGCCGCCCGCCGGTCGAGACCAGCATGTTCACGTCGTTCGCCGCCGCTCCGCGGCTCTCGGGGGAGCCGTCGATCCGCGGCGGATAGACGCCTTCGACGAGGAGCAGCCTGCCGTTCGGCGGCACGACACGACGACAGTTCGCGAGGATCGTGCGGGCGCGCTCGTCGTCCCAGTCGTGGATCACGTGCTTCAGCACGTAAGCGTCGGCGCCGCCCGGCACCTCGCGGAAGAAATCGATCGCGACGGCGCGGCATCGCGCGCCGAGGCCGCTCGCTGCGATCTCCTTCTTCGCGCGCTCGACGACGTCCGCCCGGTCCGCCACGACGCCTTGCAGGTGAGCGTACGCCTTCAGGATGCCGAGCAGGAGCGCGCCGTTCCCGCCGCCGACGTCCACGAGCGTCCGCAGCGGCGTGAAGTCGTACGCGGCGGCGACGGCGACCGCCGTCATCTTCGTGAAGTCGGCCATCGCGGCGTCGAAGTTGGCCGCCTGCGCCGGATCCTTCGCCATCTCGGCGAAGGCATCGGCGGCGCCTCGCTTGCGATACGCGGGCTCGCCGGTGCGGACGCACCACTCGAGGTCCTTCCACGAATCCTGGATGCCGATCCCCGCGAAGAGGAGGACCATGGCCCGCGAGCTTCCCGGAACGTCGGCGCGGAGACACTCGCCGAGCGCGGTCAGCGCGAAGCCGCCGTTTTCTTTCTCCTCGAACACGCCGACGCTCGCGAGGAGCCGCATCACGCGGCGGAGCGACGGCGGGTGGGTCTCCGTCGCTTTGGCGAGCTCCTCGACGCCCCGGGCGCCGGCGCTCAGCAGGTCGGCGACGCCGAGCTTCGCGATGACGTGAAGCGCGCGCGAGAGGTAGTGGCCGATCGCCATCTGGTACAGAAGCATCTGCGGCGGCATCGCGGGCCGCTCGGCGCTCTCGGACATGGTCTTCTCCCCTTCCTGTGGCGTCACTCGCCGGGTCGATAGGTGCCGACGCTCCCATGGGCCATGGCCTTCTGACTCCATCAACTGCCGAGGCGCGCAAAACGTCACGACAGGGCGGCGGCCGCCGGGGTCGGAGCGGCCGCCCGCGGCGCGGCTCGACCACCGCGCGCCAGTATGCCTATAACCCGGCCGCGTCAACGCGCCGCCAAGGGGGGTTGGCGATCGTGAAGGCGAGCGAGGACTGGTGGGCTCTCTGGATCGGCCTCCTCGTGTTCGCTCTCTCCCTCTGCACCCTGGCTGGCATCGACCTCCTCGGCTGGGGCGTGACGACGCAGGTGTGGCTCTCGCCCGCGAAGGCCCTCGCGCCGGTCTCGAAGGCCTACGCCGCGCTCCCCGGGGTCGCGAGCCTCGCCCTCACCTATCTCTTCCTGCTCGCCGTCATGACGGGCGCCGCCGCCGTCGTCGGCCTCGACGTGAAGCGCTTCGCCGCCGGCTTCAGCGTGATCCTCTGGGCGAGCTCACTCTGCTGGTTCGCGGGCAACAACGCCTACGTCGCCGCCACACCGGACAAGCGCGCGGCGTTCGGCATCGGGTGGTCGCTCTCGCTGACCGGCGAGGCGGGCTTCATCGTCGCGCTCGCGGCCGGGCTCGCGATCGGCAACTTCCTCCCCGGCGTGGCGCGCTGGCTCGCGGAGGCGACGCGCCCGGAGTGGTACGTGAAGATCGCGATCGTCGTCCTCGGCGGCGCGCTCGGCGTGCAGGCGGCGGGCGCGCGCGGGCTCGCGGCGGCGGTCCTCTTCCGCGGCTTCGCGGCGATCGTCGAGGCCTACCTCATCTACTGGGCGCTCGTGTACCTGATCGCGCGGCGGGTCTTCCGCCTGACGCGCGAGTGGGCGGCGCCGCTCGCCTCGGGCATCTCGATCTGCGGCGTGTCGGCGGCGATCGCGACCGCGGCGGCGATCCGCGCCCGGCCGGTGGTGGCGATCATGGTGTCATCGCTGGTGGTGCTCTTCGCGGTGGTGGAGCTGGTCGTCCTGCCCTTCGCGGCCGAGGCCTTCCTCGTGCACCAGCCGCTCGTCGCCGGCGCGTGGATGGGGCTCGCCGTCAAGACCGACGGGGCGGCGGTGGCGAGCGGTGCCATCACCGAGGCCCTGGTGCGTGCCAAGGCCGCGGCGGCCGGCATCACCTACCAGGAGGGCTGGATGCTGATGACCACCACCACGGTCAAGGTCTTCATCGACATGTTCATCGGCGTGTGGGCCTTCGTGCTCGCGCTGGTGTGGGCGTACGGCATCCGCAAGGACGAGGGCCGCACCGTCTCGGCGCGCGACGTCTGGGAGCGCTTCCCGAAGTTCGTGCTCGGCTACTTCGTGACCTTCACGGCGCTGCTCGGGCTCGTGGTCGCGCGGCCCGGACTCCTCGACGCGGCCAAGCTCGCCAGCGCCGAGACAAACGTCTTTCGCGTGCTCTTCTTCGTGATGACCTTCTTCACCATCGGTCTGGTGTCGAACTTCGCGAAGCTGCGCGAGGAGGGCATCGGGCGGCTGGCGCTCGTCTACGTCGTCTGCCTCTTCGGCTTCATCGTCTGGATCGGCCTCGCCGTGTCGTGGATCTTCTTCCACGGCATGGCGCCCCCGCGGGTCGGCTGAGATGCGGCCGGATCTCTCCGACGAGCCGCTCCTCCCCGCCGAGGTGAAGCTCATCACCTGGAGCCTCGTCCTGGGCGTCGTGCTGCTCGGGCTCCTGGTGTGGGTGAGCGAGGCGTTCTTCGCCGCCGGCTAGCTAGCCCAGCCGGTCGAGGAAGGCGCGCGCCAGGGCGGGGCCGCGCCCGGACTCCTCGTGCTTGAAGTAGACGTAGACGCGCTTCCAGGTGACGATGTCGCGGACGCGGGTCGCCCAGCGGTCCAGGTCGTCGTCGCCGTAGTCCGCGCGCCGGAGACGCAGGTAGCCGAAGGGCGCGGTGGGGACGGGCGGCGTGGTGAAGTCGTCGGCCTCGGCGATGCAGAGCGCGGCGCGGTGCTTGCCGAGGAGGTCGTAGGTCTCGTCGTTGAACCAGCTCTCGTGCCGGAACTCGACGGTGGGCTCGAGGCCGTGCGGCAGGCTCGCCAGGAAGTCGGCGAGGCGCGCGGCGTCGAAGCGGAAGTAGGGCGGAAGCTGGAAGAGGAGCGGGCCGAGCTTCGGGCCGAGCCCCTCGGCGGCGCGACAGAACGCCGTCGTGATCTCGCCCGCGTCGCGCAGGCGCTGCACGTGGGTGATGCGCTGCGGGGCCTTCAAGGCGAAGCGGAAGCCGGTCGGCGTCTGGCGCGCCCAGCCGGTCAGGAGCTCGGGCGTGGGCAGACGGCGAAAGGTGTGGTTGATCTCCACGGTGCCGAGCGCGCGCGCGTAGAAGCGCAGCATCTCGCGCGCCGGCAGGTCGCCGGGGTAGAAGCTGCCCCGCCAGGCCGGGTAGCTGAAGCCCGAGGTGCCGACCAGGACGCGCGCGGCGCGGGCGGCCATCAGCTCCGCGGCGCGAGGCGCCGGAAGATCGCCAGATGGCGCACGGCGTCCTGCTTCCGCCCGCTCCGCTCGTACAGGAGGGCCAGGTTGTAGTGCGCGTCGGCGAGCCCGGGGTCGGCGTGCACGGCGTGCTCGTAGCACGGCAGCGCCTGCTCCGCCCGGCCGCGGTCCTCGAGCAGCACGCCCAGGTTGTACCACGCGAGCGCGTTCCCCGGCTCGTGGCGGAGCGCTTCCCGGTAGTGCGATTCGGCGCCCTCGAGCTTCCCCTCGCCGTGCAGCAGCCGGCCCAGGTTGATGCGCGCGGTCACGTGCGCGGGGTTCAGGTCGAGCGCGTGGTGGTAGGCGGCGCGCGCCTCGAGCGGCGAGCCGTCCTCCAGCTCGACGCCGAGGTCGCACCACTCGTCGGCGGAGAGCCGCGGGAGCTTCGTGCGCGGCTCCGGTGCCGGCAGCTGCGCGATCTTGCGCGCCCGCTGGACCACCTGGCCCGCCTGGAAGTTGAAGAGGAACTGGCCCGACTCGGGCTGCCAGCGGCTCTCGCCGTCCCAGACGACGACGCGCTCGCCGTCGGCGTAGACCGCGAGGCGGGTGAGCGGCCGGTTGCCGATCTGGCGGCGGAGCGAGTCGAGGACCCGGCCGATCTTCGCGACCGGCACCCTGCGGGCCAGCAGCCCCCGCATCGTCCGCAGCAGGACCAGGTCGACGAAGTCGAAGCGGAAGCGCCCGCGCGCGTCGCGCGCCGGGTGAAGGATGCCGGCGCGCACGCACTGGCGCAGCCGCGGCGTTGCCACCCCGGCGATGCGTGCCGCCTGCGCCGTGTCGAAGTGGGCGCGGGCTCCCTCCGCGCGCCTCGCGGCCACCTACTTCTTGTGCGCGCGACGCGTGGCGCCGGGGCTCTCGTGCGCGCGAGCGCGGGCGGCGGAGCGTCGCTTTCCGGCCACCTCGGGCTCGGCCGCCCGTTCCGCCCGCGCCGCGGTGCGCGCCAGGCTCGCCTTGAGCGCTTCCATGAGATCGATCACCTGGGCCTTCGGCTTCTCGGGCTCGGCCGCCGTGACCTCTTCGCCCGCTATCTTCTTCTGCACCACCGCCTGGACCCGCTCGCGGTACTGGTCCTTGTACTGCTCGGGATGGAACGCCTTGCTGGAGAGCTGCTGGACGAGCTTGCGCGCCATCTCGAGCTCGCCGGCGCGCACCTTGGGCTCGCCGCCCAGGTCGACCTCGGCGAGGCTCCGCACCTCGTCGGCGTAGTGCATGGTGTGGAGGACGAGCCCGCCGTCGTAGGGCCGGAGCAGGACCAGATGCTCCTTCCCGCCGCGCACGTACTGCGCGAGGCCGACCTTGCCGGTCTCGCGCATCGCCTGCGCGAGCAGGTGGTAGGCCTTCTCGGCACCCTTGTCCGGGCCGAGGTAGTGCACGTCCTCGAAGTAGATGGGATCCACCCCGGCGAGCGGCACGAACTCGTGGATGTCGATGGCGCGGTTGGCCTCGGCCTCGAGCGCCCGGAGCTCCTCGTCCGTGAAGGTGACGTAGCGGTCCTTCTCGAACTGGTAGCCCTTCGCGATCTCGCTCCGCTCGACCACCTTGTCGTGGTGCGGACAGTAGAGCTGCTGCTTGATGCGCGTGCCGCAGGGGGCGTGCAGCATGTTGAACGAGAGCTGCTCGGAGTGGGTCGCCACGTAGACGCGGATCGGGATCGATACGAGCCCGAAGCTGATCGTCCCTGAGCCGATGGAGCGGGCGGGCATGCGGCCTCCTTGCGGGCTAGGAAAGCGCACGGCCCCCGCCTGTGTCAAACCCGCGCCGTGCTACCATGCCGCGTCGCATGCGGACGCCCCGACGGCTCGCGACCCTGCCGCGCGTGCGCCTGGTGCCCGCGAGCTTCTCCCTCATGCTGCCGACGCTGGTCGAGGAGGTGCCGCGCGGGCCCGGCTGGCTGTTCGAGCTCAAGTGGGACGGTGTGCGCGTGCTCGCGCTGCGCGAGAAGGGGCGGGTCGAGCTGTGGGCGCGCAGCGGCGCACGCGTGACGGGGCGCTACCCGGAGATCGCGGCGGCGCTCGCGCCGCTCGCCGGCGGGGACCTCGCGCTCGACGGCGAGGTCGTGGCGCTCGACGCCGAGGGCCGGCCGAGCTTCGAACGACTACAGCGCCGCATGCACCTGGTGCGCGACGTCGCACGCGCGGCCGCCGCCGTGCCGGCGACGGCGTACTTCTACGACTGCCTGGCGCTCTTCGGGCGGGATCTCCGCGGCCTCGCGCTCGCCGACCGCAAGGCGCTCCTCCGCGAGCTCTTCCCGGCGCCCGCAGCGGTGCGCTACGCCGACCACGTCGAGGGCGACGGCGCGGAGTTCCTCGCGGCCGCCTGCAAGGCGGGCCTCGAGGGCGTGGTCGCGAAGCGGGCGGACTCGCGCTACCTGGGCGGCCGCCGCACGGAGTGGCGCAAGATCAAGTGCGTGCGGCGGCAAGAGTTCGTGATCGGCGGCTACACCGACCCCAAAGGGACGCGCGCGCTCCTCGGCGCCGTCCACCTGGGCGTCTACGACGGCGACCAGCTCGTCTACGCGGGACGCGCCGGCTCGGGCCTCGACCGCGCGGCGCTGGACGAGCTTGCCGCGCGTCTCCGCCCGCTGGCCACCGAGCGCTGCCCGTTCACGCGCGGGAGTCCGCCGCGCGGGCCCGAGCACCACTGGGTGCGCCCGGCGCTGGTGTGCGAGGTCCGCTTCACGGAGTGGACGAGCGAGCGGCTCGTCCGCCACCCCGTGTATCTCGGGCTCCGCACGGATCGCCGACCGCGCGACGTGCGCGCGGAGCACGCCGCTACCTAGACCTCGATCGTGATGCGCCACGAGCCGCCCTCGTCCACCACCCCGACCACGTGATGCCCGGCCGCCTCGGCGGCGCGCGGGATGTCGGCCGCGCCCTGCGCGTCGTCGAGGAGGACGTCGACCTCCTCGCCTGCCGCCAGCGACTCCAGATGGACCTTGGCCCTGGCCCAGCTGAGCGGGCACTTGACGCCCCGCAGGTCGAGCGTGTCACGCGCCATGCTTCACCCGGCGCGCTGCGGCCGGCGGCGGGGGCACCCCGCGCGAGGCCAGGTAGTCGAGCCAGGCGGCGATCGCCGTCTTGAGCTCGTCGATCGCACGGCCCGGCGTCGGCGCCAGCCCGGAGAGCCCGGGGAACTCCGCGCAGGTCGCGACGCACTCGCCGTCGCGGTCCGACCACGACGTCCGGTACGTGTAGGGCGGGAGCTCAGGCACGGCTCACCTCGAGCATGCGCCGCACCTGGTAGGCCTTGGCGTAGCCATGGCGTCCCGCCTGGAGATTCAAAGCGACGGCGGCCGCGTGGCGCAAGATGCGGTGCCCGCGCACCTGCCGCACCTTCGCGAAGCCGAGCTGGCGCGACAGGCGCAGCGCCTCCTCGAGGCGCAGGGCATGCGGGCGGAGCCGGGCCTTCTCGAGGAGCGCCTGGTCGATCGCCATCCCGAGCACGGGCTACGCGTGACCCGGGGCACAGTCAATGCATAGGGGCGGAATGGTCGTGTCGTCCGCAGCGGAGGGAACTCGGCCGCACGCCGTTGCTTTCTTGCCCCCTCCCACCCCGCACGGTACAGTCCGCAAACCCGAGCTCGCCGATGGAGACGTACACGCTTCGCCCGCGGCCGGACGCCCGGCCCGACCACCGCTACCGCATCGACTACGCGGGCGAGCTGAACCGGGCACAGTACGAGGCCGCGACCACCCTGGAGGGCCCGGTGCTGGTGATCGCCGGCGCTGGCAGCGGCAAGACGCGCACGCTCGTCTACCGGGTCGCGCGCCTGGTCGAGTCGGGCGTCAACCCGGGGCAGATCCTCCTCCTCACCTTCACGCGCAGGGCGGCCGAGGAGATGCTCCGGCGCGCCGGGGCGCTGGGGGGTGCCAGCTGCGAGCGCGTCGCGGGCGGGACGTTCCACTCCTTCGCCAACGTGGTGCTCCGGCGCACGGCGCGGCACGTCGGGCTCGAGCCCAACTTCACCATCCTCGACCGCGGCGACTCCGAGGACGTGGTGAACCTGCTGCGCAGCCGCGCGGGGCTCGACCGGAAGGACCGCCGCTTCCCGCGCAAAGGCGCGATCCTCGAGATCCTGAGCATGGCCGTCAACCGCGCGAAGCCGCTCGCCGACGTCGTCACGGAGAGCTACCTCCACCTCGCGGAGCATCTCGAGGCGCTGGAGCGCCTCGGCCTCGAGTACGCGCGCTACAAACGCGAGAAGAACCTGGTCGACTACGACGACCTCCTCGTCCTCCTGCGCGACCTGCTGCGCGACCAGCCGGAGGTCGCGGCCCAGCTCTCGCGCACCTACCGCTTCATCATGGTGGACGAGTACCAGGACACGAACCCGCTCCAGGCCGAGATCGTGCGCGGCCTCGCCGCCTCGCACCCGAACGTGATGGCGGTCGGCGACGACAGCCAGAGCATCTACTCCTTCCGCGGCGCCACCTTCCGCAACATCATGGACTTCCCGAAGACCTTTCCCGACACCCGAATCGTCAAGCTCGAGGACAACTACCGCTCGACGCAGCCCATCCTCGACCTCGCCAACGCGATCATCGACCGCGCCGCGGAGAAGCACACCAAGGTGCTTCGGACGCGGAGGGCCGAAGGCCCTCCGCCTCTACTGGTCCAGTGCAGCGACGAGCAGGCGCAGTCGCGCTTCGTCTGCCAGCGCATCCTCGAGCTGCGCGAGGAGGGCGTGCCGCTCGACGAGATGGCCGTCCTCTTCCGCTCGAGCTTCCACTCCTTCGACCTGGAGCTCGAGCTCCAGCGCGCCGACGTCCCGTTCGTCAAACGGGGCGGCTTCAAGTTCATCGAGACCGCGCACGTGAAGGATGTTCTCGCCCACCTCCGGGTGGTCGCCAACCCGCGCGACGCGGTGTCGTGGCACCGCGTGCTGCTCCTCCTCGAGCACGTCGGGCCGCGCACCGCCGAGGACATCTTCTCGCACCTCGCCGCCGCGGCGGACGTGGCGGGCGCGGCCGAGCGCCTCGCGGCCTACCCGCGCCGCGGCGCGTACACGAAGGAGCTCGGCCACCTGGCCGCGCTCCTGCGCGAGCTCGCCCCCGACACCCTGCCCCCCGGCGAGAAGGTCGCCAAGGTGGTCGGCTTCTACGCGCCCATGCTCCGCCACCTCCACCCCGAGGACTTCCCCAAGCGCGAGAAGGACCTGGAGCACTTCGTCACCATCGCCGGGCGCTACCGGAGCCTGGCCTCGCTGCTCGCCGACATGGCGCTCGAGCCACCGACGGACAGCGTGGGCGACGTGCTGGCGGCGGACGTCGAGGAGGGGCTCCTGACACTCTCCACCATCCACTCCGCCAAGGGGCTCGAGTGGACCGCGGTGTTCGTGATCTGGATGGTGGACGGCCGCTTCCCCTCCTACCAGAACCTGCACGACGGCGAGGAGATCGAGGAGGAGCGCCGCCTCCTCTACGTCGCCGTGACGCGCGCCAAGGAGCACCTCTACCTCAGCTACCCGATCGACATCTACGACCGCAGCTCGGGCATGGTCCTGGGTCAGCCCTCTCGCTTCCTCGCCGATCTCCCCGAGGGGGTGCTCGCCGGCCTCCAGGTGGTCGACGAGGTCGGGTTCCGCTAGCCGCGACCGCAACCCCCGTGAGGCGCCCGTGTTGGGCCGCCCGTGCAAGTCGCCGCCGCGCGCCTCGTCCTCGCACTGGCCCTGGTCCTCGGCGCTTCCGGTCTCGGTCCCTTCTCCGCACACGCCCAGGATGATGACGGGTACCAGGACGACCAGGGCTACGACGACGGCGGCCAGTACGCGGCCGACACGGCGCCCGATCCGTCGAGCTACGGCGAGGCGCTCGACCCCTACGGGAGCTGGATCGACGACGATCAGTACGGGCGGGTCTGGGAACCGGCGGTGAGCGTCGACTGGGCCCCGTACACCGAAGGCTACTGGGCGTGGACGCCGTACGGCTGGACGTGGGTGTCGTCCGAGCCGTGGGCCTGGACCTTCCACTACGGGCGCTGGGCGCCCCTGCCGGGCGGCTGGGCCTGGGTGCCGGGCACCGTCTGGGGACCCGCCTGGGTCGACTGGTTCTGGGGCGACGGCTTCATCGGCTGGGCGCCGCTTCAACCCTTCGCGACCGAGGTGATTGCCATCGACGAGTTCGTCTTCGTGCACGAGGGCGACTTCTGCTCGCACGACCTGGTCCACACGGTGGTCAACCATCACCTCGTTCCCGACCACGTCATCCACCGCTGGCAGCACCGCGACGGGCGAAACGGCCATCCCCCCGGCCGGCACCACATCGAGCAGGTGTCGCACCGCCCCGTGACCCGCATGGACCACCGGCCGCCGGGGACGGTCGCGCCGCGCGGCATCGGGGCGCGGCAGCTGGCGCGACCCCCCGGGCAGCCGAGGCTAGGCGGTGCACGCCGCAACCCGACTCGCCTCGGAAACCCCTGGCAGCCCGGGCTCACCGCGCGGGCCAGCGCGCCCCCGTTCCAGGTTCGCCGGCCAGCCTGGCAGGCGCCGCCGCGCTTCGGCGTCGTCCGGCAGGACCCGCCTCCCGCGTGGAATCCACCGCGCGCGCCGTTCGGTGCGGGGGCGCGCCCCCCGCTCCGTCAGCCCGTCGGGCCGGTGGTCGGCACCGTTCGGCCCGCTCCGCCAGCCGTCCCGGGTGGCTCCGTCGCGCTGCCGCATCCGGGGCTGCCCGGCCAGCGCCGCCTGGAGAGCGGGCACCCGTTCGCGGCGCGTCACGAGCTCGGACGCGAGCTCCAGCGTTAGTGTGGTGTCCGCGAGGTGGCTTTACTACGAGCGTCGATCCGGGGCCTGCGGCGGGCGTGCTCGCTCCTCCCTCCTGCGGCCGCGGCGCGAAGCGCCGCGTGTGTTTGATACGCCTCGTCGGTCGTCGCTGCGCTCGCCCGCCTCGGCTCCCGGCTCGTGCCGTGCGCGCCTGGCGTTTATAGGCGCGATGCAGGTGACCGAGCGACTGCGCGCGCGGATGGCGGCGGCGGGAGTCGAGCTTCCCCCCGAGCTGATCGACGTCGTGGCCATGGCGGCCGGGCCGATGATCACCTCGCTCGACGCCCTGCTGGCCCTCGACCTGGGCGACCTCGAGCCGTTCTCGCCGGCGCGGCGCCTGCCCGACGACGCCGCCTGATGCGCGGGCCGCTCGCCGAGCTCTCGGTGGCGGAGGTGCGTGCCGCGCTCGCCAAGCGCGAGGCGACCGCAGTCGAGATCACCGCGGCGTGCCTCGAGGCGCTCGGCGCGCGCGACCCGCGCGTGCACGCCTTCGTCACCGTCACGGCCGACGACGCGCTCGCCGCGGCGCGCGCCGCCGATGCCGCGCTCGCGCGCGGCAACGCCGGGCCGCTCGCCGGCGTGCCGATCGGCGTGAAGGACCTCCTCGCCGTGCGCGGCGTCGCGCGCACCAACGGCAGCGCCGCCTTCGTCGGCGATCCGCCCGCCGTCGCCGACGCCGGGGCGGTCGCGCGGCTTCGCGCCGCAGGCGCGGTCATCGTGGGCACGACGCACCTCCACGAGCTGGCCTTCGGGCCGACGGGCGTCAACCCGGCCCTCGGCACGCCGGCGAACCCCTGGGCCGTGGGCCGCCTGCCGGGCGGCTCGAGCAGCGGCTCGGGAGCGGCGGTGGCCGCGCGGCTCGTGCCTGCCGCGCTCGGCACCGACACGGGCGGCTCGATCCGTATCCCGGCGAGCCTCTGCGGCGTGACCGGGCTCAAGCCGACCTGGGGGCGCGTCACGCGCGCCGGCGTCACGCCGCTCGCGTGGACGCTCGATCACGTGGGCCCGCTGGCGCGCAGCGTGGAGGACGCGGCACTCCTGCTCGGCGTGCTGGCCGGCCACGACTCCGCCGACCCGACCAGCGCGCGGGTCCCGGTGCCGGACTACGCGGCGCGGCTCGACCGCTCGCTGCGCGGCGTGCGCATCGGCGTGCCGCGCGACTTCGCCTGCGCCATCGTCGAGCCCGAGGTGGCGCGCGCCTTCGAAGCGGCGCTCGGCGAGCTCGGCCACGCGGGCGCGACCGTGGACGAGGTGACGATCCCGTCGCTCGACCACGCCGGACCGGCCCTCGGCGCGCTCATCCTGGGCGAGGCGCGGAGCGCGCTCGCGCCCCTGCTCGCCCCGCGCTGGGAGCGGGTGAGCGTCGAGCTGCGCATCTACCTCGAGCTCGGGAAGCTCGTCACCGCCGAGCAGTACCTCGCGGCGCAGCGCCTGCGCACCCGTCTCTACGACGAGATGCGCGCCGCGCTCGCCCGCGTCGATCTCCTCGCCACGCCCGCCACGGTGCTGGCGGCGCCGCTCCTCGACGAGCTCCAGGTGCGGATCGGCGACATCCAGATGGGCACGCTCGAGGCGATCTGCCGGCTCACGGGTCCGTTCAACCTGACCGGGCTGCCGGCGCTCGCGCTGCCCTGCGGATTCACACGCGACGGGCGGCCAATCGGGCTCCAGCTCGTCGGGCGGCCGTTCGCCGAGGCGGAGGTGCTGGCCGCGGGCCACGCGTACCAGCGCGCGACGGACTGGCATCTGCGACGGCCGCCGGGCTGAGGCGGAGCCCCTCAGGGCCGCCGCGCGACGATCTGCACGACGCGCAGCGCGCCCCCGGCGAGCGCCGCGGCGAGGGCTTCGCGCTCGCGCACGAGCTGGGCGCAGCGCGGGTCGCGCCGCAGGCGGGCGAGGAGGCGGTCGCGGGCTGCGAGGACCTGGGCGGAGCGCTCGGGGGCCTCGGCGGTACGGTCGCGCAGCGCGACCTCGACGAAGCCGAGGCGCTCGAGCGCGGCCACTCGCTCTGCCGCAGTGGCCGGCATCCAGCCGGGGATATCGGCCGCACGGGCCGCATCGGGGCGCACCAGGTCCTGGATCGCGACCGTGCCGCCGCGACGGAGGACCCGGTGTGCCTCGCGGAGGGCGGCTCTGGGGTCGGGCAGGCGGGGCAGCGCCTCGAGGAGCCAGACGTGCGTGAAGTGGGCGGCGCGGAAGGGGAGGGTGGCGGCGTCGGCCGGCACGAGGCGCACCTGCGCCGAGAGCCCGGCGCGGCGCGTGAGCGATGCGCCGGCCTCCGCCTCCGCGCGGCTCGCGGCCGTGCCGACGACCTCGCACCCCAGACGCGCCGCGAGCCAGCGCGAGGTGCCGCCGAGGCCCGCGCCCACGTCGAGGACGAACTCGTACTTGCGGAAGATGCCGCGTGCGGCGAGGGCGTCGAGCAGGTGGAAGCCGGTGCCGCTCGCGCCCTCGAGCCCGAGGTAGGCGAGGCCGCGCGGCGCCGGCGCCGCGGTCTTGTGCGCGCGCACGAGGGTCTCGATCGCGGCAGCGAGCCGCGTTACGGGCGCCTCGGGCATCGGAGCCGCCTACCACAGATTTGGCCAGGAAGCCGCGCTCGCGCTAAGCTCACGTCTCGCGTGCTCGCAGACCCGCCCATCCGTCCACCTGGGCCACGGCCGGCGTGGTACCGCCGCCTTCCCGCGTCGCTCAAGCGAGTCGCGGCGGCGAGCGATCGCGTGCCCACGCTGCCGCTGCGCGCGGGCGCGGCGCTCAAGGGGGCGGTCGCGGCGCTTCCGGCGGTGCTCGCGACGGGTCGGGAGCGCGACGTGCAGGCGCTCGCCCAGCGCATCAGCGACGACATCTGCACCGCGCTCGGCGTTCCGGGCGTCCGTGTGCGCGTCGCGGCGCGCCGGCCCCCACTGCGCGGCGGCGAGCTCCAGGGCCTGTACACGCCGGCCGACGGCCGCGGCCGCGACCTGATCACGGTATGGATGCTCACCGCCAAGCGCGGGCAGGTGGTCGCCTTCCGCACCTTTCTCCGCACGCTCCTCCACGAGCTCTGCCATCATCTCGACTACACGCTCCTCCACCTGCGCGACTCGCTGCACACGCAGGGCTTCTACCAGCGCGAGTCGAGCCTCTTTCGCGCGCTGGAGGCGGGAAGCGTGGACGCGGAGCGTTGACAGACCCCCCTCGGACCCTCTATAGGACGGCAAATCTAGACGAGCGTGTATCCCCGAGGGTCCGGACGGCTTTCCCGGGTCACGGGGATTTTCTTGGGCCTGCCCCTGACCGATCGGTCTAGAGCGCTCGGTCAGGCAACGGATGTGCGCGAGCTGAGCCAAAGAGATAGAAGACAGCCGCCGGGAATGGCTGCCGCAGCGACGACCGCGCGCGCCAACGTGAACCTCGCGCTGGTGAAGTACTGGGGGAAGCGCGATCGGGTGCTCAACCTGCCGGCCACGGGGAGCATCTCGCTCACGCTCGACGGCCTCTCGGTCGAGGCGTCGGTCGCTTTCGGTGGCGGCGAGGCCGACCGGGTCGAGATCGACGGCGCCGAGGCCGCGGGAGACGAGGCGCTCCGGGTGGCGGGCTTCCTGGACCTCGTGCGCGCGGAGGCCGGCCGGCGCGAGCGCGCGCTCGTCACCACGCGGAGCACCGTGCCTCGCGGTGTCGGCCTCGCGTCCTCGGCGGCGGCCTTCGCCGCGCTGGCGCTCGCCGCGAGCCGCGCCGCCGGAATTGCGCTCGATCCGCCCGCGCTCTCGGCGCTCGCGCGCCGCGGCTCGGGCTCTGCGGCGCGCTCGATCTTCGGCGGGTTCGTCGAGTGGCGGCGCGGCGAGCGCGCCGACGGACGCGACTCGGTTGCCGAGCCGCTCGCGCCGCCGGACTTCTGGGACCTTCGGGTCGTGGTGGCAGTGACCTCGAGCGCGCCGAAGGCGGTCTCGTCGCGCGCCGGCATGGAGCACGCTGCGACCTCACCCTTCTACCCCGCCTGGGTCGCGGGCGCGGAGGCGGACCTGGCCGAGGCGCGGGCGGCGATCCGCGCGCGCGACCTGGAGGCCCTCGGCCTCGTCGCCGAGCACAGCGCGCTCGAGATGCACGCCGTCGGGATGGCGGCGCGCCCGCCGCTCCTCTACTGGCGCGGCGCCACCGTCGACTGCCTCGACCGGGTGTGGAAGCTGCGCGCCGAGGGCACGCCCGCCTTCGCGACCATCGACGCGGGCCCGCAGGTGAAGGTGCTGTGCGCGCCCGGCGACGCGCGCCGTGTCGCCGAGGCGCTGCGTGCCGTGCCAGGGGTCGAGCGCGTGCTCGCCTGCGCGCCGGGCGCCGGCGCCGAGGTGGTGGCGTGAGGCGGGTCACGGCGAGCGCGCCCGGAAAGCTCTTCGTGACCGGGGAGTACGCCGTCCTCGCGGGCGCGCCCGCGCTGCTCGCGGCCGTCGATCGGCGCGCGCGCGTCCACGTCGCGCTCGAGCCCGGCGCGGGCCCGCTGGAGGCCGAGTCGCTCGCCGGGGAGACGCGGCGCGTGATCCACGACCCGGAGCGCGAGCCGCTCGGCGGCGGAGACGCCGGGGCGGTCCTGGCCGCGCTGCGCATCGCCCGGGCGGCGGCCCCGTCGCTGGCCGCCATGCGCGCCCAGGTGGTGGTCGACACGCGCGCGTTTCTCGCGGACGGGGAGAAGCTCGGGCTCGGGCGCAGCGCCGCCACCGTCACGGCCGCGGTGGCGGCCTTCCTCGCCGGCGTCGGCCGCCAGGACCGGGGCGAGATCCTCGAGGCGGCGCTCGCCGCGCATGCGCTCTTCCAGGACGGGCGGGGGAGCGGCGCGGACGTGGCCGCGGCGGCGCGCGGCGGCGTGCTCGAGTTCCGCCGCGACGGCGCGCGGGTCACGGTCACGGCACGGGCGCTGCCGCGCGGCCTCCACCTGCTCGTCGGCTGGAGCGGCGAGGGTGGGGCGACCGACCCCATGCTGCAGCGCTTCGCCGCCGGGACGGGCGCGCCCCGCTCGCTGCGCGAGCTCTCGGCGGCCGCCGAGCGGGCGGCCGCGGCGGTCGAGCGCGGCGACGGCGCCGCGCTGCTCGACGCGGTCGCGAGCTCGGCCGACCTGCTCGCGCGGCTCGGGGACGAGGTGGGCATCCCGATCGTGACGCCGGCGCTCGCGCGCCTGGTGGCCGCGGCGCGGCGGGTGGGCGCGGCGGCGAAGCCCTCGGGCGCCGGCGGGGGGGACTGCGGGATCGCGCTCGCGACCTCGGGGGCGCAGGCCGACGCGGTCGCCGCCGCCTGGCGCGCGGAGGGCATCGTGCCGCTCCCGGTCGCGATCGCGGCCGAGGGCGTGTGTCACGAGGTGCACGACGAGGTCGCGCGCGAGGTGTCGCTTGGCTGAGACGATCAGCGACCGCAAGCGCTCGCACCTCGAGCTGTGCGAGGCCGAGGAGGTCGAATTCGCGGGCAAGACGACGCTCCTCGAGGAGGTCGACCTGGTGCACGACGCGCTCCCCGAGCTCGCCGTGGACGAGGTCGACGTCTCGACGACGCTGCTCGGCAAGCGGCTCCGCGCCCCGCTCCTCATCACCGGGATGACCGGCGGGACCGACGAGGCCTCGGCCATCAACCACGGCCTGGCGCAGACGGCCGAGGAGCACGGCATCGCCTTCGGCCTCGGCTCGATGCGCGCCATGCAGCGCAAGCCCGCGCTCGCCTACACCTTCGAAGTGCGCGCGCACGCGCCGACCACGCTCGTGCTCGCCAACCTGGGCGTGGTGCAGGCCGCTGCGCTCTCCTCGGCCGAGGTGGAGGCGCTGGTGCGCCGCGTGGGTGCCGACGCGCTCTGCCTCCATCTGAACCCGGCGCAGGAGCTGATCCAGCCGGGCGGCGACCGCGACTTCCGCGGCGGCCTGGAGACGATTGGCCGCCTCGTCCGCGAGCTGCCCGTGCCGGTGGTGGTGAAGGAGACCGGGTGTGGGATCTCACGCCCGGTCGGCGAGCGGCTGGTGGGCGCCGGTGTGCGCACCGTCGACGTCTCGGGTGCCGGCGGCACGTCGTGGATCAAGGTCGAGGCGCTGCGCGCGGGCGCGCCGGAGCGCGAGCTCGGCGCGCTGTTCGCCGACTGGGGCATCCCGACGGCCGCGGCGCTGCTCGGGCTCCGCGGCCTCGGGCTCGAGCTGATCGCGAGCGGCGGAGTGCGGACGGGCCTCGACGTGGCGAAGACGATCGCGCTCGGCGCGCGGGTAGCGGGGGTGGCGCTGCCGGTCTTCCGGGCCTACCAGGAGGGTGGGCGGCGGGCGGCAGGGGAGTTCATCGACCGGCTCACGGCCGGCCTGCGGACGGCGATGGTGCTGACCGGCGCGCGGCATCTCGATGCCCTCGGCCGGGCGCCCGTCGTTCTCGGGCAGCGGCTCGGCGAGTGGGTCACAGCGGGAGGAGGAGCATGAGCAGCTCACGGATCGCGGCGTTCTACCGGCTGACGGTGGCGGAGCGGCGGCGGAAGCTCGCCGAGGCACTCGACCTGTCGCACGCGGAGGTCGAGGCGTTGGAAGCGGCCGATGCCTTGCCGCTCGACGTCGCCGACATCATGGTCGAGAACGCCGTCGCCACCTTCGCGCTGCCCTTCGGCGTGGCGCTCAACTTCCAGGTGAACGGCCGCGACCACGTGATCCCGATGGTGGTCGAGGAGCCGTCGGTGATCGCGGCGGCGTCCAACGCCGCGTTGGTGGCGCGCGCGGGCGGCGGCTTTGCGGCCGAGGCCGACCCCGGCGCCATGATCGGGCAGATCCAGCTCGTCGACGTGCCCGACCCGGGCGCGGCGGTCGAGCGCCTGGGGGCGGCGCGCGCCCGCATCCTGACCGCGGCCGAGGAGCTGACGCCGGGCCTCTGCCGGCGTGGCGCCGGCCCGCGCGACGTCGAGGTGCGGCTGGTGCGCAGCGCGCGCGGCGAGACCATGGTCGTCGTGCATCTCCTCCTCGACACCGGCGACGCGATGGGCGCCAACGCCGTCAACTCGCTGGTCGAGGCGCTCGCGCCGATGGTCGAGGAGATCGCGGGCGGTACGACGTGTCTCCGCATCCTCTCCAACCTGGCCGACCGGCGCCTGGCGCGCGCCGCGGTGCGCATCCCGTTCGCGGCGCTCGCGCGCCACGGCATGGACGGCGCGCAGGTGGCCGAGCGGATGCTCTACGCCTACGAGTTCGCCGCCGCCGACCCGTACCGCGCGGCCACCCACAACAAGGGGATCATGAACGGCATCGACGCCCTCGCGGTCGCCACCGGCAACGACTGGCGCGCGATCGAGGCGGGAGCGCACGCCTACGCCAGCCGCGCCGGCAGCTACGGCTCGCTCACCACCTGGGGGATCGAGAACGGAAACCTGGTGGGCTCGATCGAGCTGCCGATGGCGGTCTCCACGGTCGGGCCGCTCGTGCAGTCCCACCCGCGCGTGCGCCTGGCGCTCAGGCTGCTGGGGGTGGCGAGCGCGCGCGAGCTGGCCGGCATCATGGCGGCGGTCGGGCTCGCCTCCAACCTGGGGGCCATGCGTGCCTTGGCCACGGAGGGCATCCAGAAGGGGCACATGGCGCTGCATGCGCGCGCCGTCTCCCATGCGGCGGGCGCGCGCGGCGAGGAGGCGGAGGAGCTCCGCCGCCGGCTCCTCGCCGCGGGCGAGGTGAAGATCGACCGCGCGCGCGAGCTGCTGCGCGCCCTGGAGTCGCGCTCGTGAATCTCCCGGCCCGCGGCCGCGCCGCGGGGAAGGTGATCTTGCTAGGCGAACATGCGGTGGTCTACGGGCGGCCGGCGCTCGCCGCGGGCCTCGGGCTCGGGCTCGAGGTCGAGGTGACGGCGAGCGACGGCGCGCTCCGCCTGGAGAGCGACCGGGCGGCGCTGGCGGAGGATCCGCGGCCCGCGGCGCTCGCCGTCGAGGCCGCGCGCGCGCTCGGTCTCGAGCCGGCCGGCCTGACCGTCCGCATCCGCTCCGAGCTGCCGGCGGGCGCCGGCCTCGGCAGCTCGGCCGCGCTCGCGATCGGCGTGCTGCGCGCGCTCGCGGCGGCGACGGGGCGGCGGCTCGAGCCCGACGAGGAGCTGGCGCTCGGCCGGCGCCTCGAGGCGATCTTCCACGGCCATCCCTCGGGGATCGATCCGGCCGCGGCGGCGCAGCAGGGCAGCGGCTGCATCCGCTTCGTCCGCGGCGAGCCGCCGACCATCACCGCGCTGCGCGCTGCGCGCCCGCTGCCGCTCGTCATCGCGCTCGGTCCGCCGCGCCGCACGGGCGCCGCGGTGGGCGGGCTGCGCGCGCGCTG
>Ga0209375_1001228_pt1 | contig 19613 bp, 22 predicted proteins | sample GraSoiAngelo_131_FD_185888 | JGI IMG/M metagenome (GOLD analysis project Ga0209375, IMG submission 185888) | Grasslands soil microbial communities from the Angelo Coastal Reserve, California, USA - 14_0929_02_30cm (SPAdes) (version 2) | ecosystem: Environmental > Terrestrial > Soil > Grasslands ... | reverse complement strand
GCCCCCGGAATACGGAGCGGTATTCGCCGCTGAACAGGGTATTGACCAGCGTGCGGGTCCGGAGCTCGATCCCCTTGACCTGCCGCAGCACTTCGGGGGTCACCGCCCGCCGGCCCGCGCCGATCGGGGAAGCGACGGCGCGCCGGCGATCTTCGCCTGCGTACGTCACGGCACCCCCACGGCCTCCAGGATCTGTCCGATCACGCGGTCGGCGTTCGTGTCTTCGGCTTCCGCCTCGAAGGTGAGCAGCACGCGGTGGCGCAGCACGTCGTACGCCATCGCCTTCACATCCTCGGGCACCACGTACGAGCGGCCGCGCAGGTACGCGTGGGCGCGCGCCGCCTGGGCCAGGTAGATGGATGCCCGCGGGCTCGCGCCGAACGCGATCAGCGTCTTCAGCTCGCGCAGGCCGACCGCTTCCGGCTCGCGCGTCGCCCGCACCACGTCGACCACGTAATCCACCACCTTCTGATCCATGAACAGCTCGGCGATCGCGCTGCGCGCCGCGAGCACCCCATCGGCATCCGCTACCCGCTCGACCTCGATCGGCCGGCCGGACGCCATCCGCGCCACGATCTCCTTTTCGGCATCGCGTCCCGGATAGCCCACCTTCACCTTCAGCATGAAGCGGTCGAGCTGAGCCTCGGGGAGCGGGTACGTCCCTTCGTGCTCGATGGGATTCTGCGTCGCCAGCACCAGGAACGGCTCGCCCAGGAAGAACGTCTCCCCGCCAATCGTCACCTGCTTCTCCTGCATCGCCTCGAGCAGCGCCGATTGCACCTTCGCGGGTGCGCGGTTGATCTCGTCGGCCAGCACCAGGTTCGCGAATAGCGGACCCTTCTTCGGATAGAATTCCTGGCTGCGCTGGTCGAACACCATCGTCCCGATGACGTCGGCCGGGAGCAGGTCCGGGGTGAACTGAATCCGCGAAAACGCGATGCGCAGGCATTCGGCGACCGTCTTCACCGCGAGGGTCTTGGCCAGCCCCGGCACGCCCTCGAGGAGGATGTGCCCCCCCGTCAGCAGGCCGATCATCAGGCGCTCGACCATCAGCTCCTGTCCCACGACGCGCTTGCCCACCTCCTGCGTGATCGCCTTGGTGAGCGCCGCGTCCGTCGTCCGCACCGTGCGCATGGTCATTTCAACGCCGCCTCCGCCGCATGCTGCACGCTCGGCTCCTTGTCACGACTGTACAGTTCGAGCAACGCACGCGCCTCCCCCCGCTTGAGGTGACCCAGCCCTTCCACCGCGGCCGCGCGCACGTGCGCCGACCGCCGTCGGCCCCGAGCGCCGGGGTCGGCGTGGCGGGCCAGGATCTCCAGCGCCTGGTTAGCCCCGAGCCGGCCGATCGCTTTCAGCATCTCCGCCAATACCCCCTCGTCCTCCTCCTGCTCCAGTCGCCGGGCGAGCACGGTTGTGGCCGTCGGTTCTCCCCCTACCCCGATGACGCGCGCCGCCGCCGCCCGGACACGGGCGCTTTCGTCCTTCAGCGCCGGCATCGCTGGACGCGCCACGTCGCGGCCGCCGATCTCCGCCATCGCGTGCAGCGCCGCCTCCCGAACGAGGTCCGTCCGGTGATGCACGAGCTCCACGAGGAGCGGCACCGCCTGGGGGCTGCCGGAGAGTCCCAGGAACTCCGCCGCCGCCGCGATCACCGTTTCATTCTTATCCGCGAGGCGCCCCTGCAGCGGCTCGAGCACGCGCTCGGCCGCCGCGCGGATCGCCGCCCGGTACGGCTCGCGGAGCTCGGCCGGCGTCGCGCGAAACGCGTCGAGCACCGAATCAGTCGCCACCGCCGCCAGCGCCCCTACGGCCTTCACCAACGCCGAGCGCTCGGCGGGAGGCACGCGCGGCTCGCCCAGCCGTTTCACCATCCGCTCGACGACGGCCGGATCCGTCAGCGTGGCGCCGACGGCGCCCATCCGCTCGGCCACCGCGTTGTCCTGCACCTTGGGCAGGGCGGCATCCAGCGCCGCAATGACCTCCGCGATCGCCGCGACGTCCTTCGACGCCAGCAGCCCCGCGGCCAGCCCCTCCAGTTTTTCGACCGCCGCCCGCTGGGCTTCGGGCGTCGTCGCCTCCCGCAGCGCCGTCACCGCGCGCCGGCCCTCGACATCCGCCGGGACCACGTCGGGGCGGAAGATGTAGCCTCCCCCCGCGCGGCCTACCTCGGGCGATGGCGCCAGCGGAGTCGCCGCTGCCGGGATGAACGCCGGGGGAGGCGGCGCGGCAACCGCAGGCGCCGGATCGCTGGCCGCCGGTTGCGGCGCGGCGGCCGCGGTCACGGGAGGCGGCACCGGGCTGGGCGCCGGCCGGTCGGGGGACATCCGTGCGGACCGGCCGCCCAGGACCAAGGTCAGGCGACCGAGCGCCGGGGCGTCCGGGGCCAGGCTGCCGGTCGCGACCGCGAACAGCGCCAGGACGTGGTCGGGCATGAGCCCCGGATTCGCCTGGATCGACCGGATCCCGCGCGCATACAACAACTCCGCCAGCTCCGCGACCTGGGAATTGCGCGGCAGCAGGTGCTGCCCGTGCCAATGTAGGCCCGTCGCGCCGATCTTCCACTCCAGGGTCCCCAACGCCGCCAGACCGGGGAGGGCGGCGGCGATCTGACGCAGCGACTCCTGCACCGCCGGGTGGGTCGGCGGGTAGAGGCGGTTCAACCGGAACGTGGTTCCGATGGCGCCGAGCGCGCGATCGAGAGCGGCGGTGTCGACGGCCATCAGCGCTTGATGCGCTCGCCGCGGTCCTCGTGCCGGAACACCCAGGTCGCGAAGCGTGCCGGTGACACGGCGTCGTCGGCGCCGATGGCGACCCAGTCCGCGTCACTGCCGGAGGACTGCGCCTCGCCGGTTCGGGCTGCTGCTTGCCGCACCATCTCGCGGGCGCGCTCGATCCACTGCCCGAACTGCGCCGGGCGCAGGTCCACCCAGCCGCGCGGCGCCGCGGCAAGCGGGTCGCCGTCGTCGGGACGGACGACCACCAGGCTCCCACGATACACGCAGCGGCCGTCGGGCGTCACGATGGGGAGCCCGACGGACAGAATGCGGCGGCGCAACGCCGGGTCCCGCTCGACGAGCGCCAGCGCTTCTCCCGCAAGCCGCGTTGCTTCGCTCCCGGCCAGCGCGCGGACCGACGACCGCAGCCGGCCGCACAGGTGCGCCTCGAAGAGCATCTTGGTCAGCCGCGGCGGGCCCAGCATCTCGTAGGCGACCGCGGGCCCGCGCTCGCGCTCGAGGGCGTCGAGGCGCGCCAGCGCGTATTCGCGCAAAATGCCCGCCCGGTAGGTGGGGCCGGCGGTGGCGGCGTCGAGGGCGGCGACCGTGTCCTTCCCCGTCGCCCGGCCTTCGAGCTCCATGATCACGTAATCCGCCACTTCCTCCGGCGTGATGAACTCCATCTGTCCCAGCGCGGTCACGGTGGCGAACTCGTCACGGGCGAACAAGCCGTTTTCTCCCACGTCGATGTACGCGCCGTCGAGCGCCTCGCCCGTCTCCTGCCAGCCGGTCGCTCCGGGGCGGAACGCCGCGGCGACAGGCAGCGGCGCGGGACAGTCCACGAGGGGGATCGGCTTGCCCTTGCGGCGTACCGGCCCGTACGCAATCTCGCGCCAGGCGATCGTCGCCGTCGGTTTGATTTCCACCGTCGCCGGCGCTCCCGGGGTGCGCCCCATCAGGAATAGCAGCAGCGAGTGGGCCCCCGCCACCGCCGATTTGGTGAGCAGCGTGCGGCTGGGACGCTCCTCGGAATGCGTATAGGGGATGTTGAACCCCATCCCGCCGGTGCCGCTGGTGCCGATCTTCACGTACGCCCGGGTGCCGGCCCGCCTCAGCGCCTCGACCATGATCTGCATGTGGCGAATGAGCTGCGGCATGGTGAGCGTCAGCAGGTGCTGCTCGACGTGGGCGGCGGTGACGGAGCCGGCGTGCGCCGCGTCGAGGAGGTCGCGGGCGCTCTGGAACTGGTCCTGGTAGGCGAACGCGGTGGCGGTGTTGATGCTGTCCACAACCGCGTCCGGGCGGTAGCGATCGAGGATCTGGAACACGAGGCTGCGCTGCAGCACGTCGTCCGTCAGATCGCCGAGCATGTCTTCGATCATCAGGCGGCGGTGCGCCGCTTCGGCCAGGAGGGCCGTGCGATCGAGCCGGGCGACAGGGGCCGGGAGAAAGACGTTCCCCCACTCGACGTCGATCGCCGTGCGCCCGCGGTGGGGCGCCAGCGCGTTTGCCGTGGCCCGCACCTCGTCCTCGAACAGCGCTACCAGCACGAGGCGCTTCGGGCCAGCGGCGACCAGCCGGCGAGCCACCGCTTGGCCGACCAGCCCGCTCCCGCCGAGGATTACAATCGTTCGATCACGCAGGTCCATGCAGTCGCTCGATCTCGCGGATCTCGTGTGGGGTGAGGGCGCGGTGCCGGCCTTCGGGCAGCTTCCCCAAGCGCACGGGACCGTACGCGACGCGGTGCAGCCATTCTACCTTCAGCCCCAGCTGCTCGGCGAGGCGGCGCACGACGCGCTGCCGTCCCTCCGCCAGCGTCACCTCGACCTCCACGCTCTTCCCGGCCGGCCGCACTCGGCTCGCGAGCACCTTCACCGGACGATCGTCCAGGACAATGCGACCGGTGAGCGCGTGCTGCACCGCGGTCGCCGCCAGCCCGTGCGCGCCGAGCCAGTAGGTGCGCGGCACGGCAAAGCGCGGGTGCATGAGCCGGTGCGCCGCCGCCCCGTCCGTCGTCAACAACAGCAGGCCGGACGTCATGACGTCCAGGCGTCCAACGTACGTGAGCCCGGGCACCTTGGGGAGGAGGTGGAAGACCGTGGGCCGGCCCTCGGGGTCCCCGCGGCTCACCACGTACCCGATCGGCTTGTTGAGCGCCAGCCAGACCGTGCGGACGGGCCGCACCATGCGGCCGTCCACGGTGACCCGCTGGCGTTCCGGGTCGGCCGACTGGCCCAAAACGGCGACCGCGCCGTCCACTTTCACGCGGCCGGCGCGGATCAGCTCCTCGGCCTTGCGCCGGGAGGTCACGCCCGCGCGCGCCAGGGCGCGCTGCAGGCGCATCAACGTCATTCCGGTTCTTCGGCCGGCGCGGGCGGGCGGAGCGCGACCGACAATTCGTCGAGCCGCGGCAACTCTTCCAACCCCTTCAAGCCCAGGATCTCCAGAAACTGCGGCGTGGTCCCGTAGAGGAGGGGACGGCCCAGCCCCTCGCCGCGCGAGGCGACCTCGACGAGCCCGCGCTCGAGCAGCTTGTCGATCACCGCCTCGGAGTCTACGCCGCGGATCTCGTCTACCTCCACGCGCCCCACCGGCTGCCGATACGCGATGATGGCGAGGGTCTCGAGCGCCGCCGGCGATAGCCGCCGCGGGCGCAGCGCGAACTGCGCCCGCTCGATCGCCTCGGCGTAGTCGGGGCGCGTCAGGAACTGCCAGCCTTCGCCGATCTCGGCCAGCTCCACGCCGTGATCGGCCGCGGCCCACGCCGCCCGCAGCTCCGCGAGCGCCGCGCGCGTCCCGGTCTCGCCCGCCTCGGGGTCCAGCGTCGCCAGCTCCTCGAGCGTGAGCGGGCGACTCGCGGCGAACAGCGCCGCCTCAAGCAGCTGCGCGAGCGGGCTCACGACGGATCACCATGGGGGCGAACGGTTCGGGTTGCTGCACCTTGCAGGTTCCACGCTTGGCGAGCTCGAGCAGGGCGATGAACGCCGACAAGACCTCCACCACCCCCGCCCCGGCCCCGACCACGTCGACCCACCCGAACTCCTCGCGCTCGGTGAGCAGCGCGGTGATCCGCGCGGTCGCGCCTTCGACGTCCAGCGGCCGCGGCACCACACGGTGCAGCACAGGCTCGGGGATGAGCGCGATGACGCGCTCGGCGGCGGCGAGCAGGTCGTTGAGGTCGATCTCGAGCGGCGGCGGCGGCAGATCCGGGGCGGGTTGCTCGAAGCCGCGGCCGAAGCGGTCGGCCCGTTGCTGCGCCGCGTGATGCAACCAATCCACCAGCTCGCGGATCTGCTGGTACTCGAGCAGCCGGCGCACCAGCTCCGAGCGCGGATCCTCCCACTCGTCGTCGCCCAGGCGCCGCGGCAACAGCAGCTGCGCCTTGATGCGCAGCAGACGCGCGGCCATCTCGAGGTAGTCCGCCGCTTGGTTCAACCCCAGGTCGGCGATCGCGGCGAGGAACTGGTCCGCGATCCGCGCGATCGGCAGGTCGGTGATGTCGACCTCGTCCTCGCGGATGAGGTGTAGCAGCAGGTCGAGCGGGCCGGAGAACTGCTCCAGTTCGACGACGAAGCCGCCTTGATCCTGCATCGTGGAGGACGGGTTACCCGGCACGCTCATGGCGCCACGCCCGTCGCCAGCTGGTAGCCGCCGACGACCGAGTGCGCGACCTCGTAGAGCTGCTGCGCCGGCCACAGGTAGATCTTCTGGGCCCCCGGCAACAGGTACACGAACGCGATCACGAGGAGAAAACCGCTGCGGTAGAGCGCGCGGAACTGGAGGCCGGCCTGGGGAGGCAGCAGGTGCTTCAGCACATGACTGCCGTCCAGCGGCGGGATCGGGAGCAGGTTGAAGAAAGCGAGCACCAGGTTCAGGTACATCCCGGCGAGCAGCATCCGCTGGAAGATCGCGAACGACCCGGAGAGCCCCGCCACATGCGTCCCCACCACCCCCGCGACCACGAACAGCACCGCGCACGCGACATACAACCCGATGTTCGTGGCGATCCCCGCGAGCGACACGATGATGTCGCCGCGCCGGTAGTTCCGGTAATTGCGCGGGTTGACGGGCACCGGCTTCGCCGCCCCGAAGGTGAACGTGCCGTGCGAGGCGTACCACAGCATCACCGGAACGATCACGGTCATCAGGGGATCGATGTGTTTCAGGGGGTTCAAGGTCAGCCGCCCGAGCATGAAGGCGGTGTCGTCACCCTGGCGGTAGGCGGCCGCGGCGTGGGCGTACTCGTGGGCCACCATGGAGAACAGCAGTACTGGGGCCCAGATGAAGAGGCTCGACGGGATGGCGCGCCCCGTGGTCGGTGACCGCCAAAGATAATGAAAGCCCACACCCCCGGTCAACGTCGTAGGGCCTTGCCGCCCCGTCACTTACCGCCTAACTTGCGCGCCTCACCAGGAGGGGTTCGACGTGCCGAGGATCAAGTCCGCGAAGAAGGCGATGCGGCAGGGCCGCGCGCATGCCGTTCACAACCGCGCCCAACGGTCGGCGCTGCGCACCGCCGTCAAGCGCGTCCGCGCCGCCACGTCCGCCGCGGCCGCGCAGGAAGCGTATCGCGCCGCCGTCCGGGTGCTCGATCGCGCCGCCCGCCGGGGGCTGATCCACAAGAATAGCGCCGCCCGGCACAAGGCACGCCTGGCGGCGGCGGTAAAGAAACTGAAGTAGGCCTACATCGCCGCGAGTTCGGCTCCGCACTGCTCACAGTACCACTCCGTCGGCTGGTTCATCGCCCCACACTCCCGGCACTTGAGCGTCCGGTCGGCCTCCGCGTCGTCGTCGTTGTTGTTCGGCGTCGGCGTAGCGGAGGCGGAAGACGGCACCGCGCGCGCCGAATCGGCCGGAATCGCCGGCTGGAACTGCGCGCCGCTCGCCCGCTTGGGCGACGGCGCGTTGCGTTCGTCCTCGGTGACTGACTTGAGAAACGCCAGCTCGTCTACGACGGCCTTCTTCGGCGCCCCCGGCTTTGGCGGCGCTCCGACCTTGGACGCGGCCTTCCCGCCCGCGCCCGGCTTCGCGCGCACCAGGGAGTCCAGCTCCTCCAGCTGGGTGATGTCGGCCTCGGCCGCCGCCAGCTCCTCGCGGATCGACAGCAGCTCGGCGAGCGCATCCTTGTGGACCTGCGTCCACTGCGCCTGGTCATATTCACCCACCGCGTGTCGCAGCTCCGTTTCCGTTAACCGCTCGGCGGCGCGTGCTTCTCTCTTGTGAAGCTCGAGGCGCTGCTCTTTGCGCTGGAGGATCAGCTGCCGGGCGGCTTCAGCGTGGGACTTGAGCTCCTCGGAGACGGCGAGCAGCCGGGCTTCGTAATCGGCCTTGACGCGCGAGCGCACCCCGGCCGGCGTCGCGTCGGCCGCCTGATCCAACCGCGCGATCCAGGCCTCGTACTGGCGGCGCTCTTCGAGCAACCGCTGAATGGCCGCTGTGCTCTTGGATGAGCTTCCCTTAGGCATCCGTCTCCCGTGCCGCCTGACGTTGCGTGCTGAGCTGCCGCACGGCGGCTGCGTCGAGCTCCGTCACACGACCCACCGCGCGCGCGGCGAGCAGGATGCGCGCCGCGTGCTCCAGGCTTTCCATGCGGATCCACGCTTCGTCCAGCGTCCGGCCCACCGTGACCGCCCCGTGGTTCGCCAGCAGCAGCGCATCGTGCTCCCCGATGAAGCGCTCGACGCGCTCCCCCAGCTCGGGACTCCCGGGAGCCCCATAGGGGACGAGCGGAACGCGACCGCATAGCAAGATAAGCTCTGGCAGGACAAAAGCATCCAACGCTTCACCGGCGACGGCGAACCCGGTGGCGGTGGGCGGATGGGCGTGCACCACCGCTCCGACATCGGGACGCCGTCGCAGAATGCGCAGATGTAAGTCCAATTCGCTCGTAGGGTTGCGGCGGCCGCGCCGTTTGCGGCCCGTCCCGTCCACTTCAACCATGTCGGACGCTGCGAGCAGTGCTTTGATAACTCCCGCGGGAGTGACGAGCAGGCGATTCGTGGTGAGCCGGACCGAGAGGTTGCCGTCCTGTCCGGCGATGAGCCCGCGTTCGGCGAGTTGACGACAGCACAGCGCCATGCGGCGGGCCGCCTCGCGCGCGGTCACCTCGGTCACCGCCCCGCCCCAGCCCCCGCGTCGTGCACGACCTTCCCCGCGACGACCGTGAGCGCGGCGCGCCCCGTCACCGTGCGACCCGCGAACGGCGTGTTGCGGCTCTTGGAATGGAACCGGGTCGGGTCGACGATCCACACGTCACTCACGTCGAGGACGCAGACATCGCCGGGGGCGCCCGGGGCGAGCGTACCGCCCGGGAGACCGAAGATACGCGCCGGCTCGGTGCTCATGCGGCGCAGCAGCTCCGGCAGCGACAACACCCCGCCTGGCACCAGCTCGCTGTAGGCGACGGCGAACGCCGTCTCCAGCCCGACGATTCCGAACGGCGCGTCGTCGAACGCCGCTTCCTTCTCGTCGTAGGCGTGCGGCGCGTGATCCGAGGCGATACAGTCGATCGCCCCGTCCTTGAGCGCCGCCCGTAGGGCCGCGACGTCGGCCGCTTCCCGCAGCGGCGGGTTCATCTTGGCGTGAGTGTCGTAATCCTCGCAAGCGTGATCGGTGAGCGCGAGGTGGTGAGGAGTCACCTCGGCGGTGACGCGCAGCCCCCGCTCTTTGGCGCGGCGGAGCAGGTCCACGGCGCCACGGGTAGAGAGGTGACAGAGATGCACGTGCCCGCCGGTGAGCTCGGCGAGCACGATGTCGCGCGCCACCATGATCTCCTCGGCGGCCGCGGGGATTCCCTTCAAGCCGAGGCGCGTGGCGACGAGGCCTTCGTGCATGGCGCCGCCGGCGGCGAGCGTGGGCTCCTCGCAGTGGTCGGCAACGGGGATGTCGAAGGTCCGGGCGTACTCGAGGACGGTGCGCATCAGATGGCCGGAGGCGACGGGCCGCCCATCGTCGGAAACCGCCACCGCACCCGCGCCCACCATCTCTCCCATCTCGGCGAGCCGCTCCCCTCGCTGCCCCACCGAGACGGCCCCGATTGGATAGACGCGGGCGAACCCCGCCCGCACCGATTGTCGCACGATGAACCCGACCGCCGCCTGATTGTCGGTGACGGGGTCGGTGTTGGGCATGGCGCAAACCGCGGTGAACCCGCCGGCCGCGGCCGCGCGCGCCCCCGTCGCGACCGTCTCTTCGTCCTCGTTCCCCGGCTCGCGCAGGTGCACGTGCACGTCGACGAGGCCCGGCGCGACGATCCGGCCGGCGACGTCGCGCACCTCCGCGCCGTCGGGCGCGCCCACGCCCGCCCCCACGGCGGCGATCTTGCCGTCGTCGATGAGGACGTCGGCGGTCTGATCGTACCCGCGACTCGGGTCGATCACCCGGCCGCCGCGCAGCAGGAGCGGACGCATCAGTCGGGAGCGCCGCGCTTGGCGGCGTCGGCAAGCTCGGGCTTGCCGCCCGCGAGGAGGTATAGCACGGCCATGCGCACCGCGACCCCGTTGGTCACCTGGTCGAGGATCACGCTGTGGGCCCCGTCGGCGACGCGGGAGTCGATCTCCACACCGCGGTTCATGGGGCCGGGGTGCATGACGAGAAGCTCCTTGGGAGCGCGCTCCAGCCGCTCCGCGGTCACGCCGAACACGCGATAGTACTCGCGCAACGACGGGATGAACCCCGCTTCCATGCGCTCGAGCTGCAGTCGCAGCACGTTGAGTACGTCGGCCCAGGCGATGGCGTCCTCGATGCGCCGGAACACGGTGACGCCCAGCTCCTCGATCCCGCGCGGCAGCAGGGTGCGCGGGCCGCACACGGCGACCTGCGCCCCGAGCTTGGTCAGCCCCCAGAGGTTCGAGCGCGCCACGCGGGAGTGCAGGATGTCGCCCACGAGACAGACCTTCGTGCCCTCGATGCGGCCGAGCTTGTCGCGGATCGTCAGCAGGTCCAGGAGCGCCTGGGTGGGGTGCTCGTGCTTGCCGTCGCCGGCGTTGATCACGTTGGATGCGATGCGCCGCGCCAGGAACTGCGCGGCGCCCGACGCGCCGTGGCGGATCACCACCATGTCGATCCGCATCGCCTCCAGGTTCTTGGCGGTGTCCACCAGCGTTTCGCCCTTCGACACGGAAGAGCCCGTGGCCGCCACGTTCACCGTGTCGGCCGACAGGCGCTTCTCGGCGAACTCGAAGGAGATACGCGTCCGCGTGGAGGCTTCGAAGAACAGGTTGACGATGGTTTTGCCGCGCAGCGCAGGCACTTTCTTGATGGGCCGCTCCGACACTTCCTTGAACGGCTCGGCGGTATCGAGGAGCAGCCGGATCTGCTCGGGCGCGAGGGTCTCGAGGCCGATGAGGTCTTTCCCCAGGGCCGTCACGACGTGCCCCCCGACCCTGGTCCCCCGCCCTTCACCAGACTCACCTCCTCGCGCCCGTCCACTTCTTCGATCAAAACGTCGACGCGATCGCCGGGGCCGCATTTGACCTGCTTGCCCACGATGTCCGCCTGGATCGGCAGCTCCCGTCCCCCGCGGTCCACGAGGACGCACAGGGAGATGCGGCGCGGGCGGCCGAAGTCAGCGAGCTCGTCGAGGGCGGCCCGAACCGTGCGGCCCGTGTACAGCACGTCGTCGACGATGACAGCGTGTTTCCCGGTCAGGTCGCCGGGCAGGTGCGTCTCGCCGATGACCGGTTTCGGGCCGATGGTGGCGAGGTCGTCGCGGTAGAGGGTGATGTCGATGGCGCCTCGGGGAACCTCGACGCCTTCGTCCTTCTCGATGAGTTTTCCCAGCCGCTCGGCCAGCTCGACGCCGCGGCGCTGGATGCCGATGAGCACCAGGTTCTCGGTGCCGTGGTTCAGCTCGAGCACTTCGACCGCCATTCGCTGGAGCGCCCGCGCCAGGGCGCGGGCGTCCATCATCACGCTGCGGTCGGTCCGAGTCATCCCGGGCCGGAAAACTACCTAGCGATACACCGGGGTCAAAGGGGGCCGGCCTGCCATCAGGGGACCTGCTCGACTCCCGCGCGATGGTCGGTCAGCTCCACCCGGACGGGACACGCCCGCGGGGCCCCGTAGCACCTGTGCCCGTCAAACGAGACGGCCACCGTCCAGCGCCCCCGCGCGGTCGAGAAAGTCACGGTGCCGACCGGGTTCGCGTCGGACACGCCACCGTTGTCCACACGCATCCCTTTGACCTTGAACCACCGTCGCTCCATCGCGCCCAAATCATTGTCGAACATGAGGTCGCCGCCGGTCGCGTCGGTGACGTCGACGCGGATCCGCACGACACGGCCTTGCGAGTCAGCCACCGCCTGGAGGTCCCCGACAAAGCTCAAGCCGCGCCAGCAGCGTTTGAAACCGCGACCCGGCGCGTCACACCCTCCCCAGGGCATGTTGTCCTGACGGATAAAGAACTGTTCCAGCGAATCGAGCGACATTCCCAGCCGCTGCCCCCAAATGGGGAATGGGGACACGCTAGCGTCATCGGGGTCCGAACACCCGGCGGCGACCGCCAGGGCCACGAAGAGCACGGCTGCGCTGCGAAGTGATGACACGGTGGCCTCCGCGATTAGGGCCGATACACCGGGGTCAACGGGGGCTGCCCCGCGAGCACCGCCCTCACGTTCGCCAACGCGATCGCCGCCATGCGGCGCCGGGTCTCGCGCGTGGCGCTGCCGATGTGCGGGAGCAGCACGGTCCGCGGGGCAGCACGGAGGCGCGGGTGGATCGCGGGTTCGTCGGTGTAAACATCGAGGCCGGCCGCGCCCAGGCGCCCCTCCTCGAGCGCGATCGCGAGCGCTTCCTCATGCACCAGGTCGCCGCGGGCCGTGTTGACGAGGATCGCGCCGGCACGCATCCGCGCCAGCGTGTCGCTGTTGATGACGCCCTTGGTCTCAGGCGTCGAGGGCGTGTGCAGGGTGACCACGTCGCTCTCGTGAAGGAGCGGTCCCAGCTCGAGGCGCGTCGCGCCGGTCTCGCGCTCGAAATCCGGTTTGGGAGTGCGGCTCGCGTACCGGATCTTCATCCCGAACCCCAGCGCGCGGCGGCCCACGGCCTGGCCGATCCGCCCCGCCCCGAAGATCCCCAGGGTCTTGCCCCGCAGCTCCAGGCCCAGCAGCTGCTGGGGGTGCCAGCCGGTCCACGTGCCGCTGCGGATCACGTCGACACCCTCGATCACGCGGCGGGCGCACGCGAGGATCAACGCCCACGTCAAGTCCGCCGTCGCGTCCGTCAGCACATCCGGGGTGTTGGTGACGATCACGCCGCGCAGCTCGGCGGCGACAACATCGACGTTGTCGTATCCGACCGCGCAGTTGGCGACGATTATCAGTGCGGGAAGATTCTTGAACTCCGTGCCGCCCACCCAGCGGGAGAGCAGCGGCACAATGGCGACGTAGTCGCCCTTGGGGGTGGGCTGGTCGGCGCTAAGCCACGTGATGTCGAGGTCGGCGAGATCCGCCGGTCCCAGGAGGTTCTTGAGTTCGGCGGCGATAAGCACGGGCTGGGGCATGTGCGAATGCTTGCCCGAACCGCCGAGGTGGGCAAGCACCGCCGATTTGACGGAGTAGGAGCTCGCCCGTACCTTGCCACCTCCAGCCTTCCCAACGAGTTCGGAATGCATGCTCTCCTCTTGGCGTGGTCGTTCGCCGCCGTAGTCGGGCCGACCGGAAGTGGCGCCCAAGACTCTGCACCGCCTCACGAATTCCCCTCGCTGCAAGCCGGTCAAACCATTCGGGTGAGTACGGCACAACTCCAACGCCAGGCCGCCTTGCTCGTCGGGAGACAAGAGCACCACTTGTTGCTTCGTCCCCTAGGGTCCGTTGGCGGGGGCGAGGGCCCGCGCATCCTCCCGTTGGTGGAGATCGACACGCTCTGGATTCGCCGCCATCACACCGGCCTTGGCGCGCTCGCGGGCGCGGGCGCCGGCGCGCTCACGGGCACCGCACTTTGCGTGTTCTCCGAGAACTGCGAGCTCATCCCCTTGTTCGCTGCCCTGGGGGCTCCGTTGGGTGCCGGAGTGGGGGCGCTCGTTCCCAGATGGCGGCGCTCCTACGTGCGCGAGCCCGGCGCGCCACTCATGGTTGCCGGGGACAGAACGGCCGCCGCCCCCCCGGTAGAGCCAGGCACTGGGGACGTGCGCCTCGAGCCCGGAGCCCATGTCCGTGTGTCGACCGGGGGCCTGCGGCCGCGGCGGCAGGCCGGAATCGTAGAACTGGCCCGTGGAGACACGCTGTTCCTGCGATTCGAATCTGGACGACCGCCAAGACCGATCCCGCGGGCGGCGATCACCGGGCTCGAAGTGAGCGCGGGGCGGAAGCCGGCCGCGCTCAAGGGAGCGGGCATTGGCTTCCTGATCGGTGCGGGGACCGGGCTCGCCCTAGCAGCCGCGTTGACCAGTCAGTCGAACGATACTTGCGGTGAGATCGGTTGTGGGTGGGCCTTCCTGGTGTTCGGTGTGGGCGGCGCCGGCAGCGGCCTCTTGGTCGGCACCGTCGTGGGAGCGCTGCAGGGGAGCGAGCGGTGGGAAGCAGTACCGACCGACCAGGTGCGGCTCGGGGCTCGGCGGGAGCATGGCAACGCACCGGCGCTCGGGTGGGCGATTAGTTTCTAGCGACCCCCGCGAGCACCTGTCCAGTTCACGCCAGGCGCTCGAGCTTCGCGGCCATCACGAAATCATTCTCGTGCAACCCCCCGATCGCGTGGGTCCAGAGCACGAGCTCGACCTTGTTCCAATGGATGTGGATGTCGGGGTGGTGCCCCTGCTCCTCGGCGACCTCCGCCACTGTGTTCACGAACTTCATCGCCTGGACGAAATCCTTGAACGTGAACGTCCGGGAGATCTGCTTGCCGTCGGCCGAGACGGTCCACTGCGGCACCGCGCCGAGGTACTCCTTCACTTTGTCCGTTGAGAGCGGCGGCGTGCCGCCGCGGCAGGGGACGCACTTTTTCTTCGCCAGTTCGTTCGCGTTCATTTGAGATACCGTACGGTGCACATGAGGGACGCGGAGAGCTCCGACTCCTCACTAATGCGAAACCGGTATACGCCCGTGTCGGAGAAAATGGGCGCGCGGGCGCCATCGGGGGAGAGGCTCCCGGCGGCGCGGGCCACGCGGAGACGCAGCGACGCCTGCCGCGAGAACGCGCTGGCACCATTCCCCGGAATCTGACTCTCGGCCTGATACGCCACCACATAGAGGAAGTGGCCGCGCGGCGTGAACACGCCCAGCTCGCCGCCATGCGGAACGGGCATGGCGATGTGCAGCGTGTCCCCCGGGTGGAGCACAGCCGGTTCGCACGTGAAGGCCGGCAGGCGGCTGGGGAAGATCCACTCATCCGGCGCCACGACGTTGAACGCCAGAAACCCCCCTGCGCCGACGCACGGCAGCACGAACAGCAGGTGCCACAGCGGCCGCCAGCCGGCGGCCACCTCCTTCGCGGCCACGGCGACCGGATCTTCCCCCTGGACCTCCCCGGCGTCGGGCTCCGCTTCGGCCAGGCCGCCGACGATCTGCCAGATCTCCCAGCCTAGGGCGAAGCCGAACAACGGCAGCGGCCACCAGCCGAGCGCCGCGCGCAGATGGGGATTGGTGTAGCCGAGGGGAAAGAGCGCGAGCGAGGCGTCGGACAAGGTCTGGGCGAGCACGACCGAGAGCGCGGTACCTGAGCGGAACAGCGTGAGGATTTGGCCGCCCGCGAGCACCGACCGGATGCCCACATAGCCGACCGAGCCGAAAAAGAACGGGCTCACGTCAGGCGCGGCCGCCGTTCTTGCGGGGGAGCTCGTTCGCCCGCCACAGATACCACGCGGCCGCGCTGCGATAGGGCCGCCACCGCTCACCGCGCCGCGCCAGGTACTTGGGGCTCGGCAGCCGGCCGCCGCCGAAGATGCGGGCGTAGCCCTTGCGGACGCCGTAATCGGTGACGGGCAGGACGTCGGGGCGCCCCAGACGGAAGATCAGCAGCATCTCGACCGTCCACTGCCCGATGCCCCGCACGGCGGTGAGATGCTCGACGATCTCCGCGTCGGGCATCTCCTGGAGACGCCGCATGGTTGGTACCGTACCGTCGATCGTTTTCGCGGCCAGGTCTTTCAGGGCCAGGACTTTCGCCCGAGACAGACCTGCACTACGCAGCCGGCGGTGATGCGTAAGGAGAAGGCGTTGGGGACTAAGGCGTTTGCCAGGGAACAGCGACACGAGACGCCTGTGAATCGTCGCGGCGGCCTTTCCTGTGAGCTGCTGGTAAACGATGGACTCGGCGAGCGCCTGAAACGGACTCTGCAGCTGCTCGATCTGGAGGCGATAGGGCCCGGCGCGCTCGATCAGCGGAGCGAACTTGGGATCGGCAGCGCACAGCGCTTGGGTGACCTGGTCAGAATCGAGCACGAATTCATGCTCCTCGGCGTCTATGCGCCTCGGCGTCTGTGCGTCCAGTAGTTACGGATAGGGTGGGATTCGAACCCACGAAACGGTTACCCGTTTACGCGCTCTCCAGGCGCGTGCCTTCAGCCACTCGGCCACCTATCCCATCGGCGAGACGCCAAGACGCTGAGACGCTAAGTGGACGGTGAGGATGAATCGAGGCGCCAGGAGAATCCTAACTACTCGCCCCTCGACGTCCACGCGGCGCCTCGGCGTCTCGGCGTCTCGGCGTCTTGATAATAGCGGATGGGGTGGGATTCGAACCCACGATGCCCTTACGGGCATACCGGTTTTCGAGACCGGCTCCTTCAGCCACTCGGACACCCATCCAATCGCCGAGACGCCGGAGACGCATAGACGCAGAGTGGATGCGAGGGTGCAGCGAGTGAACAGGCAACGTCTACCACTTGGCCCTCGACGTCCACTTGGCGCCTTGGCGTCCCGGCGTCTTCCCGTGACGTCTCGGCGTCTACGACCTAACTGCCGACCAGACGTAGTAATTAAAGGGGGGGCGTAACGGTTTCGCTACGGGTGAACCCTGAGCCGCCTGGCGTGCGTATCATCCATGATCGCTTCAACGGAGAGACACCGTGAATACCCTGCCGACCAAACGTCCCGAGCCCGCCGAGCCCGAACCCGCGCCGACCTGGCGCGCCCTGGGCGACCGGATCCGCGACTTGCTCAAGGATTTTCTGGACGAAGGCAAGAAGCTGGAGCGGGACCTGGAGCCGAAGATGCTGCCCGGCCTCAGGCGCCTCAAAGCCGAAATCGAGAAGCTGATTGCGAAGCTGGAGGAGCGGCAGGAGCGGCAGCGCTAGCCCGCTTGCCGGAAGCCGGGGGGACGGGCGACTTTCCCCGCCATGCCCTCCCCTCCGGTCACCTACGCGAGTTACCTGAAACTCGACGAATTGCTGGCGCTGCAGCGTCCCGGCCCCGAGCACGACGAGACTCTGTTCATCATCGTGCACCAGGTGTACGAGCTGTGGTTCAAGGAGATGCTGCACGAGTTCGACTATCTCCAGGAGCTGCTGCGCGCCAACGACCGCTCGCGCGCGCTGCACACCTTCAAGCGCATCCTCACGATCCTCAAGGTGCTGGTCGCCCAGATCGACATCCTCGAGACGATGACGCCACTCGAGTTCCTGTCGTTCCGCGACCGCCTCGAGTCCGGCAGCGGCTTTCAATCGTTTCAGTTCCGCGAGCTGGAGTTCGTGCTGGGCAAGAAGAGCCGCGAGGCGATCGACCGCTATCCAGGGGAAAGTCCGCAGCGGCGGCGACTCGAGGCCCGTTACACACAACCCGCGCTCTGGGATGCCTTCCTCGCCTGCCTGGCCCAGAACGGCTATGGCGTCCCGCGGCCGCTGCTCACCCGCGACCCGACGCGCCCCATCGAGCCGTCGGTCGAACTGCAGCGCGTGCTCGTGGACGTCTACCGGCGGGACCCGGTCACCTCGCAGGTGTGCGAGCGCCTGGTCGACTTGGACGAAGGATTCCAGGAATGGCGCTACCGGCACGTGAAGATGGTGGAGCGCACCATCGGCACCCGGCGCGGCACCGGTGGCTCGGCGGGCGCGGAGTACCTGCGGACCACGCTGCATCAGCCGGCCTTCCCCGATCTCTGGGCGATCCGCACGGATCTGTGAGACCAATGGCGGTAGAGGGCGGGAGAAGGCGGTAGAGGTGTGATCGAGCCCGAGGCGCTGGCCCGCCATTACAGCCGCTTCCGAGTGTCGGAGCGGGTCCTGCTGACCGGGCATTCCCATCAGGCCTGGCCCGATTGCGGATTCGAGGGACAGCAGCGGGCGTGGCTCGACGCCGCGGAGCTGGTGGACGACATGTGGGAGCGGGCCTTCGCCCAGGCGGACCTGGTGCGGCGGGGCTTCGCTCGCTTGCTGGACGACGCGCCCGAGCGCATTGCCCTTGCCGCGAACACGCACGAGATGGTCGTCCGCCTTCTGTCAGCCTTACCCCTGGGCAAGCGGCCGCGATTGGTCACGACCGACGGGGAGTTCCATACGATCCGCCGCCAGCTCGACCGCCTCGCCGAAGAAGGGATCGAAGTGGTGAAAGTGACCGCGCAGCCTGCGGCCACGTTGGCCGAACGGCTTGCGGGCGCCGTCAATGAACGCGCTGCCGCGGTGCTCGTGTCGGCGGTGCTGTACGCTAACGCGCACATCGTCCCGGACCTCGGCGCGGTGCTCGCAGCCTGTCAGCGCGCGGGCGCCGAGCTGGTCGTCGACGCCTATCACGCGCTCAACGTGGTCCCGTTTTCGCTGCGCGAGCAGCGCCTCGAAGGTGCGTACGTGGTCGGAGGGGGCTACAAGTATTGTCAGCTCGGCGGCGGGAACGGATTTCTACGGATGCCGGCCGACTGTGCGCTGCGCCCGGTGGTGACGGGGTGGTTCAGCGAGTTCACGGAGCTGGCCGAGGCACCGGCTGGCGGCACTGTGCGCTACGGAGCGGGGCCGGCGCGTTTCGCCGGGGCGACGTACGATCCCACCAGTCACTACCGCGCAGCCGCCGTATTCGCATTCTTCGAAGCACAGAGCCTCACACCCAAGCGACTACGCGAGCTGAGCCAGCACCAGGTGGGCCTGCTCGCAGCCGGGTTCGACCAGTTGAACGCTGATCCGAAGGTGATCGCGCGGGATCAGTCGGTTCCGGTCTCTGCGCTGGGAGGGTTTCTTGCCCTGCGCACGTCGCACGCGGCGCGGCTGTGTGCGGCGCTCAAGGCGCAGGGCGTATGGACGGACTATCGAGGGGACGTGCTGCGGCTGGGGCCGGCGCCGTATGTCTCCGACGGGCAGCTCTCTCAGGGGATTGATGCTCTGGGAGCGGCCGCCCGCGAGGTCAGCGCTTCGACTTGAAGAAGGCGGTGAGCAAGGCGCCGCACGCTTCCTCGATCACCCCGCCCTGGACCGTGACGCGATGGTTGAGCCGCGGGTTCCGTACGACGTCGCCCACGCTCCCGCACATCCCCCCCTTTTCATCGTATGCCCCGAATACCAGCCGCCCGACTTTGGCGAGCACGAGCGCGCCTGCGCACTGGGCGCAGGGCTCGAGCGTGACGTACAGGGTGCAGTCGTCGAGGCGATCGCTCGCGGCGACTTGCAGCGCCTGCTGAATCGCGAGCAGCTCGGCGTGGGCGGTGGGATCGCGGCGCGCGACCGTCTCATTGTGCGCCCGGGCGAGAACGTCGCCGTTGCGGGAGATCACCGCGCCGACGGGGACCTCGTCGTGCGACGCCGCGAGCCGCGCCTGATCCAGGGCGGCTTCCATTCCGGCCCGATCCGCGGCGAAAACCGGTGCGGCCGTACGCGTCACGCGCGAACGGGCTCGGCGCCCGACGGGGTCCGCTCGAACTTGAGGTGCGTGCCTTCCCGATCCACGCGCACCCGGTCGCCCTCGTGGTACTGCCCCTCGAGCACCGCCATAGCAAGCGGGTTTTGCAGCAGCCGCTGGATCGCCCGCTTCAAGGTGCGAG
>Ga0209375_1001223_pt1 | contig 19633 bp, 19 predicted proteins | sample GraSoiAngelo_131_FD_185888 | JGI IMG/M metagenome (GOLD analysis project Ga0209375, IMG submission 185888) | Grasslands soil microbial communities from the Angelo Coastal Reserve, California, USA - 14_0929_02_30cm (SPAdes) (version 2) | ecosystem: Environmental > Terrestrial > Soil > Grasslands ... | reverse complement strand
CGCGTTCGCGTCAGCCTGGGTCACCCGCCGCGAGCAGCGCCGGGCTCGCCCGCGCCGCCTGCCACGCCGGAATGAGCGCTCCCACGAGCGCCGCGGCCAGCAACGCCAGCGCCGGCTCGGCGATCCGGCCGGGCGGCACGCTGGTGAGCACCGTGGGCAGGACGCCCGACACCACGAGTCCCAGCCAGCGGCCCAACACCACGCCGGCGACGGCGACCGCCACCGCCCGCGCGAGCACGAAGCCGATCACGTGACGGCGTCGCGCCCCCACGGCGCGGCGCACGGCCAGCTCCGGCAGCGCCGCGCGTACCCACATACGCATCACGGCGAACGTGCCGAGCAGCGCGATCCCAAACGCGGCGATGCCCTGACCGAACAGCACCCAGCCGAACCAGCGCGGCGGCCCGAGCTCCGCCGCCTTCACACTCGCTTCCGTGCCGCGACGCGTCACACTCCACGCGTCGCCGAACGACGCGCGCACGACGCTATCAACCGCGACCGGGGCCGCGCCCCTGCGTGCGTGCACCACCAAGTCGGCGATGCGCGGCGGGCGCTGCAACGCGCTCAGGTACACCGCGTACAGCGGCCCGCGCTGGGCGCCAAACCCGTTGCCCCACGCGTCCTTCACTACGCCGACCACCGTGTACCAGGGGTCGTCGGGCCCGTCGCCGATGCGGATTTCTTGGCCCATGATCCCGGGGATCGCGAACCTGGCGAGCGCCTCGTTCACGACCGCGATGTGCCGGGCGCCCCAGCGATCGGACGGTTCGATCCCCCGCCCGGCGATGAGTCTCCAACGCATCGAGCGGAACGTGTCGGGCGACACGGCGTTGACAGCCACGGTCGCCGCTTGGTTGCCTCGGGTGACCGTGAGGTCCTCGGTCTCGAGGCCCACGAGCACGCCCGGACTCGTGAGGCTCACCGCCGTGAAGCGCGGATCGGCTCCGAGGCGCCCGAGCAGCGCCGTGTAAGTCGTCGCCCGCGCCGCAGGCGCCAGGTCGCGGGCTGCGACGGCGAAGACGTCACCGCTGCCCGCGACGACCCCGTGCTGTCCCTGCTTCCCCTGGCCGTGACGCACCAGCTGCGAGGCCGCAACCAACACGGTGAAGGCAACGCCCAGCTGCACCACCGGCAGCACCAGGCCTTGCGGCAAGGCGCCGACGATCAGCCCGCGGCGGCCCGACCCAGCGAACAGCGCGGGCAGCACGGCCCCCAAAACGATCGCACCGCCGATGGTCACGAGGACCAACACCGCGAGGCCGGCCGGAGCGGGCGGAGCGGTGCCGGGCCACGCCGTCCGCGCCAGCCCCTGCCCCGGCAGTCCGACCGCGAGTCCCACCGCGAGCGCCCCCAGGGCCATCACCGTTCCTTCGAGCAGCCCGGCGGCATACAGATCGCCCCGCGACGCTCCCACGGCCCGCCGCACCGCCTGCTCGGCCCGGCGCGCGGACGCGCGCGCCAGCGAGATAGTGCCGACCGTCAGAACGCCGAGTGCCACGATCGCGACGGCGAGCCCCACCACCAGGCCGCTCAACGCATCGATCGCCTCGCGCTGAAAGACGGCGGGCGCGCGCACGAAGCTCGTCCAGGCGATGCCCAAGTCCGCGCGCGGCACGGCGGGAAGCTGGAGCGCACTGGCGCCCACGAGGGCTGCGAGCGTGGCCGCGAGTGCGATCGCGGCTGCCACCGTCAGCCACGCCGCGGACTGGGCGTAGGTACGGAGCGCCCACGCCGCCGGAGCCGCCGCGCGTCGCAGATTCATGGCAGGGGCTGCCGGGAGAAGTCCGTGCCGCCGATGCTGAAGCGGCGCTCCAGCCGCTCGCCGGTTGGCAGGTCGAGAATCGTAAGGGACTCGGGCATGACGGGGCTCCGGTGGCCGGGGTCGAACTTTAATGATGACCCCGGCCGGCCGGAGGGTGCAACGGGCCCCTCGCTGCGCTCGGGGTGACAACCGTCAGGGAGTGACCGGTCTCTGCAGGAAGCTCGCCACGAGTCCCGCGTGGTCGGACGGCCAGATGTTGAACGCGGGGCCGGCGATCTTATCGGCGGGCTGGTCCCCGACGATCGTGATCTGCCCCAGCAGCTTGCGGTTCGGGCCGCCGAGCCCGCGCGCGAACACGTAGTCGATGCGCTGGTTCAGCACCGGCACCTGGTTGGACAAATCGGCCACTTCGCAGCAGGTGAAGCCGCTGGCGCCGGGGCGCATGGTGCCCCACGTGTCGGTGAAGCCGGCGCCGGTGACGACCTGGTGCATCGCCGAGCCCGTGGTGTCGTTGAAGTCGCCGAGCAGGATCGCCGGCGAGGCCGCGCCGACGAGGTTCACGAGCTCAAACGCCTGCGCGGCCCGCAGGTCCGAAACACCGGGCGCGTTCCCCGACTCGAGGTGCGTGCTGGCGATGGTGATCGGCGTGCCGTCGATTAGCAGTGGGGCCTCGACGTAGCCGCGGTTCAAATCCACGCCGTCCGCGATGTGACCGAGGTTGGCGGCATAGATCGTGGCGATGACCGGACCGTTCAGACTCACGCGATCGGCGTCCCGCAACAGCGCGTCGTGGTCGGTCACGGCCACGCCGGGAAACGGCGTCGCGACGAGGTTCGTGCTTTGCCCGACGAGCGTGTAGTGCAGCCCGCGCGCGTTCAGATCGGCCATCAGAATCCCCAGGAAGTCCTGATTCACCGCGACGCCGAGCGGCGGGATGTTGATGTGGATCTCACTCACTTCCTGGAGGCCCACGATGTGGGGGCGATTCCGGGCGATTTCATCCGCCAGCGCCTCGGCGCGCAAGGGGAACGCCGTCTGCCCGACGGTGGCGATGGCCTGGAGCAGTGCGGGGAAATCGTCTGTCGGATCGGGCGTGCGCAGCGCCTGGATGACGACGTCCACATCCGCCCCGATGTACATGTTGCGGGTCATCACGGTGATGCCACGAGCCCCGGCGCCCGTCGCGGTGACACTGGAGACGCCGACGCGGTCTTCCACCATGGGGGCGAAAAGGTCGTCCCGGATGCACGCGGCGACGATCGGAAGCAGCGCGAGCAGGGAACAGCGGATACGGGAAGTCATGGGCCCCTCCGGGGCGCGAGAAGTGAACGGGAACGATAGCGAACGAAACCCCGGAGGGGTCAAGCGGAGGTCAAGCCGGCCGGTACACCCCCCACACGTCGCGCAGGGCGTCGCTGACCTCGCCGACCGTGGCGCGCGCCCGTACCGCGTCGAGGATCAGGGGCATGAGCGGCTCGCTGGCGGCCGCCGCCGAGCGCAGCGACGCCAGCATCTTCTCCACTGTGGTGCGATCGCGCCGCCGCCGAGCCTCCGCGACGCGCTCGCGTTGCCCCGCCGCGAGCGCCACGTAGTCGGGCATCGCGCCGCCGGGGGCGGCGGTCTCCTCGGCATACCGGTTGACGCCGACCACCACCTGCTCCCCGCGCTCCACCGCCTGCTGGGCGGCGTACGCGCTGCGCGCGATGGCCTCCTGGAACACGCCGCGCTCGATGCACGGCACGGCGCCCCCCTGATGCTCGACGTCATCGACCAGCGCCCGGGCCTCGCGCTCGATCGTGTCCGTCAGATGCTCGACGTACCAGCTCCCCGCCACCGGGTCGATCACCTCCGGTACGCCCGTTTCGTGCGCCAGGAGCTGCTGGGTGCGGAGCGCCAGCGTGGCGCTTTGCTCGGTAGGGAGCGCCAGGGCCTCATCGTAGGCGTTGGTGTGCAGCGACTGCGTCCCGCCCAGGACGGCGGCCAGCGCCTGGATCGCCACCCGCACGACGTTGTTCAACGGCTGCTGCGCGGTGAGCGTCGCGCCGCCGGTCTGGGTGTGGAAGCGCAGCCGGCAGGCGGCATCGTCGGCGTGGAACCGCTCCTTCATGAGGCGGGCCCACAGGCGCCGCGCCGCCCGAAACTTCGCCACCTCCTCGAACAGGTTGGAATAGCTCGCGAAGAAGAAGGAGAGCCGCGGCGCAAACATGTTCACGTCGAGCCCCGCCTCGACCGCCCGGCGCACGTACTCGAGGCCGTTGGCGAACGTGAACGCCACCTCCTGCACGGCCGTCGCTCCCGCCTCCCGCATGTGATAGCCGGAGACCGAGATCGGATTGAAGCTCATCCCCTCCGCATGCACGAACCGGAACACATCCGCGATGAGCCGCAGCGACGGCCCGGGGGGGAAGATGTACGTTCCGCGCGCCACGTACTCCTTGAGGATGTCGTTCTGCAGCGTCCCCTCGAGCTGCCGGCGCGCGACGCCCTGCTCCTCCCCCACCACGACGTACATCGCGAGCAGGATCGCCGCCGTGGCGTTGATCGTCATCGACGTCGACACCCCGCCCAACGGAATCCCGTGGAACAAGCGCTCCAGGTCGTCTACGGTGTCGATCGCCACCCCCACGCGGCCCACTTCGCCCTCGGCCATCGGGTGGTCGGAGTCGAAGCCCATCTGCGTGGGAAGATCGAAGGCGACGGAGAGGCCGGTCTGGCCTTCCTTGAGGAGGTGGCGAAACCGCGCGTTGGTCTCTTCGGCAGTGCCGAAGCCCGCGTACTGCCGCATCGTCCATAGCCGCCCGCGGTACATCGACGGATGGAGCCCACGCGTGAACGGGAAGACGCCGGGTGCGCCGAGGTCGGCGCGGTAGTCGCCGCCCCAATCGCCGGGGCCGTAGACCAGCTTCTCGCTCACACCGGAACGGCGGGAGAGGACGCGGCGAGAATACCGGTGGCGAACTCCACGTCGGCCTGGCTGCCGATGACGAGCGGGCTCTTCTGGTGGATCGCCGTGGGCGCGATGTCGAGGATGCGCCGGCGGCCGTCGGTGGCGGCGCCGCCCGCCTGCTCCACCACGAACGCGAGTGGGGCGGCCTCGTAGAGCAGCCGCAGCTTCCCGTCCGGCGAGCGGCTGTCGGCGGGATAGAGGAAGATGCCGCCGGAGATCAGGTTGCGGTGGAAGTCGGCGACGAGCGAGCCGATGTAGCGGGCGTTCTTCGCCTGCACGGCCCCCCCCGCGTCACCGTTCTTGAACGCGCCCACCACGCGCTGCACGGCGGGCGACCAGCGGTTCCAGTTGCTCTCGTTGACGCTGTAGTAGCGGCCGACGGCGGGCGTGCGGATGCTGGGATGCGAGAGCAGGAACTCACCGATGGTGGGGTCGAGCGTGAAGCCGTGCACGCCCTGCCCGGTGGTGTAGACCAGCATCGTGCTCGAGCCGTAGAGGATGTAGCCGGCCGCGGTCTGCCGATACCCCGGCTGCAGGCAGTCGCGGTCGGACGCGCCCTCCTTTTGGCCGGTGACGCGGCGGTGGATCGAAAAGATCGTGCCGATCGAAACGTTGACGTCGATGTTCGTCGAGCCGTCGAGCGGGTCGTAGAGCAGCACGTACTTGCCCTGCTCCTCCCGGGGGCAGACGAGCGGCGCCTCGTCTTCCTCGGAGGCGGTGATGCACACGCGCCCGGTGTGCTGGACGGCGTTGCGCACCGTCTCGTTGGCGAACATGTCCAGCTTCTGCTGCAGGTCGCCCGAGACGTTCAGCGTGCCGCTGCCGCCCAAGATGTCGGTGAGTCCCGCGCGGCGCACCTGCCGCGAGATGATCTTGGCCGCGAGGCAGAGATCGTAGAGCAGGTTGGAGAGCTCGCCCGTGGCTTCCGGGTGGAGCCGCTCCTGCTCCATGATGAAGCGCTCAATCGTGACGACGGACGTGAGTGAGTCCACGCAGCGTGTCCACCTCGAAGGTGATGTCGCCCGCCTCGTCGGTACGCCAGATCCGGATGCCGTGCGCCCGGAGCCGCGCCACGACCTCGGGCGCGGGATGCCCGTAGGTGTTGCGCGCGCCGACGCTGATCACCGCGTCGCCCGGCCTGAGCTCGTCGAGCCAAGCGTCGCCCGTCGCCGAGCGCGAGCCGTGATGCCCGACCTTGAGCAAGGCGACCGGGCCCACCTGGCCCCGCAGCCGCCATTCGACTGGCAGCCCCGCGTCCGCCTGGAACAGCACGCGCGTCCGGCCGTAGCTCACCACCACGACGACGCCGTGCTCGTTCACTTCGACCGGCTCGGCGAGCCACGCCGAGTCGGGACTCACGACCTCGAGCCGCAGGCCGTCCACGACGAAGCGATCGCCGGCCCGCGCCGCGTGCCACGCCGCTCCCGAGGCCTCCACCGCCGCCAGGAACTCGAGGTACAGCGGCCGGCCCAGCGGCTCGCCCGGCTCGAGCACCAGGCGCGGAGGAAACGCTCCGATCACGGCGGGGAGCCCGCCCAGGTGATCCGCGTCGCCGTGCGTCGCCACGACGAGGGCGAGTCCCGCCGCGCCGTGGCGTCGCAAAAACGGCACCACCACGCTGCGGCCGGCATCGCGCACGGGCGTCCGGGGGCCGCCGTCGATCAGGATCCAGCGACCCGCGGTGGTGCGTAGCAGGGCCGCATCACCCTGCCCCACGTCGAGGAAATGTATCTGAACGCAACGGCAATCGTCGAGAGAGGCGGCGCCGGCAAGCGATGCCCAGACCAGCAGCGTCGCCAGAAATGCCGCCCGCGCGGCGAGCACCCAGCGCCGGCCCCGGCCCAGCCACAGCCACCAGGCCACGACGAGCACCAGCGTCCATACGCCCGCCGCCCGGACTCCGGCCACCATCACCATGTGCCCGCCAGGGACCGCCGCCGCGCCTCGCGCGGTCAGGTCCACCAGCGCGAGACCCAGACCGGCTCCGCCCGCGACGAGGTGGGCGAGCGGCGGCACGAGCCAGGACAACCCGAGCGCGATCATGAGGCCGGGGACGGCTACGCCCGCGAGCGGGATCGCGACCAGGTTGGCCAGCACGCCGACCGGCGCGACGGTGCCGAAGGCGAACGCGGTGATCGGGGCGGTGACGAGCGTGGCGGCGATCGAGGGTGCGACGAGGCGCGCGAGTGGGCGACGATCAACCGTCACCCGCGCGGCCCAGACGACCGCGCTGATCGACGCAACCGACAACCACGCGCCGACGGAGGTCACCGCCCACGGGTCGATGGCGAGAACGAAGAGCACCGCGAGCGCGATCGTCCCCCGGGGGGTGACGGCCCGTTGACGCAGCCGGGCCGCGGCGTCCACCGCCAGCATCGCCCCGGCGCGCGTCGCCGGCGCGGGAAAGCCGAGCAGCCACACGTAGGCGAAGACCACCAGCGTGCCGACCACGAGCCGCCGCGACCGTGGCAGCTGCAGCAGCCTGAGCAGCAATCCGATCCAGGCGGCGAAAAAACCGACGTGGAATCCGCTAATGGACAAGAGGTGGGCGAGCCCCGACGCGACATAGCGCTCGCGGACGGCGGCATCGAGCTCGGCACGCCGCCCCGTGACGAGCGCCTCGACGAGCGGCGCGCGAGCACCGAACAGCGCGGCGACGCGCGCCGAGAGCCGATCGCGCAGGGCGCCCCGGCCCCGCCGCTCGGCGTCGAGCAGCCGCACCCGGCGCAGCGCGAGAATCCCCAACCGGGCCGAACCGAGCCACCGCCCGGCGACGATCCACGTCGAGCCGCCGTGCGCCTCGGGGCCGTCGGGCCAACGCAGCCGCACGGCGCCCCGGCACGGGCCGCCGATCGCATCCGCGTCCACGACGCCGCCGCCCGCTGGCGTGGGATCGAGCAGGCGGACGACCACTGATCGGAGCGCTCCCCGCTCCCCGCTCCCCGCGCAGCTAGAGGCGCGCTCCTGTACGGCGACCTGCCCCCAGACCAACCCGGCCGCCGTCGCGATCCCCATCGCGGCGGCCACGGGCGCACGTCGGGAGAGCACCAGGGCGCCGAGTACGACCGGCACGCCCACCGCCCACGTCCCCACGTCCCCGATGAGCCGGACGCCGACGGCGAGACCGGTACCAAACGCGATGGTGATCCAGAGAATCGGCGGCTGCACGGCGCCGCCGTCAGAACGGACTTAGAGCGTGACGGGCTTGGTGCCGCAGCGGGGCGCCGCGGCGACCTTGCGGAAGCCCTCGAGCAGCACCACGTCGAGCTTCGCCTTCTCCTGGTCGGTGTCGAGATTGATCGCGGTGATGACCTCGCCCTCGCGGGTCGAGACGTAATGCGGGGACAGGCGGTTCAGGGTGTAGACCAACACGTCGCCGCGGCAGATGTCGCAGCCACAGAACTTGGTGAACTGCACGCGCAGCCGCTCGTATTCGCGCTGCACGCCTTCCCAGGTGACGTTCGTTACCCCATGTGGGCCGGCTCCCGCTCCAGCGGCCATGCGGTGAACGTGGTGCCGCTCGTGCCCGTGAGGCGCACGCGGCGGTAGGTGCCGATCCAGGCGGCCGGACCCTCGAACAGCGCCACCTTGTTGGTGCGGGTCCTCCCCTGCAGCAGGTCGCCGCGCCGGGCGGGCCCTTCGACGAGCACTTCCTGCGCCGTGCCGACCAGCGCCATGCTCCGCGCCCGCGCGACACGCCGCACCAGAGTAATAAGCCGCTCGAGCCGCTCCGCCTTGAGCTCTTCGGTAATGTGGTCCTTGATGCGGACAGCGGGCGTCCCCTCGCGCACCGAGTACTTGAAGGTGAACGCGTCGTCGAAGTCCACGTCCTCGACCAGCGACAGCGTCTCGGCGAAGTCGACTTCCGTTTCGCCGGGGAAACCCACGATGATGTCGGTCGTGAGGGCCAGGCCGGGGATGGCGGACCGCAAGGCCGCCACCACCTCCAGGTAGCGCTCGCGCGTGTACCGCCGCAGCATGCGCTTGAGGACGCGCGTGCTGCCGCTCTGCACGGGCAGGTGCACGTGCTCGCAGACCGCCGCGGTGCCGGCCATGGCGGCGAGCACTCGGTCGGTGAAATCGGTGGGGTACGGGGACGTGAACCGCAGGCGCCGCAGGCCTGGCACCGCGCCGACGGCCCGCAGCAGGTCCGCGAAGTCGTGCACCCCGTCGTGATAGCTGTTGACCGTCTGTCCAAGGAGCGTGACCTCCGTGGTGCCCTGGGCGGCGAGGCCCTCGACCTCCCGCACCACGTCGGTCAAAATGCGGCTCCGCTCCGGGCCGCGCGTCATCGGAACGATGCAGAACGTGCACCGATAATCGCAGCCGCGCTGCACGGTCACGTACGCCGAGACGCTCTGCCCGCGCACCGGGGGGACGTCCTCGTAGTGCTCCCAGCTCTTGAACTCCACGTCGGCGGCGCGCTCGCCGCTCCCCACCCGGGCGATTAGCTCGGGAAGGCTGCGATAACCGTCCGGGCCCACCACCAGGTCCACCTGCGGTACCCGCTCCAGCAGCCGTGGCCCCAGGCGTTGCGCCATGCACCCCATAACGCCGAGCACGCCGCCCGGGCGCTTGTAGCGTTTCAGCTCGCCCATGCGCCCCAGCACCCGCTGCTCGGCGTGGTCGCGCACGGCGCAGGTGTTGACGAGGAGCACATCGGCCGCCGCGGGATCGTCGGTGCGGACGTAGCCCTCTCGTCTCAGGACACCGAGCATCAACTCGGAGTCCGCGACGTTCATCTGGCAGCCGTACGTCTCGATGTAAATCGTCGGCATCAGGTGATCCTGACCTCGAAGCGGGCGCGGCCGTCCCAGCCGTCGGTGGAAAGATAGACGGAGAGGTAGTCCTGCGTCACGATGTCGAGCCGGCCCGCGAGGCGCCCGCTCACCACCCCGTCGGCGATTTCCCCCATACGCTTTTCCCGATACGCCTTTGCCTTTTGTTCTCCTAGGGTACGCAGCTCGGCGGCACGGGCCCGGATCGTCGCCGGAGGCAGCTGGTCGCGGAGTTTCGCGGCCGGCGCGTCCGGCCGCACGCTGAACGGGAAGACGTGGAGGTAGGTGAACGGCAGCGCCTCGATCAGCGCCACGGTGGCGCGGTGATCCGCGTCGGTTTCCCCCGGAAATCCCGCGATGATGTCGGCGCCGAGGCCGAACACCGGCAGCCGTGCGGCGAGCCACTCGAGCCGCGCGCGGTAGCTCGCCGCGGTATACCAGTGCCGGCCCATGCGCTTCAGGACGCGGTCCGACCCGGACTGGAGCGGCGCGTGCAGGTGCGCGGTGACGTGCCGGGGCGCTGCGATCAAGAGGCGCGCGATGGTGTCGTCGACTTCGGTGGCTTCGATGGAGGAGAGGCGGAAGCGCACGGTAGGGACCGCTGTAACGAGAGCACCAAGGAGACTGCCCAGAGTCGACTGACCCCGGGCGTCAGCCCGGGGAACACCGAAGGCGGGGTGGTCCTGTCCGTACGTCCCGATGTGCACGCCGGTCAGCACGATCTCTGCGTGGTGTTGCGACAGGGCCCGCGCTTCTTCGACGAGCAGCCGTCCTGGATCTTGAGGAGGGCGCGGTGCCTCACCCCCGTCGCCGCTCGCCGCTGCGCGGCGATGGGCGACGCGGGTGGGGTGACCCCCGCCACCCCAAGCACCGTACCCGGATCGGCGCCCCCCACGACGGCGCGCACGGAGGGAAGGGCCGCGATGCGGCCGTCGTCCAGCGCCGCCGCGCAGCCCATGACCACGGTGCGCAGCTCCGGGCGTCCTCGCGCGAGGCGCCCCACGAAGCGGCGCAGCTTCGCCTCGCTCTCCCCCGTTACGGTGCACGAGTTCACGACGGCGACGTCGGCCGCCGCGGGATCGTCCACTACGGTCGCGCCCGCGCCCGCGAAGGCCTGCCGCACCTGCTCGGTGTCGTACTGATTCGCTTTGCAGCCGAACGTGTGGAAGAAGACGTTCACGGCCGGACGGTGATACCGACCAGGAACGTCCACACGCGCTCGCGCAGGCCGACCCCGTTGCGCGACAGGTGCTCGAGGGAGAGATCGATGAGCCCGCGCCCTTCGCTGAACGTGAACCCGGTGCCGCCGGCGAGGCCGAACTCGCTGGGGGCGCGGCCGCCGGGCCCGAAGGGGAGATGCCCCCCGCGCACGCCCAGCCGCAGCGGCGTCCCCCGCCCCAGCTCGGCGCCGGCAGACCAATTCACGGTGTTGTAGGCGTTCGGTCCCGCGCTGCTCCACGACTGCGAGACGATGCTCGCCGCGAACGCGGCGCGGGAACCCGGCTGCCAGCGCAGCCCGGCGCCGACCGTCGTGGGGAGGTCGTTGCGCGCCAGGACCGTCCCGTTCTCGCGCGCCCGCAGGCGGGAGTCGCTGCGCAGGAAGGCTGCGACGCGCAGCGACGGGACCGGCACCGCCACGAGGCTCGCCGAAGCGCCGAAGCCGTCGTAGCTCAGCTCGCTTGCCTCGAACGTGTCCACATAGGAGCTGTCCGCGAAGTCGCGTCCGGCGCGTACCCGTGCCGAGCCGGTGAGCAGGTGGACGCCGGCCCCGACGAACAGCTTCTGGGAGATCCGCGCGGCGGCCGTCACACGCAGATCCGCGACGGCGCCGTCGCTGGTATAGCGGTCGGTAACCGGGACGGGCACCCCACGGATCACCACGGTGTCGCGCGTCGAGACGTCGAATGACTTGTCGAGATAGGTGGCGAAGCCGCCCCCCACCGTGATGCCGTGACCGATCGGCCCCGACAGCCCCAGGACCGGAAAGCGCGTGGCGCGCACCCAGGTGCGGCCGTCGGGGAAATCGAGGGCCCGGTAGCTGGTCGCGTTCCCCGACGAGATGGTGAGGTGGTCGGCCCAGGCGAGCGGCGCGTCCACGAGCGCCGACAGGGCGTCGAAGGGGGCGAAGGCCCCCCCCGTGGCGCGGCTGCGCACGCTCTCGAAGCGCCCTGGCGTGCCCAGTCCCGACATGCCGAACTGCGAGTCCTGCGCGCCAAGCGGACGTGCGAGGATGCCGATCAGCGCGACGAGGAGCGCGAGGGGGTGGAGTGCGCGGCTCATGGGGCGAACGTAATCCGCGGAATGTACGTGATGCGCAACCTCGGCCGCTGCAGGGCAGCCCGCGAGGAGTAGAACCGGGCCTCGGCGAGCGTGACCCCATTCTGGAGGAATCCGGACAAGTGAACGCCCTGCTGCAGCACCATGGTGCGCGGCAGCATGGTATCCACCTGCCAACGCCGCAGGAGGTTGGTCACTTCGATCCGCACCGTGTCGGGAAGTCCCACGCGCATAATGGTGCTGTCCGGCGACAGCGTGGGATCGGCGAGGATCGACGTCTTGGCGCCGAAGTCCACCGCCGCCGCGTGCGCAAGCAGCTCGAAGGAATCCGACGGCACGCCCCGCACCGAGTCCGAAGGAATGAGGATGAGGGTCGCCCGGACGATCTGGGTCGAATCGAGGATGCTGCGGGGCACGTTGAGCCGCAGCAAGCTGCGCGCCTCCGGCAATCCTCCTACCAGGAGGTTGGAATCGAGGGCCGTCGGCCCGGGGGTGGTGACAAAACCGTCGAAGGCGCCTGGGCCGCCGGTACTCCGCGGAGCCTGCCGAAACGAGACGATCGTGCCGAGGGAATCGAAGCGATTGAACCAGAGAATGGACGGCGGCTGCCCATTGAACTGCTCACTCGCACTCAGGGAAATGCTGGCGAACGAGTCGGCCGTCACCCGGACGCCGAGCGCGACGCGCCCGGAGTCGGTCGTATCAAACGGCACGGCCAGCGAGTCGAACTTGAGGATCAGCCGGTACTGCACCTGACCGGTGACCGTGTCCATGACGATCCGATCGCCCGTGGTCGAGTCGAAATGGACGGTATCGTTGGCGATGACACTGTCCCGGATCTTTGGCCGCGCCAGCAGCGTGTCGATGTTCACGGAGCGGAGCAGCGCGGTGGCGAAGCTGTCGCTGACCGTTGGATCGCTGAACGTCGTGGTCGAGTCGATCGTCAGCGGCAGACGATAGACGTGAATCGTGAGGTTGGTCGCCTTTGCCTCGCGCCGTACAATGCGCAGCGCGACAAACACCGAGTCCGGCTGCAACAGCGGGCCGGTGGTCGTGTCGGGGGGGGCGATGACCCTTCGAAGCAGCGCGACGGGGTTGAACCGGAAGATCGCCCGGCTGGTGCGGACGCCCGGCAGACTCTCGGCGAGCATCACCGGAGCGCCGGGCGGGTCGACATAGCCGATCGGCCGGCCGTACGCGGAGTCGCGCGTGATCGCGGAGTCAAGGATCGTATCGTGCAGGACGATCTTCTCCGGCGGGCAGAAGTCGTCGCAGCGGCCGGGCGCCGTGAGATCCTCGGTACAGGCCAGCACGGCGACCACGGCCACGACGCCGAGCACGGCGAGCCGGCGGACGAGAAGGGTCACGGGTCGAGAGACTCCCGGGTGAAGGCGGCCGGGAGCAGCTCCCCCAGCGTCCAGTGACGTTCGCTCTTGGGTCCCGCCGAGATCACTTCCAGATCGAGTCCGAATTCGGCCAGCAGCTGGCGACAGGCGCCACACGGCGCCGCCGGCGGGTCCACCGCGGTCGTCACGGCGATGCGCGTGAACTTCCTCGCCCCCGCCGCCACCGCCGCCCCCAGCGCCATCCGTTCCGCGCAGATCGTCAGCCCGTAGGACGCACTCTCCACGTTCGTGCCGACGAAGATCCGACCGTCGGCCGCCTCGAGGGCCGCCCCCACGTGAAATTTGCTGTAGGGCGCGTGCGCGTGGCGCATCACCTCGCGCGCCCGCCCGATCAGCTCGGCGCTCACGCCGCGATCTCTCGAAGGAACGACGTCCCCGCCGCGAGCGGCCCCACCCCGAAGTACTCGGCCACCGTCGCGCCCAGGTCCGCGAAGCTGCGGCGCTCCCCGAGCGCCCGCGGGCGCACCCGCCCGCCCAACACCAGCACCGGCACGGCCTCCCGCGAGTGGTCCGTCGACGGGGTCGTCGGGTCGTTGCCGTGGTCGGCCGTCAGGATGATCAGGTCGTTCTCCCGGACGCGCGTCTCGAGCCGCGGGATCCAGGCGTCCAGCTCGAGCAATCCTCTATGGAACCCCGACACGTCGTTGCGGTGCCCCCAGCTCTGGTCGAACTCGATCACGTTCACGAAAATGAACCCCTCGGCCAGGCCGTCCAGCGCCGCTTCGATCAGCCGATACGTATCGGCGTTCGTGGGCGTGTGCTCGCTGGTGATGTTGCGACCCGCGAACAGGTCGTCCACCTTGCCGATGCCGACCCGGGGGATGCCCCGCTCCGCCAGAACGTCGAGCAGCGTCTTCCCCACCGGCTCGATCGAGAAATCGCGGCGGTGCGCCGTGCGCGTGTAGGCCCCCGGCCGCCCCACGAATGGCCGCGCGATCACGCGACTCACCGCCTGCTCCCCCACCAGCAGCTGCCGCGCGACCTCGCAGGCGCGGTACAACTCGTCGAGCGGCACCACCGCCTCGTGCGCCGCGACCTGGAAGACCGAGTCGGCGGACGTGTACACGATCCACTTCCCCGTCTGCTGGTGCTCCTCGCCCAGCTCGGCGATGATCGCGGTCCCCGAGGCGGCGGTGTTGCCGAGATACCCACGGCCGGTGCGTCGAACGAATTCGTCCAACAACGGCGTCGGGAATCCTTGCGGATACGTCCGGAACGCGCGCTCGAGCACGATGCCGCAGATCTCCCAGTGGCCGGTCGTGCTGTCTTTCCCCTGCGAGGCCGGGAGCGCGACGCCATACGCCGCCGTTGGGCCAACCCCGGGCCCAACCCCCGGCGCAAGCCCGGGGATACTCCGACAGGCGCCCAGCCCCAGACGCTCGAGGTTGGGCAGCGTGAGCCCGCCCACGGCGCGCGCCACGTTGCCGAGCGTGTCGCTGCCCGCGTCGCCGTACGCCGCCTGGTCCGGCGCCGCCCCGATGCCCACGCCGTCGAGCACGATGATCGCCGCGCGACGCTTCACGTGGCGATGCGCGGCAGCCGGGCCCCGAGCCCGGTCAGAAACTCGCGCTGCAACTCGCCGCTCCACGCCGCGAACTGATCGAGTGTGATGCGCCCCCCCCCACCATCCGCTTCGCCGACCAGCGTCGCCACGTCGCCCACCTGAACCGCCGTCCCGCCGGTCTCGACCATCACGTAATCCATCGTCACCAGTCCTACCACGGGGCAGCGGGCGGCGCGGAGCAGCACGTAGGCCTCACCGCCCAGACCCAGCGCCCGCCGCAGCCCGTCCGCGTATCCGATGCCGAGGGTGGCGACGGTCGTGTCGCGCGGCGCCGTCCAGGTGGCGTTGTAGCTGACGGTCTCGCCGCGGCGCACGGTGCGCACGCTCACGACGCGGGCGCGGATGCTCACCACCGGCCGGCCGCCGGGGATCCAATCGGCCGGGGCGCCGCCGTACAGGTACACGCCGGGGCGGACCATATCGAGCGCGAAGCGCCGGTCGCGCAGCGCCGCCGCGCTGTTCGCCACGTGCAGCAGCGGCGGTCGGCGCTCGAGGTGCGAGACGGCGCCGAGGAAGCGCTCCAGCTGTTCGTCGGCCGAGCGATCGCGGCGATCGGCCGAGTGAAACTGGGTGTAGCACCCTTCGAGGCGCGGCGTATCGAGCACGCCGGCGAGTGCCGCGATCTCGTCCCAGCGCACGCCCGCCCGGCTCATCCCGGTGTCGATGCCCAGATGAAAGGCGCCACCTTCCTGGGCCGTCCACGCGCGGATCGCCGCCGTCGTCTCGAGCACCGGGGTGAGCCGGTAGCGGGCGTAGAGATCGAACGTCTCCGGGCTCGCCGGGCTGAACACCAGCACCGGGCGGTCGAGCCCGGCGTCGCGCAACTCGATGCCTTCGGGGATCGTGGCGACGCCGAACCCCCACGGGTCGACGGCGTCCAGCGCCCTGGAGACGCCGACGGCTCCGACCCCGTATCCATTCGCCTTCACCACGGGGAGGAGCCGGGTACCCGCGGTGCGCGCCACCGCCCGGGCGTTCTCGACCACAGCGGCGAGGCTGACTTCGATCCAGGCGCTGCTCGACCGGCCGATGGTTGATGCGCTCACAGGCGCGGGAAACTAATCGCCGCTCGGCGCTAATTGCAACCGCGCGCTAGCTTTGGGTCCATGTCACGCGGCGCGCGTTCAGCGTTACAGCAGGCCAATCGCCTCCAGGAGGACGCGGCTCGCATCGGCTTCGACTGGCCGGATGCGCAGGGTCCTCTGGACAAGGTAAAGGAAGAGATCGCGGAGCTGGAACGAGAAGGCCGGGATGGGGGATGGGGGAAGCGGGAGGCGGTGATCGATGAGCTGGGTGATCTCCTGTTCGCCGTGGTGAATCTGTCCCGCAAGCTCGGCGTCGACCCGAGTCAGGCGCTGCAGCGAGCCAACGGGAAGTTCACCCGGCGCTTCGAGCAGGTACGGCGCCTGGCGCAGGACCGGGGATTGACGCTGGGGCGGGCAAGTCTGGCTGAGCTGGACAAACTGTGGGACGAAATCAAGAAGACGGAGGAGGACGCGTAGGTCACGGCCACAACTTGTACAGCGTCCGCGGGAACGCGATGGCCTCGCGGATGTGCGGGATGCCGCAGATCCACGCCACCGTGCGCTCGACGCCGAGCCCGAACCCCGAGTGCACGAAGGTGCCGTACTTGCGCAGGTCGAGATACCAGCCGTACGCCGCCTCGGGGAGCTGCTCTTCGCGGATGCGCGCCAGCAGCTTGTCGTAGTCGTCCTCGCGCTGGCTGCCGCCGATGATCTCCCCGTACCCCTCCGGCGCCAGGAGGTCGTTGTTCAGCACGGTGCGCGGGTCGGCGGGGTTCTCCTTCATATAGAAGGCTTTCACCTTCTTGGGATAGTTGTAGACGAACACCGGCCGGTCGAACTGCTTGGCGAGCAGCGTCTCCTCCTCGCCGCCGATGTCGCGTCCCCACTCCATGGTGCCGCCCAGACTCTTGAGCCTTTCGACGGCGTCGGTGTAGGAGATGCGGGGGAACGGCGGGGCGATGCGCGCGAGCGGCGCCGTGTCGCGCTCCAGCTCCGCGAGCTCCGCGTTGCGGCGCTCGAGGCACCGGGCCACGATGTAACTGACGAAGTCTTCCTGGAGCCGCATGTTGTCGTCGGAGTCGTTCCAGGCGACCTCCGGCTCCACCATCCAGAACTCGGTGAGATGCCGGCGCGTCTTCGATTTCTCGGCGCGAAACGTGGGGCCGAAGCAGTACACCTTGCCGAGGGCCGCCGCCGCCGCCTCTACGTACAGCTGGCCGGTCTGGGCGAGGTAGGCCTTCCCCAGATCGAAATAGTCCGTTGCGAACAGGGTGCCGGCGTGCTCGCCGATGGAGCCCGTGAGAATCGGCGTATCCACGAGCGTGAAGCCGCGCTCGTAGAAGAAGTCGCGGACCGCCTGGATCACCTCGTGCCGCACCCGCGCGATCGCCACCTGGCGCCGGCTGCGCAGCCACAGGTGCCGGTGCTCGAACAGGAATGCGGTCCCGTGCTCCTTGGGGGTGATGGGGAAGTCGTGACTTGCGCCCAGGATCGCGAGGTCGCTCGCCGTGAGCTCGACCCCGCCCGGCGCCCGCGGATCGGCGCGGACCGCCCCGGTCACCGTCACGGAAGTTTCCTGGGTTAACTTCCCGAACGCCTCCCACGCCGTGCCGGGAACCTCTTTCTTGGAGAGGACCGCTTGCAGGTAGCCCGTGCCGTCGCGCAGCACCGCGAACGCGATCTTCCCGGACGAGCGCGTGGTCGTCACCCAGCCGCGCACGGTGACGGTCTGTCCGACGAGTTGCGGCAGCTCCTCGATGCGATGCGCGTCCGGCATAGGCGCGGCATCATAGTGGCGCTGTTCTGCAGTGTCAACGCGATCGCCTGCGTGCCGGTGGTGAAGCCGGGCCCCGACCGCCAGGAGGCCGGCTGGCCCGCGTACCTGGGCACGCTGCGCCATGACGCGTCCGCCGCCGAGACGCTGAATCCCGATCCGCGCCCGCTGTGGCGCACCGACGCGGGCCGGGCGGTGGCGGGCAGCCCCGCGCTGGGGGAGACGATCCTCGCCGCCGGCACGACCGACCGCACCGTGGTGCTGCTCGATCGCGCCAGCGGCGACGTGTTGTGGCGCCAGCGGGTTGGCGGCACGATCCGCGCCGGACCGCTCCTCGACCAGGACCGCCTGTACGTCGCCACCCAGCTCACGCCCGAGGGCAAGGTGTACGCGCTGCGCCTCAAGACCGGCAAGCCGCTGTGGGAGGTGAAGCTCGGCAGCGTCGCGGCCCCGCTCGCCCTCGACGGCGATGCGTTGATCGCGGGGACCGAAGGAGGCCTCGTGGCGCGGCTCGACACGGAAACGGGTCGGATCGCCTGGCGGCGGCGCCTGGCGGGCTCGGTCCGGGCGGGACCCGTGGCGGTAGGCGGTCACGTCGTCGTCGCCACGACCGCCGACACGCTGTTCTTGCTGTCGCGGCAGACGGGGGAAATCGAGGCGCGGATGGCGACCCCGGGAGCGGTGCTCAGCACCCCCGTCGCCGACGGCGGTCGTGTGTATCTCGGCACGACAGAGGGTCACGTGCTCGCCGTGACGGTGCCTGAACTGGTGGTCGCGTGGGATCACGCCGCGGGCGACGCCGTGTACGGCGCCCCCGCCCTCGCGCGCGACACTCTGTACGTGCTCACCCGCGGCGGACGGTTGTGGCTCATTCCGATCGCGAGTCACGGCGGCGCGCGCTCCTTCGATCTCAACGTGGTCGCGGTGGCCGGGCCGACGCCCGTGCACGCGGGCGTCCTGGTCGGCAGCGTCTCCGGCGAGGTGCTCCTCGTGAGCACCGCCGACGGGCAAGTGCAGTGGCGCACGCAGCTGGACGGGCCCATCGACGAGCCGCCGCTGGTTCGGGACCGGGAGCTGTTCGTCGTCGCCGGCCGCGGCGATATTCACGCGTACCGATGATGCGCCCGTTGATCGCGGTTCTTGGGTTGATCCCGTCGCTCCTCGCGGGGCAGATGGTTGCACGACGGCACGTCGGCACGTCCCCAGCAGACTCGTCGGGCGACGTGCCGTCGTGGCAACGTGCGACGGGGGGCTGGGTGCGCGGGGGAGTCGTGCATTACGGCAAATGGCTGCTCGCCGCCGGCGCCGTCGGCTTCACGATCCTGGGCGAGCACGAGCATCGCCGCTCACAGCGCTTCTGGACCCAGCTGCTCCGCATGTGCCAGGCGGAGAATCAGAGCTGCGCCGTGGACGACTCGGGACGCTACCTCGACTACCAGGCGGAGCTGTTGTACCAGGAGTCCGTGTACTATGACCACCGCGCCCGCCGCCGTCTCGTCGCCGGCCAGCTGTCGCTGCTTGGCGCCGCCGCGATGTTCATCGCCGACTTGAGCCACAAAGGGGAGAAGCCGGACAACATCCCGTTCCGTGGAATGACGGTGATGCCGGTGAGGGATGGCGTAGGGATCGGGATGCGAGTCGCATTCTGAATAGTGCGGAATGTGGAATTCGGAATGCGGAGTGTCATGGCTAGCGTCGTGGCGCGAACGACCTCCGCGTGCAACTCCGCATTCCGCACTCCGCATTCGCTTACCCCACCCGGAACAGCTCAAACCCCCGCTCGTATCGTTGTACGATGCGCTCGCGGTACGCCGCGTGCTCGGGCCGCGCCAGCGCCGGATCGTCCGCGATGATCCCGGCGGCCGCGCCCCGCGCCGTCTCGAGCAGGTCCAGGTCGCGCGTGAAATCGGCGTAGCGCAGCGCGACCCCGCCCGACTGCCGCGCCCCGGCGAGCTCCCCCATGCCGCGCTCCTGCAAGTCCAGCTCCGCGATCGTGAAACCGTCGGTCGTGTCGCAAAACGCCTTGAGGCGCGGCGCCGCTTCGGCCGAATCGGAGAGCAGGATGCAGTGGCTCGCCGCCGCGCCCCGGCCCACCCGGCC
>Ga0209375_1001220_pt1 | contig 19650 bp, 17 predicted proteins | sample GraSoiAngelo_131_FD_185888 | JGI IMG/M metagenome (GOLD analysis project Ga0209375, IMG submission 185888) | Grasslands soil microbial communities from the Angelo Coastal Reserve, California, USA - 14_0929_02_30cm (SPAdes) (version 2) | ecosystem: Environmental > Terrestrial > Soil > Grasslands ... | reverse complement strand
CCGGCAAAAACCGCCGACTCCCTCCGACCAGCGGAGTTCGAAACCAGAAGACCGACAAGAGCGGCAGAGTCAGACGAACTTTGGAAGTCGCGAAAAAGAAACCCTGCATTACTTTCTGCGCTTTCTTCCCCGCTACTGGAAGAAAATCTTGCTTGCCATTCTGGGCTTGCTGTTCGAGGCCGTACTCGGCGTCATGCGTCCTTGGCCGCTCAAAGTGGTGATTGATCGGGTGCTTTCGCACAAACCAAGCCGCGTGCCTCTGATCCACCAGTGGCTGGACGCCGCGCCCTTCACAAGCATGCAAATCTTGTACGGCGCCTGTGCGGCTGTCCTTCTTATCGCGATCGCCACCGGTCTAACCGTTTACTGTTATACCCGCCTAATCGGTAAAGTCGGCCAGCTTTTCGTTTATGACCTGCGGCGGGACCTGTTCGCCCATATGCAGCGTCTGTCCCTGCGTTTCCACGACACGCAAAGGACGGGCGACCTCACAACGCGGTTGACGTCGGACATTCAATCGATCCAAGACTTCATTACGAGCGGCGTCACCTCCTTCTGCAGCAACGCGCTGTTGCTGACCGGGATGGCTGTCCTGATGTTCTGGGTCAACTGGAGGTTCGCTTTCGCTACCCTCTCGATTTCGCCGCTGATGTTCTGGATCGTTTATCGTCACAAACTCCTCATCAAGCGCGCGACGCGCAGAGCGCGCGCCAGCACCGGACTGCTGGCCGCGCTTGCGCAAGAAACGCTAGCCTCCATTCGCATCGTCCAAGGGCTGGCGCAAGAGGACCAGATCGACGACCGCTTCCAGGCACAAAGCGAAACCACTCTAGAGGCCTTCTTGGAGAGCGTGCGGTATCAGGCGCGGATCGCGCCCGTCGTTGATTGCTTATCAGCCATCGGGCTAACCATGGTGATGTGGTACGGCGCCAGATGCGTTCTTAACGGCCAGCTCACAACCGGCGATGTGATCATTTTCTTTGCTTATGTGAATAACTTCTACACTCCCATGAAGTCCATTTCACGTTCGGCGAATACCTTTACGAAGGCCAGTGTAGGCGCCGAGCGCATCGTCGAGGTTTTGCAGCATCGCAGTGAGGTCAGAGACCGCAAACGCGCGCGGCCAGCCCCCCGATTCAAGGGAGCCATAGAATTTCGAAACGTCTGCTTTGAATACGAGCCAGGCGTAACCGTTCTTTCCAACATCAACCTTTCCATCAAACCGGGAGAGAAACTCGCCATAGTCGGGGCCACCGGTGCCGGGAAAAGCACGCTGGTGAGTTTAGTTCCCCGCTTCTACGACCCGACTGGAGGCGCGGTCATGATCGACGGACAAGACATTCGGAATTATTTCCTTCGCTCGGTCCGCGAGCAGATCAGTTTGGTCCTTCAGGACTCGTTGCTTTTGAGCGGTACGATCCGGGACAACATCACATTTGGTCAGACGGACGCAACCGACGAGGAGATCTCGGCCGCCGCCAGGACCGCCAACGCGGACGAGTTCATTTGTCGGCTTCCCGAGGGCTACGATACGCGCGTGGGAGAAAGGGGAACCACTTTATCCGGCGGGCAGAAACAGCGAATTGCTATCGCCCGTGCCGTGCTGCGCAACGCGCCTATTTTGATTCTCGACGAACCCACCAGCGGTCTCGATGCCCACGCCGAGCACACGGTCATGAACGCGCTGGAGCGGGCGGCAGCCGGACGCACTACGCTCATCATCGCTCACCGCCTCAGCACCGTGCGCCTTGCAGATCGCATTGTCGTGCTTGACGGGGCGGGCATCGCGGAGGCAGGTACTCACGCGGAACTCCTGGCGCGCAACGGCCGGTACGCGCATCTTTATCAACTTCAGGTCTCCCCGCACCAACCCGCGGTCTTCACACCAGAAAATCCGCTAACCTGACGGACAAGACGAGCCACTCGGGAACAACCGCGGAAGGACCTCGCGGCCACCTTTTGGGGACGCAAGAGCAACCTCGGCGAATGCCTCATCGCTGACGGGGCGCCACGCTCGATACGAGTCCCTACCTGTACTTGAGGGCAAGAAAGGCCGAGCACCATTTTTTGGTCTTCTGCACAGTAGATCGTTGGCATGCCCAAGGCTTAAGGTTTCGAGTCCGGCCTATACAACAGGCGAACCACGGCGGGCTGTTTTGGCCCGCAGTTGCAGTCGAGGGCTCTTCCCGCATTCCAACTTAACGCCTGACGGGGAAAACAAGAAAGAGAGACGTGATTATGAACCGTGTTGGTGTGGCTTCGCTTTGCTTGCTCTGCGCAATTGCGTTTGTGAATGCTGGATGCACCGGAAAGGTTGCTGCCACAAATAATCCGCCTCCCGTGATGCCCTCGATCGCCACGCAGCCAACGAACCAGACGGTGACCATCGGGCAGACCGCCACGTTTATGGTAGTGGCCGCGGGTACGGCACCGTTGAGTTACCAGTGGCAGGAGAACGGCACGGCCATCAGCGGGGCGACTTCAGCCAGCTACACCACCGCGGCCACAAGTTCGTCAGATAACGGAGCCAAGTTTCAAGTGGTGGTTAGCAACTCTGCGGGGAGCGTCACAAGCAACGCGGTCACGCTTATGGTCAATGCGGCGGCAGCAGCACCCTCGATCACCACGCAGCCAGTGAACCAGACAGTGACGGTGGGACAGACCGCCACGTTCACGGTGGTGGCCACAGGCACAGCACCGTTGAGTTACCAGTGGCAGAAGAATGGCACGGCCATCAGCGGGGCGACTTCGGCTAGCTACACTACCGCCGCGACGACTTCTTCCGATAACGGCGCGCAGTTCGTTGTGGTGGTCAGCAACTCCGCGGGGAGCGTGACAAGCAACGCCGCCACGCTTACGGTCAATGCGGGAGCGGTAGCACCCTTGATCACCACGCAGCCGGCGAACCAGACGGTGACTGTGGGGCAGACGGCCACGTTCACCGTGGTAGCCACGGGCACGGCACCGTTGAGTTACCAATGGCAGAAGAACACAACCGCTATCAGCGGGGCGACTTCGGCCAGCTACACCACGCCCGCGACGACCTCCGCAGACAACGGTGCCAAGTTCGTCGTGGTGGTGAGCAACACGGCAGGCAGCGTGACCAGCAATGCCGCCACACTCACGGTGAACAGCGCTGCGACGGCGCCTTCCATCACCACGCAACCGGCCAGCCAGACAGTGACGGTGGGTCAGACGGCCACCTTCACGGTGGTAGCGACAGGCACCGCGCCCTTGAGCTACGCTTGGAGGAAAAACGGCACGGCCAGATCGGGGGCCACGGCAGCGAGCTACACCACTCCGGCCACCACCTCCTCGGACAATAGCGCGCAGTTCACCGTGACCGTTAGCAATGTCGCCGGCAATGTGACCAGTAATCCTGCCACCCTCACTGTGACGACCGGCACTGGTGGTGGCACAATGCCGCAGTTTGGGCACGTCTTTATTGTCGAAGGAGAGAACACGAGCTTTAGCAGCACCTATAGCAGCAGCAACATGCCGTACCTGACCTCCCTCGCCAACCAGTACGGGGTGTCCCTGCATTATTGGGCCGATACCCATCCCTCGATTGGCAACGACTTGAACTTGGCCAGCGGCGTGATTTCCACTAACAACGATAGCGCTACCCCCTCCAGTCTGCCGCTGGCGATTGACAACATCGCCCACGAGGTGGAGCAGGCGGGCAAAACCTGGAAAGACTACGCGGAGAGCGACCCGAACATCAGCGGCTGTGGAGGCCTGAAGAGCGGCACCTATTTCGTCCGCCACGATCCGCTCAAGTACTTTACGAACATTAACACGGCGAATTTTGTTTGCTTCAGCCAATTCGCCACGGACTTGGCCAATAATACGCTGCCGAATTTTTCCTGGCTGGCGCCGAACGGCTGCGATGACGCCCATGACTGCTCGGTCGGCACGTTCGACACCTGGCTGAAGACCGAAATCGGCCCACTCCTGGCGAGCAGCTATTTTCAACCGGGGGGCGACGGCTTGCTGATTATCACCTTTGATGAGGACGACAAGGGAGGCACTCCCAGCTGTACTACCACGACGGTTGGGCAAGGCTGCGGCGGTCAAGTCGAAACCGTGGTGGTCAGCGCGCGGAGCAAGCTGGCGTACCAGTCCACGGCCGGTGATCCCGCCAACTTCAACAGCACGTACGATGAAGCAAGCATCCTGCGCACGATCGCTGATGCGCTTGGACTGAAGACGTCCGGCCTGGGTGCAGCAGCCGCGCGGGTGCCCATGGCGGACTTCTTTCAGTAGCGCGATGCTCCGCCGCGAGCTGCAGAGAAGAAGCGGGCCGCGCACATTAAACCGAAGTTGCATGTGGAACTTCCGATTAAGCGGTAGTCACCTAGGCGTCGACGACAGTGGCATCGTCGGCGCCTTGAACTGTACCGGCGATGCTCACGGCGTCTTTCCGCTACACCGCATAGCGAGCCTCGTTTTGCGAACTTGGTTGAATGTCACAACCTGCGCCGAGCCGCATACTTTGTAGAAATGGGCCCAATCTGTTCTTTAGTCACTTGCCCTTTTTTCTTTGCTTCTCTGCGTCAGGCGGCGGTTGCTCTGGCCGTCGTCGCCGCCGAGGCGGAAGACGCAAGCAAGGCATTTCTTGAAGGCATTCCTGACAAGCACGGCCCTACCGGTTCGTCCACGCCGTTCAGAGCAAGACCCGATGCCCATGACCATTCCGACTTCTACGTCGCGCCAGAGGCAGCGGCCCTCGTTCCTTTTCCGCAGTGCGTTTTAAGCATTTCTCTCTTGCCGGTTCAAGACAACACCTGATTGTCAATAACGCGCCTTTCGCGAAGAATTAACACGACATTTACCAAAGACACGAGCGCACTTTAAGGAGGGCGAATGGGTCTTGGTAGAGTTCCGGCCGGGGAAGCATTTTATGCTCAAGTTCTTCCTACCTGCGACTGTCGCCCAACCGGGACCGCGCTGGGAAGTACCCCCCGTTGCACGACCAACATAATACCGGTCGAGAAAGCTCGCTAGCTTAACCAGTCCAAGCTGCCCGACATACGAAGAAAGAGGAGGGCCTCCGCGAAAGTGCCGGCGAAGACGAAGCAGTGAACTCCCTTGGTACCGCCGATTTTCCAGAGCGAAGGCGGACGACTAGCGACTTTGCTATTTTTTTTTGCGGCAGCACCCGACGCTATCGCGTGTCGCCAAGAAACGTTGCTGCCAACCTAACTGCCCTTTAGGACCAATGACGCGATGTAGGAAAAGGCGAACCCTCGGCCCCGTATTTTGTCCAGTCGGAACGGAGGACGCGAATGAATCAGCTCGAGAAGGATGACAACGCAACGTGCGTCATGACCTACTCTCACGATGGGTTTGGACTGGGGCATCTGAGAAGGAACACGACAATCGCTTCGGTCTTGGCCCGCCAGGTTCCCGACTCCAGCGTGTTAATGATGATCGGGTGCCCCTCGGGGGCGGTGTTCAGGCTGCCAACGGGCGTGGACTTCATCAAGCTTCCTTCGGTCGTCAAACGCCAGACTGGAGTTTGGTTGCCGTTACGGTTGCGGATTGGCCTGGAGAAGACCAAAGCTCTGCGCGTCGCGACAATCCACGAGGCTGTTCGCGTGTTTCACCCGCAGATCCTTCTCGTGGATCACGTTCCGGTGGGGATCTGGGGGGAGTTACTGCCCTCTCTCAAGATGTTGCAACGGCGGGGCGACAGACCGACCATCGTCCTCGGCCTTAGGGATATTTTGGACGCCCCGGAAGTTACCCGCACGCTCTGGGAAAGGGACGGAACCTACGAAGCAATCCGCCGCTATTACGACGAGATCTTCATCTATGGCCGCAAGGAGATCTTCGATACCGGGGCCCACTATGGACTGGATGGGGAGTTCGCGGCGAAATTGCGCTACGTCGGATATGTATGCGAAAAGGAGCCGTACAGAAGTCAAAACGAGATGCGCAACGAGCTCCAGGTGAAGGACAAATTGTTGGTGGTCACCGGGGGCGGCGGAGCGGACGCCTTTCCGATGATGTTGGAGTGCATGAAGGCTTTGAGGCTATTGGGCCCAAGCGCGGGTCCGGAGGCCATCTTTATAACCGGGCCTTTGATGGAGGGCGGTCAGCGCGAACACCTGCGCGAGTTAGCAAACGGGTTAAAGGTCCGAGTCCTGGTCCATGTAGACGATCACTTGAGCTACATGAATGCGGCCGACTTGGTGGTCACCATGGCAGGCTACAACACCCTGTATCAGCTTCTGCGGCTGCGCAAGAAGGGACTGGTCATTCCGCGTTCCGGGCCAAGCGCGGAGCAGCAAACACGCGCGCGACTATTTGCTCGGCTCGGCCTCGTCGACATCGTCCATCCGGGCGAATTGTCTCCCAAGAGGATGGCCGACAAGTTGATGGACGACCTGGAGCGGACGGATTACCCACTGTATGAACCAGGGATTGACAGCACCGGGGGCCAAAAAGCTGCAAACCGTCTGGCCGAGCTCCTCATAACGGCCCGCACCTCGCCCACTGCTTACCACAGTGGACGCAGCGAGCGCGAAACTTGGATACACGGCTAGCACTTGACCGCACCCTTGGCAGACTCTCTACTGACCGAAGAACGGAGGCACAAGCGGGCGGCATCCCTCTACTCTATTCGCTAACAAAAAACACAGCGACGCGCCAGCTTAAGGCGAGATGTGACTTGCAACAGGGCTATGCTTGCTCCCAGTATTCGCGAGAAGCACAGCTTTGGTTTAAGTTGCAGGAGAATTGGAGTCGAACGCACGTCAAAATCCAGCTTTCCAGCGGAGAGCCAAAAACGAATCGATCAGCGCAGTTTCGCCCCGACCACTTCCTCATAAGGGATTTACCTGCTCTGAGTTGGAGAAAGACACGCGATTGCCGAGGGAAATCTTTCCAATCTAATTTCCAAATACCCTACCCGACCAAGAGGGTCAAAACCTCGGAGGGGCCATGAACATAGCGAACAAGTTAGGGACCTGCTCGAAGTGCCTTGCAATCGGTTCAGCGCTAATCTTGATGGGCATCCTTGCTGGTCGAGCGACGGCGCAAAGCGTCGTCAAAGTTTCTGGCACGCAAGGGAACTGGCAACTCACTCTTAACGGCCAACCCTACTACATTAAAGGCCTGGATTATGGGCCGGACCTCAAGACCACCCAGAGCACCACAAACGCCTACGCGGCGGACCTCGTAGCGACGGGAGCCAATACGACGCGCACATGGGGAACGGGCTCCACCACCGCCAATCTGCTCGCAGCCGTGGACAAATACAACGCGCACGTGGTCATGGGCTTCTGGTTAAACCAGAACGTAAACTACTGCACCGCGAGCAATCTGAATACGACTCTGAACCAGATCGTCAACTGGGTGAACACCTATAAGAATGACCCAGGCGTGCTGATCTGGGACATCGGCAACGAGGTGATTTTGCAAGCCCAGAACTATTTCTCCGGCACGACGCTCGAGAACGACCGCGTCTGCTATGCGCAGTTCGTGAATCAAATCTCGCAGGGCATCCACGCGGCGGATCCAAATCACCCAACCACTTCTACGGACGCCTGGACCGGGGCCTGGCCATACTACGCACAGTATTCACCGGACTTGGACCTGCTCGCGGTAAACTCCTACGGCGGAATCTGCACGGTCCAGAGTGCTTGGGCCAGCGGCCCGAGCAACAACGGCGTGTCCTACAGCAAGCCCTACATCGTTACCGAGTTTGGGCCTTCCGGTGAGTGGGAAGTTCCGAATGATTCCAATGGCGTGCCGCTCGAGCCCACCGATCTACAGAAGGCCGCAGCATATCCTAATGCCTGGGCGTGCATCACGGGCTCTGACGGCAACGGTGCTGCTGGAGTGTCGCTGGGCGCGACCGCGTTCATTTATGGCAACAAGAACGATTTCGGGGGTGTCTGGTTCAACGACGAATACACTACTGTCCGCGCCGGTTTAAAAGAGCAGCAGTTTCGCCGGTTTGACCGGCAGCAGTCGATGTGACTTTTCGCGTGCGGGCACATGAGGCCGGGACCGAAGGGGGTGAGCACACGGTCTTGAGCTGGAGTTTTTTCCCTGCGCCCTGATTCAGTCCAAGGGAAGACCTCCCGCGCCGTCAGCAGGAACGGGAACGCTAGAGCATTGGGCGTGGCTGGTGTCGAGCCGGACCAATTCGATCACCAGATAAAGTTTATCGGCAATGTTGACTTTACCCGCCACACAATCGGCCTGGCCAGGCACGAAGGGGTGGCTTTGCTGGAGTCATGCAGCCGATAAACGCTGCGTGTCGTGGTCAACCAGCGGCAACACTTGCACACGACCCCCGTACTCCTTCCGCGCGAACAACGTGTGATTGGCGCTCACAGACAAGAACGCGGCACGAGAATATCAGAACTTTAGAAAATTACTTCCGAGAGTTTTCATTTTTTTTTCGGATATAGAGACTGCCATAGAGTTTTTTACCGCGTCCCCGCCGATGGGGCGCTGCTCACTAAACCGGCAGAATTGCTGCTCTTTTAGGCCGGTGCCGACATACACTACTTCCATGACGAGGCGCCTCTCCTACTACTCGCAGTACAAGATGTACACGGGAGCGGCATCCACGGCCAATCAACCGCCCGCTTGTCAAAGTATGACGTTAAGCCAAACATGCAATATTCCGCCGGGCGGCACCTTTACAGTGACAACCGACTTCGTCGATCCTGAAAACGACCCCACGACCTTCAACATTATGCTCAGCGAAAAGTACATCAACGGCAGTACGTCTCTCTCCAATGCCACCTTCACGCCGACCGGCCCGCAGACCTTTTTCGTAACAGCGCCCAATACTGCTGGAGTGTGGAAGATTTACGTCTACGCGTTTGATGGCCACAATAACGTAGGTATTGAATCCGCTTCGTTCGCGGTCCAGTAAGAGGAGTCCTATCGTGTTCCGACACCGAAAAATTGGATGTGCGATCTCGCGAGCGCAATCACTCGGTCATCCACCCTGCGGCTCCGGCGTTTTGATCACGTTGGCAGCTTGCGGTCCGCTCGGACCATGGGCGATTTCGAATTCAACCGAGTCCCCTTCACTCAAAGTTCGGTATCCCGCGGCCAGGATTGCCGTGTAGTGGACAAATACATCCGGGCCACCCGCGTGCCCGATGAAGCCGTAACCTTTGGAATTATTGAACCATTTGACCTGGCCGTGCATGTGCTCTCCTTCTCCGAGTTCTCCTGTCCTCGCACTGCTGTTTTCTGCTTTTCAACACGCTGCTCGAAGTGTTTTACGACATGGACTGGGTTTCGAAGGAATACTCAAGACGGGCGGTCTGCTCATTGGGCGCAGTCGGCAACGCTGACAGGAACCAGTAGTTACGGATTCACGCATGGTCCATCTCGCGCTTTGCGATGATGGTGACCAGGAGCAGCGACGAGCCCACGCGGAACTCTGACAAGTGTCCGAGCTCGGTCGCCTGGACGAGTTCATCATTGACATAGGTTCCGTTGGTCGAGTCCAAGGCACACAGCCGGATCGCGCCATGGCTCACTCCCAGGGCGCAGTGCAAACGAGATAGCTTCGGGTCGTCGATTTCGATATCAGCGCCGCCCCCCGCACCTCCGATGCTAATGCGTGGTTTGTGGATTTGATGGGTGATTCCCTTCGACGGCCCTGTGATGATCGAGATCGTGATGGTCTTGTCCTTCGGCAGTTCAAAGGCGGTCCGGCCCTCGACTGGGACGTTCGCGCTAAGCACAGGAGCTCGGCCGTTAGGGGGTTCTTGTGGTCGCAAAGCTGCCTGCTCCGGGGCGGCCAAGGGCAGAGGCCCGGATGCGCCGTCTAAGGTCGACCACCCGTACCGCATTGGACGTGACGCCACGTGTCGATCTCCCCGACCGCCCAGTGCTTGACCATCGCTCGATTGCATCTCAGAATGACCTCATCGCCCAATCGCTCGCGGAGGCTCCATTTGCGGCTCATCCTTGTATAAGGGTATAAGGCATCCCGCTTGCCAAACTCAGGGGAAATAACTCCAATGATTGCAACCCGGTTAATGAGTCTCGCCCGGGGAAGGACAACACACCTGTGTTGCAGCAACCCAGCAGACCTCCCAGATGGCGACCAGCGGAGGTTCTGGTTGCTCCCTTTTAGCGTGTGTAGTTGGGCACGATCTTAGGGGCGGAAAGCGAGCAAACCATGACGATTCAATACAATAGGCGGGGACAGCGTCCACAACTGGTCCATTCCCGGAAGGGCTAAGTTTCGGTCAAAGTTGGCCAATCGAATGCTTTGTCAGGGGCAATCCGTTGGCGCGTAGAATGGAGGCAAGGGATTGCGGGCTACCCGTCTGGCAAGGGGGCTTATGCTGGCACTGCTCGAGCGCGAGCGGAATCTAGGTGCGGTCCACACGGCATGAAGTTGCCAGCTGAGCGGACAAGTTTTGAGAAATTCAAAACAGAAAGGAAGACCGAGGCAGATTGCTAAATAGTGCTTCACGAGGTCGCGGAGAGCCGCATGGGAGAGCAACTGCAAATTCTCATAGTTGACGATGACCAGTCGACTTGCCGGTGGTTGGATGCGGTGCTGACCGCCGAGGGTTACCGGTGCCGCATTGCCCACAGCTCTGAGGAGGCAGAACCGTTGCTCGATGAGGGTGCGTTCCACCTAGCCCTGCTAGACATTTACCTGGGAAACAAGAACGGCCTGGAGTTTCTCGAGAAACTCAAATCGCTGCAGCCGGCATGCAACTGCGTGATGATGACGGCACATGCAAGTATGGAAACGGTAGCGCGTTCGGTCGCCAAAGGAGCGCTCGAATATCTGAGCAAGCCTCTTCTGATCGACGATCTGCTGGCGGTTGTGCGAAGGATGGAAACCCGGCGCCAGCAGCCATCCCAGACCGCGAAAGAAAGCCTTGCTCCCGACACGGCGATCGTCGGCCGCAGCCCCAAAATGTTGGAAGTTTACCGTGCCATAGCCCGGGTAGCGCCGAGTACGGCCAGCGTGCTGATCACTGGAGCGAGCGGAACCGGGAAAGAGCTAGTGGCGCGCGCCATACACGAGCACAGCAGGCGCGCAGGGAAACCCTTCACTCCGATCAATTGCGGATCCTTCCCCGAAACGATTCTCGAGAGCGAACTTTTTGGCCACGAAAAAGGTGCGTTCACCGGAGCGGACAGCAGTCGCGCCGGACTGTTTGAAGCCACCAGCGGCGGCACGCTTTTCCTGGACGAGATTTCCGAGACGAGCCTAAGTTTTCAGGTGAAGTTGCTTCGCGTCTTGCAGGAGCAGCAGGTGCGCCGCCTGGGATCAAATACCTTCACCTCGGTGGACGTTCGGATTGTGGCGGCGACGAACAAGAATCTCAATTCGCTCATACCATCGGGACAATTTCGCGAAGACCTCTATTACCGTATCAGCGTGATAACCATCGACCTCCCCTCCCTCGAGGAGCGGCTTGAAGATATCCCGCTGCTGGCCGAGCACTTCCTCGCGCAATTCAATCAGCGCAACCAGCGCCAGGTGACCATCAGCGAAGGTGCAGTTCGACGGTTGACTTCTTTACGGTGGCCGGGTAACGTCCGCGAGCTCGAAAATCTAATCGAACGGCTTGCCATCTTTAGCGCCACCGGCCAAATCACGGCGCAAGAAGTCGAGAGGGAGCGTACCGAGCGGGCCGGGGCGGCCAGGGGATCAGAAAACCCGGCCTCCACACTCGGCGGAAAGCTTGAAGAGATCGAGCGTCAGGAAATTCTTCGTGTATTGCGCGAAGCCAAGGGTAACAAATCCCTGGCCGCTCGGATGCTCGGGATTGAGCGAAAGACCCTCTATGAAAAGGCGCGCCGCCTGGCCATTGATTTGCAGTCGAGGCCGTCATGAAGATTTTTGGAGAACTGCATCCGGCAAAGAATCACACTCAGGCCAAGCGATGGCTGCTGCTCAATGCGATCCTCCTCACCGTCGTGGGACTACTGGGCATGAGTTATCCGGTCGAGGAACTGAGCCGCCGGATTGCAGATTTGAACTTTCGTTTGCGAGGGACGCGAACGACTTCGCGTGATGTGGCCCTCGTGCTCATTGATGACGCCAGCCTGAACCGCTACGGTCGTTGGCCCTGGAAACGCTCGATGCTGGCACGCGTCGTCCGAGCGGCGGCCGCGCAACAACCCAAAGCACTCGGCCTCGACATTCTGCTCTTAGAGTCGGAAGACGCAAAGAACGACAGGGAATTCGCAGCGGCGCTCAAGACGGCCGGCAACGCCGTCTTGGTGAGCAAGGTCAGCAATTCACAAGGGGGCGAACTCTGGGAGGAACCATTGCCCCTTTTTTCCCAGAGCGCCGTGGCGATAGGCCATGCCCAAGCAGTCCTGGGACCCGACAGCATTTGCCGGAGCGTTCCTGTTCAGGAATTAACCATCGAAGGAGCGCGCTGGGCGTTTGCCCTGGAAGTTGCCCGCGTCGCACTGCGAACACCGCTCGAAGATGACGGCCAATTCCTACGTCTGGGAAAAATTGGAATTCCCACCATCGGGGAGGCTTGGCAGCTCAAAGTGCCGGGAGTCGAGAGCGAGTCGCCGCGCTTTCTAGAAATCAACTATCGCGGACAGCTCCAGGCGGGAGAGACACCGCCACCATTTTTGGCCTTCTCGGTAATCGACCTATTGGAGAGGAGGACGCGCGACCAACTGAGAGGGAAAGTGCTGCTAATGGGATTTAGCTCCACGGAGATTGGGGACCGTTTACCCACTCCCGTCAGCGGACGAATTCCCATGCCGGGTGTAGAAATCCACGCGAACTTAGTAGATACGATCCTGGCCGGACGCGGCTTAAAGGCTTGGGGAACCCTACCGCAAGTGATCCTGCTGGTAGGCTTCACGCTCACTGCAACGTGGATGGTTTTGCGATCGCCGGGATGGCGGGGTTTGCTTTCGCTGATGACCCTGATTGCGGTTAGTTATCTCGGGAGCTATTTGTTGTTTGCATGGGCGCATCGCTTGATTGAGTTTGGCCCGTTTCTTTGCGCCGGTGTCCTGGCCGGGCCCGTAGCCCAGTTGCAGAATCTTATTGCGTTGGACAGAAGGGTTACCCAAGGGCTTCGCCAATTGCAGATTGCTCTGAGACCGTCAACGTCTGACAACCCACGCCATGTCTCCGCGGCTTTGCGCTCGGAAAAGAACCCGCCCGTCGGAGATCTGCACTGGAAAATCAATTTGTTGCAGGAACTGCAGACCGAGCTAACTTCTCTTTATGCGTTTGACGAAACTTTGTTGAATGCGATCGGGGACGGTCTCGCTGTCTTTGCCTCGGACAATCGCTTAGTCTTTTGCAATCCGCGGTGGCAAAGCCTTTGCGCGCGGCAAAATGGGAATCCCTCGGCTAACCTTGATGAGCTGGCGTCTTCCTTCAACGAGTCAACCCGTTGCAAATTACGTGACTCATTGGCACAGCCCGGCGGGCAGTTTGATTCCGAGGTGCTGTGGGGCGATAGTCTTTTTCAGTTGCGGGCCACGAGGCTGCCCTCCACGTCGGAAACGAATCCGGCTGGGTTGACGTTGCTGGTCGTGACCGATTTAACCGCTCGCCTGGAACGGGACCGAGCAAGAGCGGAGGCCCTGAGTTTTGTGACTCACGAGCTGCGCACGCCGCTGGTTTCTATTCAAGGGTTCGCTGAATACCTGTTGCGGTATCCCGGGCAGGCAGCCAGCAACGAAGCGGCAGCGACTATTTTCAGGGAATCGGGGCGTTTGGTGGCCATGATCAACACCTACCTCGATGTGCTGCGACTCGAAGCGGGTTCGCGGCCGCTCCGGCGGGAGAGTTTCGACGTCAGGGATACCGTGAATCAAGTGAAACAGGTGCTTCAACCGTTGGCGGAAGCTTCGAAGATCCTGGTTACGACCGAGATCGCTTGCGACCTACCTCCCATCGAAGGCGATCCGCACTTGATCGCGGGGGCCCTTCTTAACCTCTTGGGCAATGCCGTCAAGTATACAGCGCATGGAAAAGAGGTCAAACTTCGCGTGCTGGCCGAGAGCAACATGATCGTGATGGAGGTTTGGAACCCGGGTCCGGTCATTCCGCCTGACGACCTAGAGCGCCTCTTTGAACCGTTTTACCGAGGACCGGAGCGGGAAGGCGCGACTCCCGGTTGGGGCCTCGGGCTGGCCTTCGTCAAGCGCATCGCCGAGCAGCACGGAGGCAAAGTAGAGGCCAGCAGTGAACCAGAATTGGGTACATGTTTTCGAGTACACTTGCCGCCAAGCGGGTTCTATCCAGTGAGGAACTACAATGAAACGGCGTGCTTGCATTAACTCCGCAATTTTCTTGGTTCTGTTTTTTTCGATGGTAGGTCTAGCACCGGCTCAGGAGCCCAACACTGTTCCGGTAAACGCGCCATTCGCAGGGGCGACGATTTCCGAGTGGAAGGGCAAGATCCATGTGAGCCTGCCCGGCCAGTCCCCGTCGGCTCCCACGATCGGCGAAACGCTCCCCCCGGGTACGGTTCTCGAAACGGGTGGCGGAAAACTTTTGCTGCAACTCGCCGACGGTAGTCAGGTGCTCATCCGCGCGCACACGCGATTGACGGTAGAGCAACCGGCGCCTGGCGACCGCGGTTATTTCCAATTGCTGCTGGGGCGCATACGGGCTACCATCAACAAACGCACGGGTGGCGCTCCGCCTTTTGAACTTGGCACTCCCAGCGCGGTCATTGCCGTTCGCGGCACGCAATTTGAAGTCGAAGTCAGTCAGCGGCAAGAGACGGAGGTGCATGTCTACGAGGGTGTGGTCGAAGTAACGGGACGCCATTCCAGCACATCCGTTTTGGTGCACGCAGGATCTTCAACACGAGTTGGCATGGATACACCTCCCGAAACGCCCCGGCCGACTGCGGAGATGCGTTCGCATGCCGCAAACGGCGAGGGTAGAGGCGATCAACGGTCTGCGGCTGCAAGAGCAGGTCAGGTAGCACACCCGAGAGGAAAGCCTTGAGCGGAATCGACGATTGGCGTCACACGCCTAGTAGTCATTGACGATTCCGGCTTGTATCTTACCCACCCAGTTGTGTGTTGAGCCCGCCCAGATTTTTGACCAAGCAACCTTCGTGACTCGTTGAACAGAAGCCCCTTATATAAAGATCACACTGGCCCGAGGCTTGCAATTAACGCTTGGGGGCGACAGGAACCCCTGAAGGATAGGAGGGAAAATGAAGCGCTCAATTCTCGCAACTGCATTTGTAGCGGCGACTTTCTGGATCGCCAACACACCTGCGTTTGCGCAACACGGCCGTCCGGCTTCGCCCGGTGCGGTTGCCCCGAGTATGCACGGCGGCGCCTCTTCCGGGGAAAGTCATGCCTCATCGAGGCCGACGACCAGCCCCAGTTCACCTGACGCTGTTCTTTCCCGCAACTCGCATCTCAGTGGGGCGCTGAGTAAGGCTTTGGCGAAGAGCGGAATACAGGTGAGCGATCTTGCAGGCACTTGCAAGCCCTTCAAGACCCTGGGCCAGTGCATTGCGGCTCTTCACATCAACCACAAATTCCCGAGCTGCACTCTCGCCGATCTCTCGACGGCGAAGAACCTCGGTGCGGGCATTCAAGGATGCCGTCCGCAGGCCGACGCTAAGGCTGAGGCCCGCAGCGCGACGAAGCAGGCCAAGCAGGACATGAAGGACTCGAACTCATAACGTCAATCAGCTCTCCAGGCCGCTCGAGTCGAACGATCCCTTCTCGAACGTTCCTGCAAAACTGCATTATTCGCACCCGGCCGCTTACCAGCAGGAATACTTCTTTTGCTGGATCACCAGCGACAAAGATCATGTCGCGAGTCGCGAAGTCTTTTGGACGGGCGTTCTTGCTTGGAAGAAGCAGTAATGCGGAAGGGCAGGGAATGTGTAAGTGTTGGCAAGAAGCTCGTAGCAGTTCTGCAAATTTACTTGGCGGCCGATCCGATTCCCGGGAACTGTCGAGAGACGGGGCAACCGGGGCGGTTGCTATGCGAGGTTTTCGCGCGAGATGTGACCACGGTGCCCCGGCGATCGGTGATGCAAACCATCCTTATTAGTTAAGAAGCCCCAGGACTTGCAGTGCAGCCAAAGCCCTATCGCGCTGTTTTTCCGTGTACCAAGTGGGGGCATATTCTTCCAGCAAAGCAACCAACTCCAACAAAGCTCCTGCTGGAAGTTGCCGTTCCGCCAAAGCCCTACCGCGTTGTTCATCCGTGTACCAAGCGGGGGCATACTCCTCTAACAGAAGGCACAGCTCCGTCAAGGCCTCATGGGGACTAACTGATCGCTTCGGTAGAGAGGTGTCGGCGGTCTTTGACTCCTTTTGGAGATTGACAGACGTTTGCCAATCCCGCGTCGGGCGGTACAGGTGCAGCCCAACCATGTAGGAATCATTTGTAACCGATCGATAATGAGCCACGCGAGCTCGCGAATAGAGACTGCCACGAATCGATCGCACCAAAAGCTGATCGTTCGGTTGCCGGAAACGTTTACTCACGACCTGTGCGCCATGCCAACTGATGTCAATCGTAGGGGTTATTTCCAATCCGGCATTCTCAGGATTCCAGAGGCGCACAAGCATCCGCTTTGGAATGCGGGTTTCGGCTCGGCCCTCTGAAGGTGGATCTGCCAAGAATTTCCTTGATCGTTTCAAGATCTTTCGGAATGTCTGCGCGCCGCCCCTAGTAGGCTGTATCATTGTCCATCTCTGATAGTCAATAGCAACCTTCTCGGTGTTCTCGGTGGCCGAGTCGAAGTGTCTCCCACAATTTTGGGAGGCGGGTCAAAGAGCTGACCAGAATCATGAAAGACTATCAAAGCACAGATCGCAAGCCTCGATGAGGACCCGAGATAAGCGTCGGTGATTCACCGCGGAGCGCCCCGCGGCTCCTGTTGGTCACCTTTCGGGAGTTCGAGGTTTGTCGGGGTGGCCAGTAGCGAAGCCCAGCCGGAAGACCTTAACGCCGTCGAGGAATTGCTGGAAGGGCCTGAGCTAAAGCTGTCCTGAAGCTCGGGGCCGTATTTCGCGCATTTCTCTACAGCCTGAAGCTAAGCCGGACTCGCCCAGCTTTCTAAAGGCCTTACAAGTTCCAACCCGACGGCAAACTTATCCGCCCCCATGTACTCGCAATAAACGACTCTTGCTTCGGTGCGCACACCACCCGGTGAGCTAACCAGCGCTTGCTCACCCGGACACCAGGCATGTTCGGTTGTCAGGCGCATCCCATGAGAACTAAGATTTTGCGATATGGCCTTCTCCGTTGGCTCCGGATGATCCGAGCGGCCAAGTGCTACCGATACTTTCTTGCCCACTCGCCCACTCGACCGGTCATCATGTACCACTCTATCGGGAAACACGCCGGCATTTCTCTCCATTGGCAAAATCGCCGTGAAGAACGTGCCCGAGTCTGACGGAGTGACATTTAGAAGGCCGCCGAATTGCTTCATTAGCTCCCGCATGCCTGCTATGCTAACCCGCAAGTCGCCAGTCCCTTTCCTGAGGGACTCCAGCAGAGATGGAGATAACCCACGTCCATCATCGTTTACCTCAAGTGTCAGAAGTTCTTGATCGACGAAGAGCCGTATTTTGACACGGGAGCTCCCTGAGCGCCCAAAAATATCCGTAAGGCACTCCTGGGTGACGCGATATAGCGCCCGCTCGGCAGGCTCCAGGAACCTCTTTAGTTCTTTGGGGAAATCAATGTCGACGGAGATTCCCGTCTGCTTGGCGAACCGCTCGAGATACCAACGCAAGCTCGCCAACAAACCTTCTTTATCAAGCAAAGGCGGGTTCAAAAATTGAGAAACGACGGTGATATCCGTGGACAAGGATTCGGCCAATGAAATACTGTCCCGGGCCAACTGTAACGTTTCGTCGCTCGATCCGTCAGCTCGCTTCTGTAATTGGTGCAGCTTTGCGAGCAACGATGAAAACCTTGGACTGGTCTTGTCGTTCAACTCGACCGCGATCCTCGCTCGCTCCCGCTCATGTGCCTCGAGCAACCGCGACGACAATTCCCCCAGAGCTTCTTCCGCTCGCTTACGCCTCGTCACATCACGCGTAACTTTGCCAAAGCCTTGGAGTACGCCTTTTTTGTCGCGCAATGCCGTGATGCTGATGTCTGCCCAGAAGATCGTGCCGTCCTTGCGCACACGCCAACCCTCGTCAGTCACCTGTCCCTGCGATTCCGCGATCTTCAATAACTTTGCGGGGTGGCCACGCTGGACATCCTCGGCGGTATAAAAGCACGACATATTCTGGCCGATGATCTCTTCCGCTTTATATCCTTTGATCCTCTCTGCACCATCATTCCAACTGGCAACATGCCCCTCACGGTCAAGCGCAAAGATGGCGTACTCGCTTGTCCTTTCCACTATCCTGCGGAAGGACAGCCCCATCTCGAGCAACTTCTCATGCTGAACTTCCTCGAAATCGGTCGAACTTCCACCCCTCCTCTCAGGGGATCCTGGCCGTTTTTTGGACGGTTGGTCGCCAGAACTGTTGTCGGGAGAGAAACGTTCCTTGGGGGCAGCCATAGCACACCTCGTCCCGCGTCATGGTTCATTCGAACCACTTTCAAGAAAAGACTCCGAAAAATAAGTGGTGACGAAGGGTAAACGCGGGCATCTCCTCACCCCGGTGCTGGGTGCTCCAGGAGCAGTCGAACAAGGGAGCTCGCATTGCTCGAATACACTCCCACGTTATCATTCTTTGCTAGCTATACTCCCCCTGCAATCGGGGAAAGACCTGATTGCCGGGGCAGTAGACTCCTTAGCGGAGCAGAAGATCGAAAGAAACGTCTGCCGGCTGATGCTTGCTAGCCCCAGTTTACGAAATATAGCGAGGGATTTTCGGGAATGCGCAAAAGCCACAGAAAAGACAACCGCTTAGCGTTCCGCCGCAGCAACCCCAGCATAGGAGCATGAGCTAGAGAGGTTAGCGTCTCATTCGCCGTAAGGAACCCAGATATTTTTAACCTGCACGGCGTGATCGAGGAACCACCGGCCTTCGCCCTGCTTTCGGTCGAACCAGTCGATAGCGCGGCCTTCGTTACTGAAGACCTGCTTCAAATTTCCAATGGAAAGGGTCTTGGCCGCGGCAACGCTCGCTTCATCGGTGAAACTCCAGATCGCGTCTACGTCGTCGTGCTCGGCGAGCGTTTTCAATAGTTCCGCAGGGCGGCCCGTGACCATGTTCACCACGCCGCCCGGTAAATCGCTCGTGTCAAAGACCTGATAGAGATCGCCCGTCATCAGGGGATATTTTTCCGAGGGAATCGCAATCACCGTGTTGCCCGCGCAAATCGCGGGCATCACCAGCGACAGAAACCCAAGCAGCGGCGCATCCGCAGGGCACAGGATGCCCACCGTGCCGACCGGCTCCTTCATCGCGAGCGCTACGTTGCGGAACGGCGGGTTGTGCACCGCGCCGTCAAATTTGTCGGCCCAGGCGGCATAGGAAAAAATGCGCTCGATACCAAGGCAAACTTCCATTTCAGCTTGCTTTTTCCCCACTACCGCAGCCAGACGTGTCGCGATTTCTTCGCCGCGCCCGGAAAGGTTCTCCGCAATGTAATAGAGCACCTGCGCGCGATTGTGGGCGGTCGCTTTGCCCCAGGTTTCGGCCGTGCGCGCCGCTTCGACCGCGTTACGAATGTCTTTGCGATTGCCGAGCGGC